>Ga0226835_1000597_pt1 | contig 34245 bp, 43 predicted proteins | sample LAC_MetaG_1_FD_163627 | JGI IMG/M metagenome (GOLD analysis project Ga0226835, IMG submission 163627) | Anaerobic ammonium oxidizing microbial communities from anammox membrane bioreactor (MBR) in UC Berkley, California, United States -... | ecosystem: Engineered > Bioreactor > Anaerobic >...
GTCCTTCTCGTTCTGCTGCACCGAGAGCTTGCGCGCGTACTCGACGATCTCGTCGGCGAGCAGGGCGCCGTGCTGGAACCCGCGCTGGTAGGGCTCCCCCTCGATGTGTACGAAGATCCAGCCGCGGTGCTCGAAGCGATACCCCTCCCCCTGCCAGCGCACCGCCTCCAGCGCCAGGAAGTCGTCGATGTTCGTCACCTCCTCCACGCGCAGGTCGTCGAACCAGGCCGTACCGGTGGCGGTGCCGTTGAAGCCCAGGTGCAGGCGCAGGCGATCCTGTGCCCGAGTGGCCACGAACACCTCCTCCACCTGCGTCCAGTCGCTGTCGCCCCCCACCGCCGGGGAGTGGTTGGTGAAGGGGAACGACGCCATGGCCAGGCAGGCGGGCAGCGCCGTGGGGTAGCGCGCGGTGGGATCGGCCAGCGCCCCGGCAGTGCGGATCCAGCCGGAGAGGCGGTACAGGCGCCCCACGGACAGAGCAATCTCAGTCGACTCGACCGTCACCTCGGCCGGGGTGACGGAGGTGACCTTGAGGCTCGCCGCCCCGCTGCGGGCCACCCGCCAATCGCGCTCCACCGCGCTGCCCGGCGGCGCCACCACCCGCCACCCCGCCGGAGCACCGCCGCCAGGCTCCTCGAAGTCGAAACGGGCAAGCAGCGTACCGGCATCGGCAGGGGCGCTCGCGGCGACCAGCACAGCGCTGACGGCAAGGGCGAGAGCGCGACGTTGCAGGGTCATCCAGCACCTCCCCCGGCGGCGGGGAGCTGGGCACTCCCGGCGCCACGGGCGACGATTGTAGCGGCAGGCGGCCGGAGGAAACACGGCTTCGGAGCCCCGCATGGACTCTCCGGGTCGGCCGTGGCACCCTCCACCGATGAAAGGAGTCACCATGCCGCTGCCTCGCCTCTCCCCGGTGCTGGGCGTCCTTCTCGCCCTCCTCGCCGCCGCCCCGGCCACCGCCCAGGACAACCTGTGGCTCGTCTCCGCCGGGGGGGGCGCCACCAACCGCTGGTTTTCCCTGGATGTGGACGACCCCATCGACGCCATGGAACTGCGCGCCGGCTGGGGAAGGCCGCTGTCCGCGCGCCTCGCCTGGTTGGTCACCCTCGACCACGGCAGCTACGCGCTTCCCGGCCGCCCGTGCGCGTCGTCGTGGGGCCTCACCCCCCAGCTCCGCTACACCCGTGGGCGACTCCTGCTGGATGGCGGCATAGGTCTGATGTACAACGACATAGAAAGCAAGGGGTACACCTACAGGTACAAGTGGACCCCTCAGGCCGGGGTGGGAGTGCATCTTTTCCGCACCGCCGCCATGGAGCTGACCCTCTCCTACTCCCTGGTTCACTACAGCCACTCCCTCCTCACCGACCGCCGCAACATGGGGATCAACCTCAACGTCTTCCGCCTGGGTGTGCTCTGGCGGCGCTGATACCCTCGCCGCCTGCGGCCCCGGCGAGTACGAGAAACGGTCCCGCAAGCTTGCAGGGGAACCCTCGCCGCTGATCCCTGCCCCGATTGCCAGGCGAGCCCCACCCCGGGAGCCCTCGACCCGGAAGGAAGTTCAGTGAGACGACACCATGGCTATGCCAGGTACCGATGACGTTTCCGGTCGGCCAGGTACAGGATGCGGCGCAGGTCGGCGAGCAGGCGCCGGGGGTCGATGGGCTTGGTCATGAAACCCTCGGGGGGCGCCACCGGACGGTCGTAGATGAGGCGGCGCAGCTCCGGCTTGCCGGTGATGATGCACACCGGAATCTCGGCCACCGCCTCGTCGGCTCGCAGCTCCGCCAGCACCTCGGCGCCGTCCTTGCCGGGCATGGAGAGGTCCAGGGTAATGAGGTCGGGGTGAACGACCCGGGCGGCGTCCAGGGCCGCGTCCCCGTCCGCCACCGCGAACACCTCCGCCCCGGCGTCCTCCAGGAGAGTGGTGAGGTAGGTGCGGACGTCCTCGTCGTCGTCCACCACCAGGATGCGCCGCCCCGTGAGGTCCTCCGGGTGCCCACCGGCGTCCATGGCCGCCCCCTTTCCCCCCGGTGAACAATGTAGAGCTCCTCCGGCGCCGCCGCCAGGAAGGGCGACGCCCCGGAGCACCCGCCGGTGCCCCGAGGCGGAGGGAAAACCCCGGAGCGGGAGCCACCGCTACTGGCCGGCCACCGCCTTGACCTGCAGACTGATGCTCACCTGGACGTCGTCGCCGAGGACGAACCCACCGCTGTCCAGGGCGCGGTTCCAGACGATGCCGTAGTCTTTGCGGTTCAACGTGGTGGCCGTCTCGAACCCGGCCTTGGTGTTGCCCCAGGGGTCCTTCACCGTGCCGGTGAACTCCACCGGCAGCGTGATCTCCCTGGCCACACCGTGCATGGTGAGGGTGCCGGTGACGTCGAAGCGGTTGTTGCCCTTGGGCTGGATCTTGGAGCTCACGAAGGTGATGGTGGGGAACTTCTCCACGTCGAAGAAGTCGGCGGAGCGCAGGTGCTTGTCGCGGTCAGCGTTGCCGGTGTCGATGCTCGATGCCTGGATGGTGAAGCTGACCCGCGAGGCCGCAGGGTTGGCCTGGTTGGTTTCCACCCGCCCGGAGAATTCCCGGAAGGAGCCCCGCACCTGACTCACCAGGTGGCGAATGCGGAAGCTCACCTCCGAGTGGGCCACGTCGATCTCCCACGCCTGGGTCTGCTGCGCCAGCGCCGGGGACGCCGCCGCGATCGCCACGAACACTGCAAATACCTTGAAAGATTTCAGCATGCTTGTCGTCCTCCTGGTCTTACGAGAGTCCCGCCTCACCGCTCTTAGCGCGGCCAGACGACCACGCCGAGAGCGAGGAAAGTGACTTCGCACTTTCCCAACGGTTCAACCGAGGGAGAACATTCCTAGGCCGAGAAAGCGGCCAGTACCCGCAGCACCTCGTCGATGTCCGCCTCGGTGTGGGCGGCGTTGACCTGAAAACGAATCGTCTCGCTGCCCCGCGGCACCACCGGGAAGGTGAGCCCCACCACCAGCACCCCGTGGGCGAAAAAGTGCTCCACCAGGGCGCGGGCGCGCGCGGTGTCGCGCACCAGGAGGGGCACCACCGGGTGGGGCCCGGGGATGGACTCCCACCCCAGCCGGGCGATGCCGGCGCGGAACTGGGCGATGCGGGCGTGGAGGTGTTCGAGCCGTCGCCGCCCCTCGGGGCCGTCCACGATCTCCAGGGCGGCGCTGGCGGCGGCGCAGTCGGCCACCCCCAGGGGGTTGGTATAGATGTAGGTGTCGGACTTCTGGCGCACCGCCTCGATCACCTCCGGGGAGGAGGCCACGAACCCGCCGTTCACCCCGAAGGCCTTGCCGAAGGTGCCGATGACCACGTCGGCCCGCGCCCCGGTGTACTCCTCGGTGCCGCGGCCGGTGGCCCCGAAGGCGCCGATGCCGTGGGAGTCGTCGATGACCGTCACCAGCCCCTGGGGGAAGCGCTCCCGGTGGGGCTCCAGGCGGCGGTTGATCTCGTCCAGGGGGGCAAAGTCCCCTCGCATGGAAAAGATGCCGTCGAAGATCACCACCACCCGCTCCGTCCCCGGAGGAACCTCCTCCAGGCACCGGCTGAGCCCGTCCATGTCGTTGTGGGGATATATCGTCCGGTTCTCCTTGGGGACCCCGGCGATGCGCATGGCGCGGATGATGGAGTTGTGGTTGAGCTCGTCACCGATCCAGAAGGTGCGGGGGTTGCCGATGGCCAGGGCCTGCCCCAGGTTGGCGGTGTAGGCGGAGTTGAAGATCTTGGCGGCCGGCCGCCCCACGAAGGCGGCGATGCGCGCCTCCAGCTCCACGTGGTGGCGGAAGGTGCCGTCGATGAAGCGCACCGCCCCGGGGCCCACCCCGAACTCGTGGGTGGCGGCATCGGCGGCAGCCACCAACGCCGGGTGCTGGGACAGCGACAGGTAACTGTTGGAGTTCATGCGGATGAACTCCTTCTCCGAGCCGGCCAGGCGGTAGCGGGGGCCCTTCTCCCCCGTTGGGGGAACGTACCCCACGATCACCCGCTCGGGGGCCTTGGCCCGGCCCTCCTGGCGCAGCGCCTCCACCTCGCTCACCAACGCTCGATTGAGTTTCTCCAGCGACACGCGGCACCTCCTCGCTCCGTCGCGGCAAGGCTAGCACCTCCCGCCCTGGCGTATCATGAAGCGATGTCCGCTCCCAGGCTTTCGGTGGTGATCCCCATCTACAACGAGGAGCAGACCATCCCTCTGCTGCACCAGCGCCTGCTGGCCACCCTGGAGGGCCTGGGCACCCGCTTCGAGGTGGTGTACGTGAACGACGGCAGCAGCGACCGCTCCCTGGAGTTGCTGCGGGAGCGCCAGCACGACGACCCCCGCATCGTGGTGGCAGAGCTGTCCCGCAACTGGGGGCACCAGGCGGCCCTCACCGCCGGCCTCGCCCTCGCCCGGGGCCAGGGGGTGGTGCTCATGGACGGGGACCTGCAGGACCCGCCGGAGCTCATCCCCCAGCTGGTGGCCGCCTGGGAGGCCGGCGCCGAGGTGGTGGTGGCCCAGCGCACGGCGCGTCAGGAGCGGCCCTGGCGCCGGCTGGCCTTCGCTTTGTTTTACAAGCTCTTCGCCTTCCTCTCCGACTACCCGATCCCCCTCAACGCCGGGATCTTCGGCCTGCTGGACCGGCGCGCGGTGGAGGCCATCAACGCCCTGGGGGAGGTCAACCGCTTCCTGCCGGGTCTGCGCGCCTGGGTGGGGTTCGCCACCCGCACCGTGCCGTACGCCCGCCAGGCCCGCGCCCAGGGGGAGCCCAGGCAGAGCCTGCTGCGGTTGGCCCGCTACGCCTTCGACGCCATCTTCTCCTTCAGCTACAAGCCGCTGCGCCTCTCCCTGGCGGTCGGGGCGGCGGTCTCCCTCTTCTCGCTGGTGTACGGGGTGGTGCTCATCGTGGCCCGCCTGATGGGCACGGGGCTGTTCGGCATCCCGGTGGTGCACGGCTACACCAGCACCATCGTGGCGATCCTGTTCCTGGGGGGCACCCAGCTCATCTGCGTGGGCATCCTGGGGGAGTACATCGGCCGGGTGTACGACGAGGTCAAGCGGCGGCCCCTCTATCTGGTGCGGGCGGTGCACCGCTGCCCCGGCGGCCCCCCCGCGTAGCAGTCCCCCGGCCAGCGGTGACCGTCGAGACAGGCCCCGCCTCGGGGCCCGTCACCTCTCCCCGGCCGCGTGCCACAGGGCGGGAGCTGCCAGCGGCTCCAGCTTCTCCCCTTCTCGGCCCCAGCGCACCGCAAGACACGCCTCCCCCACTCCGTTGCGGTACTCCAGCCGCAGGGGGTACCAGCCCAACTCCAGCACCACGGTGGTGCGGGTGGTGGCCAGGGAGGCGTTGCTGAGCAGGGTGCGTTCGCCGAACCACAGGACGGCGCCGTCGTCGGAGAAGATCTCGAAGACGTAGCGCCCCCCCTCGGCTACCTGCAGGTAGCCCTCCGCCCGCAGTTCCCCCGGACGGTTGACGAACTCGTTGGCCCCGCAGGGCAGCTCCAGGGAGGTGATCACCACCTCCTCCCCGGCCGCCCCCGGCTCCCACACCCGCCGGGCCCGCCAGCCCGGCTGGAGCAAACCGCGGGGGGCGGGAGAGGCCTCCAGCCGGCTACCGGCCGGGATGTCCCGGTGTTCGGGGTACTCGAGGATGTGCAGCAGCTCGGCCCCGGCCACCCGCACGGCGAAGACGGGGGGCCGCTCGGGGTGGCGCCAGTCGCCATGGGTGTCGAAGGTCTTGAGCAAACCCCTGAGGAGGTTCACCTTGTAGTGCGGGCGCTCCTCCCAGCCGTTGACGAAATGCAGGCGGCTGCGGTCCACCTTGAAGAAGTGCTGCCCCGGAATGGTCAGCCACACCCGCGATCCAGGGGGAGCGTGGGTGTTGAGCCAGCGGGCCGCCTCCGCCAGAGACACCCCCCAGTAATCCAGCTCGAAGTGGCGCTGCGCCCCCGCCGTGCCGCCGGTGAGGGCGTTGAAGAACACGTTCTGGTAGGGGTGGTACACCACGTTGGTGCGCAGGAGGGAAACGATCCAGAGGATCCCGGCAGCGGCCGCCGCCCCGCGCCAGAGGGGACGGCGCCGGCGGAGCAGCTCCCCCAGACCCACCGCCGCCCCGGCAGCCAGCAGCGCCACCGCCGGCAGCACCGTGAGGTAGTGGCGCAGGCCGTCCAGCTTGGGGGCCCCCGAGGCGATCTGCACCAGCGGCGGGGTGAGCAGCCACACCCACCCCAACGCCCAGCTGCCCGCCTCTCCCCGGCGCGCCGCCGCTACCCGCACGGTGAAGACGAGGGCCACCGCCAGCAGGGCCAGCACCACCACCGGCGTGTACACCCCCAGCATGACGAAGGGGAAATGCCAGGGCACCTCGTGGGCCCGCACGTGCTCCCCCAGGTAGAAGACGTACTCGTTGTACACGTGCTCCCGGAAGGTGGCCAGGGTCTCATCGAGGCGCAGCAGCGGCTGTGACCGGTAGTACGGCCACACCAGCGGCACCGTGGCCACCGCCCCCAGGCCGCTGACCCCCCCCAGCACCGCCAGCCGCCCCAGCCGTCGCCAGGTGGGGTGGGCGTCCAGCAGCGCCCACACCGCCACCACCACCCCCGCCGCCAGGGCGTTGGGCTTGATGGCGAACCCGTACCCCACCGCCGCCCCCCCCGCCGCCGCCAGGGCCAGCGCCGCCGCGTCCAGGCGATCGCGCCGCAGCGCCAGGAGGTGGGCGAACACCGCCAGCGTGAACACCGCGGCGAGGGGCATGTCCTTGAGGTTGTTCTGGGAGTGGGCCACGGTTTGCGGCAACAGGGCCAGCACCAGACAGGCCACCAGGCCCGCCGCCGTGCCGAACAGCCGCCGCCCCAGCCAGAACGTCACCCACAGCATCAGGCAGGTGACGGCCAGGGTGGCCATGTGGTGACTGGCCACGGGGTTGGTCACCCACCCCAGGCGCTGCAGCTGCTCGTGGGTCCACACCACCACCAACGCAAAGGCCGGCCCGTAGTGGCGCTGCAAGGGGATGAAGCGCTCCTCCAGCGCCCGCACCCCCCCATCCCGCCAGCGGTGCAGGTAGAAGCGGCCGATGTCCTGGTCGAACTGCTCGTCCCAGGTCTCCGGAACGCTGTCCCGCACCGCCACCCCCACTGCCCCGAACAGCAGTGGCACCGCGAGGGAAAGCAGCCACACCCGCCAGGAGGCCCGGCCACCCCCTGTCGCCGTCACCGCTCCCCCACCCGCAGCAACGCCTCGCCGGGCCCGAAGCTGGCCAGACCGAGGGGCGATGGGGCCGCCCCGTCGATCCCCACCTCCACCTCCAGAAAGGCCTCCCCGGGGCCGTTGAAGTACTTGATCTCGATGGTGTGCGCCCCGGCCCCCAGCTCCACCCGGGCGGCGCGCCGCTCCCGCCCGTGGGTGGTGTGCAGGCCGTTGTCCAGCACCAGCTTCCCGTCCACCCACACCCCGGCCCCGTCGTCGGAGGTGACGGCCAGCTCCACAGTGGCCGGCCTGGGTAGCACGAAGTGAGCCACCCAGCGCAAGGAGCGCTCCTCGCCGGGGCAGAGGTCGGCGCTCACCGAGGCGCTCACCCCCCGGCCCAGGGGCTGACCGCGCCACTCCTGCCCCTCGAAGCACTCCCAGGCCAGCCCCGGCACCCCCGCCGGGGCGCCAGGACGGCGACCGCCCACCCGTCGCACGGTCACCGCCGTTTCCCACTCCCCCGCCGCCAGCTCCTCGCCCTCGTACAGCTCCTCAAGCACCGCCGCCGCGTCCCCGGCCCCGGGCAGCACCGCCACCACCCGCCCCCCGCCGTCCTTCCCCAGGGCGGCGAACAGCTCTCCCACCTCCACCCGCTGGCCCGGCAGGGCGTCCAGCAGGGGCGATGGCGCCACCCGGGCCCAGGGCACCACCACCAGCGGGGGAGGGCCCTCGGCGGCCCGCAGCAGTCCCGCCAACCGCTTCAGGTCGCGGCGGTAGAAGTTGCCCATCACCCCGAGGGCGGTCCCGTCCGCCGAGAAGTACGCCTGGCGATGCGGGAAGCGGGCCAGCAGGCGGTAGTTGGCCGCCGGTCCGCGGTCGCGGGCGTACAGGGGATCCCCGTCGAAATCCGGAGTGTTGAAGGGGGTGTAACACGAATAGGGCAGCTCCGCCCCGAAGAAGATCACCGCCGCGCGAATCCCCCGCCGCCGTACCTCGTCCCGCACCCCGGCGGGGGCGCGGTTGTAGTCGCGGTACTCGGTGCTGAAACGGTAAGGTAGGTCGACGGCCACCACCGCCGCCAGGCCGGCCGCCAGCAACCCCCGCGGCAGCCAGAACCAGCGGGAGCGCTCCCCCACCCCCACCAGCGCCCCCACTCCGGCGGTGGTCACCAGGAAGAACAGGAAGCTCACGTCGTAGAGCAGGCGCGGCTCCCACTTCCAGCCGTACCAGTGCAGGAAGCTGTGAACCACGGCAAAAAAGGCGAAGGTGCCCCCGGCCAGCGCCAGAGCTCCCCCCGTCCTGCCCCACCGGCGCCCCAGCCACAGGGGCAGCAGGCCCAAGGCCAGGTTGCCCAGGATCCCGGCGCTGTGCACGCGGTGCTGCAACTCGTTGAGGTTGCGGTAAAGGTTCGAGAGGTGCTCCTGCAGGGGCCGCCCCAGCCGCACCGCCAGGGTGCGGGGGGCCTCCGGGCCCTTGATGGTGTACGGCAGGGTGAACCGGCCGGTGATGCCCCAGGTGTACAGAAAGGCCGGAGCCGCCGCCACCGCTCCCACCGCCGCCGCCAGTGCCAGGGCCCCCCGGTTTGCCCGCCACCCCCGCACCAGCATGGCCATCCCCAGGGGAAACGCCGCCAGCAGCGCCCCCAGGGGCCGGATGGTGAAGGCCACCCCCCCAGCGAGCGCCGCCCAGGCCGCCCAGCGGCCCCCGCCGCCAGCGAGGAACTTCAGCCCCGCCAAAAACATCACCGATAGCGCCAGGGCCGCCGGCAGGTGCGCCATGAAGGAGCCCGCCAGGGAGAGCACGTAGTGGGAGCTGCCCACCACCGCCAGGTGCAGCAGGGCCAGCGACCGCCGGCGGAAGACCTCCCAGGCCAGCAGGTACTGCACCGAAAAAAACGCCCCCCCCAGCAGGGGCACCGGCAACCAGTACACCCCCACGAGCCACCCCAGGGCCAGCAGGGCGGCGTTGCCGGGGGGGTGAAACCCCCACACCTTGCCGTCGCTGCCGAACATGTCCATCCAGTCGACGCGGAAGAACTCGGGATCGGGCGGCTCGGGCACCCACAGCCGGCCGGAGGCGAAGATGCGCCCCTGCATGAGGTAGTTCATCTCGTCCCCGAACCCCGGCATGCCGCGGGCCACCCCCAGCAGCACCCACCCCACGGCCAGGGCGCCCGCCACCCCCACCAGCGCCACCTGGCCCCGGCGGGGACCGGGGGAGCCTTCCAGTGTTTCCCCGGGAGGCAGCGCCGTCCCTCCCCAACGCAGCGGCACCGCCAGCACCCAGGCCACCGCCAGGGCGGCCAGCAGGGGCGCCGCAGTCAGGCGCAGGAACGGCGGGCGCAGGGGAATGGCGCCCCGCTTTTCGCTCCCTTCCCAGGCCTCCAGGGAGGAGTCGGGGATGTTGATCTCCAGGCGCAATTCCCGCCCCCCGCCCCGCACCGTGAAGGAGGCGCGGAAGGGGTTGAAGTGCAGGAACTCCACCCGTGTCCCGGGCGGCACGGCGAACTCCTGCGGGCGGGCCGGACGGCGGGAGAGGGCGGCCGGCAACGCCGCCCACCCGTCCAGCAGCGCCTGGCGGTGGGGCAGCAGCACCTGCGGGGTGGAAAAGCGCTCCTGGGGGTGAAAGTGCACCTTCACCTGGTCGTCGACGGGATGGGGAAACGCCTCGAAGCGGTGGCCGAGGGCTGCCACGGTCACCTCGCCCCCGCTGCAGTCCACCGCCAGGCGAATGCCGCTCGCCCCCAAAGCGGCCCCCAGGGCCACCACCCCTGCCCCCACCGCCAGCGCCGCGCCTGCCGCCCTACGCCACCGCATCAGTTGAAGAACAGCGCGTACTGGGCGGAAAAGCGCCGCAGCCGGCCGTGGGGGTCCAGCGCCTGAAACTGCGGCCCGAAGATGTCGGGCATGGCAATGACGTAGAGGTAGTCCTCGCCAGCGTCAAACCCCTCCAGCAGGTCCGCGTGGTACCCCGTGACGGTGGGGCCGGCCCGCCGCACCGGGGCAAAATAGGCGAACTTGGCGTAGGCGTAGCCGGGGAAGGCGGCCATGTACAGCTTCTTGTGGGGGAAGCGGGAATTGAGGTACTCCCCCAGGCGCAGCTCCTCGGGGGCCTGCTCGTTCCAGCTGCCGCGCGCGAAGTGCCCCAGATTCAACGCGGCAAACAGGGTCACCGCCGCCGCCACCGCCAGCACCCGCAGGCGCCGGGCCGGCCAGGGCGCCGCCCACGCCGCCTGCAGTGGCAGGGCCATGAGCAGGGCCAGCAGGGGAAAGGCCACGCTGAAGCGGTGAAAGGCTGGGGGGGGGATGGTCAACACCATGCCGCTCGCAAACGCCCCCGCCACTACCACCAGCACCACCCCCAGGCCGGGGTCGCGCCGCAGGCGAGCGAGGGCCAGCAGCACTCCGGCGCCCAGCAGCAGGGCGGAGAAGGGCTCCAGCATCGCCTGCCGCTCGAAGAAGTACCCGCCGTGCCCGCCGCGGTCGCGCTCCACCAGGGAGCGCAGGCAGTTGACGCCGTGAGCGGCGATGGCCCCGAGGCGGCTTTCCCCCCGCGCCGCCCTCTCCGGCAGATCCGACCACTGTCCCGACCACAGCGACACCTGCATCCAGCGGCTGGAAAAGTAGTTGTAGTGGCGGGCCGCGGCGGCAAAGGGGAGGAGCAGCGCGGTGCACACCAGAAGCGTCACCACCCCCTGACGTAGCACCGTCCACCGCCGGCGGATCACTGCCCAGGCCATTACCACCCCCAGCACCGGCAGCGCCAGGTAGGAGGAGGTATAGAAGAGGTAGCACCCCCCGCAGGCCAGCCCCGCTGCCACCGCCCACCCCGTGCTGCCGGTGCGCACCGCCCTCGCCCCCGCAAGCAAGAACGCCAGCAGCAGCGCCGTGGAGGAGATGAAGTGCAGGGCCAGCGTCTCCAGATACAGGGAAATGGCGAGGCAACTCGCCAGCGGCAGGGCCAGCCATCCGGCGGCCCCGTCCAGCAGCTCCCGCGCCAGGTAAAACAGCAGCACCAGCGAAAGCCACACCCAGGGCTGCACCGACCAGCGCACCGCCGCGATGCTTTCCCCGAAGAGGGCGAAGAACGCCCGCTGCAGGAGAAAGAAGGGGGTGGGGAACTGGCTCACCCACTCCCCCCGTACCTGCGGCACGTGGGCGAAGAAGCGCGCGGCGGAGAGATCCTCGGTGGCCGAGAAGTACGCAGTGATGAGCTCGTCCCCGTGGATGCGGGCGGGGCTCGACAACCCCATGCGCAGGCCCACCGCCGCCAGGGCCACCAGCGCCACCAGGGCGAACTGCCGCCCCGGCCGGGGAAGACCCAGCTCCGCCAGGACCACCCCCAGCGCCAGCAGCACCCCGCCCCCCCACAGCGCCACCGCCGGCCACCCGGGGCGGCCCAGGGCCACCAGCAGCGCCGCCGCCGCCGACAGCAGCAGCATCAGGGCCAGCGACACGCGCCTCCGCCGGGGTGAGCCGTCGGTCATGGCCGCCGTCCCCATCCTGCCGCCGGGTACGGCAACGCCATTGCCGGTTTCAGCCATGGGCCCACCCTCTCAGTGTGACAAACCGCGCCGCGGCAATCAACGCCGCTCATCCAGGGCAGCGCGAAGCTCCTCCGCCAGGCGGGGGATCTCGAAGGGCTTCTGCAGGAACCGCACCAGCCCGGCAGCCGCCCCCAGCCGCACCGCCTCATCGGAGGTATAGCCCGACATCATGATCACCGCCATGCGCGGCCAGCGCTCCAGCAGGCTGGCGGCCAGGTCCACCCCGCTGGCGTCGGGCAGTACCAGGTCAGTGAGGAGCACGTCGGGAGCCAGACTCTCGTCCAGTACCCCCGCCTCTCCCACGCTGCCCACCGCGGTCACGCGATAGCCCAGCCCGCTCAGCACATCGGCCAGTGCGCCCCGGATGTCTTCCTCGTCTTCCACCAGAAGGATGTGCTCCCCTCGCCCCCGGGTGTCGGCCGGATCCCGCACCGCGGGCAGCTCTCCCGAGGGAGTCTTCGCCTGTGCCCTGGCGCGGGGCAGAGAAACGGTGAAACGGCTCCCCCGGCCGACGGCGCTCGCCACCTCCACCCGGCCACCCAGCCCGGTGGCGATACCGTGCACCACCGCTAGCCCGATTCCCGTCCCGTACCCCGCCTCCTTGGTGGTAAAGAACGGCTCGAAGATGCGCTGCTGCAGCTCCTCGGGGATGCCGGTGCCGGTATCGGCCACCGCCAGCCACACCTCCCCCCCGGCAGCGCCGGTGGTGACTCGCAGCAGACCGCCGTCGGGCATGGCGTCCACGGCGTTGACCGCCAGGTTGGTGAGCACCTGCTCCAGCTGGCCGCGATCCGCCTCCACGGGGAGCTCCTCGCCGGCCAGCGCCACTTCGAGAGAGACGTTTTCTCGCAGCAATCGGCGCAGCATGGGGAGCAGTTCCTCCACCACCCGGTTGAGGTCCAGCAGCTCCGGGCGAGCCGTTTCCCGGCGGGCGAAGAGCAGCAACTGTCGGGTCAGCCCCGCCCCCCGCTTGATGTAGGCCTCCAGTTCCTTCAGCCGGGCCACCGACCTTTCCTCCGAGCAAGGCTCGAGTTTGGCCAGGGACAGCGTGGAGGTCATGGCCTGCAGGATGTTGTTCATGTCGTGGGCGAGGCCGCCGGCCAGCTGGCCCAGGGCTTCCATTCTCTGGGAGGCGACCAGCTGCTCGTGCACCCGGCGGGTCTCCGTGATATCCGACAACACCCCCCGCAGCCCCACCGACACCCCGCCTTCCTGCACGGGGGTGCTCAAGGTCCGCGCCCAGCGGATCTCCCCCGAGGCGTGCCGGTAGCGGAACTCCCACGGACCCAGCCGCTGCTGCAGGACCTCTCGGAAGCGGCGCTCGAGCGCCGGCAGGTCGTCGGGGTAGACGATGACCGAAAAGTGCCTGCCCATGAGTTCCTCGGCCGGGTATCCCATCACCCTCAAGGAGGCCGAGCTGACGAAGGTGAGTACCCCCTCGGCGTCGGTGGTGTAGATGACGTCGTTGATGTCCTCCACCAGCTGGCGGTACTTTTCCTCGCTGGCGCGCAGCGCCTCCTCGGCCAGGTGGTGGGCGGTGACGTCTTCGAGAAACGCCAGGACGCGGGGGCTCCCGTGCACCACCGCGAAGGCCGTGGAGATGCGCAGACGGCGCGTCCTCCCCTCGCCGCCAGCCCACGGGAGGCCTCCCTCCACCCCATGGCGACCCACCCCACGCGCCAGGGTCTCGGCCACCGTGGTGCCCAGGGGGCAGCCGGCGCACACCGGGCCCCACCCGCAGCCGCGGGGATCGTCCAGACGATGAATGCAGTTCATGGCCTCACCGGCAACCAGGCCGGCGAGGTCCTCCGGGTGGCTGCGTCCCGCCAGGCGCGCCGCCGCGGCATTGGCCAGCACCACCCGGCGCTCCCGGTCCAGCACCAGCATGGCCACCGGGGCGAGCTCGAAAAGGGCAACCAGCTCTTCCCGGACCTGGATCACCACGACGCCAACCTCACTGTTGCTCGCACCGCCGCGCCCCCCCCTGGCCTGCGGCCAGCGGACCCGCCGGACGTCGGACCGGCAGCGGTCGCCGCCGAGAAACGGCATCGGGTCGTCTCTTCCGACCTGCCCTCCGCCAGCTAAGGCTTTGTAAATCCTACCATACCGCTCCGGGGTCCGCTGCCGGCGCGGAATCCTCCATTTCTGGCGATCGAGCCTGACCGTCGCCCGCCAAGGGAGAGCGCACCGCGCCCGCTAGAGCTTGATCCCCAGCTCGGCCAGGTCGAGGCTCGCCCGCTTGGCGGGCGCCTTGCGCCGCTGACGGGGCGGGAACCCCTTGGAGACAAACTCGAAGGCATCGATCTTCTCGAAGGAGAGGTCGTTCAGGATCGCCTCGTCGCTTTCGCGGCCGTTGCCGTTGCCGCCGCCGTGCGCCGCCTCCCGGCTGCGCCAGAAGGCCACGAACACCTTGGAGGGGTTCCCCAGCGCCCGCACCAGCCCCTCGAAGAGCACCGGCCGTTCGCGCCGGGTCAACTCCTCCAGCGCCTCCTCCAGCGCCTCGGCCTCGGTGTTCGCCCCTGTCAGCGGCACCTCCGGTCCAAGCAGCTGCCCGACCCGCAGCGGCTGCAGCTCGAGATAGTAGGCCCACTCCGCCAGGCGGGGCTCGACGTCCTTCTTCCAGGCGTGGTAGCAGAAGTCGTGGTGGACGCGCGCCAGCGCCAGAAAGCGGATCGCCACCCGGTGCCGCGCCAGCTCATCGGGGGCGGCGGCAAGACCCAGGCCCGCGAGCAGCTCCCAGATCTGCCTCGCCCAGCTCATCTCCGCCCCGCCGAGGACACGAAACACTTCTTCAGCGGCAACTTCCAGATCCTTCCAGGTGACGCTCTTGGAGGACGCCATGCTCATGCCTCCCGCCCGGCGCGCGGAGTACTACTCTAGCAGATCCGCCAGCAGAAACGCGGTAGACTCCGCCCCTGCGGCGGGCCACCCCGCTCACCCGCCTCGAGGGGAGGTACGCATGCGGTTTCGCTTCATCCTCGCCGGGTTCTTGACAGCCGCCACCACCATGGCGCAGATCCCCTCACCCGACGCCTTCGTGGGCCGCCAGGTGGGATCTGACCGCTTTCTGGTGCCATGGCCCCGGGTTGTAAGTTACTTTCAGGCCCTCGCCACCGCCTCCGACCGGGTGGAGCTGACCTCCATGGGCAACTCCACCCAGGGCAACGACATGCCCCTGGCCATCATCACCTCCCCGGCCAACCACGCCAACCTGTCGCGCTATCTGGACATCGCCCGCCGGCTCGCCAACCCCGACCGTCTCGGCACCGATGAGCTGGAGCGACTCCTCGTCGAGGGCAAGCCCATCGTACTGGTCACCTGCACCATCCACGCCACGGAGGTGGCAGCCACGCAGATGGCCATGCTCCTGGCCCACGAGCTGGCCACCTCGCAGGATCCCAGGGTGCTGCGCTGGCTGGATGAGACGATCCTGCTGCTGGCTCCCTCCATCAACCCGGACGGCCAGCTCATGGTGGTGGACTGGTACAACCGCTACCTGGGCACGGAGTTCGAGGGGGGGCCGCTGCCGTGGCTGTATCACCACTACGCCGGCCATGACAACAACCGCGACTTCTACATGCTCGCCCTGGCCGAGTCGCGCGCCGTCAACGACGTCGTCTACCACCGCTTCTTTCCCCAGGTTTTCCTGGACCTGCACCAGATGGGACCCCTCGGCCCCCGCATGTTCGTACCACCCCAGACCGACCCCCTGGCGGCCGAGGTCCACCCGCTGATCTTTCGCCTGGCGGATCTGTTCGGCACCACCATGGCGCTACGGCTGGAGGAGGCGGGGCACACCGGAGTGGGCAGCAACATGATCTTCGATTCCTACTGGCCGGGCGGCACGCGCAATACCGCCTGGTGGAAGAACGTGGTGGGGCTGCTCACCGAGGTGGCCTCGGCCCGGGTAGCGACGCCGATCTTCATCGACCCCGGGGAGTTGCGGGGCGGCGCCAAGGGGTTCCCCGAGTACCAGCGGCGCGCCAATTTTCCTTCGCCTTGGCCGGGGGGGTGGTGGCGTCTGGCTGACATCATCGCCTACCAGCGGGTGGCTACCCTGGCGCTGCTCGAGGCCGTGGCCACCCACGCCCGCGACGTGCTGCGCAACTTCGCCCGCATGGGCAGCGAGGCGGTGGCCAGGGGTCGCTCCCAGCCCCCCACCGCGTTCCTGATCCCCCCCGATCAGCACGACCCGGTGGCCGCCGAGCTCCTGGTCGACTTGCTGCTGCGCCACGGCGTGCGGGTTGAACGCGCTGCAACACCGCTCCAGGTGCGGCGCCAGACCTACCCCGCCGGCACCTACCTGCTGCCGGCGAGCCAGCCCTACCGGGAGTTCCTTCTCACCATGCTGCGCCCCCAGCGCTACCCGGAGGTGGCGGCCAGCGAGAAGGGACCCATTCTCGCCCCCTACGATGCCACCACCTGGTCGCTCCCCATCGCCATGGGGGTCGAGGTGGTGGAGTGCGCCGAGCCGGTGGAGGGGCGTACCGCGCCGCTGGACGCCCTGCCGCCCCACCCCGCCCCCCCACCCCCCGGCAAGGGCGGCTACACCCTTTCCGCGGCCGCCGACTCCACTCCCATCGCCGTCAATCGCGTCCTCAAGGCGGGCGGCGAGGTGTACTGGGTGGGCGGAGCGGGAGAGGACCGCCCCGGGCGGGTGTGGTTTCCCCCCGGCAACGCCGCTCGCGCCCTGCTGACCGCCGATCCGGCCAGCCTGCGCCTCTCGCCCCAGCCGCTGGCCGCGCCCCCTGCAGGTGGGGCGTGGCGACTCAAGGCCCCGCGGGTGGGGTTGTTCCGGCCGTGGACCGCCTCCATGGACGAGGGGTGGACCCGTCTGCTGCTCGACCGCTACGAGTTCAACCATCGTGCGCTGCGCCCGGAGGAGGTGCGCCAGCTCGCGACGCTGGGGCTTGACGCGGTCATCCTGCCGGACGTCGGTGCCGCCGTCATCCGGGACGGGGCGGCTGCCCTGCGGGGTGGCGAGTCGGCCATGCCCCCCGAATACCGCGCCGGGGTCGGCCGTGAAGGGGGTGAGGCGCTGGTGGCCTGGGTGAAGGCGGGCGGGTCCCTGGTGGCGGTCAACGCCTCCACCGAATACGCCATCGAGCTGTTCGGCCTGCCGGTGAACAACGTGCTGGCGCGGGTCGAGCCGGAGGTGTTCTCGGCTCCGGGAACCAGCGTCCGCGTCCTCATGGAAAGGGAGCACCCCTTGAGCTGGGGGATGCGCAGCGACGAAGTTCTCTACGTGGACGAGTCCCCCGCCTTCGCCACCCGTCTGCCGGAGCCGGGCGTGCGCCGCCGGGTGATCGCCCGCTACCCCGAGGACCGCCGCGACGTCCTGGTGTCGGGCTACCTCGAGGGGGAGGCGCTGCTGGCAAGGCGCGCCGCCATCGTCGAGGTGGGCGTGGGTAAGGGCACCGTGTTGCTGATCGGCGGCAAGCCGGCCAACCGCGCCCAGACCCACCGCACCTTCAAGCTCCTCTTCAACGCCCTGTATCTCGCCGCTGCCCGGCCGGTGGAGCTGGATGCCGGGGTAGACTGATCCGGTGACCGTCCTGCTCGCGGCCCTGTTCGGCGCCGCCGTGGTTGTCGATGTCCTGGCCCTGCTGACCCCGGGTGCGGGGGCGGCGGGCCTGGCGACGTGGGCGGGCATCTGGGTCGCCATCGCCGTGGCGGCGGTCGGTGCCGTCGTCGATCTGGTCCGCAAGGCCACGGATCGCCCCGCCCTGCTGCTGCCCCTCGCCGCCGCCGCGGCGGTGAGCGCCATTGCCCTCGCCCACCTCACCGACCCTCGCACCCTGCACGGGGAAACCACCCAGGAGGTGGGATGCGCCCTCCTGGCCCTGAGCGAATCCCCGAGCCGGGGGTTCACCAGCGACTGCCTGTTCGGCTACCCGGCCCGCCAGTACCTGCCCTCGGTGGCATCCACCCTGCTCTTCGGGCGCTCACTGCTGGGGCTCCACCTGGGCAGTGCCCTCGCCTTCGTGGCGGGGGTGGCGATCTTCACCCGCGGTTTGTTGGTCCACCTGGGCAGCAACCCCCTGGCCCCCCAGCTGTCCGCCATGGCCCTGGCGCTGCTGGGCAACTTCCATTTCCTCCACTTCTTCGCTGTCTCCTTCGAGCAGAGCGTGCTACCCGCCGTCCTCACCCTCATGCTGGTGGGCATGGCTCTCTCCACCCACCGGCAGCGGCGCCTCCTGGATCTGTGGCTCACCGGATTGGTGGTGCTCCTGCTGGCGCACGCCTACACCCCGGCGCTGGCCAGCGTGGGGTTGGCGCTGGGGTGGCTCGCGGCGCTCTCCTTCGACCGCCGCCTCCCCCCCGGCCTGCGCCGCACCGCCGCGGCGGTGGCTGCCGGCAGCGCGGTTTCGACGCTTTGCTCCCTCCTGTACCGGAAGGATCTCGCCCTCTGGGGAGAACGCTCGCCGGCGGAGGTGCTCGCCGACCTCGGCGAGGCCTTCCGTTCGGTCGCCGTTCGGGCGGTGGATCCCCACTTCGTGGCCTCGAACCTGGCGACCGGATTCCTCCTGGCCGCCCTCCTCATCGCCCTGGCGGGCGTTGTCGGGGTGCGGGCAGCGTCGGTCGCGGCGTGGATCGTCGCCGTCTTCCTTGCCGCCGTCTCCCTCAAGGGGTACGTCTGGTACGGGGTCCCTTTCCGCCTGCACCGGGCGCTGGTGGCTGCGCCCGTCTGGGCGGCCCTCATCGCCCTCCTGGGGCGACGGCTGCTCCCACCAGGTCGTCGCACCACCTGCGCCCTGGTCGCGGTGCTGGCCGGACTGGCAGTCACCGCCGGGGTGGTCCACCGGGACGCCCTCGCCGATCGCGGGCGGGGAGAGGTTTTCGCCTTCATCGAATGGTGGCGAAGGCTCACTCCCCGCGACCCAGCCCAGAAGGCGAGGCTGTACCTCCTCCACCCCCCTCGACCCCTGGAGAACCTCGACGACTACCTGCAGTACTTCGAACCTACCGTGAGGGCCTATCCCCTGGTCGGGGAGCAGGCATGCGACGACCTGCAACGGGCGTTGACCGGAGAGATGGGCAGAGGAAGGACCTTCCTGCTGGCTTCACCGGCGCAGCTCGCCCCCGCCTGTATCGATGCCGCGAGATGGCAGAGCAGAGGCGTCTTTTGTGGGGCGGTCGAGCCGCCGGGCGGGCTTTACCTCTTCGAGAGGTCGCCCTGATCCTTGGCCTCGCGCCCCTCGGCCCCCTCCTCCCCCTTGGCCTTCTTCTTCTCCTTCTTGACCGTGGGGAGCTTGTAGTCCACCAGCTCGAGGATCGCCAGCTCGGCGCCGTCGCCCTTGCGCGGTCCCAGCTTGACGATGCGGGTGTAGCCACCGGGACGGCTCGCAAAACGCGGCCCGATCTCGGTGAACAGGCGCTTGATGAGGTCCCGGTCGGCCACCCAGCGGCCCACCAGCCGGCGGGCGTGCACCCCGTTGGCCATGCGAGTCTTGGTGATCATCCGCTCGATGATCGGCCTGAGCTCCTTGGCCTTGGGCAGGGTGGTGATGATCCGCTCGTGCTGGATCAACGAGCGCAGCTGATTGCGAAATAAGGCCCGCCGGTGCTCCGAGGTCCTCCCCAGTTTCCGTCCGGCCATGTTGTGTCTCATCGCTCTCCTCCAACGTTACCTGGGAAGGTCGAAGCGCATCCCCAACGACAACCCCAAGCCCTCCAGGCGCTCGCGCACCTCGTTGAGCGCCTTCTTGCCGAAACCGGGAGCGGTGGTGAGCTCGTCCTCGCCACGGGTGACCAGCTCGCGCACGGTGTGCACCCCGGCGTTGCGCAGCAGGTTGGTGATGCGACCACCCAGCTCCAGCGTGTCAATGTCCCGATCCAGGGCATCGTCACTCTGGGGAGCGGCTTCCGCCGCCCCTGACTCCGCCAGCCGGGTGAAGAGCGGCAGATGATCGGCGAGCAACCGCGCCGCCTGCGCCACCGCCGCCTGGGGTGTCGTGGCGCCGTTGGTCCACACCTCCAGGATCAGTTTCTCGTAGTCGGTGGCCTGACCGACCCGCGCCGCCTCGACCTTGAAGTTGGCCTTGCGCACGGGGGAGAAGGCGGCGTCCAGGACGATGAAACCCACCCCCAGCTCATCGCTCTTCAGTTCGTCGGCGGGAACGTAGCCGCGTCCCCGGCGAATGACCAGCTCCGCGTCCACCTGCCCCTCGTCGGAGAGGGTGGCGAGGTACATTCCGGGATCCACCACCTCGAGGCTCGACCCGCCCTCGATGGCGCTGGAGGTGAGAACCCCTGGGCCGCTGCCGCGCAGAGTGGCGCGAACTTCCTCGGCGCCGTGCACCCGCAGCGGCACCCGCTTGAGGTTGAGAATGAGGTCGGTGACGTCCTCCATGACCCCCGGGATGGAGTCGTACTCGTGGCTGACTCCGGCGAAACGCACGGCAACCACGGCGGCTCCCTCCACGGACGACAGCAAGATGCGGCGCAACGAGTTACCGACGGTGACCCCCCAGCCCCGCTCGAAGGGCTGCGCTGAAAACGCCCCGAAGGTAGCCGTCACCTCGCCCTCGGGAATCACCGAGGCCGGCTTGTGCAGTTCGAGACCCGCCATGATGAGCAACCTCCTTACCGCGAGTACAGCTCGACGATGAGCTGCTCCTGGATGGGCAGGCGGATATCCTCGCGCTTGGGCTCGGCCAGGACCTTACCCCTGAACCCCTCGGCGTCCAGCTCCAGCCAGGCGGGCACGCCCCTGCCCTGGGCGGTGTCGAGGGCGTCCACCACGAACACGTTGGTGCGCATCTGCTCCTTGAGCGCCACTTCCATCCCGGGCCGGACCTGGAACGACGGCACGTCCACGCGGCGGCCGTTGACCAGCACATGGCCGTGCCGCACCAGCTGGCGGGCCTGCGCCCGCGAGGAGGCGAAGCCCAAGGAGTAGACCACGTTATCGAGGCGCAGCTCCAGCAGGCGCAGCAGGTTGTCGCCGGTCACCCCCTTCTGCCGGGCGGCCTCGGCGAAGTAGCGGCGGAACTGCTTCTCCAGCACGCCATAGACCCGCCGCACCTTCTGTTTCTCGCGCAGCTGCAAGCCGTAGGGCTGCATCTTGTTGCGCCGTTTCCCGTGCTGGCCCGGCGCGTAGGAGCGGCGCTCCACCGCGCACTTCTCCTTGAAGCAGCGCTCCCCTTTGAGGAACAACTTCATGCCTTCTCGGCGGCACAACCGGCACACCGGCTCGTGATACCTGGCCACGGAACTCCCTCCTTACACCCGCCGCCGCTTGGGCGGACGGCATCCGTTGTGCGGGATCGGGGTGACGTCCTTGATGCTCTTGATCTCCAACCCCGTCGCAGCGAGTGCCCTGATCGCCGATTCGCGACCCGCTCCCGGCCCCTTGATCTCCACGTCCACGGAGCGGACGCCATGGTCCTGCGCCTGCTCGGCGGCGTTGCGAGCCGCCAGCTGCGCCGCGTACGGCGTGCCCTTGCGCGACCCCTTGTAGCCGATCCGCCCGGCAGAGCTCCAGCACAGCGCCCCGCCTGTGGCATCGCAGATGGTCACGATGGTGTTGTTGAACGTTGACTGGATGTGCGCCACGGCGTGCGGGACGTTCTTGCGCTCGCGCCGGCGGACCTTCTTCTTCGCGACTTTGGTCGTCTTTGCCATCCTCGTGCCTACCTATTTCTTGGTTGCCTTCTTCTTCTTGGCCACGGTCGCCCGGCGCGGACCCTTGCGGGTGCGGGCGTTGGTGTGGGTGCGCTGACCGCGCACGGGCAGGCTGCGCCGGTGCCGGATCCCCCGATAGGAACCGATCTCCATCAGGCGCTTGATGTTCATGGCGACGTCCTTGCGCAGGTCACCTTCCACGTGGTAGTCGCCGTCCTGCAGGGTGCGGGTGATGCGGCGAATCTCGTCTTCTGAGAGATCCTTCACCTTGACGCCCAGGTCGACATTCGCCTGCTTCAAGATCTGCGCCGACAAGGAGCGGCCGATGCCGTAGATGTATGTGAGACCGATTTCCACCCGCTTGTTGGCGGGCAGATCGACGCCAGCGATGCGTGCCACCTTTCAAGCCCTCCCTGTCAGCCCTGCCGCTGCTTGTGTTTGGGGTTCTCGCAGATCACCCGGATGACCCCCCTGCGAACGACGATCTTGCACTTGGCGCAGATCTTACGAACCGAAGAACGAACCTTCATGACTTTCTACCTTCCTGCCTCTGCAGCACCACACCGTTGCAGCCCCTCATCCGTCACTTGTAGCGGTAGACGATCCGACCACGCGTCAGGTCATAGGGTGAGAGCTCCACCAGTACCTTGTCGCCCGGGAGGATGCGGATGAAGTGCTTGCGCATCTTGCCCGAGATGTGGGCCAGCACCTCGTGTCCGTTCTCCAGCTCGACGCGGAAAACCGCGTTGGGCAGGCTCTCCACCACGGTGGCCATGACCTCGATGGCCTCCTCTTTCGCCATTCCCGCTCCTTACGTCCGATCCAGCCCGAGCACCCAGGGGCCGTTGTGGGTCACGGCCACCGAGTACTCGAAATGGGCGGAAAGCTTACCGTCCTCGGTCCGGGCTGTCCAGCCGTCGTCATCGATGACGACCCCGGAAGCCCCCTGGTTGATCATCGGCTCGATGGCCAGCACCAAACCCGGCCGCAGCTCCGGCCCACGACCGGCGGGGCCGAAATTATACACCTGGGGGTCCTCGTGCAGCGCCCGCCCGATGCCGTGACCGACGAACTCCCGCACCACCCCGTAGCCGTGACGCTCGGCGTGGGTCTGGATGACCTCACCGATGTCCGACAGCCGCCGGCCGGGACGGGCCACCGACACCGCCCGCTGCAGGCATTCCCGGGTCACCTGGAGAAGAGCCTGGGCTTCGGGGCTGATGGCCCCCACCGGCACGGTGACGGCGGCGTCGCCGTAGTACCCCTTCCAGATGACGCCGCAGTCCACGGAGAGCACATCGCCTTCCTTCAGGCGATGGCGCGGCGAGGGGATCCCGTGCACGATCACGTCGTTGACCGAGGTGCACAGGGTGGCCGGAAAGCCCCGGTACCCCTTGAATGCCGGCAGCGCACCGTGGCTGCGAATGTACTCCTCCGCCAGCTCATCCAGCCGCGCCGTCGACACTCCCGGCCGGGCGGCCTCCGCCACCACCTTGAGAGTCCCCAGCACGATGGCGTTGGCCTCGTGCATGATCTCCAGCTCGGCGGAGGACTTCAGGACCATCACCGCTTCAGCCGCCCCATGGCCGCGCGCAACTCCTCGAAGATGGCGTCGGGAGAACCCACCCCCTGCACCTCGGCGAGGTTGCCGCGCGAGCGGTAGAAACCCAGCAGGGGCGCGGTGCTCTCGTGGTAGACCCGCAGCCGCTCCCGGATCACATCCTCGCGATCGTCGGCGCGCTGCACCAGGGTACCACCGCAGGCGTCGCAGATCCCCTCCTGCCTGGGGGGGTTGTGCACCACGTGGAAGACGGCCCCGCAGGCCGGGCAGGAGCGCCGGCCGGTGAGGCGAGCCAGCAGCTCCTCGTCCGGAACGTTGATGTAGAGCGCCACGTCCACCCGCCGCCCCAGCTCGGCCAGCAGCCCGTCCAGCAGCGCAGCCTGCGCCAGGGTGCGGGGATAGCCGTCGAACACGCAGCCCGAGCCGGCCTGCTGGGAGTGCAGCCGGCCCATGAGCATCTTGCCCACCAGCTCGTCGGGCACCAGCTCGCCGCGCTGCATGTACCCCTGCGCCTCGATGCCCAGTGGCGTGGCCCGCTTCACCTCATCCCGCAGCAGATCACCGGTGGACAGGTGCAGCAGGTCGAACGCCGCCGTCAGCCGCTTCGCCTGGGTTCCCTTGCCGCCCCCCGGCGGGCCCAGCAGCACCACGTCCACGGATCGAGAGACCATCATCTCCTCACCCCCTCCGTCCTCGTATGCGGCGTCCCTTGACGAACCCATCGTAGTGGCGCATGACCATCTGCGCCTCGATCTGTTGCACGGTGTCCATGGCCACACCGACGACGATCAGCAGAGAGGTGCCGCCGAAGAAGAACTTGACGCCCAGACCTTCGGTGAACCAGCGCGGCAGAAAGGCGTCCAGGGTGGGACCGATGAAGGGGATGGTGGCCACCTTGAACCCGGCAATGAGGATTTCCGGCAGGATCGCCACCAGCGCCAGGTACACCGCGCCCACCAGGGTGATGCGCGTGAGCACGGTGTCGATGAAGTCGGCCGTGCGCTGCCCCGGCCGGATTCCGGGGATGAACCCGCCGTACTTGCGCATGTTCTCGGCGGTGTCCTGGGGATTGAAGATGATCGACGTGTAGAAGTAGCAGAAGAAGATGATCGACACCACGTAGATGAGGTTATACAGAGGTTCGCCCCAGGCCAGCACGCGGGTGAGGTAGCGGGTCACCTCGTTGTCGATCATGGTGCCGATGGTCTGGGGGAACGACATGATCGACGCCGCGAAGATCACCGGGATGACCCCGCCGGTGTTGAGGCGCAGCGGCAGGTAGGTGCTCTGCCCCCCGTACATGCGCCGCCCCACCACGCGCTTGGCGTACTGCACCGGAATGCGGCGTTGCGCCCGTTCCATCATGACGATGGCCGCCACCACCACGAGGGCGAACACGACGAACAACACCGCCACGATGATGGACATGCTGCCGGTCCGCAGGTCTTCGATGGTATTGAAGATGGCTCGCGGCAGGCCGACCACGATGCCGGCGAAGATGATGAGGGAGATGCCGTTGCCGACGCCCCGTTCGGTGATCTGCTCGCCCAGCCACATGACGAAGGCGGTGCCGGTGGTCAGCGACAGCACGGTCAGGAAGCGGAACCCCCACCCCGGATGGGGCACCAGCGGTGCGCCGCCGGGCGCCGAGGTCTGCTCCAGGAAGAAGGAGATCCCCATGGCTTGCACCACCGACAGCACCACGGTGCCGTAGCGCGTGTACTGGGTGATCTTCTTGCGGCCGACGTCACCCTCCTTGGACAGCTTCTCCAGGTAGGGCCACACCACCGTCAACAGCTGCAGGATGATGGACGCCGAGATGTAGGGCATGATCCCCAGGGCGAAGATGGTCATGCGCTCCAGCGCGCCGCCCGAGAAGAGGTTCATGATGCCCAGAATGGTGCCGCGTGCCTGCTGGTAGAACTCCTCCAGCGCCACCGGGTCGACGCCGGGGGTGGGGATGAACGCTCCCAGCCGGTACACCGCCAGCAGGCCGAAGGTGAACAGCACCCGCTTGCGCAGGTCGGGGATGGCGAAGATGTTGCGCAGGCTTTCGATCATGCCTCGATGACCTCGCAGGCGCCGCCGGCGGCCTCGATGATCTGCCGCGCCTTGCCCGAGAAGGCGTGGGCCCTGACCGTCAGGGGGTGGGCGAGCTCACCCTTGGCGAGCACCTTCACCCCCCCCTTCAGCTTGGCCACCACGCCCTCGGCCAGCAGCAGTTCGGGGGTCACTTCCGAGCCGGCGGGGAAGCGCCCCAGCTGGCCGACGTTGACGATCGCCATTTCGACACGGAAGATGTTGGTAAACCCTCGCTTGGGCACGCGCCGCACGAGCGGCATCTGGCCACCCTCGAAGTTGCGGCGCTGCCGGGTTCCGGAGCGGGAGCCCGCCCCCTTGTGCCCGCGCCCCGCCGTCTTGCCGTTGCCCGACCCGGGGCCACGGCCGACGCGCTTGCGATCCTTGCGAGCCCCCTTGTTGGGCGTCAACGTGTGCAGTTCCATCGCTCCTCCCCTCACCCGACCCTAGTTGGCGGCGACGTCGCCGGCCACTTCCTCCACCCGCACCATGTGCGCCACTCGGAGGATCATGCCGCGGGTGTAGCCGTTATCGGGAAGCACCACGGTGGAGCCGATGCGGCCCAGGCCGAGCCCGTCGGTCAGCACCTTCACCACCCGCTCCTGATTGCCGATCCGGCTGCGGATCTGGGTGATCCGCAGCAGCTTGGCAGGGGTACCTTGACGCTTGCGCGAGGGGGTCATACATCCACCTCCGGCAGGGGACCGCGGGGCGGTTCGGGCTCGTCCACGACCTCGGCACCATCGGTGGGCTGGCGCAGCGCCGCCGCCGCCTGGCGAGTGGTGAGCTCGGACAACGCCGCGAAGGTCGCTCGCACCACGTTGTGAGGATTGGTACTGCCCAGGCACTTGGTGAGGATGTCGCCAATGCCCGCCGCTTCCATGATGGCCCGCACCGCGCCGCCGGCGATCACGCCGGTGCCGGGGGAGGCCGGGCGCAGCAGCACACGGCCAGCACCGAAACGGCCGACGACCTCGTGGGGAATGGTGGTGCCTTCACGGTGCACGCTGACCATGGCGCGCTTGGCGGCCTCGGTCCCCTTGCGAATCGCCTGGGGTACCTCCCGCGCCTTGCCGGTGCCGAATCCCACCTTGCCCGTGCCATCGCCCACCACCACGAGGGCCGAGAAGGAGAAATTCTTGCCCCCCTTCACCACCTTGGTGACGCGGTTGATGCTCACCACGTGATCGACGAACTGGGTGTCGCGCTCGCTCATGCCGGCTTCCCCTCTCATAGCTTCAGGCCCGCCTCCCGGGCCGCCTCCGCCAGCTCCTTCACCACCCCGTGGTAGCGGAAGCCACCGCGATCGAACACCGCCGCCGTGATCCCCCTGGCCTGGGCGCGCTCGGCGATGGTCCGGCCAATCAGCCTGCCGGCGGCTCGGTTGCCCCCGTGGGAGAGACCCTCGCGCAGCGCCGGTTCGCGCGTCGAGGCGGACACCAGCGTCACCCCGTGGGTATCGTCCACCATCTGAGCGTAGACGTTGCGCAGCGAACGAAACACGGTCAGACGCGGGCGCTCGGCCGTGCCGCTCACCACCTTGCGAATGCGATAGCGAATGCGCTGCCTTCTCTGCTTGCGATCGTTCATCCGGCCCATGGCTGCTAGGCTCCAGTCTTCCCGGCTTTCAACTTCAACGTTTCGCCCGTGTAGCGCACGCCCTTGCCCTTGTAGGGGTCGGGGGGGCGCAACGCACGGATCTCGGCTGCCACCTGCCCCACCTTCTGCTTGTCGATGCCCTCGACGGTGACGCGGTTGGCCTTGCCGTCGTAGGCCAGCGTCACGCCCTCGGGGGCGCGGTAGAGCACGGTGTGGGAGTAGCCCAGGGCGAAGGACATCTCCTGCGGCCCCTTGAGTTCGGCCTTGTAGCCGACGCCAACGATATCCAGCTCCCGCTTGAAGCCCACCGAGACGCCGGTGATGGCGTTGGCGAGCAGCGCCCGGGTGAGCCCGTGCAGGGCGCGGAAACGGCCTTCGTCACTGGACCTGGTCACCAGGACTTCCTCGCCCTTGACGGCGACGTCGATACCGTCAGGCACCGGATGCAGAACCGAACCCTTGGCGCCCTTGACCTGGACCACACCGTTGCCCACGTGCACCTGCACGCCGGCCGGAATGGGGATCGGGCTCTTTCCGACTCGCGACATCGTCACACCCCCTACCACACGCGGCACATGACCTCGCCACCCAGCCGCAGCTCGCGCGCCCGGGCATCGGTCATGAGCCCCTTCGAGGTGGACACCACGGCGACGCCGATGCCACCCCGCACCTTGGGGAGATCGTCCACCGCGCGATACACCCGGCGCCCCGGGCGAGAGACCCGCTCCAGCCCATGGATCGCCGGTTCGCCTTCGGAGGAGTAGCGCAGGTACACCCGCAAGGTGCGCTGCGGCCCTTCGTCGACCACCTTGAAACTGCGAATGAACCCCTCTTCCTGCAGGATCTTGGACAGCTCCAGCTTGATCCGCGAGGCGGGCACATCGCAGCGGTCCTTGCCCGCGGCCAGCGAGTTGCGCACGCGGGTCAGATAGTCCGCGATGGGATCGGTCATGGTCATCGCCTACCCCCTACCAGCTCGCCTTGACGACGCCGGGGAGGTATCCCTCCAGCGCCAACTTGCGAAAGCACACGCGGCAGAGCTGGAACTTGCGCAAGAAGCCGCGGGGACGGCCGCAGACTCGGCAGCGGTTACGCTGGCGCACCTTGAACTTGGGAGTGCGCTGAGACTTTGCTATCAAACACGTACGAGCCACGACGTCCTCCTCACTTCGTGAACGGGAAGCCCAACTCTTGCAGCAGGAAGCGGGCCTGATCGTCGGTCTGGGCGGTGGTCACCACGGTGACGTTCATCCCCTTGGGGTGTTCCACCTTGGTGTAGTCCACCTCGGGAAAGATGAGGTGATCCTTGATCCCCATGGTGTAGTTGCCGCGCCCGTCGAACCCCTTGGGCGGCAGGCCGCGGAAGTCGCGCACGCGGGGTAAAGCGATGTTGACCAGGCGATCCAGGAACTCGTACATGCGCTCCCGGCGCAACGTCACCGAACAGCCGATCTGCATCCCCTCCCGCAGCTTGAACTGGGCGATGGAGCGCTTGGCCCGCCGCACCACGGGCTTTTGACCCGTGATGGCGGCCAGCTCGTCCACCGCCTGATCCAGGAGCTTGGCGTTCCGGGACGCCTCCCCGATGCCGATGTTACACACCACCTTGACGATACGTGGTATCGCCATGGGGTTGGTGAGACCAAACTCGCGGCGGAGCTTGGGAATCACCTCGTTCTTGTACCTCTCCTCTAAGCGCGCCATCGCACCCCTCGCTTTACTGGTCGAGAATCGCGCCGTCGGCCTTGGCAAACCGCACCTTGCGACCATCCTCGAGCGTCTTGAAACCCACCCGCGTCAGCTTTCCCGAATCCGGCGACACGATCATCACGTTGGCCATGGGGATGGGAGCCTCGCGCTCGACGATCCCCCCCTTGACGTTTTGCCGCGGGTTCGGCTTGGTGTGGCGCTTGATGAAGGCCACGCGCTCCACCACCACCCGCCGCGACCCCACCTCGACGCGGAGGACCTTGCCGCGCTTGCCCTTGTCCTTGCCGGCAATGACCTCCACCGTGTCGCCCTTCTTGATCTTCAAACGGCCAGACATCTCACGCCTCCGCCTTCATCGTGCCGTCGCCCCTCACAGGACCTCGGGGGCCAGCGAAACGATCTTCATGAACCGCCGCTCGCGCAGCTCCCGCGCCACCGGACCGAAAACCCGCGTCCCCACCGGTTCGCGCTGCGCGTTGATGAGCACCGCCGCGTTGTCGTCGAAGCGGATGTACGACCCGTCCCGGCGCCGCTGGGAACGTCGCGTCCGCACGATCACCGCCTTCACCACCGACCCCTTCTTGATGTCCGAGTCGGGCGCTGCCTCCTTGACGGCGCAGACGATGACATCCCCGATCCGGGCGTAGCGGCCGGCCGTGGAGCCACCCAGCTGGCGGATCGCCATGAGCTTCTTGGCGCCCGAGTTATCCGCCACCGTCAGCATGGTTTGCATTTGGATCATGACGTCCCCCTTACACTGCGCGCTCGATGATGCGCTCTACCCGCCAGCGCTTGCGGCGCGACAGCGGGCGGCATTCGACGATCTGCACCTTGTCGCCGACCCCGCACTGACTACTCTCGTCGTGGGCCATGAACTTGCGAGAGGAGCGCACGAATCGGTGATAGAGGGGGTGCATGACGAGGGTATCGACCTTCACCACCACGGTCTTCTCCATCGCGGTGGAGGTCACGGTGCCAACCTTGCGTGCCTTGTGGGCCTTGGTCGTGGCTTCCATGGGACTCACTGCGCCTCCCGCAAACGCTCAGCCAGGATCGTCTCGACCCGGGCAATGTCCTTGCGCACCAGACGGATCTTCACCGGGTTTTCGATCTGGCCCGTGGCCTTCTGGAACTTGAGCTTGAACAGCTGCTCACGCAGATCTTCCGCGGTGCGCCTGAGCTCTTCGATGGACTTGTCGCGAATCTCCTTGGTCTTCATCGCACCTGCCCCCGAACGACGAACCGGGTACGGATCGGCAGCTTGTGCGACGCCAGTCGCATCGCCTCCCGCGCCACCTCCTCCGGAACCCCCTCCATCTCATAGAGGATGCGCGCCGGCTTGACGACGCACACCCACTCCTCCGGCGCCCCCTTGCCCTTGCCCATGCGGGTTTCCGCCGGCTTCTTGGTGGTCGGCTTGTCGGGGAACAGGCGGATCCAGATCTTGCCGCCGCGCTTGACGTGGCGGGTCATGGCGATACGGGCCGCCTCGATCTGCCGGGCGGTGATCCAGCCGGGCTCCAGGGCCTGCAGCCCGAAATCGCCGAACGACAACTCCCCGCCGCGCAGCGCCACTCCCCGGCGGCGTCCCCGCTGCTGCTTGCGGAACTTGACCTTTTTCGGCATCAACATGACGACACCTCGTCCTTCATCACTGCTTCACAGCGTCCGCCAGTTGGCCTTGGAGCGATGCAGCTCGCCCTTGTAGACCCACACCTTGACGCCGATCACCCCGTAGGTTGTGAACGCCTCGGCGAACCCGTACTCGATGTTCGCCTTGAGAGTGTGGAGCGGGAGCCGCCCCTCCTGATACCACTCGGCGCGGGCGATCTCCGCCCCGTTCAGGCGGCCCGCGCAGCGAATCTTGACACCCTGAGCGCCAAACCGCAAGGCGTTTTCGAGCGACCGTCGCATCGCCCGGCGGAAGGTCACCCGCCGCACCAGCTGCGAGGCGATGGATTCAGCGATGAGCTGGGCCTCGATTTCCGGCCGCTGGATCTCCTGAATGTTGATGTGGATGTCCTGGCCGTAGGCGGCGCGCAGCTCCGCCCCCAGCTTGTCCACCTCGGCACCCTTGCGGCCGATGATGATGCCGGGGCGAGCGGACAGGATATTGACGCGGATCTTGTTGGCGGTGCGCTCGATGTCGATCTCCGACACGCCCGCATGCGCCAGCCGCGCCTTGAGGTTCTTGCGCAGCTGCAGGTCGGAGTGCAGCAGGTTGGCGTACTCCTTGTCGGCGTACCAGCGCGAGCGCCAGGTCTTGTTGTACCCCAGGCGAAATCCGTACGGATGCGTCTTCTGACCCATCAAATCCTCCCCTACTTCTCGCGCTCGCCGACTTCCACGGTGACGTGGCAGGTGCGGTGCAAGCGTGGAAACACGCGCCCCATGGAGGCGGCCCGGAAGCGCTTCTGGCTCGGGCCGGGATCCACCGTGATGGTGCGCACCACCAGCCGACCGGTGTCGATGCCGGGCGCCTTCTGCTCCAGATTGGCCACCGCGGAGCGCACCAGCTTTTCGAGATCCCGGGCGCAGCGCTTGTGGGTGAGCTTCAGGCAGGTCAGGGCGGAGGTGACGCCGGCGCCGCGCACCAGGTCGGCCACCAGCCGTACCTTCTGCGGCGACCCCTTGTAGTAGCGAAGCTGAGCTCGAGCTTTCATCATCCCCCCCTAGTGGCGGCCGCCCTTTTCCTTCTTGGCCCCGGAGTGACCGCGGAAGGTGCGGGTCAGAGCGAACTCCCCCAGCTTGTGCCCCACCATGTTCTCCGCGATGAAGACCGGCACGAACTTCTGCCCGTTGTGCACGGCAATGGTGTGACCGACCATCTCGGGAATGATGGTGGAGCGGCGCGACCACGTCTTGACCACCCGGCGCTCGCGCGACTGGTTGAGCTGCTCCACCTTCTGCATCAGGTGTCGATCGATGAACGGTCCCTTGCGAACCGATCGAGCCATGACAAGCCTCCCTACTTCCGCCGCTTGACGATGAACCGCTGCGTGCGCTTGTTGTTGCGCGTCTTGTAGCCCTTCGTTGGCTGCCCCCAGGGGGTGACCGGATTGCGCCCGCCCTTGGTCTTGCCCTCACCGCCACCGTGGGGGTGATCCACCGGGTTCATGGCGGTGCCGCGCACGTGCGGCCGACGACCGGTCCAGCGGGTGCGACCGGCCTTGCCGATGGTCACGTTGGCGTGGTCCAGGTTGCCCACTTGGCCGACGGTCGCCCAGCAGGTGGCCAGCACCATGCGCATCTCCCCCGACGGCAGGCGCACCGTCACGTACTTCCCCTCCTTGGCCATGAGCTGCGCGCCGGCACCGGCCGAGCGCGCCATCTGCCCCCCCTTGCCGGGCTTGAGCTCGATGTTGTGCACCGTGGCCCCGGTGGGGATGTTGGCCAGGGGCAAGGCGTTGCCCGGCATGATGTCGGCCTTTTCGGCGGCCAGCACCGTCTGGCCCACCGACAGCCCGACGGGAGCCAGAATGTAGCGCTTCTCGCCGTCGGCGTAGTGCAGCAGGGCGATGCGCGCCGAGCGGTTGGGGTCGTACTCGATGGCGGCGACACGAGCCGGCACGTTGCGCTTGTCCCGCCGAAAGTCGATGATGCGGTAGCGCCGCTTGTGGCCGCCGCCGCGAAAGCGCAGGGTCTCGTGCCCCTCGTTGTTGCGTCCGCCAGTCTTGGCAAATCCCCGCGTCAAGGACTTCTCCGGCGTGGTCTTGGTGACCTCGGCGAAGTCGAGCCGGGTCATGAACCGCGTGCCCGGCGATGTGGGTCGGAACGACTTCAGTGCCATGGCCGTATCCCTCTCACACCTGATCGAAGAACTCGATGGTCTTCTCGCCGGCGGCCAGCCTCACGTAGGCCTTGCGCCAGTCCGGGCGGTAACCGAAGTGGCGGCCGAAGCGCCGCAGCTTGCCGTGCATGGACACCACCCTGACGTCGACCACCTTGACCCCGAAAAGGGTCTGCACGGCCCGGGCGATCTCGATCTTGTTGGCGTCTCGCGCCACCTGAAAGCACACCGTGTTGGTGGCCTCCTTCTGGTCGGCGGTCTTCTCCGTGACGATGGGGCGCACGATGATAGTGCGAGGATCCTTCATGACTGCAGTACCTCCACGACCTGCGCCAGCGCCCGGCGGGAGAACACCACCGTCGCGTGGTTGAGCACCTCGTAGACGTTGAGATGGAGGGCATCCGCGGTCGCCAGCTCGGGACGATTGCGGGAAGCCAGGAGCAGGTTCAGGTTGTCGTGGGAATCCACGAACAACACCTTGTTACCCGCCAGGCCCAACCCCGACAGCCGCGCCAGCAACTCCCTGGTGCGGTGGGAGTCCACCTCGAGGCTCTCCATCACCACCAGCTGCCCCTGCCGCAGGCGGTCGGACAGCGCCGACTTCAACGCCCCCTTCTTGGCCTTGACGTTGACCTTCGCGGCGTAATCCCGCGGCTGCGGGCCGAAGGTGGTGGCCCCGTGGCGCCACAGCGGCGAGCGGGTGGAGCCGTGGCGGGAGCGGCCGGTGCCCTTCTGCTTCCACGGCTTCTTGCCGCCGCCGGAGACCAGACTGCGAGTCTTCGTGGCGTGGGTGCCCCGCCGCAGGCCGGCCAGGTGAGCCTTGACCACTTCCCAGATGAGGTGCGGGCGGCGAGGGTAGGCGAACACCTCCTCGGGCAGGTCGACCTCTCCCACCACCTCGTTCTGCCAGTTGCGAACCTCGACCTTCATGCTTCGCCCCCTCACCGCTTGACGAGCTGCACCAGGGCGTTGCGCCCGCCGGGAACCGCCCCTTTGAGGTAGATCAGGTTGCGATCGACATCCACCTTGACCACCTTGACCCGCTTCAGGGTCACCCGATCGCCGCCCATCCGCCCGGCCATCCGCGTGCCGGGGAAGACCCGCGAGGGGTAGGCGGACGCGCCGATGCCACCCGGGGCGCGGTGGAACATGGAGCCGTGGCTGGCCTCGCCCCCCTTGAAGTGGTGCCGCTTCACCGCCCCCTGGAACCCCTTGCCCTTGGAGGTGCCCACCACGCGGATCTCCTCGTCGGCGGTGAAGATGTCGCACAGCACCGTATCGCCGGGCTTGGCCTCGCAGGACTCCCCCACCGGCACTTCGGCCACCACCCGGGCGGGCGGCACCCCCGCCTCCTTGAACTGACCCGCCACCGGCCGGGAGACCTTGCGGGGTGGCTTGCCCTCGACAAAGGAGAGCTGCGCCGCCTCGTAGCCATGGTGCTCGCCGGTGCGGCGACGCAGCACGATGCACGGGCCCGCCTGCACCACGGTCACGGGCACCACGGCGCCGGACGCATCGAAGATCTGGGTCATGCCGATCTTTCTGCCCAAAAGTCCCTTCACCATGGCAACCTCACTTCTTTCCGTACGCCTTGATCTCGACGTCCACGCCGGCGGGCAGCTCCAGCTTCATGAGCGCATCCACGGTCTGCTGCGTCGGATCGAGGATGTCCAGCAGCCGCTTGTGCGTACGGATCTCGAACTGCTCCCTCGACTTCTTGTCCACGTGGGGGGACCGCAGCACGGTGAAGCGCTGGATCTGCGTGGGCAGCGGGATGGGGCCCGAGACGTTGGCCCCGGTTCGCTTCGCAGTGTCGACGATCTCCGCCGTCGACTGGTCGAGAAGCCGGAAATCGTACGCCTTCAGCCGGATCCGGATTTTATCCTTGACCATGGCCTCTCCTACTCGATGATCTCGGTGATGGTGCCGGCGCCGACGGTGCGGCCGCCCTCGCGGATGGCAAAGCGCAGCCCCTTCTCCATCGCAATCGGGGTGATCAGCTCCACCGTGATGTTGACATTGTCCCCCGGCATCACCATCTCCACCCCTTCAGGCAGCTTGACCGACCCGGTCACATCCGTGGTCCGGAAATAGAACTGCGGCCTGTAGTTGGAGAAAAACGGCGTGTGCCGCCCACCCTCTTCCT
>Ga0226835_1000598_pt1 | contig 34229 bp, 28 predicted proteins | sample LAC_MetaG_1_FD_163627 | JGI IMG/M metagenome (GOLD analysis project Ga0226835, IMG submission 163627) | Anaerobic ammonium oxidizing microbial communities from anammox membrane bioreactor (MBR) in UC Berkley, California, United States -... | ecosystem: Engineered > Bioreactor > Anaerobic >...
TTTTTCTTTCGTCTAAATAGTCCACCTTTTGCCCGGGAAACCTTTTCATACTCACCTCTCACTTTCCGAACAATGAACTTCCTCAATAATTACAATACCGGGTCCCGAAGCTCTGTTATAAAAAAAACCAAATTTCTAAATTGCGGACCTTCTAATACGGGCTCTGTTGCAAAAACATATATACGAGGCAGTGGAGTTCGATGCCCCGGTTCTTAAATAGTCGCAGCGACGCAGCGCTGAAAACTGCCGGGAGCACCCTCACGAATCCCTCAACTTCGTAGGCAATGATGAGAATGTCTACTGAAAGAGGGCACGGGGGCGCGCTGGCGATAGCCGGCTCAGTTCGAGCTTGCCATAGCCGGCTGACTCGATTCTGGAGTTGCCGCCTGAATACAGTTCCGATTCGACACCAGACGGAGGTTCGCCCGTCCGGCGCCGGCTCTGGTCTCATTGACGATACGCAGAGTCCGGGAAGCCTCTATGGCGATGTACGGATTGTCGTCCTGCTCCAGAAGGGAGAGCACCGCCACCGGTGTGCTGACTTCCTGGGCGAGTCCGATGCGGACATACTCGTCATCATCCATTGCCAGGTCGAGAACAGTCGAAAGCGGTGTCTTGCTGTTGGCGGCCACGGCAATTCTTACCTCGGCGGAGCCGTCACCGGCGAGCCCGGTGAGGACATCCGCGGGCGTGGAAGAATTCTCGGCGACCCTCATCCGGACACGATGATGGGGGCTCGAGGCGAGCTCCCGGAGCACGCTCTCGGAAGCTTCTAGCGAGCCAGCCCTGATATAGTCCTGCATGAATTTGGCGTTCACATTAACCGTAGACATAGAAAGAATGCACCTCCCATGAGTACAAGTTGTGTTCGATGTTTTATCATAGAGTGCGTGCCAGTCTGTGAAGTAGGCAGAGCCGCACATCTATTTTCATTTTATTCAGACTCGAAAATCAGGCAATATCCTGGCGCAAATTTTAATCTTTCTATGGTCCGGTGACCGTCCGGCGCAGGAATTGCTCGAGCTCTTTCTCCTGCTCCCGACCCCGGGTGATCCCGTAGGAGACCATGGCGACGCCGCCTCCAAGAAGCACCACCGGTACCACAATCAGCTCCAGGCGAGGCTCCCCTCTGACGATAAATACTATCCCCGCCACCATGAGAGCAGCCACCAGAACGAACCAGAGAGTGAACATGATCCTTATGATCATGCTCACTTCGAAACGATATTCCACCCTCGAGCCGTAATCGTCCTCCAGCACCACTCCGTGCAGATCCCGGGCAAAGCCGTTCCGGGCATTGCTTACTTTGGTCAAAACGAACTCATTGTTCTTCACCCGGCCGCAGACCCCGTGGGTGGTGCTCATCTGTGCCTGCCTGGGGTTCTTGAACACGGAGGCTTCGATGAGCTGCAGCACCTCCGCCGTTTGCTGCGGGGTCTGAAATGCCATTATGTCTGATACGGCTTCCATCTGGTGATCAAGAGATGGTAGTCTCGAGCATCTTTTCTTGAACCGAATCCCGAATTCGCTTCTCCGAGCCAGTCTCAAGTCCGATTCCCAGATCGAGTCCGCCGTCGAAGTACTTGGTCCACCAGAGCTGGAACATGAGAAGGGTCCAGAGCTCTTTGCGCCGGTCGATGCGCCCGCTCAGATGCTCGTCTCGCAGACGCTCCACGGTGGCGATCTGGAAAATTCCCTGACGATCGAGATAGTCGGCGGTGAGCAGGCGGTCTACAAGATGTTTGAAATCGGCCCGGAGCCATTTGGCCACAGGAATTCCGAAGCCTTTCTTGGGACGTTTGACGATGGATGCCGGAAGGAGGTCCGCAGCCAGTTTTCTCAGGAGATATTTCGTATTGGTTCCCCGAATCTTCAATGACGTGGGAAGAGACTGGGCGAACTCCACCAGAGGATAGGCCAGAAACGGCAGGCGGGCCTCGAGCGATGCCGCCATGGTGGCACGGTCCGACTTGACAAGGAGATCATCGGGGAGATAGGTGAGCTGATCGAGACGCATGATCTGATCCGCCACGTCGTCTTTCTTGAGGTTGCGATAAAGCCTGTCGGTGTCTATATGAGCAATCAGATCGAACTCGTCTTCCATGGAGGACGATGCTTCCATGACCTCGGGCTCGAGGAGCTCGCCATGCATGTCCATGGGCAGACCGCCCATCCAGCGGAGCTGTCTTGCCACCGGCTCGTGGGAGCAGCTGGCGATGAAACGCTTGAGCTTGTAATCGAAACTGAGATTATTGTGCGATACGGGAAGGGCTCTGATCAGGGGCTCGAGGACTCCCTGGCGCAGGGGCGCGGGCACGGCGTTCCAGTAAGCAGCCATGCGGTGGGCCAGATAAGTAGGATAGCCCCCGAAAAGCTCATCCCCGCCTTCCCCGGCAAGAGCCACAGTGACCGATTCCCGGGTCATCTTGGAGAGAAGGAAAGTCGGCACGATGGAGGCATCGGCGATGGGCTCGTCGATCACTTCCCAGAGCTCCGAAAGAGTGGAGAAGGCGATATCGGGCTGGAATTGCATGACCCTGTGGCTGGTGCCCAGGTGCTCGGCGACTACACGAGCATGATCCGATTCGTCGAATGATTTGTCGGCGAAGCCTATAGAAAAGGTCTTCAGATCGTTCTGGACATGTTTCGTCGCCAGGGCGGCAATCGTCGATGAGTCTATGCCGCCGGAGAGAAACACTCCCAGGGGCACATCGGAGATCAGCCTGAGCTCGATGGAGCGGTCGAGAAGCTCGCGCATGCGCTCTTTGACTTCTTCCTCGCTGCCATAGTCCTCGACCTTCTGGCTGGGGCTCCAGTATGAAGCGATGTTCACCTGGCCGTTCTCGATCACCATATAGTGAGCGGGCAGAAGCTTGTATATATTCTCGAAAAGAGTATTGGGGGCGGGCACATACTCGAGAGCCAGGTACTGGCGCAGGGCTTCCATATTGGGCGAGCGCCGGGCTGCCGGGTGCTCGAATATGGTCTTGAGCTCCGAGCCGAAGATGAGCACATTATCAAAGATCGCCCAGTGCAGGGGCTTCTCCCCCATACGGTCCCGGGCTATGAAAAGACGGTCTTTGTTCTTGTCCCAGATGGCGAAGGCGAACATACCCTCGAGATACTGGAGACAGTCGATACCGTGCTCCTCGTAGAGATGGACGATGGTCTCGGTATCGCTCTTGGTCCTGAACCGGTGACCTTTTTGAAGGAGGTCCCGGCGAAGCTCCTCGAAATTGTAGATCTCGCCGTTGAAAACGATACAGATCGAACTGTCTTCGTTATATATAGGCTGCTGGCCGGTCTTGAGGTCGATGATGGAGAGCCGGGTCATGCCCAGGGCCACGGGTCCGATGAGCACCGAGCCGTCCTCGTCGGGTCCCCGGTGGGTGATGCTCCGGCACATGGACGCCAGATATCTGCCGGAAGCCTGCTCTACAGGGCTGCCGTCCAGGTTATGAAAGCCGACGATGCCGCACACCCGGTGCTTTACCTCTTAAATCCCCTTACCTCTTATATTCGTTGAATAAGGTACTACAGGTGGATGAACAAATCTCAAGGAGTTGATGAAAAGATCTCAAGGTGCAAAAAACATCCGGTCAATGCGGTCATAATTGCCCCATGACCCAGATTAACAATAGCGTCAGCCCGATTGCCCCCATGGGCGTCAACTGGACCCGGGAGAATCAGCTCTACCGCGATATCTCCAGTCGCGAGCTTCGCAAATCCCTGGTCAAGCCAGAGCTGTCCATAGTCATACCGGTTTTCAACGAAGAAGACAATGTCGAGCTTCTTTACGAAAAGCTCCTCCTGTCTCTGACAGCCTGCGGTCGCACCTGGGAAGTGATTTTCATCGATGACGGCTCTTCGGACCGGAGCTTTGCCGAACTGGGCAAACTGGTGGCCCAGGACCATCGTCTCAGAGTCGTGAAATTCGTCCGCAATTACGGACAGACCGCCGCTCTTGCTGCCGGTATCGACTATGCCCGCGGTCGGGTGATCATCCCCATGGACGCTGATCTGCAGAACGACCCCGGCGACATCCAGTTGCTCCTGGACAAGATGGACGAAGGCTACGATGTCGTGAGCGGCTGGCGCAAAGACCGTAAAGACGAGTTTTTCACCCGACTGCTTCCTTCCTGGATCGCCAACAAGATCATCTCGGTGATCAGTGAAGTCCCTCTGCATGATTATGGTTGCTCCCTGAAAGCTTACCGCCGTGAAGTGATCAAAGACGTCCGGCTCTATGGCGAGATGCACCGTTTCGTCCCCATCTATGCCACCTGGCACGGAGCCAGGGTCGCCGAGATTCCGGTAACCCACCATGCCCGGCAATACGGCAACTCCAAGTACGGTCTCTCCCGGACCTTCAAGGTGGTTCTGGATCTGATCACGGTGAAATTCATGTCCTCGTATTTCACCAAGCCTATCTATGTTTTCGGCACCGCCGGAATGCTTTCCCTGGCAGCCGCTTTCGCTTGCTTCGTCTGGATGGTGGTCTTGAAGTATGGATTCCATACTACTTTCATAGAAACACCTCTGCCGGTGCTCGTCTGTATGTTTTTCATGCTCGGAGTGCAGACTATTCTCATGGGGCTCCTGGCCGAGATCCTCATGCGGACTTATCACGAGTCCCAGGGCAAACGGATCTATGCCGTGGACGAACTGCTCAATGTCAATCTCGGCGACGGCGACGATGGCGACCTTCGGGCATAAGTCGCATTCGGGAGCCATACTGCCATGAGGTCCAGAACCCTGCAGACCCAGACCAGAGAACTCGAAAAAGACTTCGATGAGTCCCTCGGGGAAGCTCCGCTTTCGGTCAGGGGGTCTCAGAAAGCCGATCTCAAGACACTGATCTTATTCGCTGTTTTCTTCTCAGCCGCCTGCCTGCTGTATTTCGTCAAGCTCGGCAGCCATCCGATATTCAATCCGGACGAGGCTCTCTATGCCGAGCCAGCCCGGGAGATGCTCGAGACAGGCGAATATGTCACCACTCATCTCAATTATCAGGTCCGCTATACCAAGCCGCCCCTGTGCATCTGGGCCATGGCCGCGGCCTTCAAGGCTTTCGGTGTCACCGAGTTTGCCGCTCGCTTCTTCAGTGCCGCCTGTGGTGCTATCCTTCTGGGCGCGACTTATCTGTTCACCGAAAAGTATGCCTCGCGCAGAGCCGCTGTACTGGCTTCTCTGGCGCTATTGCTGGCGCCTCTCTATCTGGCCTCTTCCCGTCTGGCCATCACCGACATTCCCCTGAGCCTTTTCGTGGCCGGTTCCCTGATGAGCCTTTATCATGGATTCCAGTCCAGAGAGGGACGCTGGAAATGGCTCGGCTACCTGCTCATCGCCCTGGGTGTCATGACCAAGGGACCGGTGGCGCTTCTCGTCCCCGGTGCCATCATGGTGGCATATCATGCTCTTACCGGCGAGATCAAGAAAGCCTGGAAATACTACAATCCCATCGGCGCACTTGCATTCATCGCTGTCATTGCAGTTCCCTGGTTCGCTCTCGAGATCTATGTCACGAAAGGCGAATACTACGAGGCTTTCATACTCCGGGAGAACTTCCAGCGTTTCACCGCTGTAGTGGACCACAAGTATCCCTGGTGGTATCACATAGCAGCCATGTTCGGTGGCTTCTTCCCCTGGTCTCTCTGTCTTCCCTTCGCCTGGCTCGCTACTCTCAAGGGCTTTTTGAAAGACAGAGCCGGGGCGAGGAGCAAATTCGGTCTCTTCCTGACAGTCTGGTCCCTTTTCATACTGGGCTTTTTCAGCGCCAGCGTCTCCAAGCTCATCCCTTACACTCTGCCGGCATTTCCTGCCATCGCGGCGCTTGCAGGCGTTTTCCTGGCCGGTCTGATCGAGAGGAAAGCACGCCTGCCAGTAGCTTCCGGTCTGGCTCTGGTAGCGGCTCTGGCCTGTGCCAATCTCTTCACTCTCCATATAGTCGAGGCGAAAGTCCGAGACTGCCCGCCGGAGCTCATAGCCGTGCTTCCGGCCGCGATCACAGCCATGGCCTGTTGCGCTTTCTCAGGCCTGGTGCTGGCTCTATTCAGACGGCTCTATGCATCTCTTGTGGCATTCGGCTGCTCTATGCTCCTCACCTTCGCCTGGTTCGGACCTGGTTTGCTGGATATCTTCGCTTCCGAATGGGAAGAGCCGGTGGTGGCTTACAGCCGTTATGCGGCGCTTTCTGATCGGCCGATTCTGGTGCACAGTATCAGGAAGCCGTCGGTCACTTTTTATGCCGGTAGACGAGTAGAGGTTTGCCCCACCGCCGACTTGCTCGGCGCCCACATGCACAATCACAAAAAAGCGTATATTATCGCTCGGAGCAAAGACGCCGATTTCTTCAAATCGATCACGGGTTGCAAGATCCTCGATACATGCGGTCGTTTTATGCTTGTTTCCTGGAATCAGCCTGAGATGGGAGGCGGTCAATGAAACTCGAGCGGGTCCTTGTCACTGGCGGTGCCGGGTTCATCGGCAGCCACCTGGTGGAGCGCCTGATCTTTGAAGAAGGCGTAAAAGTCACTGTCCTCGACAATTTCAACGATTTCTACGATCCCGGGATCAAACGCCGCAATCTCGACCGGGTCAGGGACCATGAGAATTTCACCCTGGTCGAGGGTGATATCCGGAACAGGTCAGATGTACAGCGGGCTTTCGCGACTGTCGATCCGAGCCTGGGACCGGTGGATGCCGTTGTCCATCTGGCTGCCATGGCCGGGGTGAGACCCTCCATCGAGAATCCCGGTCTGTATATGGACGTCAATATCATGGGCACCCAGAATCTCCTGGATTGCGCCGCTGATCAGTCCTCTAGAGATCAGTCCTCTAGAGATCAGTCCTCTAGAGATCAGTCCTCTAGAGATCAGTCCTCGAGAGGTCAGACTCCGCCTTTCTTCGTTTTCGCCTCCTCCAGCTCGGTTTATGGCGAGCGGCAGGCTGAGCATTTCAGAGAAAGCGATCGTACCGATCGACCCATATCTCCTTATGCCGCCTCCAAGATGGCCGGCGAGATGCTCTGTCACACAGCCCACAAGAACACCGGTCTCGATGTCGTCTGTCTGCGTTTTTTCACTGTTTTCGGACCGCGCCAGAGACCGGATCTGGCGATTCACAAGTTCTGCCGCTTAATAGATGAAGGCAAGCCTATCGAAGTATATGGAGACGGCAGCACGCAGAGAGACTATACGTATATACGAGACATAGTCGATGGGGTCATGGGTGTATTCGGGATGGACAGACCCTGTTTCGAGATCATCAATCTCGGCCGCAGCGAGCCGGTGGTCTTGAAAGACATGATTGCCTGTATCGAGAAGTCCCTGGGCAGAAAGGCTGATATTGTCCACAAGCCCATGCAGAAAGGGGATGTGCCCAATACTTTCGCCGGTATCGACAGGGCCCGGCAATTGCTTGCCTACCATCCGTCTACAGGAATAGAAGAAGGTATCGAAGCCTTTGTAGCCTGGTACCGGGAAAACCAGGCAGGAGCGGTGGCGGTTGACGGGGGCAAAGCCCGGGAATTAAAATCGGTCTAAGAATAGAAAGGGTTAGATCGATGACCACCAACGACACTCAGGACCTGGTCGAATTGTTGCGTGCCGGGATGTTCGAGGAATTCCGCAGCCGCTTCAAGGACTCTATCAACGGAAGCCATGACGGTATTTTCGAGCTCGCCGAGGCGATCAATGTCAGGCTTCAAGAGCTGAGCCCGGGATGCGAGTCGAAGATTGTCGTCAGCCAGAAGACCAATTCGGACAAGCATATAATCATGATCATGGATGCCTCCCGGATATTCGGCGAGAGTTTCACCGTCACCCGGCAAATGTTCGTGATTTAGTTGTCGTTTACTTAATAGCGGGCTTTCAAGCAGGGCGGGGGCTTGCGCCTCATGACACCTTAAAGCTGCCTTATATAGCCATTTCGAGGCTCCAAGCGGGTGAATCGACCGTAAAATAGTCAAGAACCTATTTCAGGTCGTACCACGGTGCAAACACTAACCAGACCGGACAAGAAGAAGTCGCCCCATGCGGCTCCCGAGCGCAGCGGCAGGCGCCCTCCTTTCAAGGCAGCGGCTCTAATCGCCCTGGCCCTGTTTCTGATCAGCAATCTGGTTCTCTTCGCTGTTTTCGGCCCGGCAACCAGCTATTCGAACAATGTCTGGAACGGCACCGGCTCCATCGACCTGGCTCTCAACGAGTTCAAAGCCCTGCCCAGACGTCCGGATGTGGTCCTCCTGGGCTCCTCCCTGGTCATGTATCCGTTCTGGTCCACCGACAAGAAAGAGCACCCGGAGATAGGCGATATCTTCCATCATCATCGCTCTCTCGCCCTGGAAGAGCGTCTGGCGCCGAAGGACGGCAAGCCCGTGGTCTTCAGCATGGCTATATTCGGGCAGATGGCTTCCGACGCTTATATCTATGCCAATGAGTTCCTCAAAGGGGAGCGCATGCCACCGGTCCTGGTCTGGGGCGTAGCTCCCCGGGACTTCTATGACGCCGAACTCTCCGGTCCAATGCAGACGATCTCATTCCAGCGTCTTGTCGGTCTCGATAATCTCGTCCGGTACGCCGATCTCTACCTGCCCGGCTTTCAGGAAAGAGCCGATTTCATTTTCTCCAAGTCTGTTTTTCTCTATGGCAGGCGCTGGCACATTCAGAAAGAAGTGAACAAAGGAGCCGACAAGCTCTATAATCTCGCCTCCCCGGGCTCCACCGTGGCTCGCCCGGGCTGGGAAAAAGGCCAGTCTGGCTTTGTTTTCACCGGCACCAGGGAGGATGTCTGGGAGAACAGCAAGCAGGAATATCAAAAGCGCTACAAGAATATCGATCTGGAGAAGCTCAGCCTGCAGATGGGTTTCATGGACGGCTTGCTGAAAGTCTGTCAGGAACGCGGCATCAAAGTGGTGCTCGTCAATATGCCTCTGACCGCCACCAACCGCGATATCATGCCCGCCGGCTTCTATGACAGCTACCGGTCGGAGCTCGCCAAAATAGCCGGGGAAAGAGGAGCAGAGCTGGCTGATTTCGGCAGTGACACCACTTTCGAGGATGGAGATTACTGGGATACCTGCCACCTCAGCTACCAGGGCGGCTTCAAGCTCATGGACAAGCTGGCGCCGATCATCGACAGACTCAGATAGAACCATTCGCGTCAGCTTTCCGCTTCCGCTTCCCCTTCCCCCTTGGGGTTGAAGCTTTATCCTGCCCACTTCCCCTTCCACTTTAGCTTCCTTCCATGGTGCTAAAGATGGTGCGGCATATATTGCACACTTTGGGGGAGTTTCTGAGCAATATATGCCGCGTTTTCGCCTTTTTGAGCAATATATGCCGCACTTTGCCTCATTTTGCGGCATATATTTCTGCTTGACAGCCGGGTCGCCATGACCGTGCCCGGTAGCAGCTGGGCCAGCTAGACCCTTGCCAGCTAGACCCTTGCCAGCTAGACCCTTGCCAGCTAGACCCTTGCCAGCTAGACCCTTGCCAGCTAGACCCTTGCCAGCTAGACCTGGAGCGCTTAGACCTGCAGCGGTTGGAGATGGGACGGTTGGAGATGGGACGGCGAAAGCGTGACTGCCGGGATTCTACTTGGGCATCAAGAAATAGAAGAGCGCTCCGCAGATAGCCAGCACCAGGATGACGGCAAGCATTATCGTATTGGCCGAGGAGTACTCGTCCATCTCGATGGATTTTTTGCGGACAGCTTTGATTGCGTCCGCGTTGGCAGGCGGATTGGAGGTCTTCTGCGCCTCGAGCATCTGCCGCATCTGCTCGCGCTGGGCGTCGAGCTTGGCCCGGGCTTGCTGGTGGCTGATCTCTTTCGCCACTACCCGCGACATCACGTCCGGAAGCTGATCCTGCCAGGTCTTGGCGTCGAGAAAATCCACCGCCCCCAGATGCATCGAGTCTTTGACGAGATCAGCTTCCAGGGTCTCGTTGCTTACCAGAAAGTGGATCTCGGGATGATGCTCTTTGAGACCGGAGAGCAGAGAGAGCCCGGTGTCCGGATCGGAGGAGAGCTCGATCCAGACGACCCTGGGATGCTTGCTCTCGATCTCGCTCTCGACGCTGCCGCGAGCTGTGGTGCCGACAAGCTGCATGTCCGAGTTGCCGTCGATGAGCGCCGCTATCTGCGCTGCTTTCTCTTCGTTCTCGCATACTAAAAGAGTTGAAAGGGCCACCGTCTGTTTCCTATCTACTCAAGCAAAACTATGATACTTCATTTTCCCTGCTTGTCTTCCACCCGCGCCGTCAGCGCTGCGGCAATGAGCAGGGAGACTCCGCCCATCATGACGACATAGAGAGGCTGGTTCTGGAAGACATGCCGGACCAGGGGCTGGAAGCAGAGAGCGGCAATGACTTCGGGGATGACGATAAAGAGATTGAAGACTCCCATATAAACGCCGGTGCGATTGTCAGGCAGGCAACCGGAAAGGATCGCATAAGGCATCGAGAGTATGGATGCCCAGGCGATTCCGACCCCGATCATGGTCCATTGAAGGGAAAGAGGATCGTGGATGAGGGCTATGCCCAGGAGGCTGAGACCGCCTGCCACAAGGCTTATTCCGTGGACGAGCTTGCGTCCCAGACGCGCTGCCAGACGGGGCAGCAAGAAGGCGACCAGAAAGCAGACGATGGAGTAGATGGCGAAACACCAGCCCGACCACTCGATTCCCCGGTCGAACTGCGGATCGGCGGGGGATTGCGCGCCGAACACGTGATAAGCGGTAGTAAGCCCGAAAAACATCCACATGCAGAAAAGCCCGAGCCAGGTGAACACCTGCACCCAGGCAAGCTGTTTCATGGTGGTGGGCATCTGGGCTAGAGATCCGGGGATCTCGGCAAAAGCGCTCTTGATCAGTCCCATTACTCCCCGGTTCTGGCTTCTCTCTTTCTCGAAGGCCTCCATATCCACCGGGGGATGCTCGCTGGTGGAGAATACCGTCCAGAGGACACAGGCCAGAAACATCACCGCCCCTATCCGGAAAGCATAGAGGACCGTCAGAGGGACGCCGTTACTGGCCACGCCTTCCACCCCTATATACCGGAAGAGATAAGGCAGGGCGTTAGCCAGGGAGGCTCCGATACCGATGAAAAAGCTCTGCATGATAAAGCCCGTGGTCCTCTGGGAATCATCGAGCTTGTCGGCGACAAAAGCCCTGAAAGGCTCCATGCTCACATTGATACTGGCATCGAGGATCCATAGAAGGCTCGCCGCCCACCACAGGACGGGGGATTCGGGCATGATCAGAAGAGCGATACTGGCAAAGATGGCGCCGGTCAGAAAGTACGGACGGCGGCGCCCCAGACGACCCCAGGTACGGTCGCTCATGGCTCCGATTATGGGCTGGACGATTAGACCGGTCACCGGACCCGCCAGCCAGAGGATCGGGATCTCATCCGGATTGGCGCCGAGCTTGGTATAGATGGCGCTCATATTGGCAAGCTGGAGCCCCCACCCGAATTGAATTCCGAGAAAACCGAAATTCATGTTCCAGATCTGCCAGAAGTTCAGGCGGGGCTTTATTAGACTGGTCATGGGTCTAGTATAGTATCTGGGAATCACGAACCGAAAAGGGGGGCATGACCTTTGAGTTTTGCATCGAAATCGTTTTTGCAGGCAGCCGTCTTGACCCTGACGGTTTTCGGACTGCCTGCCATGGCGGATACTGTCGAGGAGGGCGGGACCCCCGAGCCTCGTCGAACCCTGCTTGCTGCCAAGACAAAGCGGTTCGAGTACAAAGAAGGCTTCGAGCGCCGGCCCAAAGACATAATCAATACCCTCAAAGACAACGAGGTCACCAGGTTCCAGACCCTCCTCGACGGTCTCGACCAGGCTTTCAGCCTCGACAATACCTTGAAGAATGCCGGTCCCTACACGCTTTTCGCCCCCAGCGACACCGCTTTCAAGAAGATCCCCTATGAGGACGTCCAGAGCCTCTGGGCCAACAAGAAAAAGCTCAAGCAGGTTCTCTCTTATCATATAGTCGAAGGCAAACACAGCCTCGATGATCTGCGCAAGACAGGCACCCTGAAGACTATCGAAGGTCACACCCTGACCATCAAGACGCAGGGGCAGGACGTCTATGCCGACAAGGCCCTGATCACCACCGCCGATGTGCCGGCCAGCAATGGCATAGTGCATGTTGTCGATCTGGTGGTCATGCCCCCTCTGGCCAGGTGAGGACCGGACCATGGCAGTGAATGTCGTATTGACCGGGGTCGGGCATGACCGGGTAGGCATCGTCGCTGAGCTCTCTAAAATCCTTTATGAGCTCGGCTGCAATCTCCTCGATTCGAGCATGACCCTGCTTCGAAGCGAATTCGCCGTGATTCTCATGGCCCAGATCCCGGACGGCAAGAGTATCGACGATCTCAAAGAGAGACTTGCGGCCGCCGAAGAACGGCTGGGCATGTCTGTCTTCGTCCGGGAGCTCAGCGAAGAGGAGCTGGATGAAGAAGACGAGGACGCCGAGGCTTTCATAGTATCGGTCTATGGAGCCGACCGGCCGGGCATTGTCGCCGGTATCACCGCCGAGCTCGCCCGGCTGGGCGTCAACCTAACCGATGTCGAGACCCGGAAGACGCCGGGGGATCGTCCGATTTTCATGATGGTGCTGGAGGTCACTCTGCCCCCGGGTCTCAGCGGAGACAATCTGAAGTCAGAGCTTCAAACGGTGGCCGCGGAGCTTCAAGTGGACCTCTCGGTGAACAGCGTGGAGGTGGCCGACCTTTAATGGCTGTCCTTCCTGTCCTGGTCTATCCCGATTCCCGATTGAAAAAGGTCTCTGCGCCAGTGGATCTCGAAGACGAGTCCCTGGCCGGGTTGATCGAAGATCTGCTCGAGACCATGAACAGCTCCCCGGGCTGTATAGGCATCGCCGCCCCCCAGTGCGACATTCACAAACGCTTGATAGTCGTGGATGTCTCCCGGAACCCCAATATGAAACAGAAGCACGGGCTGATGATCCTGATCAATCCCGAGCTTCTCAGCCAGTCAGGCAAAAACACAGCCCGGGAGGGGTGCTTGAGCCTCCCGCACCTGACCGCAAACGTTACAAGAGCAAAACGAATATCGGTTAAGGCTACTAACCGGGAGGGCTCTGAGGTTATTATTGATGCGTCCGGGTTCGAGGCGCGCGCTATCCTTCACGAGATGGACCACCTCGACGGCATTCTCTTTCTCGATCGGGTTTCTTCGCTTAAAACAGATGTCTTCAGGCGAAAACGCTATCTGACCGGGACCGAAGACAGCGACCAAGGAGGGCAGGCCGGGTCATGAACGTCATCTTCATCTCGCCTCATTTCCCACCCAATTTCCAGAATTTCGTCAGGCGCCTGAACGGGGCCGGCGCCACCGTCCTCGGTCTGAGCGATGTTCACTGGGAGAATCTCGGTGAGGAGGTCCAGAACAATCTCACCGAGTACTACCGGGTCGGCGATATGCACAACTACGACGACGTGGTCAGGGCGGTGGGCTATTTCACTCATCGCTACGGCAAGATCGACCGGATCGACTCCCTCAATGAATACTGGCTCGAGACCGAAGCCAGGGTGCGCACCGATTTCAATATATTCGGCTACCGCAACGATGACATAGCCAGGATCAAGCGCAAGTCCGAGATGAAGCGAGTCTTCCAGAGTATCGGTATAAAGTGCGCTCCCGGAGCGCTGTTCGAGTCCGAGAAACAGGCTCTCGCCTTCATCGAAAAGGTCGGCTGGCCGGTGGTGGCCAAACCTGATATCGGGGTTGGTGCCGCCAAGACCTATAAGCTCGAGAAGAAGGAGGACCTGAAGTTCTTCATGGAAGACAAGCTCGATTGCGACTATTTCATGGAGTCGTTCGTCAGCGAGCCCATCGTCACCTATGACGGACTCACCGACCGGGAAGGCAATATCGTTTTTTCGGCCTCTCACCGATACAGCCAGGGAATTATGGAAGTCGTGAATGCCGACTCGGACGTTTTCTATTACGGTGTCAGGGAGATCGAGCCGGCTCTGGAGAAAGTCGGTCGTGACATAGTCGAGGCATTCAATGTCAAAGAGCGATTTTTCCATTTCGAGTTCTTCATGAGCAAGAAAGGCGAGATCACAGCTCTGGAGGTCAATATGAGACCACCGGGCGGGCTCACCGTGGACATGTTCAACTATGCCAATGACTTCGACTGCTACCGGGCCTGGGCGGATCTGATCACCCGGGGAGAGACCACCCAGAAAGGCAAGCGTCCTTATTTCGTCATCTATGTAGGACGAAAGGACTCGCTTCCTTACAAGCGCTCCCACGATACCGTCCTTGGTGAATTCGCCTCGCTCATCGTTCATCACAGCCGTCTCAGCGACGTTTTCTCCAGAGCAATCGGCAATTATGGCTATATCCTCCGTCATGAGAAGCTCGATCCTCTCCTGGCGGCAGCCGGCTCAATTCAAGAAAGGGTTAATCGGGTATGATAATTTAAGCAAAGTTGCTGAGATTATCCGGTAATGAGATTATCCACTGGTTTGACCGTCCTCCTGGCCCTGGCTTTCAGCGCAGGCGCCGATGCCCTTGCCCAGACAGCCGGGCTGGATCTGCCCGCCAACGAGCTCCCCGGTCTCACCGGCAACGGTCCTGCCGGCAACTCCCCGCAGCCGGAATCCGAAGCCAGATCCGAGCCGGTTCTGGAAGGTCCCCTGAAAGAGCGCCGTCTCAAGATCAAGACCATGATCGAAGATGCCGGACGGGAAGGGGTCGGAACCAGGATCTACTCCCAGGCTCTCGATGCCGTGGAGGCGATGGTCAGGACCGGTGGCTCCGAGGCGCTGCTCTCCCAGCGGCTGGACAGCATCGAGAACAGCCTCAACGAGCAGTTCAAACGCCGCCGTATCCTCAAGTATCAGAAGCCGGCGCCCCCCATCGCCGCCTCATCGCCGCCGCCTTCCCAGCTCGAGCAGGCCGGCAGGGGCAACGACCGGCTCAAGGGCGTCAATAAGGACGGGCTCATCGAGGCAATCACCGACAAATGGTTCGGAGGCGATCTTCCCGATTCAATCAAGTCCAAGATTCCAGCCAATGTCGATCCGAGCATGCTCAAAGGGCAGGACCTCGACAAGTTGATGAAAAAGCTCAACAAGTAGAGATGAGAGCGATTCTTGCTGCTTTAGTGTTTCTTCTATCAATCACGATTCTTTCTGTCATGGCTCCTGTCCCGGCTTTTGCCCAGAGCAAGTATGAATTCAAGCCGGGGTCCAGGCAGGCTGTGGAAGTCAGTCCGGGCAGTTCGAGCCGCGCTTACACCGGCATGAGTCCGGGCACCAGTGTCAGAAGAGGCGGTATGCATCTGCGGCAGCCCGGCGCCTATTCGCTTCCCCGGGGCTATCAGAATCAGGCACCAGCTGCCGCCGGTGCAGCGGGCTCCGTCAGCGCCGTCCCGGCGAAAAAAGGCCCGAAGAGCTACAGCTTCAGGGAGAAGATCGAGATCGACGGTATCACGCGCACAGCCAGGATTTATGTTCCTGCCAGCTATGCGCCGGGCCGGGCCTTGCCCCTGGTGCTCATCTTCCATGGTCTCAACATGAGCGCCGACTCCATGGTGGCGATCACGGGCTTCAACGGGATCGCCAGCCGCAATGGTTTTATCGTCGCTTACTGCGAATCGGCCCGGGGACGCTGGGCAGACGGTATGAACAACCCCAAGGGCGTGGATGACATAGGCTATGTCAAAAAGCTCATCACCCAGCTTGCCGGCAAGCTCAGCCTCGACCGCCGGCGGATTTACTCTCTCGGTCTCAGTAACGGAGGCTATTTCGCCCAGATGCTCGCCTGCCAGATGACCGACCAGATCGCTGCCGTGGCTGTGGTGGGCTCAACCGCCATGGCCCAGGCTCTTGCTACATGTCAGTCAAACAAGCCGGTGCCGGCGATTTTCTTTTTCGGTACCGAAGACCCGCTCATCAACTGGGGAGACGATCGCAGCCGTGCCCTGGGGAAATACAAGGACAAGCTCGGGGCAGCAGCCATATCGCCTGAGTTCTACTCTCTCAGCCGCCTGGGCGGCTGGCTGACGGTGCATGACACGGTCGCCTGGTGGGTGGACCACAACAATTGCACGAAGTCTCCCTATTCTTCCTACGAGCCCGACCGCGATCCGACCGACGGCATGCGTGTTAAGAAGGAAGTTTACGGATCGGGCGGCAATCAGGTGCTGGTCTATTTCATCGAAGGGGGCGAGCATAGCTGGCCCGGCGCCCTGTCCCTGCCCGGGGTGAGCCGGCGGATCTGCCAGGATGTGGAGGCCAGCGAGCTTATCTGGAAATTCTTCAGCCAGAATTCTCGTTAGTTGTGTTACTTTATCGATCATGATACGTCTTGACAGGATAAGCAAAGTCTATCCCCATGGCGAGGTCCTCAAAGAGATCACCTGGGAGGTCAAGGCCGGCGAGCGCGCCGGTCTGGTTGGCGCCAACGGTAGTGGCAAGACCACCCAGTTCCGGATAATCCTGGGAGATCTCGAGCCCACCTCCGGGGATGTCTTCCGGGCGAAAGACGCTCGCATCGCCTATCTGTCCCAGGAGTTCGAGATCAATCCGGACAACACTATAAGGGACGAGCTGCTCACGGCGTTCAGTGAAGCGCACCAGATCAAGATGTCCCTCGTTCGGGTTCAGGAAGCCCTCGGCACGGCCGGCGGCGAGGAGCTGGAGAAGCTCCTGAGCAAGCTCGATCGCCTGCAACAGGAATTCGAGGCTGCCGACGGTTATGGGTTGGAGCGGCGGGTCGAGAAGATTCTTCCGGATATCGGGCTCAGCACCGCCGACGGTGACCGCCTGGTCTCCAGTCTCAGCGGCGGCTGGCAGATGCGACTTGGTTTCGGCAAGGTGATGCTCCGGCAGCCGGATCTCCTGCTCCTCGATGAGCCCACCAACCATATCGATCTGGAGACCATCGAGTGGCTCGAGGGTTACCTGCTCAAGCAGACCGTGCCCATGGTCATCGTCTCTCACGACCGCCGTTTTCTCGATCGGCTCTGCACCAAGATTATCGAGGTCGAGCGTGGTGTAGCTACTACCTATCCGGGCAATTACGCCTCGTATGCGGCGGTCAAAGAGGAAGTTCGCGCCGCCCAGCAGGCTGCTTATGAAAGGCAGCAGGAGGAGCTCGCCCGCCAGCAGGCTTTTATCGATCGCTTTCGCGCCAGTGCCACCAGATCGACCCAGGCCAAGAGCCGGGAAAAGCAGATCGAGAAAATCGAGAAGATCGAAGCGCCGCTTTCCGAGCTCAGAGGGCTCAAGTTTCATTTTCCCGCCTGCGCCAGAAGCGGCAAAGAAGTCGCTATCGTGGACTCTTTGATGCACGCCTATGACGACAATATTCTCTTTCTCGACGCCAGCCTCGATATCGAGAGAGGTGACAAGATCGCTCTCATCGGCCCCAACGGTTGCGGCAAATCGACTCTGCTTAGACTTCTCACTGGCAGGGAGAAGCCCATGGAGGGCGAGGTTCGTCTGGGCGAGCACAATATCATCACCGGCTATTTCGAGCAGAACCAGGCCGAGGCCCTGGACCGGGACAAAACCGTCCTCGATACCATCTCAGACGATGTCTATCACTGGAAAGACGTGGAGATAAGGGGACTTCTGGGACGCTTTCTATTCAGTGGCGATACAGTATACAAGAAAGTCAGCGATCTCTCCGGCGGCGAGAAAGCCCGTCTGGCTCTTGCCAAATTGCTCACCCGGCAGGTCAATTTCCTGATCTTAGATGAGCCCACCAACCACCTCGATATCCCGGCCAAAGAGACTCTGGAGGATGCGATCAGGAGCTTCGACGGCGCCGTGGTGGTGGTCTCCCACGACCGGTATTTCATATCGCAGATAGCCAATAAGATAATCGAGATCAAAGACGCTTCTTTCAAAGTTTATGAAGGCGGCTACGAGTACTATCTCGAGCGCATCGAGAAAGAGCGCCAGGCAGCCGTGGAGTCCCAGCTGGAGAAAGAGCGGTTGGAGCGCCAGGCGATAAGGCGTGCCCGGCAGAAACAGAAAGAGGCCGCCCGTAAAGCTGCTCGCAAAGAGAAGGAAAAGAGCTGACTCGGCGGCCTATCATTGCTTCGTATGCCCTGGCAATGGCAGCCACTCGAGTCGGGAACAATCTCAGGCATCTTTCGCGTGTCGGCGAGTCGAGAGCGTTCTCCTGGTAGAAGCCAAGCTGAAACCCGCTCCTGTCACGTTTGAGTTACGTTGACTTGCTAGTGTCACAGTGTTCGTTACTAACACAAACGATTCGCGTCATAGCCGGGTCTGAAAGAGAGCCGTGCAGGCGCCACGTTTCTTCGGCAAATCATGGATAACCGCACAGCAACCTCTGAAAGGGTCGAGACAGCTCGACCGGCAGGAAGTCAACTCGAAAACATCGACCGGGTCGACCTGCTGAGTTCGAGCTCAACGAGCCATGAATCAGATCATCGACCAGAATTGGAAGACGATCATATCGTTTTCTCGGATCCCTACCGGCAGGATATCGGCGACAGCGAAGCAATTGCGCGGAGAGATTCGGTCTTTGAGAGCGCGGTCGAGCCCAATGCGTTCAATAATGAAGTCGTCTCGGATATCTCGGGCGGCGACAGGGTAGAGATCGTCAAGTCTCTGAACACTCTGGCCGGAAGCCCCGAGCTGGTGAAGTCATTGTCCGGTGAGGACGGAAGGATTTCGAAGACCAATCTCGATACTGCAATCATGGTCGATGATGTAGCTCGATCCCGCAGCATGCCATTCGATCGGCAGTCCTTTCTGACCAGCAAGGAGCGCCAGGCGGTGGTGACGCTCCAGGACAACTGGAACAAGTTGAAGCTGGGAAACGATGACCAGGTCGATCTCTCCGGTTTCACTGACAGCAAGCTCGAGCAAATACAGACCAGTACCGGAGCCAGTGCGGCGGATGAGCCGGCAGGTCCGGAGAGCCGGAAGTATTTCCCGGAGACGCCATCTGCAACCCCGAGCAAGGTCACGTTCGACGCCAATCCTCCGGCAACGACAATAGAGCCCTCGGCGGCGGCTGCCACCAGAGCACTGGAGTCGCTTCATGCCAGGCAGATCGCTCCCCAGGGGCCATTCGCCCAGTCAAGATCGATGCTGCTTCCAACTGAACTCAGGGAAGCAGGCGAGGCCGTGTTCGCAAGGGTAGATCGTGATGGTGATGGATTCCTGAGTCGCGCCGAACTTGGAGGCGCCCTCAGGGACCGCTCCTATACCGGGCAAGAGTCCCAGGCGATAGCGGCGCTCTACAACAGGGGCGACGAGATTCAAAAGCTAAGCAACGACGAGTGGGGATGGGAGCGCAGTGGCGTGTCGAGAGCCGATCTCGAGAGCTTCGACCGCATCGCTCATGAGCAGGCGGGTAGCGGGGCGGCTGCCGGATACGGGCTCCAGTCCTTCGGAAAATTGGATAGTAACGGCGATGGCGTGATCTCCCGTCAGGAGCTGAAATCGGCCAGTGATCCCAGTCGCGTCAACGACCTTCAGCACCTGGTACAGCACTTCGACAGGATCAAGGACTCGCATCGGGACTTCAGGATCCTCGGTGAGAGCGGAATCACCAGGGCCGATCTGGAGGCTTATCAGAGGAGCTGGAACGGTGACTGGTCGAATGAGCGTAGCGATGACAGCAAGCTGGTTTCGAAGGTAGGAAGCGACACCTACTCTGTGAGCCGATCCCAGTCTCGCACCAACCCGAGTCTCTACGGCGACGGCGTCAGTCCTCTCGATAGCATCAAGCCGTCTGCCGTTCACCAGGGAAACACAGGCAACTGCTGGTTCGAGAGCTCTCTTGCCTCACTGGCAAGCACGAATCCCGAAGCAATCAGAAACATGATCACCGACAACAAGGACGGAACTTACACGGTGACATTCCCAGGCGATCCTTCGCGGCCCGTGACAGTCGATGCCCCTACAGACGGGGAGATTGGTCTTTTCGATCAGGCTTTCGACAACAGCGGTCGCTATAATGGCTACTGGTCAACCGTTATGGAGAAGGCATTCGGCCGCTACCAGCAGCTTCATAATGGCGGTAAGGGAGAGACCGATACCGAGGGTGCCGGCATGGGCGGCAATCCCAAGGAAGCTCTGCGATTGTTGACCGGGAGGGATTACCAGACAAGCTCCATCCCGTCAGGCCAGGTCGAGGCCTCCATGATGCTGAGGGAAGCGCTTGCATCCGGACAGCCGCTAGTCGCTATAACCGACAGGTCTCTATTCTCCGACACCACCAGCGATGACTTTGCCAGAAACCATGCGTATTCTATTTTGGGTTTCCAGCCCGGTCCAAATGGTGGAGGAACAGTAGAGATAAGAAACCCCTGGGGAGGTTCCGATAACACAACCCGGGGTTCGATTCGCATCTCCCTGGAGCAGTTCATGCGGAATTTCAGCCAAGTTTCAAGACCAAAAGCGAAGTAAGGGGATTGCAAGTGGATTTACCGGATCAGAAAGTACCAGCTATATCGCGGGAGCATCAAGTGGAGGATGCCTTGAGCACGCAGGTGTCCGACTATCTCTATTCATCGGCAAAGGATGACTATTCCACAAACCCGGAATACATAGGCGGCTTCGCTGCCGCTGCTGTCTATGCGGGAGCCGAAACCGGCAAGTCGGTCAGGGACAACCTTCTTGCGCGTTTTCTCGACGAGGTTCCGGGAGACGAGCGCCGGGCGCTTGCTGAGAGCCGCGGTGAACTGCCTGATCTGGTCAATCAGATGGGCGAGTATATGAAGGACGTGCGCGCGCTTGTGAGAGCCGGCTCGATGGAAGCAGCGCAGAGTGCGCAGGCGGATGTGGTCAGGGCGGCTGATCGGCTTCCGCAAAAGCTGCTCGACCTGGAGCTGAAAGCAATGCAGGGCAGCGGAGACGATAAGAGAAACCCGAATCAATTCAAGCTGGCCCAGCAGCTGAGCGCTGCTCCAATGGTGGAGCGTATTCGTCAGTCAATGCTCCACATTTTGAATCGTGAGCTGTTGCCGGCAGAGAATCTTCTAGGCGAGGCTCTCAGGCAGCCACCACCGGCGATAGCTATGGAGCATCCCGATATCAGCGCGATCTATACAGCCGCCGTGAAACAGAGGCAGTATCTTGAGACCACCCGGTTGCTACTGCCATTCTTCGAGAAGAACTTCAGCGCCATCGACCGCAGCGGAGATGGATACCTGAACAGAGACGAGCTCATGGCAGCCTACCGGAGCCCGGATCGCTCAGATACCCAGCGTCGCCTTCTCGGTTTCGCCCTCAACAACTATGACTCTCTCAGCGCACTAGTCAATGAGAACATTCTCTGGAGCGGAGGTCTCAGCCTGCACGATCTAGCAAAGTACAATCGAACTTCTCGCCCCTGGGAATTCCAGTGACTCTATCAAACGGTCGGAGGCGAGGGTCAACGAACTTGAGATTCGATAGGTCTCGGTTTTGGTCTGTCATTATTGGCACCTCTGTCCGGCTCAACAGAAGCAAGCTTAGCCCCCATCTGCAACTCATGTGCAACTGAGCCTCGGGCGGCGAAGAACTCCTCAATACTGGTCGAGCCAGTACCGGTACAGCGGGAAGCCGTGATCGTCCGTGAGTCCCGTGGATTGCAACCAGCCCCGGGGCGAGCCGGGCTCGCGACCGTGAAATATGAAATTGCCCGGCGCTATCCGGAGCGGTTCTACATAAACCATGCAGGGATCGGCGACAAAACCGCGCCAGTATCGGGAAACCGAGCGCGAGAGCTGAACCCATTGAGGATGACTGGGCATCGGTCTCTTATCGAACCAGAGGAGGCTCATATTGTGATAGGGTGCCACCATGGAGTCGTTGGTATAGGCGTGGGCGGGCAGCCAGGGCGGGCGGACGATGGGACCGTAATTCCTGGGCTCCTTGATACCGAGGATAGATTTCAGAAAACCGGTTCCTTTTCCTTTCTTCTCGCTTTCACCTTCCAGTTTGGTGATGTCCGCTCCCCCTTTGAGAATCGGACCCTGAGCCTGATTCCGAACTGGAATATAGGCCTGGTTGGCGTATTGCTCCGGTATCACTGGTGGTGTAAAAGGCGGTGCAACCGGAGGTGCATCGCTGCCGGGAACGGGCCCCTCGAACTCCCGGGGTATGCCCTCGGTGACTGGCTGTTCCATCGAAATAGGCGGCGGTGTTCCCTGCCCCATCGAGGGCATGGCTTGAAGAGCCGCGACTACGGCCAGAGAGGCTGCCAGTATATTGAGACTTGCGGACATTTACTTCACGGACGGTGCCATTTAACATTTCTTACCCCCGGGCGCGCTAAAATCACCTTTTCGTGCTTTTCAAGGAGGTTCTCCAATGCTATTCCGGACGTCGAAAAGAGTTGTCGAGCTTGCCTCGACGGTTGCCCTGTCGATGTTTATCGCCAGCTCAGCTCAGCCTGGCTGGGCGCAAGTACCGCTGCCCGGCTCCGGAAGCTCCTATCAGGCGGACGACGCGCCGGCGCCTAAAAAGCCAAGCGTCCTCACCGGCAAAGTGATGACCGACATCGGCGCGGCAGAGAAGCAGCTCGCCAGAGGCAATTTCGCGGAAGCGGAGGAGCTCTTCCGGGAGATCCTCGTGAGCAATCCCTCGGACATGACTGCCATGGTCGGTCTGGGAACGGCACTGGCAAAGCAGTTCAAGCTCGACGGCGCCGACGAGATGTTCGATCGTGTCCTGTCCAGAGATCCCAACAATGCCCTGGCTTTTGCCGGAAAGGCCACGGTCATCCTCAACCGTCTGCAGTCGAGCAACCAGACCATTCGCTCCAACAGAGAATCATTCTTGAATCAGGCTGAGACTTTCGCCCAGCAAGCTGTGCGTCTCGCTCCGGCAAACGGCGAGTCTCACTTCGTCCTGGGCAGGGTCTTTCAGGAAAAGGGCAACACCGAGACCGCTACAAGCGAATTTCGCACGGCAATCCAGCTCGATCCGGATCACTCCTACGCTTATTCGGCTCTTGGCGACCTGATGCTCAAGAAAGGCAGCCTGGCGGAAGCCGAGACCAGTTTCAGCCAGGCCGTCAATCTCAACTCGGGTAACTCCGGGGCCCACTTCGGTCTCGGCTCCACCTATCTCGAGCTCGGTAAAGTGGACGATGCCATCAAAGAGCTGAACACTTCTCTTTATCAATTCCCCAACAGCTGGCCTGCCAGGATGAAGCTCGGAGAGGCCTATCAAAAGCAGGGCAATGAAGTGGCGGCCCTCAAAGAGTATCGCCAGTCCATCATGATCAAGCCCGAGAATCCCGATCCCTACATGAAGATCGCCTCCATCAGGGAAGGTCGGGGCGACCTCGAGCTGGCTCTGGCCGAGCTCAAGTCCGGTCTCTCGCAGATGCCTTACAATCTGGATCTCAGGCAGCATATTGCTGATCTCAACCTGAAGCTCGAGAAAGCCGACGAGGCGATCAAGGCATATCGGACCCTACTCGATATGAGCCCCAACGACAACCAGGCCGTCAAAGGGCTCAGCCAGGCGCTTTATGTCAAGGCTCAGAAAGCCGCTGTCGGCGCCCTTCTTGCCAGCAACGACTATGAGACCGCCCTCAGAGATCTCTCGGAAGCGATTAAATTGCGTCCGGACGATATGGAATTGCGTCTCGCCCAGGCCAAGCTCATGAGCCTGTCTGGCACCAAACCCGATATCAGCAAACTGGGCGAGCCCCAGAACGACGGCGAGAAGCTAGCCTATGCCGAAGCCCTCATGGCCCAGGGCGAGTTCAAGAAAGCTTCTCAGTACATGGCGGATGTGGTTCAGGATCTCAATGATCCCAAGCAATGTTTCGCTGTTGCCGATGTGGCTGTGCTGATGAAAGACCTGGACAATGCCGAGGCGGCTTTCAAGAAAGCCCGCCAGCTCTCGGGTAACCCCGATCGTGTCGAGCGCGGTCTCGACGGTATCGAGAAGCTCAGAGCCTCCGCCAGGGACGATGTGAAAGTCGCTAACGAGCTGAGCAAGAAAAATCAGTGGGACGGTGCGGTGGATCGTTTCCGCCACGCGGTATCGGTCAATCCTACCCTTGCCGATGCCCGCTTCGGTCTGGCCAACGCCCTCGAGCGCATGAATAAGCCCAGCTCCGGCAATCTCAATGAGGCTGCTCAGCAATACGAGAACTATCTCTCTCTCGATCCGCAGCTCCCGGAGCGGGACGCTAGAAAGCTCTCGGAGAAAATCGAGAAGTTGAAAGATAAGGCGGCCAAGCAGGCTCAGAAAGAGAGCAAAAAATGAAGGCGGGCACCGGCTATCCTCTTGCCTCGCCACTGTTCATGGTGATGGATGATCCGATTCTTCATCAGTTCATCACCTATCTGGCAGTGAAGAAAAGCGAGCAGGAGTCCGAGCCTGAAATCGCTACCCGCATCGAGCTCTCTTCAGAGTTTATAAGCTCGGTGCGGGAGTCTTTTCAAAAGCATATTCTCGACGGCGAGCGCCACCTGCACGTTCTCGCTCACCTTCTCGCTTCCGTCTTTCTCAAGGGGGATTTCGAGCTCTACAGCAATGTCATCGGTCTTCTTCCCGATGACGACGAGAGACCTTTTCTCCTGCGCGAGCGTATCACCAGGGAGACTCTTTTTTCGGTTACCGACATCGATCTTGGCAGGACCGTGCTGGATAACTTTCGTTATCAACAAGACGGGCGGTGGGTGCCCCTCATGCTCTCGGCGAACTTCGTCGAATATATACCGGTTGCCGGACCGCCGAGCGGGGTGAATCGTCTCACCAGCCGGGTGAAAGCCGAAGAGGAGCTGGTGAACAAGCTCGCTGACGAGCTCTTTTCCATCGACGAGCTGATCAACAGGGACAAGCAACTGCGCAAGTACAGCAAGTTCATCAAGGACGTTTTCGGGATCAAGATAGTCTGCGAGGACGAGGCTACTTGCTGGCAGATCGACGAGGAGCTTCACAAGCTCACAGTGAGCAACAGCCGTGATGAGTTCGTGGAGGACCTGGAGACCAGGACCGAGGAAGTCGCCCTCGACGATCCGGACTGCCCTCTCCTGGCTTTCATCGAGAGCAAAGACTATCTGTCGCCGGAGTCCGAGCGACTCAAGCGCAGCGGCTGGCGTGCCGTCAAGAGCGTGGTCAACTGGCACGACAGGCTTTTCGAGATACAGATCCAGCCTCTCACCAACTATTATCTCGAGCTCGATCATATGGCCGGACCTTCGCATCGTTCGCACAAACGGCGCCGGGACTCGGTGCGCGATGAGATTGCCGAGCGCATACCTCTATATGGCTTCTATCGAGATCTGCTCAAGATGATATTCGTGGGCACGCCTCGATCTTTCGAATACGGCAAGGCCTCGGTAGTGATCAACTGAGATCAGGATCTCGAGCCTTTATGCATTGTTGGAATTCACGTACTGGGACGGCACTATATAAGCCACCGAGCCGGAGCGCAGGCTTGATTCGCTCAAATCACGCCTTACGACCCGACCCCGGGATGAGCTATTCTCGAACACTGTCCGGCCGATAGCGACGCCGGTGTGGCTGCCACCGTTCTGCTTGATGATCACATAGGGTCTGCCGCTGTTGATGGCGTTCGCCAGACTCGTGGGACGTGCACCGAGACGTTCCATATCGTTCTTGAGACCATCCACTCCGAGCTGCTCTCGTACCGGCACTCCTCCGGCTCTGAGAATGCGGCTGGCAGCGATGGCGCAGCCGAGGTTGCCGTTCTCTGTAGCCTTGGCATAGTCGGTCCAGAGGGCCTTGCCTTCCGACTTCTGCATGGCGTCGGTGAGATTGCTGGCATCGGTGAAAGGAATCGAATCACCGGTTTGAGTGTAGCGATTGAGAGCGATCTGATAGGTCTGGTTGGCTGCATCGACGAATTGCTTGTTGGCTGGATCATTGAGATCCTGCTCGCCGGGCACGCGTCCCAGGGTCATGGCCAGGGCGAGTTTGCCCGGATCGACATTCTGGGTGGTGCCGCCCATCTCCTGGGCGAAGCGGCCGACGTTGAAAGAAGTGGCCAGCTCCTGCACTTCTTTGCCGAAGTTCTGATTGATATCGTCAGCGGTGATGGGATTGTCCTTGTCTCCGGCTTTGAGCTTCTGCAAGAAAGGATCGAGATCCGAATCCTTGCCCGAGCGCTTGGCTCTGGCCATGCTCTCTTTCATGGCTTTCATGCGAGCGGCGGTGCCTTTGGGTACTTTGCCCTCTTTCTCGAGCTGCTCGAGGTTGCCTATATCGAGGTTGTCGAGCCAGGAGGAGATCATGTCATAGGTAAGACCATAACGACCGATGCCCCAGCCCCGGCTTCCCCTGTGCACTACGTGCTCGTAGGGGCGCTGGTCGCCGCGGCTGACAAAACTGGCGACAGTGTCCTTGACTGCCGCAATCCTGTCGTTCTCGTTCGCTTCGCGAGGAACCGAGCGCTCCGGGAAGTAATCGTTGGCCTGTTGCCGGGACATGGTGCCGTCGCCGCTGCCGCGGAAACGATTCATGTCCTGGACCTGCCGGTTGGCCGAATCAGGCAGCTCCGGGTTGGTCGGAGCTGCGTTCGAGTTCACCTTGAGTGAATTCTTCAGATCATCAGGAACCAGGTTCTGCTGGTCGTCCACTTTGACGCCCTCGGCCTGGGCCTGCGGATACTGTGATTTGATCCGGCCGTCCAAATAAGTCATCAATTGATTGAGCGCCTGCTGCTGGGTGTCGCTCGGCTTGAGCTGACCGGCGTCCCGCTCCACCGCCACTACTATTTCTTTCTGACTGGTTTTCTCGGGGTTGTTGAGAAGCTCGATGGAGCCGTCCTTTCTGATCAGAAAATCGGCCTGTTGTTGTGCGGGATCCGAGCCCGCGTCGGTCATCTTGACAGTGATCCCGGGGGTCTCACCGGCGGCCAGACGGGCTCGCTCGGTCTGATCGGTCCGGGACCCGGTCATATCTTTGAAGACGCCTGCTCTGGCCAGGTCCTCGACGCTGGGATTGGCTGTCAGATCGGGAGTTGTCGTTCTGGGCGCCGTGTCTCTGCCGTCACGGCCGGTATTCGAGCCGAGCTCAGCCAGGGGAGTGATGGTCACCGAGCTGGAGTCTCCGGCGGTTCTGCCGGTACTCGCCGGCGGTGTGCGGTCTGACACGGATATACCGGAAACGAAGCGACTCAGATTTGCGGATGCGTCACCATGATGCGTCGATAACGCAGAGTCGGTCACCTTGAATGCGTGACCGCCATGACCGGATTCTAGACCCATCGGGAACTCCTTACTGCGCGGGGCTCAAAAGGGCGCAGGTTTTTTTGAAACGAGGCAAGCAGATCTATAAGATACGAATTCGGAGGTGTCCTGGGAATGGGAAAATTACGTATCAACTCAATCCGACCGTCCCGGCAGGCTCTTCAGGGACTGCCCGGACCGCCTGGATTGATCGATCTCGTCGAATTCCGCAAGCAGTTTTGCAAAGCCCTCGCCAGCTTGCTCTTTCAGGGTGAGGCTCTGGTTCTCTTCCGGTATGTGGGAGGCGAAGCTCTCCAGAACCAGCTCCAGATCCTCCCTGGTCGAGAATCCGCAAACAGGCAGGGTCATGATTCTTCTTCCGAAGCCGGTCTGATAGACGAATTGCAGGCTGGTTCCGCCATAGAGCGGATCCTCCACGAGATTGGCGTCGAATATCTCGGGCCAGATCGCCAGGGAAGGATAGTTGTAGAAAAACCTGCCCCGCCAGTAGAGCTTGAATCCCGAATCAGTGAGTCCTATATGAGTGGGCCCGACCAGATAGCGGAGCCAGTCCTTCCCGTAAGCCATTTTGAGATTGGCTGACTCGAGGCTCGGATAGATTAGGGGGCTCACCAGCACGAAAAATATCGGGAAGGCCGACAGGATCGCAAGAAGCGGGTTCAATGCGAAATTGCTGGCTGTATGCGAGATAAAAATGGCCCAGGAAATCATCACTATCGCCGAGCTTGCCATGGTGACCAGCCAGGGAAAGTCCATGTTGAAGATCGGACCCTTGTAGCGCGAATGCCAGAAAGCTGTGATCGCGCTCTGTGCCCGGGGATCGAGATCATAAGGAATGATCACCTCCACCGGGCTGCCCAGCTTCAACTGCTTGCTCAGCTCGTCCATCAATCGAGCCTCGCTTTCATCAGTCGCTCTTTCATCTGGCTGGCGCTGGCGAAGCGCTCGCTTTCCTCCATGGCCGTGGCCTCGGCCACGATGTCGTCGAGGGCAGCGCCGATCTCCACATGTTTTGCCGGTCGGGCTACGCTTATCGGCTCGGGCTCCCGGGCGGTAAGAAGAAAGAAGAGAGTGGCTCCCAGTGAATAGATGTCGCTTGCCGGAGACGGCTTGCCCCGGTACTGCTCCGGGGCCATGTATCGCTGCTTGCCCATCACCGTCCTGGTCCTCAGGGAGTGCTCTTCCACCGATATATTGAAGTCGATGAGCCTGATGCCGCCGTCCTCGCAGTAGAGAATATTCTCCGGAGAAAAATCGAGATGCATGATCAGGGGCTCCAGATTATGGAGGTGGTCGAGGATATCGCACATTTTCACGGCCAGCTCTCTGACCTGGTCTTCCGAAAATGGTCCTTTCTCATCCACATGATGTCTCAGTGACACCCCCTGGAAATGCTCAAGGACCAGATAGGCCCGGTGATCTTCTACGAAGGCGTCCAGGAGCTTGATGACATTCTCGTGCTCGACCTTGCTCAAAAGCCTTATCTCTTTCTCGAATTGCTCGCAGGCATTCTTGTGTTCTTCGTGGTGCACCGCATCCGGCAGCACATACTCTTTGAGAACGATCATCTCGGTCTGACCCAGGTCTCTCATGGTGGCGGCATAGACGGTACCCTGCCCGCCGCCGCCTATGCAGGAGAGAATCTCGAAACGGTCTGCCTGAAGTGTATGGCCGGGTTGAAGGAGGTCCTGCTGCTTTCTAGGTCTGGAATCGGCAAGCGCCTGGCACCAGAGCCTGGTGAAGGGGACATCGTCCTTCCTGCCGATGCGCAGCATGCCACCCAGAGCAGCTCTCGTATCGAGATCTCTGGCGAAACGGGCGATGCTGTCTCGTAACATCTGTCTCTCTTCGATGGTCTGGATATATTCCAGTTTCAAGCATATGACCTGCCCCTGCGTATCCCTGATGATCAGGTCGTTGCTGCCGTCCCCTCCTGTGCTCGACCCGAGCTCCACCGAGGTGATCTCCTTCCAGGCGATGGACTTTGTGACGCAGCCACCATGGATGATGCGACTGTGCAGATTGATCCGCTCCTCGCTCAGACCGATCTCGGTGGTCTCGAGCAGCTTGTGCCGGTATCGCTTCCGGTACTGCCTGCGGCGGCTCAGGATCACATACGCGAAAAGCACCATCTGGAGCAAGATGCTGATGGCCGGGAGCATCGCCTGGGCGGTGGGCCGATCGAGACCGGTGAGCCTTTCGATCAGCGGAAGAAATGCCATGACTGCCAGGATGACTGCGCCGAGGGCGGCACCGATGGTGCAGGCTTGCGTGAAGGCCAGGGCCTCCAGGGAAGAGCTTCCGGGAATCAGCAGGTAGAACTGGTCGAGGACCCGGTCCCGGGCATGAGGAGCCAGCTTGCCGTAGCGGATCAGGACCTCTCTTCTTGTGATCGGAAGCCGCTCCATCAATCTTTCTCTTGTCTGAGATAGCTCAGGCACCGGGATGCGCTCTGGAAACGCTCGTCTTTATCCAGGCTGGTGGCTTTCTTGACGAAAGAGTCCAGCCATTGCGTGACCGGCGCCCCCGAAGCGATGGCGGAGGAAGACCGGATCGGCTCGGGGTCCCGGCCGGTAAGGGCGAAATAGCCCAGGGCCCCCAGGGAATAGATGTCGCTCCGGGGCTCGGCGGCGCCTCTGATTTGCTCCGGGGCCATATAAGCATGCTTGCCCACCAGAGTGCCGGTGGCCGCCCCGATAAACTCATTGGCGGCGCCGAAATCAATCAGGACCACTCCGCCTTCCGGGCGAACCACGATGTTGTCCGGGGAGAGATCCCGGTGGATCACCGGCGGATCGAGACCGTGCAGATACTCGAGAACCGAGGCAAGCTGCCGGAGCCAGTCCACCACCTTCGCTTCCGGCTGTCCGTGGCTGCTGCTGGCGATGGATCGCAGCGTCTCGCCTTCGATATACTCCAGTCTCAGATAGTTGCGTCCTTCCTCGACGAAATGATCGTAGACCCTGGCAATCTGGTCGTGATCGAGCCGGGCAAGGAGCCTGGCTTCCCGGGCGAACTGCTCCTGGGCTTTGTCTTTGAGATCCTGCTCGAGATTGGGTGGAATCACCGATTCTTTGAGGACGAATGTCATGCCTTCCTCATCGGTGATCAGATAGACGGCTGAAAAGCCGCCGGCGGCGATCTGGCGCTCGATGCGATAGCGCTCCTGGAGCGATTTGCCCGGGGGTAGAGGCGTGAAAGAGGTGAGCCCGAACTGAATGGCGGCGCTCGATTCCCAGAGCTGGGTATAGCTCACCCCGGGAAGGCGGCGGTGCTGGTACTCGTGGAATCTCTCGATATCGGCCAGCTGGGCGACTCCCCGGGCATGGCCGCAATAGCGCTTGATATAGTCGCAGAGCGTGGCGGTGGCACCGGCATCGAGAGCGGAAAGGCAGATGTCGTGCTCGTCGCCACTCGATTCAACCAGTCTCAGGGCGAGATCGGGCTTTTTCTCGTCCCTGCTCAGATCCACCAGGTTGACCTCGTCGACCTTGGACCACAGTACTTTGGGTTGCATGGTAAAAAGATTGCGGGAAGGAATCACACAGGTGAGCCGGTCAAGATAGATCTCGTCTTTCGGGAAGAGGAAGGCGACCGCCAGCAGGAGCAGGGAACCGAGACCGGCGATCAGGGGCATGAAGGTCTCGGCGAGGCTTCTGGCGATCGGAAGTTTGACGAACAGGTAGGCCAGGAGAAGATAGGCTACCACTGCGGCAAAGCCATAAGCGATACGGGTCCTGCTCGAGGGGCTCAGCCTCTCCCTGAACCAGGCGCCCGGTCTCACCCGATAGACCGCCACCGCGGCATCGCTGCGGTTGTCGGCGTCGGCTCTGATTTGAAATCGATCCATGTTTCAAACTCATTATTCACTTTGTTATACTCCCTCCTTACTATGAGACTCAAAATTGTAAAAATCGGGGCATTTCTCGCTCTTCTGCTATCTATCTCGTTCTTCGTCCCCTGTCTGGCAAGGGGCGCAGAAGAACAGGAAGAGAGCCTGACATCCTGGAGAAATGGCACGGTCAAAGAGGCGATCGTCGCCTTCGTCGAGGCTGTCAGCGATCGTGAGAACCCGGCTTTCGTGCCCGAAGAGGAGCGTATAGCAGTTTTCGACAATGACGGCACTCTCTGGTGCGAGAAGCCTGTTTATCCTCAATTCGTCTTCTGCCGGGACCAGCTTCGGGAGGCCGCCGAGAAGAATCCGAGCCTCAAGGAAGACAGCCTGGTAAAGGCGGCTCTCGATGGGGATCTCAAGACGCTGGCGGGCTCCGGTGCCCGGGGGATCCTGCATCTTATCGGACTGAGCCGTTCCGAAGGTGACCTCGGCGCCTACGAGGCGGATGTGGACCGCTGGATAAGAAGCGCCCGGCATCCGCGCTTCTCCCGGCTCTACACCCGGTGTACTTACAAACCCATGCTCGAGTTACTGGATTATCTCTCGAGCAAAGGCTTCCGGACTTATATAGTCTCCGGCGGCGGTCGTGACTTCATGCGGGTTTTCGCCCAGCGTGTCTATGGCATCGCTCCGGAGAAGGTGGTGGGCAGCAGCAGCCATCTGGAGTACCGCGAGAATGACGGGACTCCCGAGATCGTGAAGAAGAGCGATATCGCTTTTCTCAATGATGGTGCCGGCAAGCCTGTGGGTATACAGTCGGTGATCGGGCGCCGACCGATCCTGGCATTCGGCAACTCGGACGGTGATTTCGAGATGCTCAAATGGACGGCTGCCGGCAAGCACAAGAATCTCTGCCTTCTGGTCCACCATACAGACGCCGAGAGAGAATATGCTTACGATCGGGACTCGGCGGTGGGCAAGCTCGATCGAGCTCTTGGCGAGGCCGGGGAACGAGGCTTCCTCGTGGTGGACATGAAACGCGACTGGTTGGAGGTGTTCGGAGGAGATGCCGGTGCGCAATAAGAAAAGGACCAGTCTGCTGATACTATTGCCTGTTCTTCTGTCCGGTTGTTCGGAAGATGCTATGAAACTCATCACCCGCAGCCCCTTTCAGGAGGCCATAGAATCATCTGCGCCTCCTGTCGACACGACGGGGCTGCCCAAGCCGGCGAACCAGAACATCCAACGATGGACGGAAAACCAGGCCATAGAGAAGTCTCTCAGAGATCTCCTCGACAAGAAGGACTTCAAAGGTCTCGAGGAGATGGCAGGCGAGCTCATACATTCGGGTAAGCAATACACCACCGGAGTCTGGCAGCTCGATTCATTCGGCTACGATATCGGTCACCTGGACAAAGAAGACGACACTTCATACAAAGAGCGGATAGCGATTCTCGAGGCCTGGGCGAGGAGCAATCCCGATTCGATCTATGCACCGGTGGCGGTAGCGGAAGCGTACACGGGCTATGCCTGGTTCGCCCGGGGTGGTGGCTGGGGAAGCGAAGTCGAGAAAGATGCCTGGAAGCTCTTCAAAGAGCGACTGGAAAGGGCGAGAGAATGGCTGGAGAAAGGCCGGGAAAAGCGTCTCGTGAATCCGCGCTGGTACGCCGCCGCCAGCACGATTGCCCTCGGTCAGGGCTGGGAGCAGCCTGAGTACGAGAAGACCATGGACGAAGGCGAGAAGACCTTCCCTTCCTACAATGAGATTTATTTCGATCGAGTCTATCACCTGCAACCCCGCTGGTACGGAAAAGAAGGCGACTGGGAGCGTTATGCCGAAAAGGTCGCAGACAGGCTGGGAGGACAAGAAGGTGACGTGCTCTATGCCCGGATTGTCTGGTATGTGAACCGGGCCAGGGTGCTCTACAAGAACAATACTATCTTCAGAGAGAGCAAAGCCTCCTGGGAAAGAACGAGCCGCGGATTCGACGGGCTCCTGTCCCTGTATCCCGACAATCCCGACGTTCTCAATGCTTATTGCCGCCTGGCTGTGGCCTCCGGCAATCAGGCAAAGTCCAGGGAGCTGTTCGAGAAAATCGGCTCGAGAATGGTCTATGAGCCGTGGGCGGCTCGTCAAGACAGTGCCGAAACCTATTTCATCAAGTGCCGGATCTGGGCTTTCGGCAAACAGTAAGAATCGATCAGATCTCGCTGTCGGTGCTGCCGGTGCTATCGGTGCTGTCGGAATCCGTGGTGACGTCTGAGACCTGGCCGGTGTTCCTGGCGGCATCGTCATTCTTGATTCTGACGAGCAGCCACTGCTCGGTCCTGTCCTTGTCGAAATGCACCAGCATCGGTGCCTCGTCCTTCATCAGGTTGCCGAGACCGGTGTCATAGACGACTTTCTTGTTGTCCCCGATGATCCATGCAACTCGCTGATCTTTCTTGTCGAGCTTGCCTTTGATCTGCTGGGTCTGCTCGGTGAGCATATCGAAGTAGTTGCCGGCGATATTTCCCCTGGGATCGATGGCGATCTGGAAGAGCATGGTCGAGTTTTTCTGATCTCCCTGGACGAGAGAGAAAACGCCCAGGGGCTCCCACTTGTCTTTCTTGCCTGGCTTGCCGGCGTTGCCCGACTGGGCGAGATTCTGCGCCTGGTTGTAATACTCGCCGGCGCTGGCATAGGGCTGCCCGTTGTAATAGACCTGGTTGTTGTTATAAGTGACATTCTGACCGTAGCCGTAGTAACGCGGCATCATGGTGGCATCCAGGGCGAGCATGCCTGCCATGGTAGCCCAGCTCGTGATCATCCAGGGCATCCCCCAGCCCCATCCCGGGCAGTACCAGCCGCCGGGAGCGCCCCAGAAGCCATGGGCTCCCCAGTAGCCGTGACCCCAGTAGCCGCCGCCGTAGAAGTTGTTGCGGACCACGGTGCCGTGGTTGTTCATATAGGTGTTGGAGAAATTATGGAGGTTGTGCCCGGCGTTGATGTTGTTGCCCGAAATCCGGCTGAATCCCCAGTTGCCCCGGTTGCCGTCGAAATTACCCCGATTGAAATTGCCGCCGCCGCCGTTGAAGCGGCCGCCACCCCCGAAATTGCCGCCACCGCCGAAGTTGCCGCCTCCACCATTGAAGCGACCCCCGCCCCCGAAATTGCCGCCACCACCGCCGAAGTGACCGCCACCGCCACCGAAGCCGCCACCGCCG
>Ga0226835_1000599_pt1 | contig 34202 bp, 30 predicted proteins | sample LAC_MetaG_1_FD_163627 | JGI IMG/M metagenome (GOLD analysis project Ga0226835, IMG submission 163627) | Anaerobic ammonium oxidizing microbial communities from anammox membrane bioreactor (MBR) in UC Berkley, California, United States -... | ecosystem: Engineered > Bioreactor > Anaerobic >...
GCGCATTAGCAGGAAAGCTTTCCATATCGCCACCTCCGTGGATTCGCCATATATACTGTACGTTATAGTTACCTTACCCCGAAAAGGAAAAGCCTAATCACCCCCCTGTCGGAAAGTGATCAGGCTTACCCAAAAAAATGAAAGGGCTACAAGTTCCGCGTAGCGAAAGTTATAGCCCTATTTTCGAAGCTTGGAACATGCTTTTCAGGCATTATTTCTTTCCTTCCTCGGAGGTTTGCTCTCCTGGCAGGTCTTTCTTCGCCTGGTCGAAAACTTCTTTGGCGTATTTGGCGCAGATCCCGCACTGGGTTCCGCAGCCAAGCTGTTTGCACAGAGCCCTGAATGTTCTGGTGCCTTCGGCGACAGCCTTCTTGATCTGGCCATCGGTTACAGCACGGCAGCTGCAAATGTACATAGTCGTGTCTCTTGTTGAAGAAAAACCGGCGAGGCTCCTGCCGTGGATTCGGCAGGAGCTCCTCGGTCTTCTGCATTAACAGCGATAGAGGATCTTGGCGCTGCCCTCGATGACCACCTTGCCGTCCTGGTTGACGCAGTCGGTCTTGAGGACGGCGATTCCTTTCGCCTTGTCGTAGGACTCCACCGTCACCCGGGCGGTGATGGTGTCGCCGATGAAAACCGGAGCGCGGAACTTGAGGTTCTGCTCCAGGTAAATCGTTCCGGGACCGGGGAGGATGGTGCCCAGAACCGTGGAGATGTACGAGCCGGTGAGCATCCCGTGAGCGATTCGACGCTTGAAGGGAGTCTGCCGGGCGTGCTCCTCGTCCAGATGAACGAGATTGCTGTCGCCGGTCACATTCGCGAAGGCGACGATGTCCTCGCCGGTCACTGTCCGGGAATAGCTGGCAGTTGCGCCGGTCTCGAGATGCACGGGGTTCATGTTGCTGGTCCTTCTGCACTGAGATTGGAAAGAAACGAGAATCAGGTTTTTCCGGGACGGAAACCGGGACCAGTCGACGACCCCGGGACCGTTGCAGGCGCTCTTCACGACCTCGACCCGGCTTCCGGGAAAGCGGGTGTTGAGACCGATGGCTGTCTGCTTGACGCAGGCCAGAGCATTGACTCCACAGAGCCTGAACCGCGAGGTGGGAAAGCCGTGCATCTTGCAGGCTTCCGCCACATGATGCGAACCGTCCGGTCGGGCTTTCACCCTGAGGATATAGCGTGCACCTCTGCGGTACAGGGCATCCAGGAGACGTTTGTGCGTCCGACCCATGTTCTTGTACTGCAAAACTACGACTGGCCACCCGTTTTCCACGGCATGACCAATCTCGTCTTCGACCTGGCGAACGATGGACCTGCTTGCCTGATAACGGGGCTGCATGTCCACAACGACCAGAGTCGAAGCGCAGGCGACTGCGCTCATGGCGAGCCTCTTACGCTTGAGTTGATGCCTGTGGAGCGGCTCTTACTGAGCCGTCCAGCCTCCGTCCACCGGGATGGCGATGCCGGTCATATTGGCGGCTGCCTCCGAGCAGAGAAAGACCACCAGGTCGCCTAGCTGGTCGACTTCGGTGAACCTCTTGCTTGGCTGCTTGGCGGCGAGCAGCTTGATGACGGCTTCATCCTTGCCGATCGACTCGGCGGAGGCGAGGTCGTCAATCTGCTTCTCCACCAGGGGAGTGCGCACCCAGCCCGGACAGACCGCATTGACGGTGATGCCCGATTCGGCGGTCTCGAGCGCCACCACCTTGGTGAGACCGAGAACACCGTGCTTGGCGGCCACATAAGCTGCCTTGTTGACCGACGCCACCAGACCGTGGGTGGAAGCGATGTTGATGATTCTGCCCCATCCTGCCTTGCGCATCACCGGTACGGCTTTGCGCATGGTGTGGAACGATGACGAAAGGTTGATGCCGATGATGGCGTCCCATTTCGCCACGGGGAAATCTTCGACGCAGGCGGTGTACTGGATGCCTGCATTGTTGACGAGGATATCGAGACCGCCCAGGTCGCGCACTGTCGCGTCGACCAGGTCGGCCACCTCGTCCGGTCTGCTCATGTCCGCGCCGTGATAGCTAATCTTCTTGCGCGACTGGCTTTTCAGCTTCGCCACGATGGGAGCGGCTTGAGCGGCGGTTTCGATGCCGTTGAGCATTACATGACAGCCAGCCGCAGCGAGACGGCTGGCGATGCCGAGTCCGATGCCGCTCGTCGAACCTGTGACGAGGGCAACCTTGTTGGCGAGTGGCTTGGCCACGGGACCTCCTTTTCTGAGAGCGCAGACGCAATGATACCGCGTCCGCGTTCTCTGAGGTTTAGTTTCAGGCTCCGGCGGTGCAGAAGCGCCCGTCGGCGATGGCCTTGTCGAGGACCTCGTCAGCGATCTTGCGACCGTTTTCGACCATCGACACCAGGGTCTCCTTCGAGAGACCGAAGTTGAGACCGGCCACGTGGGGCAATCCGGTTTCGATGACCAGGTTGTTCACCGGGTCGACGTAGCGGTTGTTGCCAGCCAGCGGGAAGAACAGCTCGCGGAAGTGGAAGTAGAGGTCCATGGGCGTCTTCCACTCGCGGGGAAGATCGCTTGCCGGGCGGAACTTGCTGACGATGGCGGGACCATCGCAGAACTCGGTCGGGTTGTAGTGGTAGATCGCACCATCAACCAGCAACCGGGGACGACCGTGAGTCATGTCCCAGACAGGCTGGAACACGCCGGGCACCGCGCCGGAGGCGGCAAGTGCCGTAGCCAGGTCGTAGTCTTCGCCCTCGAAAACCACGGGTTCGCGAGTGAAGTAGTCGCATGCCACGATCTTCAGCCGGTTGTTGGGCTTCAGACCATAACGCTCGACCATCTTCCGGAAAGACGGCTCAAGGGAAAGCGGTCCGCCCACAGAGAAGGCCAGGGGATCGCAGGGCTTGAACGCTTCCAGAAGAACGGAAAAATTGTGCCGGTCGTCAGCCATCTCGAGGAAGATTTCCACGAGTTGCTCGGAAGCGTAGCCGTTGGTGACGAAGGCGGCAGTGGTGCTGCCAGCCGACGCTCCGACCACGGTTCCGCACTTGATGTCGTGACGAGCGAGGGAATCGAGTACGCCGAAGTGGTGGAAGATGTTCCAGCCACCGGCACCGAGCACGAGCGGCGAGCCCTGAGGCTCGACACAGAGTGTGGGCGCCTTTGCCGGCTTCAGTTTTGCAAAAGTTGCCATTGTCAGGCTCCTTTCATTTCAGGTTAGAGAACAACCGCCTGCTGTCTCGAAGGAGACACGAAACTGGCGATATCGCATCTGGTGATCCTGTCTAGTGATCCAGGTCGGGCGTCCGGGCCGTCTACAACCTCGCTCGGTAAAAACCGTTCGATGACGTCTTTGCTTGACGCTGGGTGTTGCAGGTTCTACAGGGGCGCGCGAAACCTTATTGAAAACTTGAACCAGTACATCAGAGATTCGATTATGCAAATGTGGCCTTAAGAAAGAAATTTACTGACATCGTTTCGAGTGCTTAACAGAGAAGAAAACAGGTCAGGTTTTCCGATTCCAGAACCAGTAATGCTCAGTACGAGATAGTTTTAGATGTGATCATTAACAGCTATCGTAGCCGGTGGATGGATTTCATTCTTTGCATCTCTTGATTAGACTAGTTCGCTAGCTGAGCGACTGTTATCGATGTCGGCTCTCTGACTGGCTGGGCAGTATCAGATCAGACTATGCGACAGATATAGAGAGTGTGTAATTCCTGAAAAGCCTTATGTACAGTGTCATGATCTCTGCTCTTAACACTTATCGAAGCCACCTGACTGATTTAATCTATGCTCTTGGCCGGTATGGCTTTTGGGCTCTTGACAAGCGTAGTTTCAAATCACCTCTTTTCAATATACCGGCGAGTAGAAACCTCACATCTAGCTTCAATCTCAACCACTGAGCCTATAATTCATTCGCGTGCCCAACGCGTTTGATTTCTCGCCAACCTCATGAAGGATATGCCTATGAATCTACTTAGCGGGGTCCTCCGATGGCTCCTGCGATTCCTTCAACGTTTGAACCTGTCGAAAGGGAAAGAGGCCTCGTTCCAGTTCGAAGTCGAGCGAAAGTATCGGCTGTCCGAAAAGGAGATGAGCAACCTGCCCGGAGTCCTCACGGAGTCCGGATTCGACAGGGTACCCGAGGTCGAGATAACGGACACGTTCATCCCGTCCGAGGTCGAGTCCGACATGATTCGGATTCGTGACATTGTCGGTCGAGACGGCAAGTCGACGGTTCTGACCATGAAGACCTGGGTGGAAGTCGAAGGCGGACGCGAGCGCGAAGAGCGTGAAAGCGATCCGTTCGACGAGCTCACCCGGGGCTGCTTCCTGAGTCTGGGTCGCAGGCTTGCAGGCGGGGACCTGCTCTCATTCACGAAAAAGCGCACGGAGTACCGTAAGCGCCGGTATCGGGGAGAGCTTTCCGTCACTGTCGCGCTCGATCGCGTAACCGGTCTCGGGTCATACTCGGGTCCGTATCTCGAGGTAGAGGTCATCGCCCGGCGACAAGAAGATGTTGCCGGGGCCCGTAGTCTGGTCGAAGACGTCACCGCCGAGCTGCTCGGAGACGCCAACCGCGAGGTTGCGCCTTCGTACATGGAGATGCTGCGCCTTTCTCGAAAGGAGTAGCATCTCCATGAGCTAGCCGGACGGAGTCGATGACCAGGCGAACGGAAGCATCACCTCCGGTTAGTAGCACTCTCGCGGGCCAGTAATGGCGAACACCGTACCCCCTCCGGGGCACGGTTTCTTGGCGTCGGTCGATAACTCCTTCTTTTGGAAAAGAGGGCTATCGCCGCATGCAAGATCGCGGGACGAAGTTCTGTAAATGGTGCCTTGCCAGAGGGTGACAGTGCAATCCCTCAGAAAGGCGCCGGTCGGCTGCCGTCACTTCCGACGGTGGTCGACTCTTTTCCAAACCCGCCGGCAATGCACGCCGGCAATTAAAAGTTAGGAGTTGACCATGACTACGAAACGTCAGAAAACAAGAACCCATGAGCCTGGACGCAAGGTCCGCAGGCTTCTGGAAGTGAACGTGCCGAGCGATCGCGAGCAGGCGATGATGGATTTCATGAACGGAAACATCGTCGGCCAGCCCGGTCTCGTCGGCGTCGCAGGCCGCGCCTACCGCCAGGCCTTCAACCCGCTGCGCAACAAGAAGCGGCCCATCTACGTGGTGTTCCTGCTCGGCCAGCGCGGCACCGGTAAGACCCTCACCCCCTCCATGGTGGCGAAGTTCCTCCACCAGGACGAAGAGGCTCTGATCCGCATCCCGTGCGGTGCTTACAAAGAGCGCCATCGTATCTCGCAGCTCCTGGGAGCGCCGCCGTCCTATGTCGGCCACCGCGACCCGGACAAGGCTGCTGCCCTGAAGCCGACCCAGATCGACCCATCGGCTCGTCTCTCCCGCCACAATATCGTGGCGTCCCGCAAGGGTTCCGACGTGCCCGTCTCGGTCCTCGTCTTCGACGAGATCGAGAAGGCTTCCGAGGATCTCGAGCACGTGCTGCTGAGCATCATGTACGAAGGTCAGGTGGACCTCGGCTCCAACGAGCCCACCGACTTCCGTGACTGCATCATCTTCCTGACCGGCAACGTGGCGGCTTTCGAGCTGTCCAAGCTGGGACGGACCATCGGCTTCAATGCCGGTGTGAAGGTGATCACCCAGGACGATATCGAGAGCACGGTGAAGGGAGTTCTGGAGAATCGCTATGCTCCGGAGTTCATCGACCGTATCGACGAGGTCGTCATCGCTCAGAAGCTCGGCAAGGACGATCTGCGCGCCATCCTCGACGTGCATATCGGGCTGTTCGTGCGCCGCATTCAAGATGAGCTGCCTCGCGGACAGCAGTTCGACATCACCGTCGACGAGTCTGCCCGTAAGTTCCTGTTCGCCCAGGCGACCAAGGGCAGCGATTCCGCCCGCGGCATCAGCAGGGCGATCAACCGCTACGTCGAGCAGCCCCTCGGTGGCGAGCTCACCAAGAACTCCATCTCTCTGGGCGACCTCGTCGAGATCACGCACGAGGAAGGTAATGACGCGCTGTCGTTCTACCTCGTCGAAGACGGGGGAACAACGTCGGCCGCCGACCAGATGGTGGTGGTGGGCGAGCGTGCCGGTGGTGCCAAGCTCGGTATGCAGCGCCGTCTGGCTCGTGCCGAGCTGGCGGCGAGCAAGAAGGACAAGCTGCTCTACTGCGTGAGCATCAAGGCGAAGGGTCACAGGGCTCTGGCCGAGACGGCTGGCCCGCTGCAGCACGACATGACGGCAATCTTCGGATTGAAGGTGGTGAAGACCGTTATGGAAACGGAGGAGCCGCCTTTCAGCCTGGAGTTCTACGTGCGTGGCGTGGATGAGCAGATCGAGTTGCTGAAGGAGACCTATCCCGAGGTGACCGTGAAGCGCATCGACGAGGAGAAGGCTGCCTGAGCGAGCGAGCTCCGGCGGTAACGGAGCCGGCGGCGGGTCAATCCGTCGCCGGCTGTTCTTTTGTTCAACCTGAAAACAGAAGGATCGCATATGACCAAACAACCGCGAGATCCCATCGTGCTCAGCGGTCGGGTGCATCTGATCGGTGGTCTTGCCGACGAGCGTCCGTCTCTGGAGCTCCGGGGCAGTGCCACCGCAGGTGACATCAAACTGTGGAGCCACCTCAAGCAAGGGCGTGGGAACACCGGCGGTCAGGGGCAGTTTCGAGCAGCAATCTTCGACGGCAAGAAGTGGCGCACCTTCCGGCTCAATTTCGTGTCCGGAGACCATGCGCGCTACGACAGCTTCGACGAGCGCCGCCGCAAGCTCTCTGACGTGCTCAGGAGTGTCTACGACCTGAAGGGAAAGTCTGCTTACTTCAAGGAAGGCAGCTTCGGCGTCCTTTCCACCATCAAGGTGGATGTGCCGGCGTTCGCCGCCAGGCAGGCTGAGACCAGCAGAACTGCCACTCTTCCCGCCGCAGGGCGTGGAGAGGTGCAGAAAGCCGAGCGGCAGGTGCCGGTGCAGCTCAAGCTGTTCTGACCGGACTGCTGACGATCGACGTTTCACCGGGCACGGGTGGCTGGCAGGATGCCGGCCGCCCGCGCTCTATCTTTTCCCATAAAGAGAAGGAACCAGGGACATGGATTGTCGGCGCGACTGTGGTGCGTGCTGCACCGCTATCTCGATTTCCTCTCCCCTCCCCGGAATGCCGCAAGGCAAGCCGGCCGGCGTTGTCTGTCCGCATCTGACGAGCAACAATCTCTGTGCGCTTTTCGGCAAGCCCGAGCGCCCGGCGATCTGCTCGCGCTTCCAGCCGAGCATCGACGTTTGCGGCGGCAGCCGGGATGAGGCTTTCAGCCTCATCGCCCTGCTCGAGAAGGCGACCTCTCCTCTGGAGATGGTCTAGCTCTCGGGCTTTCGAGAAGGATTCAGGTCACCCCTGCATTCTTCTCGCTTTTCTTTTCGCGTCTACTATATAAGAACGTAAAACTTTTTGAAGTCTGAAGTCAGGACTCTGAAGGTCTGAAGTATATTTTCGACCCCAGGCTATTCCCGTATTCAGGCGTCAAGTAGTTGTACATGTACAGGACTGGATCCAGGTTAGATTGTTATTGAGTTACAGTAGCCTGCAGAGAAGAGACCAGGGATGCACGCAGTATTCGACCACAAGAGCTTTTACCCACAACTCGACCTGGACTTCAGGAAGTCACGATCGCTTATCCTCATTCAGAGTCCGTTCTTGACGAATCGACGAATTAATTCTCTTCGCTCTCTTCTCTCTGACTGCGTGGAAAGAGGCGTTCGTGTTTGCGCATTTGTGCGCCCAATCGATTCTCGCTTTAGCAGTGAAACCGAGTACATGGATAGATGCAATTCTCTCGATCTTGGCATAAGCAATCTCAATTCTATTGGTGTTCATGTCAATCTCCGCCCGGCTATTCATGAGAAACTGGTGGTCATCGACGAGAGTGTCTTCTGGGATGGTAGCTTGAATCCCCTCAGTTACCGTGATTCAATTCGAGCGAGCGCATGAATCGCTGGGTTGAGACAGGTAAAGTGCACCAGGCTGTAGCGAAGCACGGTCTGCAGACTTGCGCCGAATGCTGCCGTTTGGCTGGTGGTGGAAGCGTCCGATCGAAATTCGGGGTTCTGATCTCGAAGAGGAGAAAGTTGCTTGAAATGAGTCAGAGGGAGGTTGCCCGGCGAGCTGGTCTCAGTCAATCGATAGTGTCGAGGATTGAGCAAGGTGTGCTTGATTGCCGATTGAGTACAATCGAACGGTTATGCCGTGTACTCGAGATGGATTGCCGACTCCTGCCATCTTTTCTTATCCCGGCGACCGACCAGCGAATTCATGAGTCGATGGTCCCTCAAATTGATATCTCAAACGCTATCAAATCGTCTCATGATATCTTTTGAGTAATCAAAAACGACCGAAAATTATTCCTCAAAAGATATCATTCAAGTGTCCCGTCCCTGTTCAGGGTGACCGCTTCGACCATTTAAGGATGCGGTCCCAATAAAATACTGAAGAATATAGTTAAAAACGGATTGAAAGAAAGTAAGACAGAAGCCGGTTGCCCGGCTTCTGTCCAGAAAGTATCGGTGATCAGCTGATCAGATTCAGCGGGCCGCCAGGGCTCCTTCGATCCGGTCGATCAACAGATTGCGGGAGCGCAGGCGGGTCTGCTCGAAAGCGCCGCGAGCGATGGCGAGAGCGAGATTGCGAACCTGGGCCGGCTCATCGAATCCGAGCTTGTGCACCACGTCGCGGCCGAAGTTCTGGTAAGCGCCCTGGAGGGTACGGGTGTAGGAGCTCCACTCCAGTTGCAGGCGCTCGGGCATGTCGGGGTCCGCCTTGATGACCTCGGCAAGCTCGGCGAGTTTCTGGTCCATGTCAGCCTTGGCTTCGTAGCCGGCCACCGCTTCCTGGAACCAGTGGAAGAGGTTGGTGAGGGCGCCGAGGAAGACGGCATGGGAAACGCTTGCCTTCACCACGGTGTCGGCGTTGGAGCTGGCGTTGATCACGGGGGTTTCTTGGGTCATCTTCGAGTCCTTTTTTGATCGACTTTGATTGACGCTGGATATCCACTGCTCTGCTCAGGCCCGCGAGCTTTCATTCCCTGCAAAGACAGGAATAGAAAATCGACGTGGCTTCCGAATATTGATACTTGAGACGGTTGAGACTGGACCTGGATGCAAAGAGGGGTGGGTGCCTCGTAACTAACAAGTTCTGGATCTGCCAGTCACTGAAACATTTGTTGCGCTGTTACATTCATCTTGCGAGACAGAAATCCCGGGGCCGCCGAGGGCCCTGGCGCAGTTCGCGCCAGGTCGGGAGAAGCTTTAGTGCAAAGTCTCAGGCTGCTTTTCTCGATGGAGCGAGGCGCTCGACCAGACCGGTAAGCGATCCGAGATTCAGGACACCGTCAGGAAGGGCTACCGGTCGCTTCTCGCGATTGATCAGGGCCGCTTTCATGCCAACCGCCAGGGCTCCTGCTACATCGTTTTGCGGGTCGTCCCCGACCATGAGGCAGTTCTTCGGGCGGACCCCGAAACGTTTAGCCGCCAGCTCGAATATTTCAGGTTCCGGTTTTTTGAGCCCTACTTCGTAAGAGTAGATCTTGTGCTCGAAGAACTTGCCCAGCCCGCGCTGCTGAAAAATGTGACTGGTCGGGAAGGGCCAGAGATTGGAGATCAGTCCGACTCGCACGTGCTTCTTAGCCAGTCCTGAAAGCATGGGCACGGTGTCGGGGTAAATCGTGAAAGCTTGCCGCTCTTGTGTCAGGAGTGACCGGAAAGCGGCCATTCCGCCTTCCGGCACGCTTTTGCCATAGACCCTGCCGATGGTGGCAAGAAATTCCCCCGGCCGCTTGATGTTCGTGGTCAGGCAATCTCGCAGGAATTCCAGGTCTTCATCGATTTCGAGGGTGCCGTTTCTTTCCACTACTTTGTGACCGAGGATGCGCTGGACATCATGTATCGGTTCCCGGGGGTGCGAGTAGCCCAGAGTACGCCAGAGATCCACCAGCACCACTTTGATTTCGCTCATAGCTTGCCTCCCTTGCTGCTTGCCAGGCGACTCTCCCTCTGCCGACTGCGAGTCGGTTCCTGTCTTCACGAGAGTGCATTGAATGCCTGGCTGCTTGTTGTTTTTGTTGAGAGAAGGAAAAATCGGGATAGATGATCAGACGCTAACAAAGGCTTGCACCTCGAGCAATGAGACAGAGGCGTCTGAGCAAGAGAGGCTGCCGATTATGGGTGGCGCCGCTCATGCGGACTTCCTAGCGCAGCTCATGCGAGTCTTGCCGGGTGCGCTTTTGCGCGTAGTGTGAAGAAATCGCCTGGATTCGCTCCTTGTGCCGATAGCGTAGCTTTTAGATCATCCGAAAGGATGATATTCCAAGTAAGCATTGTTCCCGAATAGCTGCTCTGAATGAGGCGTTCCGGACTCATCGAAGAGCCTCTGTCCCCTGCCCTGCTTCGTTCCGACTATTTATGGGGTGCTTTTGGGGAAAACAGGTGTCTGGTAACCAGGGATCCGCGAGGTGATCGCCGCCACCGGATCCCGGAGACATGATCCCGAATCTCGTTTGGCTGGTTACCGGTGGGTATCAGTCTTCCGGTCGATCACGAAGCTGACCGATGCTTTAAAGAGAGGGGCAATGCTTGAGCGTTTTACCTTTGATTTACAAGCATTGCCTATTTCATTAGATATCGGCTAGCTTCCATTCGTTCTCGAATAGTCACTTCAGCGAAGCATCAGAAAAGCCTCCAGATATATCCCAGTCTCAATAGCACCGGTCCCTTTTTCACCAGGTTTTCGTCCTCGGTTCCCTGGTCTGAAAGCGTTCGGCTCTCGGTGCGATTGTCTCTCGACAAAAAACAATCTCTCGAGGAGATCATAACCAATGACTATCAACACAGTCGCGTTCGGGGTCTACCCATACCTTGCCTTTCTTGTCTTGCTGGCCGGCAGCTATCGAGCTCTCCGGCGAGATCTCGAAGCCTGGCGCAGCGGCAAGGCAGAGCCCTGCCATATATCGAAGGCGCATCCGGCAAGCAAGTTCTTCCACCTGGCAATGATCGGGCTTCTTTTCGGTCATGTGGCCGGTCTGCTTGTACCGTTTCGCTTTTTCGAAGCGGCTGGTTTTTCGCCTTACGGCAAACAACTGGTAGCGGCAGTAACCGGCGGAGGCTTCGGCTTAATCAGCCTTGCCGGGTTGGTTTATTATCTGAGGCGGCGGCTGACGGATCCGGAGAAGCGAGCCACTGGCAGCAGGATGGACCTTCTGGTCCTGCTCATCCTTGCATTCGAGCTGCTTCTCGGCCTGGCAACCGTACCCCTTTCGATAGCCGGAGCTGACGGTCTCCAGATGCTCGCAGTCGCCAGATGGGCGCAGGGAATCGTTACCTTCCAGGGTGGGGCGGAATTGCTTGAAGGCGTTCACTGGCTGATCAAGCTGCATGTGTTTTTCGGGATCTCCCTGTTCCTTGTGGTACCTTTCAGCCACTTGACTCATATGTGGAGCGTTCCTCTCAGAATGATCCTCTATCCCGGCCAGATTATCCGGGACCGGTAAAGAGAGCTTCAGGCGGGTGTGATGGTCGATCAGGCGCAGTCCCGATTCAGATCGGGATTACCTGTTCGACCATCAGCCTGCCAGTTGTTTGCGCTCTGGTCTCAAGACCGGACTGGTGCTATTCTAGCCTCGTTCCCGAAAACACAGGAGTGTCGGTGTGTCGGCTGATGTGCTTGTTTTGGGTGGCGGTATCGCCGGTATAACAACCGGCATCGTTCTTCAAACTCTTGGTCTACGAGTGCAGATAGTAGCTCGCGAATTCCCGCTTCGCGAAGCTTCTTTCGAAGTGGAGAGCTGCAGATCGGTAACTCAGGAGCTTCAAGTTTGCTGGCGGTGCTATAGAAGCAGTCAGGTCGCCACGACATATGCAATGGCATCAGCCTACCCACATTTTCTCAATGTGTTGAATCTGGTCGGTGTCAGCGACGATTCACAGCAGGTTTTCGACTTCCTGATCAAGTCTGGTTGCCGGTCAGTCAAGCTCTACAGGATGTTCGAGGTATTCGAGCATTGTCCGGACGATCCGCCTCTGGAATCCCGGCGGATGAGGCTGGAGCGATTCCAGGGGGAACCAGGCAATATTGTCGGGCAAAGCTCGATACCCGTGCGACCGGGAGCGGAATATATATGGGGCTGGGCCTTTGATTCTTTTTTCGTTGATATGCCGATCTATGTGCCTTATCTCTGGGACCTGTTCGAGGGCGGGGGGGGGACCTGGCAATTTGGCAGGGTCGGGCCGGAAGGGATTGCGACCCTTGCGTCGGGCAGACCGGTCATTGACTGTCTTGGGCTTTCTGCACCCAGGGTATTCGATGATCCGGCTCCCCAGGCAGTGGTTCGGGGAAGGCAGGTCCTGGTACCCGGGGCGCCGCTTCTGAAGAATCAGGAAGGCCTGCCTCTCGCCTACAATTACACTCCTCCGGCGCAGTGCTATAGACGCAGCGATGGCTCCGCCGAGTATCTGCATTTCTTTCCCAGGGAAGATGGTTGGCTGCTCGGCCAGACTCGCGAGATAGGAGGCCTGGACAGGCGCGGCCGGTGGGAGGGCGATGAAGTAGCTGCTCCCGAGATGAGTATCGGTGGGCAGAATGTTCCAGTTCCGATAATCGATCTCAACGACAGAATCTTAGGCAATTGGCTTGGTATCGGTCTGGAAGGAAGAGAGCTTGTCGGTCGGGAAGGGTACCGGTTCTATCGCGATCCATTGGGAACCGGAGTGAGGCTCGAGCTCGAGGTATTCGATGGCATTCCGGTCATACATAATTACGGGCACGGTGGCTCCGGTGTAACTATGTCATGGGGCTGCGCAATAGAGGTGGCGAGATTATTCAACAATCATATTGGGTCCGGGACCGTCGGCAACCAGGACGGCCGTGTCCGGCGGAGAGATCTGGATCGTCTGATTCTCGGCCTGATCGAGAACGTCAATAATGAGCCTGAGAAAGGCTTTGCCAACAATACTTTCCCCGCTTCAGGGCGAGTCTGGCTTGTGCCTGCTTCCCTCGATTCCTGTCTGACCAGTCCAGCGCGACGCGGTTGTGCGCCTGTTTCCAGCTCGAGCGAGTCGCGGTTGATTGCCGACCTGGTCGATGAGATAGTCTCGGTTCATCATTCCTATCTTGAGCGGCAGTTGCCTTTGATCTCCGCAATGTTAGCCGATCTGGCATCGGATCCCGCTCATAATCCTGATGAGATCGGCTCTCTATCGGCGATTTTCTCCTGTCTCGAAAGAGAGCTCACGGAGCATGCGCTCAAGGAAGAGCAGGTTCTGTTCCCTGCCTTGATAAGGCTGGAGCATGACTTCCAGTGTCCCGTGTTTCAATGCGGCTCCATGAGCGAACCCCTGGATGTACTTCTGGCAGAGCACGAGGATGCCCTGGCCGCTCTCAGCTCCATCCGGAGCCTCACCGGGGATTACCGGGTCGTTCATGGAGCGTCCCGTCTCTTGTCCGAGTTATACGCCCATCTTCAGTCGCTGGAAGAAGACCTGAGAGTTCATATCTATAAAGAGGACAGCCAGCTTTTTCCCCGGGCTATCTCATTATCGATTGGTCGGTGAAGAATTCATTCGATAAAAAGCCCGTATCCGACTCCGTGGACATTGCGGATCACCGATGTCTCTCCTGACCGATCGAGCTTTTTGCGCAGGCGTTTGATACAGGTGGTGAGGGCTTCTTTTGTGGAGTCCGACTCGTTGGCCCAGACAGCGTCGAGGAGCGCATCTGCGGAGAAGAGCCGGGCCGGGTGCCGCATCAGGAAATCGAGGAGGGCATACTCCTTGGGCAGAAGGCTCAACTCGACACTGTTCCTAGTCACCTTCCGGTTGCCCGAATCCAGCTCGATATCGCCGAAAGTAAGGATGTCGCTGGCATATGCCGAGGGGCGCCGCAAGAGCGCGCCGATTCTCGCCAGGAGCTCCCGGGCGTGAAAGGGCTTGGTGAGATAGTCGTCGGCGCCGCAGTTCAGACCTTCGACCCGGTCCTCGATATCGCTTTTGCCGGTGAGCATCAGTACGGGGGTCGTTTTCTTCGTGGCACGAAACTGCTTCAGGACATCCAGACCTTGCATTCCCGGTAGATTCCAGTCCAGGACGACCAGGTCGTAAGTATAGAGTTTCAGGCGACTGAGAGCCTCCGCGCCATCCGAGACGATCTCGGTGATATGGTGGTCGTTGTCCAGCCACCGCGCGATCATCTCGGAGAGCGCGGAATCGTCTTCGACCACGATGATTTTTGCCATTTTCTTTCTCTGGAGAAAACTCCCGGTCAGACCACCAGGTCGTCCCTGGGTACTGTAAACCAGAAAGTGCTTCCTTTACCAGGCTCGGAAGTCACACCTATGGATCCCCCGTGGCTCTCGACAATCCACTTGCAGATGGTGAGACCGAGACCGGTGCCTTTGCGCACAGTCTCGTCGTCGCGGTCGGCTTGCTTGAATCGCTCGAACACCTGCTCGAGCTTGTCCTCCGGAATGCCGGGACCCTGGTCCTTCACCTCGACACGCACATAGTCGTCGCCTTCCACGGCAGCGATGGTGATCCTGGACTGGCTGGGAGAGAATTTAAGGGCATTGCCGAGAAGATTGACCAGGACCTGGACAATGCGATTGCTGTCGATCCAGGCTTCGATCTTTCCGTCGACTTCGGAGACGATATCGACCTGCTTGCTCTGGGCGATACCAGCTACCGAGCCTATGGCTTCTTCGACAGTGTTCTTGAGTTTCACCATGGTCGGGCTGACTTCCATTCGTCCGGACTCCAGGCGCTCCATGTCGAGGATGTTATTGACCAGACCCATGAGCCTGTTGATGTTGGAGTTGGCGGTCTTGAGCTTTTTCATACCGACATCGGAAACCGAGTCTTTGAGCTTGTGCTCGAGGTATTCGTGAGTAAGGAGCACCGCAGTCAGTGGCGTTTTGAGATCGTGGCTGACCATGGCGATGAAGTCCTGTTTCATTCTCTCGATCCGCTTCTTCTCGGTCATGTCATAGATGACACAATAAAAAGCGCGGTCTGAGGCCGACCAGGAAATCGACCAGGACGTAGCGGATATCGAGCCGTCTGCTTTGCGTACACCGGCTTCTACTCTTCGATCTTCTTCCTTTTGAACGGCTTCGAAAAACTCTCCGACAAAACGATCCCGGTCTGCTTCATCGCATAGATCGACCAGGCGGGTGCCGATCACCGATTCTGGATCGAGCCCCCAGAGCTGTTTGACTGCGGGATTTATGTCCTCGACCGTGAAGTCCTCGCCGACGGTGCAGATCACCTCCGAGGCGTTCTCTATGACAGCGCGGATCCTGCGTCTGAGAAGCTGGAGGGAGTCGTGCAGGTGATGGAAGGTCGCATCGAGATCAGCAAGCTCATCGCCACCTTCGAGGGTATGGACAGGCTCTTCGCCATGCTCGAGGAGCGCGGCATTCTCAGTGAGCATATAGAACCTCCTGGCGGTGGATGCGTTGAAATAGGCTGTCAGTCCGAATGCCACAAGAACGCTCAGAATTATGGACAGGAGAAGAACGCTCAAGATCAGCTGGTCCATCGTTTGGATCTGGTCTTGCTGCTCGCCCATGGATCGCTTTTGAATTCGAGCCAGATCGTCCGTTACTTGAAAGAGGTCGTCCATAAATGTCTGATGCTCCATCCAGGCCATGGCGGCGGCATCGCGATCGCCTTTGTCATAGCTTTCTTTGGCTGTGGTAAAGCCTTTGTCTAGTTTGCTTATGAGGTCCAGGATCCGCTTCCAGATCGCCTCTTCCTCGGCATCCTGGCTGGCCAGTCTCTCGATCGCTCTGGCTTCCTGATGCATGGTCCTGGCGCAGCGCAAGATGCGCTTTTCCACCGATTCTGACGGATTGGCATGGCTGAGGATCAAGAGGGACGATCGTTGCATATGAAGCGCGAGGATTGAGTTAATATGCGCGACAAGCTGTTTCGCATGTGCTTCTTTCTCCCTCTGCGCCTCTGCCTGATTGCGCAAGCCCAGCAGAACGCTAACCAGGGCGATCTCGAAGATGACCGGGACAGTAACGACGATGAGGAATTTCTGAGAGAGCTTGAGACTCATTGGTAATAATCCGCTTAAAGCTCCGGCTAATTTAGCATACGGCGCTTTAATCTTGGTGCCCGGAAAATGCCAGGCTCTTGCCATGACAATCGACAGCAAGAGGAGAGCTTTTTATGTCCAAAGGTTTGGAAAGAGTCGAGTCACACAGTCCTCCAGAGGCAGAATCAGGACTTCTTTTCTGCCAGGTTGGGGCAGCCCGCGATATAGACACTCTGGACGCTTCCTGGCGGCTCTGGCAGGTCGACCAGGGCGGCGCACTGGCTGATGTGCAGGTGCGTCAGGCGTCTCGGAAGGCGGCCGAGGTAGCCCAGGGATGGCAGGTTGTGGAGCGAAATCCCGGTGACCGAATCGGGGATCGCTGGCAGCGTGGTGGTCGAAGAGCTCGAATGAGTTCAGCGAATCCGGGAGCACCGGCAGCCGAGCAATAAGAGGGCAGCCTCTCAGGTAGAGCCTGGTGAGGTTGCCGGGCAACGCCGGAGCGCTCTCGAGCTGGAAGCATCGGTCGACAAAGAGTTTCTGGAGTAATTCCGGAAGCGGTGGCAGCTCCAGGAGCTCATCGTTGTTGCGCACATCGAGCTCGGCGCGGAGCTAGCGAGGCGGACCCCGGGACATGCACCTGCAGGCTGGAAGAGCTGAAATTCGGACCGCCACCAGGAAGAATTCGGACTGTCTCTTTCGGCTGTAATAACTTTGTTATAAGAGTTTGGCATCATGGCAGCATCGAGTCGCAGCCACAGTCCGAGGAGTTACTAATGAGTGATAGCAACAGGCTGGAGGCCGGAGATGCAGCATTCGTCTTGATGTCCGAGGCTCGAGCCGGGCAGGACATCTCTAATCGGTACAACTCCTTGAGTCTGGCGGAGCAGAAAGAGGTTTTCACTCAGATGAAGGGGCTTCAGTCGGACGACAGCACCAGTGCGCTGTTCGGAAATATCGAGCTGGTCGACAGCGACAGAAATGGCACCATGGATGATGCCAGAGCGATGAAGGGCGGGCGCCTGATCGATGTATACGAGAAAAAAGGTTTTGCAGGCGAAAAGGGTGCTTCCGCGGGTCAGGGGCCTTCCGGCCCCTCCCGCCCGGAGCATGACCGGACCGGAGAGCGAGTCGAGACAAGAGGCGGAGCCTTGAGTCAGCGGGAAATCTCTGCTGATCCGACTCTACAGCAGGCAGACATGATGCTCTCCCGTGCTTCGCGAGGGCAGGATATCTATAATCGCTACAATGGTTTGCCAAGCGACCCGAGAATTCTCGAAGCGATGCGTCAGGTGCAGGAATCCAAGCCGCAATACGGCAATGTCACACTGATTGACAGCAATGGCGATGGAATTCTTGATGATGCCCGGGCCGTTGTCGACAACAGGAAAGGATTCTCCGATGTCGATGTCTTCAAGACACCCGGTGATCGAGCTGCCGAGCGTGTGGAGAGCCAAGCCGATCGAGCAACAAGGCGAGGCGGTGAAATCATAGTCGATGAGGTCTTTCGGGGCATCGGCCGGCCGAGCGGGCGTGGTCCGGGCACTGGAGAGCGCATTCTCGATCGCATGAGCCGTGAGGGAACACGCGGTACTCAGAGAGTGCTCAAGGATATACTGCGCGGTCGGTAAATGCTTGTCATCTATTGTCTCCGGCGACCGGATAGTGCGCGTGCCTTTGCTCTGTCCTTACCTGCCAGACCCACCTTTCCGAGCTTTTCATAGGCTTCTGCCCGTCGTAAAAGGGCTTGTACAGTGCTGGCATAGTCGGTATCGCGCTCCAGGGCTTTCGAATAGTCAGCTGATGCGCCTCGGTAGTCGGCGAGCTTCATTTTCAGATCACCCCGGACAAGAAGCGGCTCAGGATCGGTAGAATGCTCCACCAGATAGGTGTAGTCGCTGAGCGCTTCTCTGTAGCGCCCCAGTTTCAGGTAAGCTCGGGCTCTGAGATTATAGGTGTCTACGCCCGGTTCGGCTTTCAGTCTGGTCGTATAGTCGGCTATCGCTTTCTCGTGTTGACCCAGCCGGCTGTAGATCGAGGCTCTGGCATTGAGAGCTGTGGTCTTTGTGGGCTCCGCCTTCAGGGCGCGATCCAGATCCGCGAGCGCTTGAGCAGGCTTGTTGCATGAATCATAAGCTATAGCTCGATCTACCATGACTCCTGTATCGTTCGGTCTGATCTCGAGAAGGCGATCGAGGTCTTTGAGAGCCTCCTTCTGCCTGCCGTTAGAAGCATACATAGATGCTCTCAGTTTGTAGGCCTCGACATTTTTGCTGTCAAGTCTCAGAGCAGCCGTGCAGTCTTCGATCGATCTGTCATCCATGCACATCTGCGCATATAGACGCGCTCTTGCCACGTACAGGTTCGCGTTGCGGGGACTGGCGATCAATTTTCGATTGACTTCCGCTATCCGTTTATTGCCGCTCAATTCAAGATCGTCGATCTCGCCCGAGAGCGCCGGGGCAGAAAAAACGAAAACAGTCGTGAGAAAGATTACAGTCGGTAAATGGCGCATGGTCGCTGACCTGATTATCTTGAGGTCGAATTTATGGTTGATGGTATCATTAATGCGATCGGATTCCTTGGATTTTCCCAGGAGAAGCAAGTTACGGCTATGGCTAAGATTCTTGTCGTCGAAGACGATCTCGATATGGCCGGCATGGTGGAAGACTGGCTCAATTTCGAGCACCATGTTGTAGAAGTGGTCAATCGCGGTGATGACGCTATCGATCGCCTGAAGTTCTACGGTTATGATCTGGTTGTGCTCGATCTGCATTTGCCGGAAAAGAGCGGCTTCGAGGTTCTCGAAGCTTATAGACAGTCCGGAGGACAGTCTCCGGTCCTCATTCTGACCGGCAAGAATGCTATCGAGGACAAGACCAGAGGGCTGGATGCCGGTGCTGACGACTATCTGACCAAGCCGTTCAATGCCAAGGAGCTGTCAGCTAGAATCAGGGCTCTTCTCAGACGTCCTGCAGCCCTCAACAGCAATCAACTGGTGTTCGAGGACCTGGTTCTCGATCCGGTCGCTCACAAAGTGTTTCGATCCGGCAGGGAGATCAGTCTGCTGCCAAAGGAGTTCGCACTTCTCGAGTTCTTCTTGCGAAACCGCGGACAGGCTTTTGATACCGATGCCCTTCTCGACAGAGTCTGGAAGTCCGAATCGGATTCTTCGCCCGATACGGTTAGAGTGACTCTCCAGAGGTTGCGCAAGCGAATAGATCTGGAGGGAGAGCCCTCTATAATCGAGACCAAGCACAGAGTCGGATATCGGCTGCGAGATGAGCGCTAGTTATCATTCCTGATGATCGGACCAGAGAGGTACGGTGAACCAGAAAGTGCTTCCTTTGCCCAATTCGCTATCCACTCCGATCAGTCCGCCATGACGGTCGACAATTGCTTTGGAGATGGCTAGACCGAGACCGACATTGCCCTTCCCTCTCGAGGCAGCCGGATCGACTTGCTTGAACCGCTCGAAAATCATCTGGCGGTGCTCCGCCTCTATTCCGGGTCCTCTGTCGCTGACACTGATCCGGGCGAAATCGCCCTCTTCTCTGGATGAGACAGTGATCGGCTCGCCCTCGGGCGAGTATTTGATGGCATTGGCTATCAGGTTGATAAGAACCTGGATCAGTCGGTCTGAGTCGGCATTGACCGTGAGCTCGCAGAGGTCCGTAAGGAGGTCGATTCTCTTGTTGGTAGCCGGTCCTCTAGAGGCTTCCACTGCTCTCTCTATGGTATCGGTCAGATCGCAAAAGCCAATCTCCATCTCAAGTTTGTTTGTTTCGATAGTCTCGAAGTCGAGCAGCTCCTGGATAAGCTTGACCAGTCGGGTGATATTTCGCTCTGCAACCTGCACTTTGCTCTGTCCCTTCTCGTTGAGATCTCCGTATGCCCCTGAGAAAAGCAGCTCGAGTAGCATGCGGAGCGATGTCAGCGGCGTCCTGAGCTCGTGACTCAAGATCATTATGAATTCCTGTTTTAGCCTTTCGATCTCGGATCTCTGCGTTATGTCAGCGATCAGAAGCAGATACGAATCCGGATCGGGGGCTTCTCCTGTTATCTTGTGGCAGGTGAGCTCGACCGGAAACTTGCTGCCGTCTTCTCTTCTCACCGAGCATTCTATGCTCTCGCCCAGGAGATCGTCCGGATTGAACTGAAGATTCGATTGCTCCCCTGAGCTTTCCGCCAGCAATCTGCCTAGAGGTAACCCTATCGGAGGTTTGGACAACGCGAACATCTTCATCAGGTCTGGATTGGCCAGCTCTATGAATCCATGTTCGTTGCAGATAAGAAGGCCGATAGGCAGATTGTCTATGATTGATCTGAATCTGGCTTCGGCGGCTCGAATCAGGCGCTCGCTTTTGTTTTTCCTCGTAACATCGTGACAGATGCAGATGAAGCAGTTTTCCTGCTCTGACCAGTGCGTTGACCATAGAGCCTCGATCGGCGAGGAGTCTTTGTGCTTTATCCCGATCTCGAGAGGAAATGCCGAGCCTGTCTCGAGCTGATCGGCCAGCGCCTTCTGGAAGCGCTCGAAGTCCTCCGGTATCATGAGTTTTGCGACTCGTGCTCCGGTCAGCTCTTCGGCTTCGTATCCCCATCTCGGAAGAACGGCTGGATTTATCGACAGTATCTTGCCCGACTGATCGATGGAGCAGATGATGTCCTCCGCGTTCTCGACAAGGGCTCTCTCTCTGCTCGTGAGAGTACTGATCGAGGCGGCCATTGCATGAATGGCGCGGTCCAGGCCGGCAATCTCATCACTGCCTTCAAGAGCAGGATTCAGGGATTCGCCCCGGGCTACCCTGTCGCTGTTGTCAGCTATCACATGGAGCCTTTTCGTGATGTTCCGGGAGAACCAGGCAAGAACCATAATGCTCAAAGCCAGGTTGATAGCTACACCAAGAATCAGGCAGAGCTTGACCATGGTTCTGAGGTGGCTCTGGGCGTCCAGGCTTTCTCTTTCTTTCAGGCTCTGGTCAGAGGCTAGCTCGTGAAGCTGCACAGAGGCTTCCTGAGCGAGATTCTGGAGACCGGGGAGGCGCACCATGACTTTGTCCATCTCGTCGTTCTCGATCTTGATCCTGATATCGTCAGCCTTCCTTATCGCCAGATCGAAGTTTTCTTTGATGAATCTCGCTTTCTCCTGCTTATCCGGCTGATCGGCAAGCAGTCTGATCAACCGATCCGCCTCGGCAGGCAGGTCTCTGACTGCGTTCTTGTAGTGGTCGTTGAAGGTGTCCGTGCGGGTAAAACCATAGCCCACCGAGCCCACTATGAAATCGAGCATGTGTCTTGCCATCAGGCTGGTAGCAGCATTAACTCGGCGGGCTCTGACTTCTTTGGCGATCTCTATCTCGCTCTGCTCTAGAAGGACCCAGAGCGTGGAGAGGAAAATGAGCTCGAAAAGAAGAGGAACACCGATAAGTATCAGTCCTTTCTGGGCTATGGTCAGGCTTGTCGAGGGCGTTCCGGGAGGCATTTGCGATCTTTTTGCGACTGACCAATTATAGTTCAGACCTGGCGGTTCAGAATATACCGGTTGGTCGGGCAATGGACAGAGCGAGCATATTGCCGGGCTGTCCCACTCTCGCGATCGACTCGGCCATGTTTATCGGGTCGGGAATCATGGTGGGGAAGACAGGGTTGAAATTCTGCTGTCCGACTCTTGCGATCGACTCGGCCATGCTTATCGGGTCGGGGATCATGGTGGGGAAGACGGGGTTGAAATTCTGCTGTCCTACTCTTGCGATCGACTCGGCCATGTTTATCGGGTCGGGGATCATGGTAGGGAAAACAGGGTTGAACGCCGGAAAGCCGGCCGGAAGTGTCGGGTTGATGTTCTCGTAGCCTCTTATCTTCGAGGCTGCACTTCCCGGGCTGTGATCGAACAGGTCGAGGAGCGCTTCGTTCAGAGAGTTGCCTGCGCTGGAGTCGAGCCCGCCTCTGAGAGGCGAGTCGGATTGAAAGAATCTGAAAGTCATCGGATTGGCCTTCTGGTAAGTGGGATCGAGTCTAGTCGATTCATGTAACAGAGCCATAACAGCCGTTGTTTGATACTGCCCTCGATGGTACGGGGATTCGTCCGGTCCAGTGGCAACTCGGCCAACCTGCCAGATTCTGGTGAGTGAAGTCATCACGAAGCTCCGAGAGGACCATGCCAGTTCGCGGATCGGAGGAGCGGTCCAATCGAGTCTATGCCAGAAGTCAATTCTTCCTTCGATGAGTTGAGGGATTGCGTGAGCCATGCCCCAGGCATAGGGTAGAAGCACATTGCCAAGCATTCACGGAAGTACAAGCACCAGGCAGCGCAAGCTCAATTGCAGTCTACTCAATAGGAATTAACACGGTGAGAGCGACTCGCTTCCACGGATCTCGCCTGGTGCCCGAACAGAAAAATTCTCATGCCAAACAGGCAGAAAGGGATGTTTCTCATGCGCAAGCTAACAGAGAAACTACTAGTGGTGGTGTCATTGTTTCTCGCTCTGGGGATGTTTGTCGATTCCATGGAAGGAATCGACTCTAGCAAGCATGCTCGAGCCGAGTCATTTCAACCGGTCGTTTCTTATCAGTCCACAGTCGAGGGTTTCGACGGCAGGCGTCTTTACAATCAGGCTCTGGAGCACCTGCTGCGGTATCATATCGCGCTGGGCGAAGAGAAGACGCGTCAGTCCTGGGAAAACGAGTGGCGTCACAAGTATGACAATAGCAGCGATCTCGACAGCGAACCAGGGACGGATAGAGCGGTCCTCAAGATGATTAAGAGTCTGGGGCAGAGGTTCGACTTCTACATGGATGTCGAGCAGACCCGGCAGAATAATGAGCAAGCCGCAGGAAATTTTGTCGGAATCGGGATTAGTCTTGGTTTTTCCGAGTTACCAGACATCAAGACCGGTAATGACGGCCAACCGATCGAGCCGACAATCAATGATCAGAATCGCATCGTCATTCACGAGTCTTTCGAGGACGGCCCCGCCTATGCGGCTGGCCTGAGATCCGGCGACATGATTGTTGCGGTGGACGGCGAGCCCATTACCGGATTGAGTCTGAAAGAGCTTATTTCGAGAATCAGAGGACAGGCGGGGACGACGGTGTCTATCGCCGTCGAGAGGACCCAGGCCAGCCGGAACGAGTCTCTTACAATCACGATAACTCGAGCAAGAGTAGAGTCTCCGGTGGTTATATTCAAGGATCTGGGTGACGGAATCGCTTATGTGAAGTTGACCGATTTTATCGCTCAGACCGGACCGGGGAAAATGAAGGAAGCTCTGGAGAAGGCCAGGTCGGGAAGAGCTCTTGTTCTTGATCTCAGAGGCAACCCCGGAGGAAATCTTGATTATGCCATCGCAATCGCCCAGATGCTCATGGCTGAAGGCGAGATCGTCGAGCTTCGGTCTCGGGAAGGAGACGGTTTGCGTGTTTCTTCGGTGTCTCTATTCGAGAACCTGATGATCGAGTCGACCAACCTTCCCGATGGAACCGTCTCTCCCAAAGCTGGACGGCGACTCAATCCTGTCATCCCCAAAAGAATGCCAGTGGTTGTTCTCATTAATGGCGGAAGCGCCAGCGCATCGGAGATTGTCGCCGGAGCGCTCAAGTTCAGCCGGAGGGCTGAAACGGTCGGAGAGCCGACCACTGGCAAGGGCGTGGGCCAGGTGGTGATTCCGCTTCCCTTCGGGCGAACCATCAATATTACCAATTTCGAGTTCCGACCCAATGGCGACGCTATCGACTGGCAGGGCATTATGCCTGATGTCGAGGTGAAAGCGGAGCCGGGCAAGGACAATCAGCTCGAAGCGGCTAGAAAGCTTGCTGACGAGCTTGCAGTGAAAAGGGAGAAGCTCGACGAGAGAGCAAAGGAAGTCGAGCGGATTCACAGAAAACAATTCGAGAGCGAAAAGGGCGCTCTATGAACAGGAAAGCGACACGAATCGCTTTCCTGAAAAGAATTCGACCTGGCCCATAAGGGGCTTTCCCGGACCTGTCGTCAGTGAGAAATCCTCGTGTCGGAAAAACCGACGCGCAAATGACCGGGTCGCTCAAGAAGCTCGAAGAGCTTATAGGCTCGGTCGAACAATCTAACAAGAGAGGAATGAAATGAGAATCGGAAAAGAAATCAAAATGACAGTAGCTCTTGCGGGCATGTTGCTTTTGTCAGCTGGAGCCTATGCGGCCGGCAACACACAGTCCGAATCTGCCGATACTGCAAGCCAGTTGCATACCATGTCAGGCTATACGGTGGAGCCCCGGGCTTATAGTGAGAATGGCAGATTCTATGCGTTCGGCATCAAGGTGACTGCTCAGTCAAGTGATGTGATCGTGCATGCCATGGAAGGGTCAGAAGTTGCTGCTCTTAGCGGCTCCACGGTGGTGGCCGAGAAAGGATCCCTGGTCTTCGCCAACAAGGGTTCTAATGTCACCGCGGAAAGTGGCTCGACCGTGCATGCTCTCGGGAACTCCACAGTGACGGCAGAGACTGGCTCGAACGTAATTGCCGACTATGACAGCAATGTCACTGCAAAGGACGGCAGTATCGTTAGGGCGATGTACGGATCGCTGGTAAACGCGAAGAGAGGCTCGATCGTCAATGCCGAGCCGGGCGCTTCAGTAAAAGCAGAGGAGGGGAGCACCGTCAATCAGGTTGACGTGCTTCCTTAGCGAAAACCTTCCATACCAAGAACCTGTACGAATCTTCGGCAGGTTCCTGGTGTGGATGGTGGGAAGGAGTCTAAATGCAGAAACAGATTCTGATCAATCTCTTTGTAGTCGCATGTTTACTGTTTTCGCTCTCGTGCAGTCGTGAAGAGCCAATCGAAAAGGTTCCCTGGTCGGAGAAGCCTCTTTCCAGAATAGTGGTGAAAACCGATGGGAGATCAGGAGCAGGTATCAGGAAAGTATCTTACTTCCCGGACGGTATCACGATTAAGAAGGAACAAGTCATTTATCCTGACGGTAGCGAAGCTGATATCAATTACTCGGACAGAGGCCAAATCGAGCGGATCGTCGAGCGCTTCCCTTCGGTAGATGCGGGAAGCCAGGGAAGTCTCAGGCGCTCCACGGTTTTCGATCGAACCGGCAAGCCGGAGATCGACCAGATAAACCGTGCGGACGGCACCGCCAAGGCTCTGTCCATGAATGTCTATGAAACAGGAGTGAGAATCTACAGAACAATAATCTTCTATTCCGACGGGAAAACCATCAGGGAGATCTCCTCTCTTGACTGGCAAGCCCAAAAATTGCATAGAGGCTGGACTCTGCGGGACCTCAAGAGAATGCGGCGGGATGGAACTGTGGAGTCGGAGACAGTCAGGCTGCCGGACGGATCATTCAGGAGAACTGTTTATGGCAAAAATAAGAAGAGACGTCGGCTCGAGACCTGGAGCCCCGATAGAAAAGTCGTGCGCTCCACTTTCTATGCCGACGACGGATCACGAGTCCTGAAAAGGGTCGATGAGAATCCGAACGAGATGACGGTGACCTCCTTCAATCAAGCTGGGAAGGTCAATCATATCCACTATTGGACCCCCTCTATAGAGGTGGCGACTGTCTATACCGACGATGGAATCGCTCTCTACCGGCAGGCATGGTCTGTGCCCTATGGCGAGCCCGGGCCGGTTAAGGCGAAAATTTCCAGGGTGGAGGAGATCAGAAGCAGAAAAGGCAAGTCTTCTACTTACTATTTCTATCCGGACGGAAAGACCGTTCATTACATTGTCGAGACGGAAAGAAAGCCGGAACAGTCGATTATATCGACCTATAGTTTCGGATCCGACGGCTCTTTCGAGAAGGTCGAAACAGAGGGCAATGGTGGGATCACGGTCAGGAATGCGCCTTTAAGAGAAGATCTCGACAAGGTTGCGGAGATCGATCCCGCTTACTTGATTTTCCGGCCCTACGAGAGACCCGCTTCCGCATTAAGTAACAGGCCATTGCCAGGCAAAATTGATGATTTTGATTGAAAGAAAGGAATTAGCCATGAGAAAAGCATTTTTGACACTAACATTTGCTGCTGCTTTGTTTCTCGCAGGGTCAGGGAATCTGCTCGCAGTTACGCCCGGGTTCGAGAGATCGACACCTGTCCAGATGAAAACCAGTCGGAGTCTCAACCTCTACTTCCAGGGCGGAAATTTCGGATTCAGTTTCAATTACCAGAGAGGCTTCCCGGGCTACTACAATCCGGGCTACCGCTACTACAATCCGGGCTACCGGTATTACAATCCGGGCTACCGGTATTACAATCCGGGCTACCGCTACTACAATCCGGGTTACCGGTATTACAATCCGGGCTACCGGTATTACAATCCGGGTTACCGGTATTACAATCCGGGCTACCGCTACTACAATCCGGGCTACCGGTACTACAATCCGGGCTACCGGTATTACAATCCGGGACCGGTGTTTCCTCCGTTCTGGTGAGTCTAGATGAACCAGGAAGGCGGCAGGAAGCATGTCCCCGCCCTGCGGACGATGGGATGATGGATTCTCAGTTTCGTGAGGGCACGCAATGCGCCAGGACCGGTACAGCCTGAGCTGTTCCGGTCCGTGCATCCGGCATTGTTGCAGCTTTCGCAATGTCGCTCGATCGGTCTTTCCTTTTCTGTTCTCCAGAGGCGGATGGAATACTACAGAGCACAGTAATACCTACTGAAACCAGGGCTATAAGTTCAGCTCAGCGTAGGACATGGGAAGAGCGAAGAGGCAGGCTCGGGGAAGGCTGGAGGGGATAGACGATTGCTTGTAAAAACGATTGAAACGGAAGCAGAACTCGTCCTGTTGCGGGTGCGGCATATATTTCTCGAAATCAGGCTAAATGCGGCATATATTTCTCAGATTTTCCCCCTCTTGAGGCAATATATGCCGCACTTGACCACCGGTATAGTCTCTGCATCTTCGGGTGATGTAGGCACTGAAGATGCTGACTCGAGCCTGTGAGGGGTGAACCTGTCATAGTACGAGTGTTCTACGACTCTAATTGAAAAGGAGCCAGCCGCAGAGTGCTCAGCTTTGATCATGACCAGGACCTGAGTCTGAATAATGTGTGTGTCTTTTGGAAGATGGTTCCAGACGATACGGCTAAACATCCGTCGGAACAGAGGTTATAGCCCTATACTGAAAGCCATTTTGTGGAGTTTGAAAAACTGTCTGGATCAAGCTGAAAGAGAGAGCGAGCTGACCGCTGGCCAGTGCCAGACGATAATCCGTCTCATCGAGGCCGAGAAATGGCAACTCGTTGCCGCATTGAAGCGGCAACGAGAACCAACCCCGAAGAAAAATCGGCTTATCTATATCTGGAGCGGAATTTGCCCGCGCCGTGTTTCGACACGAAGCGCCGGCCGTCTTCAATCGTTTCGATCTCTACCCCGACGCCATTCATCCCGATTCCGGCATCGATGTTCTTGCTGTTTCGGACCCTCGAGCCTTCGAGCTGCCGGTATCCGGTGCCAATCGAAAGATCGAGCGCCGGTCCTATCTGTCCGTGAACATTGCCTCTTAACGAGTCCTCTCCAGAGGATCCTCTCATCTCCACGATCGGCTTGATCGAAGTGTTCCGATCGGAGCCGATTCCGGCGCCCATGTCCAGGCTGTTGTCGAAAAGGCCGATGCCCGCTGAGGCGCCCACGGTCGAATCCTTGCTCAGGCTTAGAGATCCTCTGGTGTGTCCATCGATCACATCTTTGATGCCGCCTGTAGCATCGTAGCCACCATTGAGACCGGATCTGTCAAGGCTCAGATCGCCTCCTGCTGCTCCGCCGAGAGGACCGACGTTGGCGTGTCCGTCGGCGCCGACACCTGACTCCGGGCCCAGGTTGGCCGCGACCTCGGCACCAGCCGAGATGTTGTCCTCGAGAAGGTGCCCGTGCCCGTTCGCGCTCGAATGAAGCCCGTTGGTATCGACTCCGATACCGGCACCCCCTTTGACGCCAACGAGTTCTCCGAGACCTGCCTCTATATCGACGGCGGATTCTCGACCAAGCTGAGCGTCGAAGTCTAGGATGCCGATGTCGAGACCAAATGCCAGGGCATGATCATCGGATTTGTATCCGAGCTTGAAAATACCCAGATCGATACCCGTGAAGTCATCTTCGCCATGCCTTTCTATATGTCCTCTCATGTCTCCCGTGAGTTCGGGAGTTGCCTGGTCCCAGACTGGTTCCGGTTCCGCTGCCGCTGGCACTTCCGGCTCTTCCCTGACCGACAGTCGCTCGTCTTGACCAGGGTCGCTCGACTGATCTGGTATCATTTTTAGGGTCATGTTCTCCCAGATGTAACCAGGGTTTTTTGCCAGGTGAGGATATCGGTCCGAGTTCAGATCGATTATTCTTGCCTGCTCCGCTTTGATCGCCCTGGTATCCGGAGAATCCACTCCTTGCATTTTAAGGCTGCGCTTTGCGATTCCTGAGAGGCTGTCTCCGAATCTTACCGAATAGGTTCCCTGCTGACTGACGTCAAGATCGGATGAGCTCAGTTGTTTTGCATTGTTGCTCCAGGCTCTGGACAATTCCGATCCGGTGCCAGTCTGCCTGTGCACCTCCAGTGAATTGATACTGCAAGGCTCCGTACTGGTGCCTTCGTTAGCCATGCGCTCTGCTGATTCGAAATTTGTCATTTGAGTATCCCTCGAAAAAGTTCAGGTTGGTCTGCCTGTGAATCTAGCGTCAGGTTGTTACACGGCTATAACAGAGTTGGTGGGAAACACGTACAGTCTCAAATCAAACGATGAGACCCGAGAGGGTTTGGAGCTTGACGTCCAACGCAGGGTCCCGTGCTGCATGGCAGGCGATAAGAAATTCACCGGATCTCGAACGCTCAAGATAAAATGGTGCGGTCGACATTATCGGGAGATCGATTCTTTCTATAATCTCGGACATCTCTTGCTGCGATAGTGAATTATCCAGGCGGAACATGACTGTAGAGACCGCCGGACTGGTTATGATGGTGACTCGTTCTCCGAAGTGCCTGCTCAGTTGGTTGATGAGCTTGTTCCGACTATCTGTGGAGCTTTTCAATAGAAAGCTAGCCTGCCGGTCTAGATGTCCTGCTCTTATGAAGTCCGCCAGGGCAAGCTGTTCGACGATGGAGCAGTTCCTGTCCATGAGGGCCTTTGCTCTACGGACAGGTTCGATCAGGCTTTGAGGGAGAACACAGTATGCCAGCCTGGTGAGAGGGAATAGAACAGTCCAGAACGAGGAGAGATAGATTGTGGAGCCAGAGTCATCGCTGGCAAAGAGGGCCTGCCTCTGGCTGGCTGAAAAGATCAGCTCTGCCTCGAAGTCGTCCTCCAGCACGAATGCTCCCGCACGCTGTGCCCACTCAAGCAAGAGCGCACGTCTTGCTTGAGTAAGGCAAGCTCCGGTAGGTTGCTGCCGCCCAGGCGAGACGATAGCCAGTCTGGCCTCCGTTTGGCAAAGCAAATCGACTCGCATTCCCTGATTGTCCACGTCAATTCCGGCAATCTGACATCCAGCCGCTCTAAGTGTTCGCCTGGCTCCTGGAAACCCCGGGTTCTCGACAATCGCAAGATCGCCCTGGTCGAGAAGCAGCCTTGCGAAAATCTCAAGGGCTATCTGGGCACTGGAGAAGACCATTATCTGGGACAGCTCACATCTGATTGATCGAGATCTCGCAATCAGGGCTCTTATTTCTTCTCTCAATGGCTCCAGGCCGAGCAGATTATTGTCCCGGTGCTCATTTCTTCTTGCTTGTCTCTGGGCTCGACCAACAGCTTTTGAAAAGCAGTCGTAAGGCAGGCTCCAGGGAGGCGGTGTGAAGAGGGAGCGATCGTGGCCGAGCTCGGAATCGATTTCGTCCAGGAATTCTTTGCTCATCAGGCGATCGCCTGACCTTGAAAGACTTGTGGCCCGGTTGACGATCCCGCGTGATGAAGCGGTACGCGGCATATCATTTTCAGGCTCGCATACGAAGGTCCCGGACGTTGAAGAGGTTCTTATCAGTCTCTTTCTAGCCAGCTCGCTGTAGGCAAGCGTTACGGTGCAGCGCGAGACCCGCAGAGTCGATGCCAGTTGCCGGCTGGAAGGAAGGCGGGATCCGTGCGAGAGCGCCCTCGACTCGATAAGGTTCTCGAGTCCCGAGCTGATCTGTCTATAAAGTGGTGTCAGGCTCTTTTCGTCTAACTCCAGTCTGATTCTAGTCATTGGTGATGCTACTCTCGAAAATGCGGCAGACTCGCTCGATGTCAAGCTCGTCTTCGTTCTGGCTGAAGAGTTCGAAGTCTCTGAGCAGCTCGATGACGGTGTCTCTCTGGCTGGCTGTAAGGAATGAAAGCCATCCCGGTGCAATCTTCCTGAGATGGTCGTCGTAATCAAGGATTTCCGAAAGAATTTGCTTCTTTATGCTCCTCTTATGGAAGCTGAGCTTGAAAAAGAGCTCCAGCTGGTCGGCGCATAGTTGCCTTGCTAATTTGATGGTTCTCTCAGGAACTCTCGGTGATTCGTCTTTGCCAAGCTGACTGTAGTCACCCGGATGAGCACTTGGCACCTTTTTTCCGGGCATCGATGCAGGATGCGCGTTCAGCATTGGTTTTGTCCTCGCCTGTTCATTAGACAAGGGAATGATATGGCTCTGGTGTAAAAGTCTCGTAACAACCCGGCGATATCAGTCGGGCTCGCTCAGATAGAGGAGAGCCTCTTTATTCCATCCGTTATGGCAGCCGGCTCCGGCTCTCCATAGCCGAGGATGTACTCATTTTCCGGATGAACGCCGGCATAGAACTGCGCGGTGCTCAGGATCCCCACTCCCTTTTCACGGGCAAGCTCCTCGAAGTCGGCGGATTCGTGTCCGGTCTCGAGCCTGGCCAGGAGATGGAGACCGGATTGATGACCATGGATGGTCGCACGTCCGGGAAAGTACTTCGCCAGGGCGTCGATGAGCGACTGACGCTTCTCGGCGTAGACAGCCCCCATTTTCTTCAAGTGGCGTTTGTAGCTCCCGTCCAGAATGTATCGTTCAAGAGCCGCCTGGAGCAGGGTCGGAGGTTGATCGCTCATCATCTGCCGGGCTCTTTCATAGATCCTGGCCAGGTCTCGGGAACGGGGAAGGACCAGATAAGCGATGCCCAGAGAGGGAAAAATCGTCTTGGCGAAGGTACCGACGAAGATGACATTATCGCCGCTGTCCAGGGACTTGAGCGGCGCCAGGGGCTGTCGAGTGTAGAAGAATTCGCTGTCGTGCTCGTCTTCGACTATGAAAGCGCCGCTGCGCGAGGCGAGATCGAGGAGGTCGAGACGGCGCTGCAGGCTCAGAGCCGAGCCTGTCGGATACTGGTGGCTGGGAGTCAGATAGATGAGCCTCAGTCCGCCAGCCTTGAGCCCCGCCAGGGGAGCTGTTTTGATACCTTCCGAATCTACTCCCAGTGGACGGACGCTCGCGTCCCGACTGGCAAAAGTCTTGATGATCGGCTGGTAGCAAGGATTCTCGACGATGGCCACGGAGCCGCTTTCGAGATGGATGCCGGCTATCAGAGAGATGGCTTGCGGCAAGCCACTGACAATGAGGATCTGATCGGTGTCGCATTTGATACCGCGAAAGCGCCCCAGGTGCTGGGCGATTGCTTTGCGCAGGGGTTTGAAACCGAGGTGGTCGGTGGGGTAGTCGATCAGTTGACGGCGATTTCTCGAAGCGACTGTTGCCATTGTTCTGGCCAGCGCTTTGAGAGGGGCTCCGGCTCGATCGATTCGCCAGGGATAGAAGCAGATCTCGCAATCCGGCGGATCGTCATAGAGCGGACCGGCTTTATCGAATAGTTTCGACCCGGCGGAGAGATTCGCTCTGCCTGGCTCGCCGGATTCTGACGTTTCCCGCTTGCTGGTGGTCGGGCTGAGCTTCCGGGCCACAGTGGTATGAGAGCCTGAAAGAGAATCTATATACCCTTCCGCCTTGAGCTGCTCGTAGGCCGCGATCACAGTCGCCCGGGCGAGCCCGCTCGAGCTGGCCAGGGCACGGCTCGAGGGCATGGGGGAGCCGGGCTCGAGCACGCCTTCCAAGACAAGGCGTCTGATCTCTTCATAAAGCTGCTGGCTGAGCGGGATCCTCGAGCGTTTTTTTAGCGAAATCGGCAGGTCTATGTCGATTGGTTGTCTTGGCATTTACTTAGATTTCAGGGTTAGCGCTAGTTTGCGGAGGGCTCCCGGCCAGGGTTGTCAATTAATATCCAATCATGATGCTTAAGATCTAGATGTATTTCTTGAATAGAGCACCCGCGGCTTAATAGTTTCTCGTTGTCCATATCGTCTCATATGACTTTTGAAAAAGCGCAAGAAATAACCACAACGAAGCAGAGCCAGTAGAAAACATAACCTCTGGAATTCGCGAGAGTTCTAGAGACAAGGCCGCGTTTTCGAAGTCGAGGCTGCGCGCCTGTGGCGGCGGCTATGGGACGGTATCACCAGGGACTCTTTCACTCCTGCAACAATGGAGAGATTCCAATGCTTCGCCATATCAAAGGCAAAAAGTTTCTTCCCCTGATTATCCTGATTGCGCTGGCGGTACTCGCAGGAGGCACCAATGTCTTCAGCGACGCTCTGCAGCATCAGGTGGTGGAGGTGTTCCGGAGTTATCTGGAGCAACTCGTGCCCATGTCGGCGAACATCTTCGCCGGACTGCTCATTCTCAGCCTCATGTATGTGCTCTACGACCCTCTCACTGTCGGGGTCGACAGGGCTCTCGCGGCTACCGGTGCCAGCGATCGCGGCAAGGTCTTCGTGGCCCGATCGCTTCGCCTGGCCTACTGGGTGGGAGCCGTGATCATCGGCGTGAGCTTCATCGCCCCGGGGTTCTTCAGCAAGATTGCCCTGGGGGTCGGGCTACTGGGCGCCGCTCTCACGCTCGCTTTGCAGGGTCTCGCCAATGACCTGATTGCCGGCGTGATGCTCAGCTTCAGTCCCAAAGTCCAGGTGGGCGACGACATCGAGCTGGTGGGCATGTCCGTCAAGGGCAAGGTTTCCGACATCGGCTATGTCATGACAGTGATCCAGGGTTCGGGAGAGCGTTTTTCCGTCCCGAACCGAGAGATCTGGTCCCGGGCTGTCCGCACGAGCCTGCCGAAGAGCTCGATCATTCGGCCCTGACAGGCGCGCTCAGGCCTTTCGGCTGCTCCCGCCGGGGGCAGCCCCCTTTTTTCCAACATCAAAAGGAAAGGAAAGTCCAAACATGAAATTCTGGGTCAACAAATCCACCGATCTCAAGGGCGCCGGCGGTCAGCTGCTGGTCGTCCCGTGTTTTTCCGGCGACTTCGGCGACGAAGTCGCTCTCGAGTCGCACTCGTTCGCTCAGATGAACGAGCTCACCGGCTCGAATCTTCTCAGCCAGGCCCGTGGTGAGGCCTTCGACGGCGCCAATGGCACGCATGTGATGCAGTTCCTGGACGACCGTTTCGCCGCAGGCAAGGTCATGCTCCTGGGTCTGGGCAAGCGCAGCGCCGTCACCGCCGACACCCTGAAGGCTGCTTTCGCTTCGGCGTTCAAGCAGGTGAAGGCGAGCAAGGCTGCGGAAGTCACTTTCGACGCCAAGCCCATCCTCGCGAACGGCTTGTTCGGCGCCTACGAGCTGGGCCAGCTGCTGGCTGTCAACGCCCGCGTCGTCGGCCACACTCTCAAGCACTACAAGACCAAGGGCGGCGGTCTCAAGACCGACGTCCGTCTCGACACCCTGCGCGTGCTCACCGAGGCCGAGCACCAGGACGACGTGAAGCGCGGTCTCTACGCCGGCCGCTCCATCGGCTACGGCATCAATCTCGCCCGCGACCTGGTCACCACCCCGGCAGGCGAGCTCACCCCCATGCGTCTCATGGACGTGGCCAGGGGCATCGAGGCTCGCAGCCAGGGTCTGGTGAAGGGCACCTACTACTGGGGCAAGCGCCTCAAGGAACTGGGTGCCAACGCGCTCATCGCTGTCGGCCAGGGCTCGGCGGAACCGCCGGTGCTCATCGAGCTCGACTACACCCCGCCCACCGGACCGACCAAGAGCGTCCTCTGCCTGATCGGCAAGTCGGTGACTTTCGACTCCGGCGGTCTCGACCTCAAGCCCGCTGAGGGCATGCGCGAGATGAAGCGGGACATGTCGGGCGGTGCCACCGTGCTCGGTGCGCTGCAGGCGATCATCGACCT
>Ga0226835_1000600_pt1 | contig 34175 bp, 30 predicted proteins | sample LAC_MetaG_1_FD_163627 | JGI IMG/M metagenome (GOLD analysis project Ga0226835, IMG submission 163627) | Anaerobic ammonium oxidizing microbial communities from anammox membrane bioreactor (MBR) in UC Berkley, California, United States -... | ecosystem: Engineered > Bioreactor > Anaerobic >...
CGGCGCACCCCCTTTTTATGCTATACTTAAAAAATGCTTTCAAAAAAGAGGAGCGTTCCATGATTTCACTCAAACAAAAATTACCTCGCTTGCGAGGCATAAAAACCCGGTTCTCCAGGCCGGGGTTGGTGTTTATAAGAGCGCTGCTTGCGCTGGTGTTTTTATCCGCCGGCGTGGTGCAAAGCGCCTCATCCCACGGAATGAGTTCGACCGCTGCTCTGCCCACCTGGACGAAATACTCGGTTGACGCGCCGCCTTATTTCCTGAATATGCGCGATCGCAGTTTGGCGTTTAATCCCGCCAATGGCGTGCCTTGCATCGCCTATGGCGGCGACGCCCTGTATTACTCCTGTTACAACACCCTCACGCTGACATGGGACACTACGGTGCTGGATAACGGTCTGCAAGTAGGGCAATATACGGCGATGACCTTCGACAATTACGCCCGACCGTTTATCACCTACTATGACGCGTATTACGCGCGATTAAAACTCGCTTATTTCGACGGCTTCGCCTGGAACTTCGTCATCGTCCCCAATGTGGTTGACACCGCAGCCAGCAGCGACGCCCAGCAAGAGCCTGTTGCGACACCGGATCAACCCCCTGCGGCTGAGACAACGCCGACAGAAGCGCAAGCCATGATCCCCCCGCCGCCGCCCACCGTCGAGACCACGCCGCCTGAGTGGTCGCGCCCGGCCCAGCCATCCGCGCTGCCAGATAGCGACGCCGCCACGCCCGTTGTGGAAGAAGAGCCCACCACGAGCGAGCGCATTCAGCAAACGCTACAGCCCTGGATGTCGCAATATCAAAGCGCTGCGCCGAGCTTCCCCTTCGAAAGCTATGGCTATGGCAAGTACTCATCCATCGCCATAGACCGCAACAACGGCATTCATATCAGCTACTATGATGAAATAGACGGTTCGTTGGAGTATTTATACTGGAATGGGTTAACCTGGGACGGTAAGATCGTAGATGATTACAACGATCAGGGCGATGTGGGTCTATGGTCGTCCATCAAAGTGGATTACAACTTCAACGTCCACATCGCCTATATGTCTGAGAAGTACGATGATCTCAAGTACGCCTTTCGCCGGGCGACGGGCGGCTGGACAATCACTGAAGTAGATACCGCCGCCAATGTGGGCTCTTTTGCCTCGCTTGCTCTGGACAGCCGTTATCGCCCGCATATTGCCTATTACGACTTCAGCGGCGACCGTTTGAAATATGCCCGCAAAGATGGCAGCGGCGTTTGGCAAATATCTACAATTGACTCCGGCGGCAGCCAGGGCTCTAACGTGGGTTGGTTTGCCTCAATTGCCATTGATCCAGGCGACCGCGTCCACATCAGTTACTACAACGTGTCCCGTGGCGACTTGAAATACGCGCGTTACGACGGTCAGTGGACGACCCGCTCGTTGGATGTCACCAATAGCCGTAACATTGGTTTGTTCACTTCGATTGCTATTGACCGCTTCGGCCGGCCGGGCATTGCTTACGTGGATGGCACACTGGGGGCGTTGAAGTTCATCTATAGCCCCAATCAGACGCGCTGGAACGCGCCGCAGTATGTAAATTATTATTCGCGCGATGTAGGTCTCTCCACTTCCATCGCGGTGAATGACGCTGGCGTGCCGTTTATCAGCTATTTGGATGCCAGCAGCGGCGCGCTGAAGTTTGCCCGCACCAATGGTCTCTCCTGGAGCAAATCCACGCTGGTCTCCAGCCCGTATTCGGGGTTATATTCTTCAATTGACCTTGCCGGATCAGGATCGCCGCGCATCGCCTATTATCAACAAGAGAAGGGCGACGCCTACTACGCGGAGTGGCTGAGCACCTACTGGAAACATTCCCCGGTCGAGCGCACTTATGACATAGGACAGTTCATTTCGCTGGACATCGACTCGGTCGGCATTCCGCACATGAGCTATTTCGACGCCACCAACCGCGATTTAACTTACGCCTCGTGGAATGTGACGACTTCCAAATGGTACACGCAAACGGTGGATTTTGCCAACACGGTGGGTTGGTACACGGATATCGCCGTCAATACCTCCAATGAGCCGTTCATCAGCTACTACGATCCTACCAATGGCTCGCTGAAAGTCGCTTACCGCGCCCCGGTGACTCTCACCTGGATTCGCAATACGGTGGACAGCATTGGCCAGCTTCAGCAGACCGGCGTTGGCGCTTACTCCTCAATCGCCATTGATAACCTGGGTCGCCCCCATATCAGCTATTACGACATCACCAATCACGTGCTCAAGTACGCTTATTGGGATGGCGTATGGGGCGGGGCTGGAACCTGGAACATCTCGGTGGTGGATCCGGCGGCTGATGTTGGGCGCTTCAGCTCCCTGGCGATCAATCCCGTGGATAATACCCGCCACATCTGTTACTACGATTACACCAATGGCAACCTCAAATATGCGCGTTGGGAGGGCGCCGGCCCGTGGCAGAGACAGGTGGTGGATGGCGCTGTCGGCTTGGATGGCGACGCTGTGGATGAAGGGGATGTAGGGCTGTTCTGCTCCATTGATTTGAACGCGGCTGGCGAACCGGCGATCAGTTACTATGATAACTCTCATGGAGACTTGAAAGTGGCTTTGAGTTACGCCTTGCCGCCGGCTGAGATTTACCTCCCGCTGGTTGTGTTGGAGCCTTAGTCGGAATCAAAACGGGCGGGTCCATTCCCGCCCGTTTTTGATTCCCTCGAACTTTACAGCGCAATCAAACCGCGTTGCATGCCGGCGCGCACCGTTTCAGCGCGATTGGTCGTACCCAGCTTGGTATAAATGGATGAGAGGTGAAACTTCACTGTGTGCTCACTGATGCCCAGTGTAAGACCGATTTGCTTGTTTGCCAGGCCGCGCGCCAGGAGCTGCAACACCTGGCTTTCGCGCTCGGTTAACGGTTCAATCATGGGATACTCATCCGAATTGGCAGCCAATGGACGGGCGGCTGCCTTCTGAAGCATTGCAAACAGGGCGGGCGCGCCGACGCATAAGCCCTCATACACCGCGCGCATACCGGCTTGCAGCTCCTCGGCGCTCACGTCGAAGGGAAGCACGCCCCAGCCGCGCAGCGGCAGTGTGGCTAAAGTCTGCGCCAACTCCTGCGGCGCGTCGGAGAGGATCAGCGCCGCCAGTTGACCTTCCGTTTGCCTCAGGCTGCGTTGCAGCGTTGTCACCTCGACAGCTTCAGCCGCAATCAAAACCACATCCACGTCCGGGGCATCTGACGCAAATTCATCGAGCGAGGCGCCTTCGTACACAACCTCAAACGGTCGGTTTGTTTCAGCCGCTGCGCTCAGAAGAGCGTGTAAGCCAGCTCGCAAAGCCAGCGCCGGAGCGAGGATCGCAACGCGCATCAATCTCCTTTTGATGTTGGTTGGCTCAATGCCAGGTTGACAAACTCATCGGCGATATGGCTCGGCAGAGCAATTCCCTGGTCGCCGCCGATGATCAGTGTGTTGACGCCAATCACCGCGCCCCAGGCGTTCACCAGCGGGCCGCCAGAGTTGCCTGGCGCCAGGCGCGCGTCGGAGCGGATGATTTCGATTTCGCCGCGCGGACCGCGCGTGTGCGCTTTGCTCAGGCTGCTGATCAACCCCGCGGTGACTACCCCGCGCTGCCCCCACGGATGGCCTATCGCCAGCACATATTGCCCCACATGCAGGTCGCGCGAGTCAGCCAGAGTGATGGTTGGCGGGTCTTGGGTTTCAATGTATAACAAAGCCAGATCCACCTCTACGTCCTCCGCAATCAGGCGGGCAGGGAACACTGCGCCGTTTTCCAGCGATGCGCGCAACGACCGTCCCTGAGCGACCACGTGATTGTTGGTCAGAATAAACGCCCCTTCTGCATCCTTTCGCCAGATCATCCCCGCGCCCACCCCATGCCTGCCGTTGTGCAACGCGACCAGGCTGCGTTGCACCTCTCTCACCACCTCCGCCGCAGAAGCCGCCAATGCGTCTGAGAGGCCGTTGAATGCCAAAGTAGTGAAGTTCATTTCCGTTCCCCAATTGTAACCTGAATGGTCATGGGTTGCCCACCGCGCAGAATTTCGACCATAACCGATTGCCCTACCAAACTGCCAGCCAGCCGACTGAGCAGTTGGTCGGGATCAATAATTGGTTCGCCAGCCAGCCCCACCAGGATATCGCCGATCAACAGACCGCCGCTGGCCGCCGGGCTGTCCTCTTCAACACCGATCAACAGCAATCCGGTCTCCTGCTCACGTCCCAACGAACGCTGTTGCGCAGCCGGGATCATCACCGGTTGACTGCGTATGCCCAGATAACCGCGCCGTACACGCCCATGGCGCGCCAGGGCTTCGGCGGTCTGCCACGCCAGTTGCGTCGGCAGGGTGAGCGCCATTCCGCCGGGGGCCAACCCGGACGTGTTCAACCCCAGCACACGCCCGGCGGCGTCAATCAGCGGCCCGCCGGAGAAACCGGGGTAAGGAATGGTGTCTGTGCGCAAGAACTTCTCTAACAGCCCGCCGCGCCCGGTGCGCGCCGGCCCCCCTACTGCGCTGACCACGCCCAAACTGGCCTGGATGCCTTCTTCGGTTGGGCGCCCCAGCGCCAGAACAAGCTGACCGACGCGCGCTGGTTCAAGCGCCGGTTCTGCCGCTGTCAGGCCGCCGCCGGAGACGCGCAGAAGAGCCAGGTCAGCGCCTGGATCCCGACCGACCAGGGTGGCGGATTTTCGGCTGCCGTCGGCCAGTTGAATGTAAATATCGTCTTCGCGCTCCACAACATGATCGGCGGTCAGCGCCAGTTCGCTGCTATAAGCGATGCCGCTGGCGGGAAATCGCCGGCGCGCATCCACCAATACGACCGATTCGCCAGCGCGGGCTACAGCTTCTACCATTGCATCGGACAACGCCGCCAGTAGATTTTGTTCGCTAGACATAGGTTATTTCTCCTCTGTTTGTAAGATAGACGTTCACCCATCAGGTTAATGAACACGCCGCAGGTTTATGACCCTATCCGCTTATTTTCCAGAGCTTTCAGAATGTATTGCGTCGCAGGGGTCAACCAGTTATGGTGAATATCAACAATTTCATCATACAACTTTCGATCCTGTTCTGCATCCTCCAATTGGGTGGGAACGCGCCTGGAAAAATGGGCAGGATGCAGACAATTTTATGATAAACTTGCTCCCATTATGGACGGCAGTCGTTATCGGTGCATGGTGGTTAAATTGGGCACTTCCACCCTCACTGCCGGAGATTCGCGCCTCTCTTTGCCGCGCATGGTGGAGCTGGTGCGCCAGATGGCGCTTTTGCACGCCACCGGCTGCGACATTATTTTGGTGACCTCCGGCGCGATTGCGGCGGGTCGCGAGCGCCTGTCTTTTCGCCAGCTTCCGAAAGCCATCCCCTCCAAACAGATGTTAGCCGCCGTGGGTCAGCCGCGTTTGATGGCGATTTATGAGCAGCTTTTTGGTCTGTATGGGGTGATGGTCGCCCAGGTTTTGCTCACCCGTGCAGATTTATCCGACCGCCGCCGTTATCTCAACTCGCGCAACACACTGGCGGCTCTCCTGGCTGAAAAAATCATTCCCATTATCAATGAGAACGACACAGTGGCTACGGAAGAAATCCGTGTGGGCGATAATGATAACCTTTCAGCCCTTGTCGCCAATTTGACCGAGGCGGACGCCTTGATCCTGCTCACCGACCAGCCCGGGTTATTCACGGCGGATCCTCGTCACGTCCCGTCTGCTGAGTTGATTCGCGAAGTGACTGCGGCAGAAATCCCCGAAGCGCTATGGCGCGCCGCCGGTCACTCGGCCGGTGGGCTTGGCACAGGCGGCATGGCTACCAAGCTGCAAGCGGCGGATCTGGCGCGCCGCTCTGGAACAATGGTGATCATCGCTTCTGGCAGCGAACCCGAAATTTTGCTGCGTTTATCCGCTGGCGAAAAAATCGGCACGCGCTTCTATCCGGTAGGCACAGCGATAGAAAGCCGCAAGCGATTTATCCTGGCTGGCCGACGTTCTCCCGGCCTGGTGGTGGTGGATGACGGCGCAGCGCAGGCGTTGCGTCGCGGCGGCAGCTTGCTGCCCGTGGGCGTGGTGAACGTCCAGGGTAAATTTGAGCGCGGCGATACGGTGCGCGTCGCCGCTCAGGATGGACATGAGATTGCCCGCGGCCTGGTTAATTACGCATCGGCGGATTTGGAGCGTATCCGCGGCGAGCAATCCGAGGCGATTGAGCGTATTTTGGGGTTTTTCTATGGGGATGAGGTAATTCATCGCAATAACATGGTGCTGTTATAAAACACAGCCAGAATGATGGGAGGCTGAGATGTTGGTCGAAATGGGTAAGCAGGCGCGGGCAGCCGCCCGCAAGCTTGGTCGAGCAAGCAGCGAGCAGAAAAATGCAGCCTTGCTTTGTCTGGCGGAGGCTTTGCTGTCTTCCTCGGCGGAGATTTTGGCGGCCAATGCGGAGGATCTGGTTGCCGCGCGCCAGGCTGGTTTAAGCGCGGCGATGTTGGATCGTCTGATGTTGAACCCAGAACGGTTGCAGGGTATGTCGGCTGATTTACGGCGGGTGGCGGAGTTGCCGGATCCAATCGGCGAGCGTTTCGACCAGACGACGTTGCCTAACGGTATGAGCCTGTATAAACAGCGCGTCCCGTTGGGGGTGCTGGCGGTCATCTATGAGGCGCGCCCAAACGTCACCATTGATGTGGCTGGCCTGGCGCTGAAGACCGGCAACGCTATCATTCTGCGCGGCGGCAGCGAGACGTTGGGTTCGAATCGTGTTCTGGTAGGGCTGGCGCGCCAGGCTTTGCAAGAGTGTGACCTGCCCGTCCACGCCATTCAACTGATAGATAACCCGGATCGCTCGTTGGTCATGCAGCTATTGCAAATGTACGAGGATGTGGATATGCTCATCCCACGCGGCGGCGAAGCCTTGCATCGCTTTTGCCGCGAAAACAGCCGCATTCCGGTGATCACCGGCGGCATCGGCATCTGCCATTTGTTTGTGGATGAAAGCGCCAACCTGGAAGAGTCGCTCAAGGTGATCCATAACGCCAAGACGCAGCGCCCCACCGTGTGCAATGCCCTGGATACCGTCCTGGTGCATCGCAAGGCGGCGGGCGAGTTCCTGCCTCGTTTGGTTGCCGAGCTGGAAAAAGCCGGAGTGAGCTTTCGCGCGGACGCATCGGCTTTGCCCTATTTACAGTCAAGCGGTTCAAATGGCGAGCTGCCCGCATCAGTTTTGCCAGCCGGGCCGCGGGATTTTGACACCGAGTGGCTTTCCCTGGTTTTGGGGCTAAAAGTTGTGGACAGCCTGGACGAAGCTTTGCAGCACATCGAAGCGCACAGCACCGGTCATTCGGATGGCATCTTGACCAGCAGCCAGGCCAACGCCCAGCGTTTCCTGGCGGAGGTGGATTCGGCGGCGGTTTACGTGAACGCCAGCACCCGCTTTACCGATGGCGCGCAGTTCGGATTGGGAGCGGAAGTAGCCGTCTCGACGCAACGGCTGCACGCCCGCGGCCCAATGGGGCTGCGCGAATTGACCACCTACAAATGGGTGGCGGTGGGCGACTATCACGTGCGCCCGTGAGGCTCAGTTTTTTGCCTCGCGTTGTTCAGCGACCTCTAAGATCGCTCGAATCTTCTGCTCGACGCCCTCTGGTAGTTCAGGGGGGTTATGCGTCGCCAGGATTTTTTGCAGACGCTCGTTGACTCGTTGGTAGGTGGGCTTACTGCCCATTTGCTCCCAGATCACATAAGCGTTGCGGTCGAGCAGCCTGGGGACCCAGATTTCGCTGCGGCACAGAGCGACCGACTCTGGCTCAGCCATGAAATGCCCTGCCGGGCCTACTTTTTCGATCAGATCCAGCATGATTGTGCGCGCGTTCACCTCCAGCCCGCGTGTAATGCGCTTGACCATGCTGATCACCTCATCCGCCAGCACCAGCAGTTGCAGCGAGCCAATATCGGCGCAATCCAGGAAGCCTACATCGTGCACCATGCCTGCGCCGCTCAAAGCGGCCATCAGGATTTGGATGGAAATTTCCACACCAGCCTGGGCGTCTATGAGTTTGCTTTCCGAAGCCCCGGCGGTGCCCATGAAAGGCAAGCCCAGATAGCGCGCCAGGTCCGCCGCTGCGGCGGTGTGCAGATTCATTTCCGGCGAGCCGTAAGCTGGTCGGGCAGTGCGCAGATCCATGGCGGAGGGCAGCCCGCCGATCATGATCGGCGCTCCGCGCCGCTTGAGTTGCAGGATTGCCAGGCCGCTCAGCGCAGCCGCCAGATACAGCGTCAGGGCGCTGGCGCCGGTCACCGGCGATTCCAGCCCCACCGTTGGCCCGCCCAGATAGATGACCGGCACGCCATGCTCTGCCGCCCAAATCATATTGGCGATTTGTTTTTCGCCGTGGCGCAATGGCGACTCATAATTGGCAAAATAAGCGAACAGCGGTTTCTTGCGTAACGAGACTTCGTTGCCGGCGACTGCCACCGCGATTTGATAGATGTCTTCCAGCGTCGCCGGATCGTTCGCCCAAGCCACGATTGGCTTGCCGCTGTTAGCGATCATTTCGGCGAATTCATACACTGGCGAGAGCATGGGGTGTACGTCATCGAAGATGGACAGGCTCATCAGAAAATCAATGTTCTCCAGGGCGTCGCAAACGCGGGCGGTGTTGGCTGCATCGCCGCGCCGCGCCTTGCGCCGTTCGCCAGTGATTGGATCGTAAACGTAAGTGCAGGTGGGGCCAGGTCCAAAATAGACCCGGTCGGGGGCGATTTGCAGAGAATGTTGATGATCGCGTCCCCACAAGGTGAACGTGCGCGGCGCCAGGATGAGCGTCTCTTGGATAATGTGCGGAGGAATGAAAACATGGTTTCCCTCCACGCGGGCGCCAGCCGCCGCCAACGCCCGGCAAGCGCCATCGTGGTTGACAATGACCCCGATGCGGTTCAGGCATTCCAGCGCCGCCAGGTATAATTCCTGGCATTGTCTGTCCGAAAGCACGCGAAACTGGGGGGTTTGCCGGTCGGCATAATTACTAAGCATTCCGATAATCTCCTACAACCTGCTCAAAGCCTCTTTCATCTGTTCCAGGGCCTGTAAGATGTTTTCCAATGAATTGGCGAAACATAAGCGTAAATAGCCTTCGCCGTACTTGCCAAAGGACACGCCTGGCAGCAGTGCCACGCCGGCTTCTTCGAGTAGATACTCGGCCAGCCAGTTCGACGGGCGACCGAAGGCGCTCACGTTCGGGAAGGCGTAGAATGCCCCTTGCGGCATTCGGCAGCAGACGCCGGGAATGGCGTTCAATCCGGCGACCAGCGCATCCCGCCGGCGGCGGTACTCGGCGATCACTGCCTCAACCTGCTCCTGCGGCCCCTGAATGGCTTCCAGGCCGGCGATCTGAGTGAAGCTTGCCGTGCAGCCTACGGAATGGGTGAGCAGCAGTTCCACGCGCTCGGCTAAGGGTTTGGGCATGATGCCATAACCCAGCCGCCAGCCGGTCATGGCGTAAGTCTTAGAGAACCCATCGCAAATGATGGTTCGTTCAGCCATGCCGGGCAGCGCGGCGATGCTTGGAGCGGGCGCTTCGTACACCAGGCGCGCATAAATCTCGTCCGAAAGCACCCAAATGTCCCGTTGGCAAGCGACTACGGCGATATGCTCCAGGGCCGAGAGCGGCATCACGCCGCCGGTGGGGTTGCTGGGCGAGTTCAGCACAATCATGCGCGTGCGTTCGCTCACCAGGCGGTCGAATACTTCCAGGTCGAAAGAAAAATCCTGTTCTTCCCGTAGAGGCACGGGTACAGGCACGCCGCCGGCGACTTCGATCATCGCCGCGTAGGTTGGAAACCCGGGATCTGGATAGATAACTTCATCACCGGGACGCACCAGCGCCAATGTGGGGAAGAACAGTGCCGGCTTTGCACCCGGGCCGATCACCACTTGCGCTGGATCAATAGAGATGCCTCGCCGTCTGCCAGCGTCTTCAGCAATTGCTTTGCGCAGCGCCGGGATGCCAGCGGAAGGAGTATAGCGGGTATAACCTTCTGCAATCGCATCCATGCCAGCCTGGGCAATATTCTGAAAAGTCGGCGCATCTGGCTGGCCGATTTCCAGATGGATGATTTCGCGCCCCGCGGCTTCCAAAGCCTGGGCGCGTCCCAACATATAATAGGCGCCCTCTGGGGCAAGTTTGACAACGCGTTCAGCAAAATCCATAAATCACCTCATTCGGCTCACACGTGGCCGTAATAATCTCGATGCACTACAACAGAATAAGCATAGTCTAACAGGGTTCCCCAACTGAAGATAGGGATGTCAATCTCGCGTTGCAAGGCGCGCGCAAACGGTGGAAATCCGGTGCATTCCAGCACCATAGCGCCCATGTTGGGATGCTGTTGATAAAAACGAACCGCAACCTTCAAGAACTCGGCCTCGGCTTTAGCGTAGTTCGCTGCTGGCGGATCGCTGCGGCGACCCTGCGTCCATAGGTGATCAAATTCCTCGCACTCGAATTGCGTCATTGCCCCGCCGACCACATAATTCGAGCCCGGGCGAATGCCCACCGACTCCAAATGCCGCTCGGTGAGATAGCGCTCGTTCGCCATGAGGATGCCGACCACCTGATCGGAGCTGATCAATTGTTGCGCCCAGGGCACTTGCAACAGGCTGGACATAAACACCGGGACGCGCACGCTGGCTGCCACTTCACGTTGAAAATAGGCGAAATAGCCACATTCGGCGGCAATTGCCCGGCAGCCCATGCGCTCCAGCTTGCGGGCGGCGCGCACCACCGGCGCCAGGCAGGGCGATTTATCCTCCGCAATCACCAATTGAGGGATGTCTACCCCTTCCGCGATTTCATATTGGATGGGAAAGGGGTAGGCGCTGGCGTTGCGCACATCGCCAGGGAAGCCCGGATAGACGTCATCCAGGATCAAAACGCCCAGGCCCATGCCGTAACATCGGCGGTCTTCACGCGCCTGGATGCGTCGGATGCCTTGATCCCTGTTTTGATAAATCATTTTGTCCCTTCCAAATGGATGTAGAGGCTTATTGTATCCCTTCTGACAGGATATTCACCAGAAGCGATGCGTCCATATTACCGCCGGATACGATACAGACGATCTTACCTGCGCCGACCATACCGTTCATGGCAGCGGCCACAGACACGGCTCCTGCGCCCTCGGCGATGACATGGTTGTGCAGCGCCAAAAGGCGAATCGACCGCCGCACGGCGGCTAGGGAAACCACCAGCGAATCGTCCAGCAAATGGCTGGCTAACGGCCACATTTGGGGAAAAACGAACGGCGCGCCCATGCCGGAGACAAAGCTAGGCGCATAAGTTATCTCAACCGGCTGGCTCGCGGCCAGGCTGGCAGCCAGCGGCGCAGCGGTCTCTACTTCGCAAGCGCAAATGCGGATCTGCGGACGCAGAGCGCGCAGCGCAGAGGCGATGCCGCAACTCAGCCCTCCGCCGCCATAGGGCGCGATGACCGCCTCCACCTGCGGCAGGTCTTCTAAGATTTCCAGACCAATGACCGCGTTGCCAGCCATCACCTGCTCATCCGCAAAGGGATGAATCAAGGTCATGGCGGTTAACTTTGCCTCCAGCATCGGCTCTACCAAGCCATTCGGGCTGCACCGGCGCTGAATTTCCTGATACGCGGCAAATGGGACAAGGTGGATCGTCGCGCCTTGAGCAGCGATGGCTTGCAACTTTGCCGCTGGCGCGTCCTCCGGCGCCACCACCGCGCAGGGCGCGCCCAATCGTCGCGCGCACCAGGCGACTGCGTAGCCCATATTGCCAGCGCTGGCAGTCCAGACGCCAGCTTTCAAGGTGGAGTCATCTAAGGCAGTCATGGCGCTCGCCGCGCCGCGTAGTTTGAAAGACCCCACCGGCTGTAAGGTTTCGAGTTTCAGATAGATTTCAGCCGGCGCGTCGTCGAAATTCAATCTTACCAGAGGCGTGTGCAGTGTAATCTCGGCAGTCCGCTGGCGCGCCGCAAAAATGCGTTCTAGGGGAATGGCTTTATGAAGTCCGCGCGCCGGAACAGGAGGGCGAGTCTGTTCAACCATGAAGGTTCCTCGCGGCTGTAAAGGATAGCCCGCGCTCCGTCAACGCCCAGGCAGTGCGGTTTAAGGAGTCGAACTTGTCTTGAAAGTTAAGGGTCAACGTTTCCCATTCCCCGGTCGCCAGGATTTCTTCCTTAAGACGGTAATAATCCTGGACATCGGATGGGCGTTGGCGGCTCATTTCCACTTCCGGTTCGCCGCCTTCGTGCTTGGCGGAGAGGTTGGTGATATGATCTGCCAGCGCCAGGATGTCATCGCGCCGGTTATACGGCTGGATCACCAACCCTTTCCACGTTTCGGTGACATGGTGCTCGAAGCGCACCAGATCCTCCAGCCCCAACGCTTTGCGGAATTGAGCGGTGATTTCTATCGTTTCGTTGTTAACGGAGTTGCTCCAGTTAAAACCCACCAGCGGTGTACTTCCGTCATCGCGAGAGAAAAGGTGGGCGGTGAGCAGCGTCCACAGCGCTGAATAGGGGTTATCGTTGCCCAGGGTGACGGAAATCTTGAATTCAATATCCACGCCCAGGCGGTGAAGTAAATAGCCCACCAATACCGTACCGGGGTTGACATTAAGCACCTGCCGCACGCCGTAACGCGTATAGTAATACAGGTATTCGTCCAGCCACTTCAAGGGGTAATGGTTGGGCTGACCCACCCCACCGTAATAACCGATGAGGGTGTCCGCGCCGCCCAAATGAATATTCGAGCCGTCTGAGCCGCGCGTGTCAAGTTGTTCAACGTAACTGGCGCCGATGATCTGCATGGCTGCGGCAAAGGCGGGTAAATCGCCGTCCGCTTCTTGTTCTTTCATGTTGCGCACGCGGATAAAGCGCGCCGGCATGATTTCGCCGCGCTCAGCCGCCCGACGGGCGATCTCCATCAGCCAGGGAAAATACTGGCAGGCGCTGATCTCCATCGTCACGGAATAACGATCAGGAAATTCCATCCTGTCCGCTTTTCCCCCCAGCACTTTGCGGCGGTAATCTTGAATGCGGATGAAGGCGCCGCTATCGCGCGCCTGGCGCAACCATTCCAGATCAGCGAGATATTCAGGTCGCGTTCGCCGCACTTGCTCGAGCAACACCGGCAATTGCGAGGCCTCCTCAGCCCGACGGTTAATCTCTTGCGGCGTTCCATACTTCAAAACCACATCCAGGAAATCGCTTATCACCCGCAAATCCGGGTTCAACAGCACGGCGTTTAACGTCTCCAGGCGCGCATGCGAAAGGCGCAACTTTTCTAATAAGGCGTCACGCATCGTTACACTCCCCATATTCAGGGAATCTCATACGTTTCTATCAGGATGCATCGCTGAGATAAGCAATCACATCTATCTCAACCAGAACGCCGCCGCCAAGCTGGCTGCCGACGGTGGTGCGCACAGGCTTTGGATCAGGAAAGTAACGCTCATAGACGGCGTTAAAGCGGGCGAACAAGCCCAAATCGCTGAGGTGGACGGTGGTCTTCACCACATTCGCCATGCTTGCTCCGCCAGCTTCCAGGATGGCGCGAATGTTCTCTAACACCTGGGCGGTTTGCTCTTCAATTGTCGTCCCGGTAAGCTGGCCGGTCTGTGGGTTGATTGGCGTCTGCCCGGCGGTGTAGATAAAACCACCAAGGCGCAGCCCTTGCGAGTACGGGCCGGCTGGCTGCGGCGCGGAAGGTGTAAAAATGACCTCTTTTTGCAACTTGGTTTTCTCCATAGAACTACTTTCCTCAAAACCGCCTGTCCGGCTACCTCCGGAGTTGGCGGAATTGGGAGGGTGAATAGATGACGTAGATTCAGCTATAAACGAGCCAACGCTTGATCCAGATCGGCGATAATATCCTCTGGGTTTTCCAGCCCAACCGATAGACGGATCAAGCCGTCGTCAATGCCGGCTTCGTCGCGCTCTTCCTGCGTCATGTGTTCATGGGTGATGGTGCGCGGGTGCATGCAAATCGTCCGACTGGTGCCGAAGGTTACTGCATGGACGATTAACTCCAGGCTGTTCATCACCGTCGCTGCGCCCTGCATGCCGCCAGGGACTACGAAGGATAACAACCCACCATGGGCTTTCATCTGGCGGCAAGCCAGTTCGTAATGGGGATGAACGGGCAGGCCGGAGTAATTCACGTGTTTCACTTTGGGGTGCGCTGCCAGAAATTCAGCCACTTTTTGGGCGTTGGCGCTGTGGCGCTCCATGCGCAGGGATAGCGTCTCCAGGTATTGCAACATAAGCCAGGCTTCGAAGGGTTGCAGGATCGCGCCGACGAACTCGGTGGTGTTCCAGCGGATGTCCTCCACCAGGTCTTCCGGACCGACGATCGCCCCGCCCAATACGGAAGCATTGCCCGCCAGGAATTTGGTCAAAGAGAGCAGAACGATGTCTGCGCCTAACTCCATGGGTTTTTGCAAAGCAGCCGTGGCTGTGGTGTTATCCACCAGCAGAGGGACGTTGTGAGCATGAGCGACTTCTGCTACCGCGGCAATATCCGTGACCTGCAAGCACGGGTTGCTCGGCGTTTCGACCCACACCAGACGGGTCTTTTGATCAATTGCTCGATCCCAGGCTTTCGGCTCGCTGAACTCTTTGACAAAGCGGAATTCTACGCCGCAGCGCTCAGGGAAAATGGTCGCCGCTTGCTTGTATCCTTCGCCAAAGGTGTTCAGCGTGGTCACGATGTTATCGCCGGGGCGGGCAATGGTGAAGATCAAATTGAACAACGCCTGTGAGCCGGAGCCGGCTGTCACCGCGCTTTCTCCGCCCTCTAAGGCTGCCAGGCGTTCTTCCAGCACGCTGACGGTTGGCGTTTTGCTGCGCCCATAAATGTAATCCGGAAATTTTTCGAAAGATGGATAAGGATAGGTCATGGATTGCACAATGGGCGGAACAAAGGCGCGAAATTGTTCGACGTTTTTTAGGGGGTGAAAACCGGCGTGCAGGGCGCGGGTATCGAAACCCAGGCGCGCATCTTGGCGCAGGTTGCGCTTTTTGTTCTGGTCATAAACCCATGGGTCGCGCAAAAAGAAAGGTTTGGTATCATGCATGGCGAAAATGCCTTTCGATAAATAAGATTTGTACGCACAGAGCCCCTGCCAAAGATGGTCAAAGCGGGTCTCCCGCGCATAGATTTTGTCTTTTTTTGCCCATTGCTCGATCAGCTTGCGTTTGGTGGTCAGTAAAAGACCACGCCCGTGATCTTGGGCAAAAATAGCTCTGGATGGACCGGCTTATGGCTTGATCTGCTCCAATTCCTCCTGAGAAAGGTGACAATAGATTTTATGTCCGCCGCCGAAATCTCTTTCGGGCGGCTCTTGCTCTTTACAAATGTCACCCATGTAAAAAGGGCAGCGTGTGTGAAAACGACACCCGCTGGGCGGATTCACTGCGCTGGGCACGCGCCCTGTCAATCGCACCCTGGATGGCTCCAGATCGGGATCGGGGCGCGGCACTGCCGCCAATAACGCTGCCGTATAGGGATGGTTAGGCGGCATATAGATCGCCTCGCAGGGGCCAATTTCGACCACACGCCCCAAATACATCACAGCCACGTCATCCGAAAAGAAACGCACTGAGCTGAGATCGTGCGAAATTAAGATCATCGTGGTGTTGTGCGTCTTTTGAATTTCCAACAGCAGATTCAACACCGCTGCTTGCACCGAAACATCCAGAGCTGATACCGGTTCATCACAGATCACCATCGCCGGGTTGGAAGCAATGGCGCGGGCGATGCCCACGCGTTGTTTCTCGCCGCCGCTCAACTGACGCGGTAAACGGTAGTAATAACTTTCATCCAGTTTTACTGAACGCAGAAGCTGCTCTACTTCACCCTGCACTTGATCGGGTGGAATAGTGTGGAAGCGTCGCAAGGAGGCGGCGATCTGATCGCCGACGCAGTAAGATGGATTGAGCGTGCCGTTGGGATCCTGGAAGACCATTTGCAGTTCGCGAATGACGTTCAGTTTTCGCTTGTTCAGTGGACTGGAGATGTCCATATTCAGAAATTCGATCTTCCCATCGTACAGCGGCTCCAGCCCGACAATGGCTTTCGCCAGTGTACTCTTGCCGCAGCCCGATTCGCCGACAATTCCCAGCGTGCGCCCGCGTTTCACCTGTAAACTTATATCATCGGCGGCGCGTACATATTGACGTTTTTCCAGGCCAAATAGCCCGGCGACCGTCTTGAAGGGAACTGGATAGTACACCCGCGCGTTTTGAACGGTCAGGGTTTTTTCAGGTGAGGCTTCATCTCGATCTGGACATGGTTCGGTCGAGACGCCCTGATCCAGCCAGACCATATCCTTGCCGATCCATTCGCCGGCGCGAATGCAACGCACATGATGCCCGGTGGTCAGCTCGACCAGCTTCGGGCGCTGTGCAGAGCATTCGGCGATGACGTGTGGACAGCGCGGCGCGAAGATGCACCCGCTGGGCAAATTGGCGGGCGAGGGGACGCGCCCTTCAATCGGAAGGAGTTGGCGCGTGCCTTTGGGCGCGTCCACATCTGGCAGGCAACGCATCAAACCCATCGTGTAAGGATGTAGCGGCGATTGGTAAATGGAGCGGGTGGAGGCCAATTCAACGATTTCACCGGCGTACATTACGCCCACTTTGTCGGAGACGCGCGCTACCACCCCCAGATTGTGGCTGATGTACAGGGTGGCGGTCTGATAGCGCTCCTTGAGTTCAGCGATTAAGTCCAACACGGCGGCTTCGACGGTGACATCCAAAGCGGTGGTTGGCTCATCCATGATCAGCAAGGATGGATTATTGAGCAAGGCCATGGCGATGACCACGCGTTGCTGTTGACCACCGGAGAGTTGATGTGGGTAGCGCAGCATGACTGCCTCGGCGTCGGGCATATACACATCTTTCAACGCCTGCAAAGACTTTCCATACGCTTCGGACCTGGGCATACCACGATGGGTAATCAGACTTTCCGCCAACTGATCCTGAATGCGCATAGATGGATTGAGCGCTGACATCGGTTCTTGGTAAACCATTGAAATATCCGCCCCGCGCAAGCGGCGCAGCTCTTTTTCGGAGCGGTTGTGCAATGGCTCGCCTTTGAATAAGATATTTCCCCGCACAATTCTGCCGTTCGGACCGAGAAAATTGACAATCGAATAGGCGACGGTGCTTTTGCCACAGCCCGATTCGCCTACCAGTCCCAGGTTTTCGCCGCTGTAGATTTCAAACGATACATCGCGCACTGCATGGATGTCGCGTTTACGGGTCTTGTAAGCGACCGCTAACCCATCCACTTTCAGTACAGGTGTTTGTTCCATTACTACTCTGCGCTGTTTTTGCAAATTCGATAAAATGTGGCTACGTAACTCATTGATAGCGCATACTTTCTTCGCGCACTCCGTCGGCGAACATGTTCAACCCAATCACCAGTGTGATAATCGCCAGGGTGGCGCTTAGCACCGGCCAGACATTCGCCATCATGTGGTTATGACCTTGCTGCACCATTCCACCCCAGTCAGGCGTGGGCGGCGGCAAGCCGAGACCCAGAAAGCCAAGCGTGCCGATGTAGAACGCGGCGTACCCGATGCGCATCAGGAAATCTACGATGAGCGGCCCACGGCAATTGGGCAAAATCTCACGCACCATGATCGTAAAGTCGGAGTCGCCGCGTAGTTTTGCCGCCGCCACATATTCTCGCGTGCGGATGTCCATGGTTAAAGCGCGCACCAGGCGAGCAATGCCCGGCGCTCCGCCGATGGCAATGGCAATCACCACATTGAAGTGCGACGGCCCCACCGCGGAGATGATAATCATATAAAGCAGGATGGTGGGGAAAGCCATGAGCGCGTCCAAAATGCGCATCACGGTTTCGTCAATCGCGCCGCCGTAATAACCCGAAGGTAAGCCCAGGGCGATGCCCAAGAGAAAAGCGACCAGCACCGAAGCCGGCCCCAATGTCAAGATGGTGCGTGCGCCATACGCCAGGCGCGACCACACATCCCGCCCCAATTGATCGGTACCCAGGATATGAGCAGCGGACGGCGGCTGGTTGATGGCTTTGTAGTCTTGCTCCAACGGAGAGTAGGTGGTGATCAGCGGAGCAAAAACGGCCACGAACACCCAGAACAAGACCATGATTAAGCCCACAACCGCAGTAGGGGAGGCGGTGATGATCTCGATCAAGTCGCGTACGCGCTTCCACAGACCAGCAAAAAAACGTCTGGCCGCGCCCAATTGTTCTGGAAGCGGAGCAACAGGTTGCGGCGGCTGTTTCGGTCTGGCTATGTCTTCTTGAAACGATGCGGTGGACATGACAGTCTCCTACGCGTAACGGATGCGGGGGTTGATCAGCGAATAAATGATGTCCGCGATCAATTGCGTACCCACGGCTAAGGCGATCAACACCATGGCGCCGGCTTCGATGGCGTACACATCTTTATAAAGCGCCGCATTCAAGATGAAGTTGCCCAGCCCTGGGAAACCAAAAACCGATTCAACCACCACCAGACCGCCGACGAACCAGTTGACGTGCAGCATGATCACTGTGATGGGCGCCATCAGCGCATTGCGCAAAACATGGCGTAACACCACCTGGCGTTGCGAAAGTCCCTTCAGCACCGCAGTGCGCACATAGGCGCTGTTCATCACCTCTACCACGCTCGAGCGGGTGATGCGTAACACATAACCAATTTCCACCAGGCTGGCGGTCAGCACCGGCAGAATCAACATGCGTGGATCCTTAAAGATGGCCGTCTCGCTCAGAAACACCGTCGCCCCGGGGAGAATTTTTAGCCACATGCCAAAGATCATGATCAGCAAGATGCCGGTGGCGAAGTCTGGTGAAGCGGCAGTGATCAAGCCGCCCAGCGAGATCAGCCGATCAACCGGTTTCCCTTCGTTCAGGCCGGCGATTAAACCCAGCACAATGGCGATTGGAATAGAGACGGAGAACGCCAGCGCCGCCAGGATTAGGGAGTTGCTGATGCGTCGCCCGATGACTTCGGAAACCGGACGTTTATAGCGCAGCGAGATGCCGGCGTCGCCGCGCAGCAAGCCTTTGCTCATCGGAATATAATCCACCGGAGAATCCGCAGCTTCGATCCAGCCAGAGTATTCCAGCCGATATTCCGTCCCCTCCTGACCAGGCATCCACAAAGCTGCCCGGTTGGCAGTATCTAATCCCCAAAAGTAGGCGTTGCCGTCCTCGTCGAATTTCCAGGATTGATCGTCCAAAACCTGAACCACGCTGCCATCTGGTTGGCGAACGAGTTTGATCAGCTTCCCGCCTTCGACATCCCATTGCACCAGATCGCCGTTTTCATCCACTGCCCACCATTGATGATAGCGCTCTACCACGCCCTGTGAGATGACAATCTCTTTGACCGGCATACCCAGACGCCGACTTACCTGCCAGTCCGAACCCAGCAGCCAGGAGATATAGCGAATGATGATCGGACGATCCAGACCGAGTTGGTTCTCCATAGATTTCTCTTGTTCAGGGGTGGCGTATGCCCCCAAAATGTTGCGGGCGACATTCCCCGGCGCAATCTCGACGATGGCAAATACCAACATCGAGACGATGAACATGGTGAGAAACATGGTGAACAATCGGCGGACGATGAATCTTGCCATGATCGGTTAGCTCCCGGATTGGGGATTATGCCGCCCGTTCTTGTTCGCGCAGGACAATCTCACGGATGGCTTTTTGAACCTCCTCGGATAATGGTTCGGGCTGGTGTTTGCTCAGGGTCTGATCCACCAGGCGCGCTGCTCGCTGTTCCATGCTGGTAGCGCCGCGTTTCTCCCACACAGAATAGGGGTTTTTATCCATGAGTTTGGAATAGAATGGCTCTTTGAAATGCTGCAACGTGTGGGGGTGGCTGAGATAATTGCCTGTTGGGCCCAATTCCTCGATCACATCCAGCGCCAGAGTTTCGTCGTTCACCACCACGCCGGAGGTGGCAGCCCGCAGAAAGCCCAGGATGTCGTTGCAGATGGCGATGACTTGCAGCGAACCTTGCAAACCGGCGTCCATAAAGCCTACATCATGAACGATGTTCGCTCCGTGCAACAAAGCGGTCATCAGGCTGAGGGTGATCTCAAAGCCGCATTGCTGGTCGAGGATCTTTGAGTCGGTCGAGCCACCCAGCCCAAAGACGGGCAGGTCGTAATACTTTCCCATCGAAGTCGGCACACCCTGTTCATCCGCCAACACATAATTGCCCACCATGGTTTGCAGGTTATATGGACCGCCATTCCAGCCTGGTACAGCAACGGGCACACCCGGGCGCACCAACTGCGAAAGCACAATGCCCAGCAAAACGCCGGCGTTCATGGAAGCCATACACCCGGCAGTGGTCACCGGGGAATTCACACCGCCCGCGTTCAAGGGGATATACAGCAACGGCAGCCCTTTTTCGGCCAGGTAGATGCATTTTTGCAAAGCCTCTGCATTGGCGGTCAATCCCGAGGTTACGTTGATGTAGCAGGTGGCGAACGGTCGCTGCTGAAAGGCTTCCGCGCCGCCGGCGACGATTTCGCACATCTCCACTGCCGCCACGCAGCCTTCGAAATCCGGGGTGACGAAGACAATCGGCTTGGTGGTGTTATTGAGCATGACCTCCATCTGATAGCGGTCATAGATGTTTTGATCCACGTCTTCCGGCAGGAACGCCGACATGACAAAGTCAATCTCCGGCAGAGCGTCCATGAGTAAAGTCGCTTCGCGCACATCGCTCAGTTTGGGCTTCCGACGCTGTCCGCTGCGGTGATCGAGGATGTTCAAGCAATCAGAGCCGCCGCCGAAGTATGTGTTGTACCCGCCGGCGCGCATGGCGACTTTGCCATTGCGGTCATACAGAGTCATTCGTTTGGGCGTCGTGGAAAGGGCGCGCGTGACCATGTATTCGGGGAGGCGCACGCGCAATCCGTCAACTTTTGCCCCGCCATCGGCCAGAATCTGGCGGGCTTTTTCATCATGGACATCTACGCCCACCCGCTGCAGAATTTCCAGGCTGGCCATGTGGATCTTTTCGCATTCTTCCTTGCCCATGCGGGCATAATGGGCGCTGGTCATGCTCCTGCCATGCGTTTCGATCATTGCAAAACCTCTCGGATAATTTTAGAATGATGCATTTGATTTGTTTTGAACAAAGATAATTCTACCAAACGACAACTTTTGCCACGCCAGGTGTCATTACGGCGGCGCAGAGCGCCCCTGCGCCGCCGTAATAATTATCGGTTAGGCTTCTTTCCAGGTCTCATAGAAGATGGCGTATTCCTCGGGCGAAGGAACGATGCCGTGGAATTTCTTATCGTAGATTTTCCAGACATTCATGAAGAAGGGGATACAGACCGAGCCACGCTCTTTCTGAATTTCCTCCAGTTTGCCCACCAATTCGCGGCGCTTGGGTAGATCCAGCGTGGCCTCCGCTTCTTTGAGGATCTTGGAGAATTCCTCATCTACCCAGCGGGTCTCATTCCACGGAACGGGTTTGCCGTCTGCATCGGCGATGTAAGCCAGAGGCAGCAACATGGGCGCCAGAGTGCGGTGCGCCCACCAGGTAATACCCAGGTTCCACTCGGTCCAGCCGTCCCAATACTGAGAAGCCGGCATCGTCTTGAGGTTGATGGTGAATCCGCCCGCCGCGGCATCCTCTTTGAGCGCCTGAGCATAGGCCATCGATTCGGGCCAATCGCTTGCCACCACTAACTCGACGGTCACGCCATTCGGATAACCGGCTTCGGCCAGCAGCGCTTTGGATTTCTCCGTGTCGAACGGGAAAGGCGGAATATCCACGTATTCAGGGTGCGCCTGGGCGACGTGGCTGTCATTGCCGATGGTGCCCTGGTTTTGCAGCGCCACAGCCAGGATTTTCTCGCGGTTGTGGCAATATTTCAACGCCTGCCGGACGCGATTATCTTGCCAGGGGTCTTGGTCAACGCGCATGCGCAGAACGCGGGTGGCGCTGGTCGGCGTGGAAACCACCTCGAAGCGGGCGTCATCCTTTACCGCCTCCCAAACGGAAACAGGCGGCTCAATGATCGTGTCCACCTGGCCGGTTTGCAGCGCCGCCAGGTCAGCGGAGCGATCCTCGCCGAGTTGAACCATTAATAGTTCATCCAGATAGGGCAGCGGTTTGCCGTCTTCGCCGTTGCGCCAATAATCCTTGCGTGCGACCAGGCGGCAGCGCTCGGCGGGCACATATTCCGCCATGGTGAATGCGCCTGTGCCGATTGGCTCGCGGGTGATGTCGCCGCCGAAGGTTTTGGGGACAATCGCCGCCGGATATTGGAACAAGTGCTCGGGGATGAAAATGCTGGGCGCATTGAGATGAAGCACAACCGTGTAATCGTCTTTCTTCTCGACCCCGCTCGCGTCCAGATAGCTCATAGCGCCCAAGAGAGAAGAACCGACGTCCTTGTTCAACCACTGACCGAAGTTAAAGACCACATCGTCGGCAGTCAGCTCTTGACCGTTGTTAAACTTGACGCCTTTGCGCACGTACAGCGTCCAGGTCAACAAGTCGTCGCTGGCCTCCCATTTTTCCAGCAGATAGGGCTGGGTGATGCCCTTTGGATCGGTATAGGTCAGGTACTCGAAGACATGCCGCCAGGCGTGGGATTGACTGACCAACGAAAAGCGCGCCGGATGGTCAACACGCTCGACGCGTGTGGCGGCGCGCAAGACGCCGCCGCGCACTGGCCCTGCCTTTGGCGCTTCCGTAACTGCAACGGTGGCGGCTGGCCCTGCTTCAGTGGCGACGGGCGAAGCCGGAGGTTGCGCGCAAGCGGCCAGGAGTTTGGCGCTGGCCAGCGACATGCCCAACAGGGTGGAAATGCGCAGGAAATCCCGACGCGAGATATTCCCCTTACGCAGTTCTTCCTGCGCTTCGGGGATTAAAGGGTGAATTTTCTTCGTTTCCATTATTTATGGCCTCCGATGGGTAAAGAAATGAGCGCCAGCCGCAACCCGTCCTCAAATTCCCTGAGGCTGATTGCGCCAGCCTGAGGGGGCAGTTGAGGAAGTGAGAACGGTTCGCCGCTGGTAAACATGTGTTGCTCTGAAACAAGGAAGGGTGTGTGGTGATTGGAAAAAACGAGGAGAATTGTTCCGGTGCGCCTCCTTACATGGGTGATACAATAAAGCAATAGCCTGGGTTGCGAAGGCGAGCTTCGACATTTGATATATCATATCCTATCATCTAATATATCAAATGTCAAGGAATGAGTATTCTGAAATATCACTCCTTGAATTTTGGCATATCTTATGATAAGATTAGCTAATCTATGACTCTTGCCGCGAACTTGCCCACTAACCTGGATAGCACCTCCAAAACTCGCATCTATCGTCTGGTGCGCCGCGAGATCATCATGGGGCATCGCCGACCCGGCGAACGCCTGGATGTGGAAGAACTCGCTCAACGCTTTGACACCAGCATAACCCCGGTGCGCGACGCCCTGCAAATGCTCAGCCAGGAAGGTCTGGTCACAATACGCCCGCGCTCAGGTTATTTCGTCGCTCGGATGACCTTGAAACAATTACGCGATATGCTCGACCTGCGTAAAATATTGGAGTTGACCGCCATTGAGCGCGCTGCCCTGCGCATTACCCCAGATCAGATCGAACAATTGCGCAAAGTGCACGCCGGCTACACGGGCGACGACGACGAGTCCTATGATCGCTACACGGACGAAAATCGGCGCTTCCATTATTTGGTGGGATTGGCTTCCGGAAACCTGGAGCTGGCCGACGCAATTGGGCGCTTGCACGATCGTCTGGCGCGCTTCATGGTGTTGCGCCACGCTGGTAAATCTCAGGAAATCACTCATGCGCGCATTGTGGATGCATTGGAAGCTCACGACGCTGAGGCGGCTCGCCGGGCTTTGTTGGATGACATTGATACCTCGGCGGATGCAATCCTGGACGGCGTCTTGGAAGATGCTGCAGTAACCTGGCACGTGGATGCCTGAAAACAAACGTCATTCGGCTCATTACAACCCAATATTTTGAGGAAAATATGGACCTGAAAGATATCTATCAAAGCGTTATTGACGGAGACGCTACCCAAGTGCAAACCGGCGTCAAAGAAGCGTTGGAAAAAGGGACGGCGGCGGATGTCATCCTGCAACAGGCGTTGATTGCAGCCATGGAAGAGGTCGGCAAGCGTTTTGAAGAGGGTGAGTTCTTCGTCCCTGAAATGTTGATTGCCGCTCGCGCCATGCAGTCGGGCCTTGCCCTGCTGAAACCTTATCTGGTGGAAGGCGGCATAAAAGCCGCTGGGAAGGTGGCGATCGGCACAGTCAAGGGCGATTTGCACGATATCGGCAAAAACCTGGTGGCGATGATGTTGGAGGGGGCGGGGTTCGAAGTGCAAGACCTGGGCGTAGATGTGGATCCGCAAAAGTTTGTCAAAGCTGCGCAAGAGGGCGCTCAAATTATTGGCATGTCTGCGCTGCTTACCACCACGATGAGCAACATGCAGAACACGTTGCAGGCGTTGCAAACGGCTGGTTTGCGCGAGCGGGTGAAAGTGATGATTGGCGGCGCCCCCGTGACGGACGCCTACGCACGCCAGATCGGCGCAGACGCCTACGCGCCAGATGCATCCAGCGCGGTGCGCACCGCGCGCCAATTACTGTCTTGAGGGTAAAACGATGGAGACGCGCGTATCCCTCAAAGACCGACAGGTTGTGATCAGCCCCGATGGGCCGTTCACGATTATTGGCGAGCGCATCAACCCCACGCGCCGTAAAAAACTCGCCGAGACCATGGCGCAGGGCGATTTTTCCGTCGTCCAGGAAGACGCTCGCAAGCAGGTTGAAGCCGGCGCTCACATTCTGGATGTCAATGCTGGCATTCCCGGCGCCGATGAGCCAGCTCTGCTGCGCGGCGCAGTGCAGGCCATCTTGGAAGTCTCGCAAACCCCACTGTGCATAGATACTGCCAACCCCGAGGCGCTCAAGGCCGCGCTGGAAGTCTATCCCGGCAAAGCGTTGATCAACTCCACAACAGCCGAAGAAAGCATGATGGAGCGAGTTTTCCCGCTTGCCAAACAATATGGCGCGGCTGTTATTGGCGTTATTACGGATGAGAGCGGGGTGCCGTCCACGCCAGAGGCGCGCCTGGCGGTCGCCCGTAAGCTGGTGCAGCGCGCCAGCGATTATGGCATTCCGCCGCAAGATATTATCATTGACTGTCTGGCGCTGACGGTCGGCGCCGATCATCAAGCCGGGCGCATCACGCTCGAGTCCATGGATCTGGTGCGCAAGGAACTGGGCGTTAACTTGAATCTGGGCGCCAGCAACGTCTCATTTGGGCTGCCTGACCGCAAGATCATCAATGTCGCCTATCTGGCGTTGGCTATTGCCCGCGGGTTAACTACTGCGATCACCGATCCCACCGTGCCGGAAATCCAGACCACCATCCTGGCGTGCGACCTGCTAATGGGGCATGATGAGTACGCCATGCGCTGGATTAAGGCTTATCGAAAGCGCTCGGCAGCTACAGCCTGAACCGGCCGATTTCGAAGTTATATCAGAAATCTCCTTCGCCCCCCTGACGCCCCTCCTCTTATGATTTCGAGGAGGGGCGATTGATTGCCTACTCTTGCTTGGGCGGCTCAGTAGCCAGGGGCTCTTCGGGAACAACGAAGAGCAGGATGATATAGGCAATCACTGCGGGTACGCCGCCGCTTAGAAAAGCGAGCAGCAGAAACAACAGGCGAATGACGGTTGGATCAATCTCCAGATATTTACCAATACCGCCGCAGACACCGCCAATCATACGCTCGCTGCGCGAACGATAGAGACGTTTCGATTCACTGTTCATCATAAACTCCTTATAAACCCTTTCTGATTTTGGTTGAAAGCCTCAGTATCATGTACGTAATCCAACCCATAAAGTTGCGGCGCATACCGTATTGTGTGGCGGGTCAGACGGTGATTAAAGCTTTGATTTTCTCGAAGGTCTTTGGCCCGATCCCTGGCACATCCAAAATGTCTTCGATGACTTTGAAAGGCCCATTCACGGTGCGGTAAGCGATGATTTGTTTGGCGAGCGCTGGCCCAATGCCCGGCAGCGATTCCAATTCTTCCTGCGAGGCGGTGTTAATGTTCACCAACGGGATGCCGCCTGAGACGGTAAACGCCGCTTTGGGTGGGGCGACGGTAGCAATGACCGTGATCGCGGAGGTTGTGATGATCTGCGACGGCACCCAAAGATAGCTGCCGTCCAACACGGGCGCAGCGAGATTAATTGTCTGAAGATCGGCGTCTGTCATTGGCCCTCCGGCGGCGTCAATCGCTTGTTGAACGCGGCTGTCCGGCGGCAAGTGGTAAACGCCAGGTGAAACCACCGCTCCAGCCACATGCACGATCAGCGGCGCAGGCGTGGGCGGAGGCAGCAATTGAATAGCCTGGCCGCGTGGCTGCTGGGCGACCATCAAGATCAAGCCCGCGGCCAGCAGCCCGCACGCCACGCCAAAGGCGATCTGCCAAATCCCCTTCATCTTTCTGAAACCGAGCCAAACTCCCTGGGAGCGATGGATTGGGCGCGTTGAAGGCGCGCTGCTCCCGGTCCAATTTATGACGTTTGCGTTTCATTCACCTTGAGGCTCAGCCCCAGTCTTTGCCGGGCGGCGTCCACATGCAGGATGCGCACCTGAACGCGTTGTCCTTCTTGCAGCATTTTCGCTGGATCGTAAGATCCGTTCAAGGCGCTGAATTCTGAAATGTGGATCAACCCGTCCAGGCCCTCCTCAAGTCGTGCAAAGGCGCCAAACGGTACAATGCTGGTGATGACGGCTTCGGTCACTTGACCTGGAAGATAACGTTCTTCCGCTGTCTCCCAGGGGTTTGGATACAGGCGCTTCAAACTGAGCGCCACCCGCGCCCGTTCAGGTTCAACCTTGATCACGTGCACATTGACTTCTTGGCCCAACTGAACGACATCCGCCGGGTGATGGACGCGCCCCCAGGAGATTTCAGAAACGTGAACCAGACCTTCTACTCCGCCCAGGTCCACAAATACCCCAAACTCGGTGATGTTGGTCACCACGCCGGTAACGCAGCTCCCCGGGCGTAGCGTATTCAAGAGGTATTTGCGGCTGCCCGGGCGCGCCTGGGCTGCGCGTTCGGAAAAGACCACACGCCCTCTTTCTTGATCGCATTCGATAATTTTCAAGTTGATTTTGCGGTCAATATGTTTTTGCAGCCAAATTTCCGCGTCGGTCTCTGGGCATGGGGTCTCCACCAGATGCGAAATTGGAACGAAACCATGCAGCCGGTCTCCAGCGACCAGCAGCCCCCCACGATTACAGCCGGTGACGGTTAATTGGACGACCTGATCCTGTTCATACAGCTCGAACGCCCGTTTCCAATCCAGGCTATCCGTTTCGTGGCTTCCATTGTACAACGATTCGTACTGATTTTCTGGCGCAGCGCGGCGCATCGTGCGGTACGGACGCGCTGAACTCAGCGCTTCGTCTTCAGCCATCAAAGCTTCCCACCAGGATTCGTCCATTGGCGGAGGCGGTTCGCTTGCCTCCCCATTTGAGTTATAGCGACGTTTTGTCACCATTAAAACCTACCTCCCCAGGTGAATATCCTTAGGTAATGAATTCCCAGGCGCAAGGCTGCCCGAAAGGGTTTTCTCCGTTGAGGAATGATCAACGGCGACCACTTTCCCCTTTCGCGCTTGTTGCTCCATCTCGAGGATTGCATTCGCCACGGCTTCGATAGCCACCCGTTGTTTGCGATACAGGTCTGCCTCCGACATTGCCAGTCGCATCGCAATCTCTCGAACTTTGCGGCCCTCCATAAATTTCATCTCCAATATATTATATAAAATCCATTCCGCTGTAAAGCGTCGGTCTCCTTCGGGTCGGACGTTTTCAATAGCTTTTCGCAGGATGGCGCGCAGCGCGTTGGCGGCGCTTTCTTTTTGCTCTTGCGCTGTCTGCTGCACAATTTGCAGCCCAAGCAGCGGGTTTTGCGTCAATTTTGGCCCTCCCCAATAATGCGATAAGGCGTCTTTGACCCACGGGGATAGATTGGTCGCTTCAAGCGAGAGTTCTGGGGCGCTCAAGATCTGCGCGCCATCATAGCGGGCGGCTGCACGCAGACGCTGGATCATGTCCATTTGCGGCGTCAGAGCCTCTAGGGAGCTGAAGGCCAGTTCCTGGCGATACCGGTCGTTGATCGCCAACGATGCCCGCTCGGCAAGCACCTCCAGTGCCTCCTGCTGGTCGAAATCCAACTCTTGCCCTTCAGAGCGCAGAATGCCCAATAAGCCTAACAGCCGTCTCCCCTCAGATCCATTTTGAGCGTAAAGCGGCGCCAGCCAATGATCGCCCCAAGCCAGAATCCTGTTCTGGATGGCTCCTGGCTCCGCAACGCCGTCTTGTTCCGAAAAGCTGTCTTGCGCCGCAAGATCACCTCGCGCCGCAGCCTGCAACAGATCATTCGCCAACTCATCGCCCTCCAGCGGATAATCACCTCCTATCGTCACAAAAAGCTCAATACCCTGGGCGCCAAACACGGCTACAAACGCCTGGGAGACCTGTAACCGATCGCACACCGCCGCCAGGATCGCCTCCAGAAACTGTTGCAGGTCGCCTAGCGTCAGAATACGCTCGTCCAGGGTCTGGATCAAATCCATGTCCGCCCGGTCGCGGCCATAAAACAATTTGCGCTCCCATACTGGAGCAGCCAACGTGATTAAATGTTCCAAAATCAGGATCGAACCGGCCATGATAACCGGAACAACGGTTTGGGCGTCCACTCCCAACCAGTTGCTAAAGCGTCGAAAGATTGTGGTAATGACCAGCACGGTGGATGCAGTCGCCGGCCCGCGCATGATCCATTTGAATAAGCGGCGCTTCACCACGCGATCCGGCCAGGGGACGCCAAAGAAAGCCACCGAGTAAGCCATTACTACCAGAAACACAGAAGTGAGCATATTGCTCACGGTTACAGCCAGCCAAAAGATCAGGGGAAGTTCAGCCGCCAGCGAAGAACCAAACAGCAGATAGGGGTACGAACCCAAAGCCGGCGCCAGAGCGCCTACGAGCAGATAGGTCATCCGCCGACGGCTGGTGCGGGTCACCGTGCGCTGATAAGCGCGTACGAAATTCACCCACGAGATCAACATGGCGGCGACATAGTAGGCTGCGAAGACCCAGGTCAGCCAGGTTCTTTGTAAATGGGGCGCTGGGATCGCGTCGGCTACTAAGGGGCCGACCAGGAGGCGGGTGGGCAGAACAGCTAAAAAACCCAGAGAAACCAGGTACATCAGGCGCACTGCCAACCGGCGGCGGCCGCGTGATGGTCGGCCGGTGGTGGCGAGCAAGGCGTCTGAAAACTGCATGTAGGCTGCTGGCAGGAAGACGATGCCCACCCATTGCAGGCGCAGCCAAAATTCCAGTTGCTGAGAATTTTGCGCAATGCCGCTCAGCGTCTTGCCGACGAAGACAACCACAACGCAGACCAAAATAATCGCCAGCGAACGCGCCACCCGATCGCGCAGGTTAAACGAAAACGCGTACAGCAGCAGAGAGAATGCTGTAATAGCGATTCCAGCGGAGAGAAAACCATTCAAAACTTGTAAGAAGTTACTGATAAGTGTCATCGTCCTTTAAAGTGCTACGCCGAGGGCTTACAACGGTTTACAGAAGAAAAGCCCAATATCATGGTTGGCGTAATATAGATCATTGTACCCGCAAAATTCGAAACCCAGCTTCAGCGCGAATTGAATCGCAGGATCGTTCTTGGGTTGCATTTCTAAAATTAAAGAGTAACAATCCATACCCACCGCCCACTCCGTGGCGGCTAAAATCAATCCAGAGCCAATCCCCTGGCGGCGTAATCGGCGCTCCACCACCAGGTCGGCGGCCCAGGCTGCGCGCGGGGCGCGGTCGAGCAACAGACGTATATATCCAATGGGCTGCCCTTGCAATAGAGCAACCAGCAAACCATGTTTTGACGGCCATTCGTTGCGCAATTGCGTCGGCGGATGAGGGTAATCCACACGAACTGCGCGCGGCAGCCGCACCTGCCGGAAACTGGTGTGGATTTGACCGCTTTCGCGCTCGTGGTTGAATTCCATCTGCCAGACGCGGTCGGTAATATAGTGATGATCCAGGGCGGTCAACGCTGGCAGGTCGGATAGAATGGCGGGGCGAATTTCAATTTCTGGCATAACCGATAGCGCCTCTTTATGGACCGCTGGGGGTTTCCGTGGGTCGCGCCACGCGCAAACGCACGATGCAAGGCGGCAAAGCCTGCGCCTGATTATCCACCACCACCAGACCCAGATCGTATTCGCCTGGGGCTAATCGAGTGGTATCCCAATCGCCCAGCTTACCTTCTTGCTGCGGCGTGTTGCCCGCCTGGATCGTCAGCCACACCGTCTCGTCTGGGCGCTTGATCTCGAACTTGTAGAAGCCAAAATTGGGGATGTTCGCTGTGCCAACCACAGCAATGATCCCGCTCACCTCATCCCCGGCTTTTGGGATGCTGATTTCGATCTGCCCGGGGATGCAGCCGCTGCCGGTGGGCGGGGACAGGAAAGTTGGAACCCCAGGCGCCGAAGCGGCTCCAGGTGCAGCGGGCGTTTGCGCCAGTGGAGCTGGCAATGTAAACGTGGCTGTAGCCAGCAGGTTGAGTGTGGGGGTCGGCAGGGGCATAGCGCCCGGGTACGCCGGGGCAATAAATGTGACCAATACAAACTCCGCAATCGCCATCGTTAACAACAAAACCAGCGCGCTGGCTGCCGTGTTCAGTCGCGATTGAGCGCTTTCACGCTCTAATCCAAACACTGAACCTTGCAACTCCTGCCAGGCCAGGATAAACTTTCGAATGAAAATAATTCCCCCCAGGCCCAGAATCAAATAAATCCATAATTCAAGGGCGCGAAAAAAGCCCAATGCTTCTTCCATGCCGCTCCTAGGAGGTTGAGTTTCCGATAAAATCGTTGCTAAGAATCTTGTTTACGCCTCATTACCTCGCTCACTGTCGCCGTTACAATCGTTTTAGAACGCCGCGGATCAGGGTGATGAGTTGAGGCGTGATTTTCTCGCCTGCCAGCAGCACTTCCTCATGCGTGGTAATGGTGTCTCCGTCCAGATTGGCTTTATTGCTGATGCCTGAGATGCCCAGGACGCGTATGCCGCCATGCCGGGCGACGGTAACTTCCGGCACGGTGGACATACCCACTGCATCCACGCCAATCGAACGCAAGAACCGCAAATCTGCTGGGGTCTCGAAGGAGGGCCCCGCCAGACAGGCATATACGCCCTCGCGCAGCACAAGCCGATGTTCCTTCGCCACCTGACGCGCCAGAGCGCACAGCTCGCGGTCGTAGGCGCGGCTCATGTCGGGGAAACGCGGCCCCAGCTCATCCAGGTTTGGCCCGCGCAGCGGGCTATGCCCGGCCATACCCACCAGGTTCAGGTGGTCGGTGATTAACATCAGTTCTCCGGGTTCAAAGGTTGGGTTCACCGCGCCGGCTGCATTGGTGACAATTAAGATCTCCACTCCGAGACGCTGCATCACGCGCACCGGCAAGGTGATGTGCGCCATACTATAGCCTTCGTAAAAATGCGTTCGACCCTGTAACACCAGCGCAGTTTGCCCCTCCAATTTACCGGCTACCAGACGACCTACATGCCCCGGCACGGTGGAAACCGGCCAATTGGGCAACTCGGTTACGGAGATGCTTACCGCATCTTCAACAGCGGACGCTAACCCTCCCAACCCCGATCCCAGGATTAACCCCACGCGCGGCGGCGCCTGGATGCGCGAGCGCACCGCGTCTGTGGTCTGATCAATCATTTCAAGGGTAAGATATTCGATCATTTCTGCTCTTTTGAGACTATGTGAATATTATAACATCCGGCGAGTTTCTACAACACCTGCCCAAAAGCTTCAACAGCATCATCCACTGCCTCGTCGTCAATCCAGTAATGCGTGACCAGGCGGAATTGACGCGGGCCAACCGCGCCCACTTTAACGCCGCGCTCTGCCAGGCGTTCGACGACCTGCTCGGCGCTGAGTGGGATTGTCTCATCCAGCGAGAGATAAACCATGTTGGTGTGTGGCGTCCCTGCATCCAATATCAGCCCGGGGATACTGGAAAGACCTTGCGCCAGGCGGCGGGCGCGGGCATGATCCTCAGCCAGCCGCTCAACCATCGTCTCCAGGGCAACGATGCCAGCCGCCGCCAGGACGCCCGCCTGACGCATGCCGCCGCCCAACTGTTTGCGGATGCGACGCGCCTGACGGATAAACGCCTCTGAGCCACAAAGTACGGAACCAACCGGGGCGCACAAACCTTTGCTCAAGCAAATGGTGACCGAATCCGCCGGTTCGGCCAGCTCTTTGGCGCTCACGCCCAGCGCAATCGCCGCATTGAACAGACGCGCTCCGTCCAGGTGCAGCAGCAATCCATATTCGTCTGCCAGCGCCTTCACCTGGCGAGTGTAATCCACGCTCAGGGCAACGCCGCCGCAACGGTTATGGGTGTTTTCCAGGCTGATCAGCCGCGTGATAGGGTGATGATCATCCTCTTCTCGGATCGCGGCGCGAATGGCGCCGATTTCCAGCGTCCCATCGGGCTGGTTGGGCAACTGACAGGAATGTACCCCGCCCAAAGCGGAAATGCCACCGGCTTCGAACAGAAAAGTGTGCGCCTTATCGCCCAGGATCACTTCATCGCCACGATTGCAGTGCGCCAGGATGGCGGCCAGGTTGCCCATCGTCCCTGAGGCGACGAATAAACCGGCTTCTTTGCCCAGCATGTGCGCGGCTAGTTCTTGCAAGCGGTTGATGGTTGGGTCCTCGCCGTAAACGTCGTCGCCCACTTCCGCTTCTGCCATCGCCCGGCGCATCGCCGGTGTTGGTCGAGTGACGGTATCTGAACGCAGATCAATGATTTTCATGATGCCTCCAACAAATTGTTTCTATGCCGGTTCTGAGATGGGTTTCATTTTTCACTTCTCAATTTCTCTAGCACCGCCTCCAGCTCGTTCGGCAGGGGCGCCTCGAAGAGGCGGGCGTTTTTTTCACCGCGCAAGCGCACCTTCAACCGGAAGGCGTGCAAAAAATGGCGCTCAAGAGGTATCGTGGAATGACGTTTGCCATACACTGTATCGCCGGCCACCGGACAGCCGAGAAATGCCAGGTGCAGACGGATTTGATGCGTACGCCCGGTGATGGGATGCACCTCCAGCAGCGTGTGAGCGGCAAAAGTTTCCACCGTATGATACTCGCTGACCGCAGCGCGGCCCTTTTCCGGCGTTACCACCGCCATGCGTTTGCGTTGCCGTGGGTCGCGCCCCACCGGCGCTTCGATGCGTCCACTGGGTGTAGGCGGGCGCCCATCCACCAACGCCAGATAAGCCTTTTCGATTTTGCGCATACGGAATTGGTCTTGCAGCCAGCGGTGAGTGGCGTCGTTTTTTGCCAATAAAATCAGGCCGGAGGTATTTTTATCCAGGCGATGGACAACGCCAGGTCGCCGTTCGCCGCCAATGCCTTCAATTTCTGGCGCGTGCGCCAGCGCGGCATGCACCAGCGTCCCGGCGCGGTGACCGGCTGCTGGATGCACCACCATCCCGGCCGGCTTATTCACCACCAGCAAATCCGCGTTTTCGTAGATGATTTCCAGCGGAATGTCTTCCGGGATCAATTCGCTGGGTTGCGGCGGCGGTAGAAATACCGTGATCCTCGCACCCGGTTCGAGCATTTGCCCGGCTTTGCGCGGCGCAGCGCCATCCACAAGCACCTGTCCTTCTCGGATCAACGCCTGGATGCGCGAGCGTGACAATTCCGTCAATCGCTCGACCAGGAATTTATCCAGCCGTTGCGGCGTGGAATGATCGTAAACGAAGGCTAGAGGAGCAGCAACGCTTTCACTCACGACCGGTTCCTCCAGTGAAAGTGGGGGGATGCGAGCGTTGGTCAAGCGGAGGTCCAGCTTTATCTTGCTGCCAGATGCCAATTGCCAGCATCATAAGACCAATGATGACGCTGATGTCGGCGATATTCAGCGCTGGCAGCGAGCCAAGCGACAGGAAATCGGTGACAAATCCCTGATGAAGGCGATCTATCAGATTGCCAATCGCGCCGCCCAACAAAAAC
>Ga0226835_1000601_pt1 | contig 34123 bp, 27 predicted proteins | sample LAC_MetaG_1_FD_163627 | JGI IMG/M metagenome (GOLD analysis project Ga0226835, IMG submission 163627) | Anaerobic ammonium oxidizing microbial communities from anammox membrane bioreactor (MBR) in UC Berkley, California, United States -... | ecosystem: Engineered > Bioreactor > Anaerobic >...
ATCGAGTTTCGCTGTGCTATACTTTGCCATGACCTTCCTCCGGTTCTGTTTGGGTATGAGAACCACAAGCATAACCGAGAAAGGTCACTTTGTTTCATCCAATTCCGGACTTTGTGCCAGCCCTACCACTCTGCCGGCACCCCCTTGTCAAACAAGAGAATTGGTAATATAAATCATAATGAAGGCTTATGCTAGTCGGTCCTTTTGAAAATCGGTTCGGATAGCCCTGCGCAAGTTGCCCCTTTGTTTAAGGAGGGCTTGTGATTTTGTTTCTTGGCCTTGTACTCCGCTCCCCGAGTGGGGACTCCAGTTAAATGTCCCGCGAATCGCGACACAACACGCCTGATGGCGTCGTTTTGTCGCGTATTTTTTTGACTGTCAGTAAATTCCAAGACAGGTGAGTTGAATGACGACGCTTGAAGCGCAGCAGTTTATTCGATTCATGCAGAGTGTTATCTATCAGGTCGGACAGGAACTCCATTTGGATGCGATCGTCCAGCCGCTTTTGGATGACCTCACAGTGATCCAAGTGAACGCGAACCGCTTGGTCTATGAATCATCCACCCGTCCGTCAGAACAAGAAACCGAGTTGCAATCTGTCTATTTGTTGGTTGACGCGCTATCGGCGGTTTATGCGCGTCTCATTGTTCCGGCAGACATGGTGAATCAAATTCATGCGAGTCCCGTTCATCGCGAAATGCGCGGCGGACGCTTTGACATAGAAAATGTTTCCGTGCCGTCCAATGCGACAACCTTTCCTTGGGCGTTGTATTCCGCAGAACAAATAGCAACACTCCGCCGCAGTTTTACGCTCATGCTTGATGCGACGATTGAAAAGATTTCCGAGATTTCTGCCCCCTTTCTTGCCGAACGCGCCAGCAATTTGATTCGCAACTATTTCGCGGGAGAATGACATGACCCCCGAACAAAAAATGGAAGCAGCAATTCAGCAAACCCTGCAAAGTATCAGCCAAAACGCTACGCTCCAACAGGGAGCTTTGAAAAGTGGGTATTTGTACACAGCGTATATTTCTACACTTCTTGCCGAGACAGGGGTGAATTTGGGACTGAACTTTCATTCTCAAAATACATCTCGCGGCGCGTTTCAATTTCCGACCAAGCCGCGCGAAGTGTATGACGGCGCGCCGTCCTATTTTGAGCTCACCAATTGGAAAGGAACTTGGGAATTGCATGCGTGCTGCCGCGCCGAAGGCGTTTCAGGGTTTGACCACGAACTCGACATCCTGATTCTTGAAAAACAAACAGCAGACCATTGTCGGCATCATTCAACGCGCCCACAAGCGCACGAGGTTTTATTTCTCGCCGAATGCAAGAACTCGGGAACGGTTTCCTATAGTGTGGGGCGCGAGTTTATTGGCGTGTGTTTCGAGTTTCCACTGCCGCCCTTGCGCTGGCGCGGAGAGGACGGTTTGGGCGCGCTCGTCGGCACCCTGAGCAACCCTAACTCGTCACAGCGCGCGTTTGATTTGGTCCAAGCGCGCAAAAAATTGATCGGCGCGGCTTTTGTTGAACCAAATCATCCTCACCGCGTTCAAAATTTTTGTAGTCGCGTGCAGACTGTACTGCAACCTCAATTGACATGAAATCTTGTGTGTTGTTCACGCCAAACAAGCGAATGTGGCAAACATTGTTGGTCGTGACGTGGTGCGTGCTCGCGTTCGCGCCGATACAAAACGTCCGCGCGCAAACTGCACAAGTTTCCCTCTCGGTGACGCCGGCGACTTTGCAGCTCGCGCCGAACGAGCAAGGGAACGTGCTCGTGGTCGCGCGACTCGGCGATGTAACCGCGCAGGACCTCAAACTCGATTATTTCGCCGGGCCCACGTTGGCGGTCGAGATTGTACAGCCCGAACGCGCGGGCGCGCAGCGCGGCGACGTCGCCTGGCGCGTTAATCTCACACACGCTGCCAGCGGTCGTGCCAATGGCCAAGTCTTTTTTGTCGCCACATTCACGACTCGAAACGCGCGCAACGAGCCAATCCCCAATGTTCTGACAACGACGCTCGACATTCAAGAACGCGCACCCGCGTCGCTCGAAACAGTTTTGGATGCGAAACTAGAAACCGCGCTGGACAACATCCAAGACCAAAAGACGCGCACCGTTTTTGTCATCCTCACCAACAAAGCCACGATTCCGGTCACGGTCACAAAAATCATTCCGTCAGAAATTCCGCATTTTCATTTGACGACGCAAGAGCTTGGCAGTGGCATTGTTTTGCAGCCGCAGGAAACGCGTCCCTTTACAGTTACGGTAACGGCGCTCGACCAGGTCGAAATTGGTAAACAACTCTTGGTCGTTCAAACGAACGCAACGTGGGAAAAAGAAGGACAGCGGGTGGACGGCAGCTTGGTGTTGAGCAAAGAATTTCAAGTGGGCGTGTTTGGCGAACAAGAAATTTTAACGGCGACGGCGATTCCTTCGTTCTTCCTTTTGCCCGGCTTTTTGTTTGTCATTACAAGTCTTTTGCTTTTGAAATGGTCGTGGAAAAAGGAACCCATTCCGCTTAATCTCAAGGAACCACAATTTTGGATTTTTGGTATCACGCTCTCTTTGCTTGCCGTCATTCTCTATCCAATTTTGACGCGCATTATCCTTTCACTGCTCTATCGCCGTGAGGTTGACGGGCGCAATCTATTGCAAGGATATGGCTTTACCGACATTTTGTATCTCTGGCTCGGCGCGGTCATCCTGGCGATTTTGTTGTGGGCGATTCTGAGCGCGATGGTGATTGCGGTGCGATGGCTCAAAAGATTTTTTCGGGAGCATTACGCGCGCACACATTACGCGGCCGTTTCTGATACGCCTCTCACACTCTTGCGCAAACTCGACAATCACAATTTGGGGTTCGCATTGGACCAAGTTGAATTCAAGCGCAATGGGAAAACGCAAATCGTTTTCACGCTGCCGCGCGAACTTGGCGCGCCTGATGGCAAACGGTGGGTTTTGCCTGCGGCGCGTGTTGTAATTCAGGGCGAAGGTGCGCGCGAACGCAAACAGATTTTTTCCGCGCAGTTGGAGCAGGCAGATAACGCGCGCGCGTTGGAAAATCTACTGCGGACGTGGGGCGAAAAAATCGCAAATGTGGAGTGGGAGCAAGCCAATGCCGATGCGCTGGTACGTGAACCGATCCTGGTAGAGACAACAGAGACGCAAGAAATTCGGAATGCTCGGCAATCGTTTCTGGCGTTAGCATAAAAAAAGAGCGGGCGTATTTGCATACACCCGCTCAAAACGTTTGATCGCGTGTCCCCGGGGGACACGCCCGTTTGAGCGCACTCGCGTCCATGGGACGTCGAGTCTGACCTACAGGTCCTGCTCATTCAGAGTCGTACATATTATACAACACATTTTCCTACGGAAACGTGTGTTTCCCAACAGTCACAAAGGAATGTGTATGGCAACCGTTCAAGAGGCACGCCTGGCATTTCTCTACACGGACGCACATCCCGTCTTGTTGCAAACCGAACGCCCGCCCGCGCCAATGCGTTTCATGGGCAATGCGTACGAGTATGCAAACGAGTTTGACGCCGTCAGACAAAAGATACTGGATTTCAAACCGCGCTGGTGGCAAGAACATATCGGCGCGGGCGTCGAACTGAATGAAACCGATTACAACGCGGCAGTCAAGGCGCAGAATCGAGCGTTTGAAGATTTTGTGCGGACGCAAAATGGTTTAACACTGCCATGGCCCTGGCGTGAGGCAAAGTACCAACATCATTTTTGGCAGCGGTATCTCAAACTTCAGGCCCCCAACACTCTTGACGGGGAAAAAGCATGGCAATTCGCGGTGCCGCTGCGTTCGGATATTCCATATCGTGTGCAAGCCGATTGGCTGCCAGGGCGTTTGACGTTCGACGCGTTTTATTATCCGCACGGCGTCGCTCTGATGATTATGGCGCGGCTCATCTGCCCGCCCAAACAAGCGGAGGGAGAGAGTGGATGGGCACCGCCCGAATTGGTGGAGCAAGCAAGCCGGGTTCGGCAAACGGGGCGCTACACCATTTTGAACGCCAATGTGTCGCCTTTATCTCTCGACGAATTGGCGGCATACTTGATGGATGCGCTGCGCAAAAACTTGTGGGGTGAATCTGCCCCGCCTGCCGCACCATACAATCCGTTTCTCGTCACCACCGCGATTCGCGGCAGCGAGATTGATTTGCAGCAGCCGGTCGTGCAGGATTCGGAAATTCAGCGCGCCCTTCATTCGTTGTGCTATATGGAAGGATGGTTTCAAGGCAACCTAGCCGCGTTGGAGAACGCACGCCTTGCCGTGCGAAACCGCCGCGCCGCGCAAGCATCAAGTATTCTGTATGGAACGTCGCACGCGCGGGTCGTATGGTTTCCCGATAACATGATTTCGCCGTCCGGCAAGAATCAGCATTTGCTCGGCTGTTATCATCGCAATCTCGCGTTGCTGTCTTTGCAAACCATCATGCTTTGTCACGCTGTGCGATTGTTCGACGAACGTCCGAATCCAAACGCTGCGCCGCCCCAGTCATTACTAACGCTCTCGCGCGCGGCAGCAGGTAAAATCGGCTTGCTGTATGGCGCGCACGACGACACGTACAAATCTTCCAACCCCCGCCGTTATATTGACGACAACCATTTGAAACCACTGCTTGACCGCGTGCGCCGCGCCCATCGCATGGATGCATTGTCTCATCAACCGTACCCTTGAGGTGCAAAACAATGAATATGGAAAATCCTGTTGCAAAATTTCAAACCGAGCATTTGATTTTGCTCGTCGGCGGCAATCCCTTGCCCAATTACGTGGCGGCGGCATTATTGGCGCGTGATGACGGCACGGTCCATCTCGTCCACACGAGACCCACGCGCGAAAAGGGCGGCACTTTCGAAACTGCTGACCGGCTGGCAAAACGTTTGCGCGCCGAACGCGCAGCGGTGAAAACCATATTGTATGAAACGGATGAAACAGACGGTAGCCAAATCTATAACGCGACAAGCAAGATTCTGGATACGGTCCACGCGCGCGAACGCGTGGGCTTGAATTATACGGGCGGCACGAAACCAATGGTGCGTCACGCGGCGCGAGCGTTGGCAGACCGCGTAAAGACAATTCCCCATCCCGTCTATAGCTATCTCGATGCGCGCACGCTCCAAATGGTGATTGAGCGCAGTGAAACCAGTCCAATGTATTTTCCTGTCCGCAGCGCGGTTTCGCCGGGGCTCGTTAAGCTGTTGGCGCTGCACGGGTACGAGATTGAGGAGCCACGTCAAACACCGAAACAATTCGAATTTTGCAACATCTTGCGAAAAATTTTCGTGGATGCGAACAAACGCGCGGCGTGGCGGGAATACCTCCAAGACAGTCAGTTGCGCCGCCTGCCCAACGCGCAGGATTCGCCGCTCATTGCCGAGGCGCGCGACATACTATTCGAGATGTTTGGCGCGGAAACTCCCAAACCCGATGCTGTACAAAACAGCTTGGGCTATGGCGAATTAAAGAGCGCCAAAGAATTTTTCGAGGGCAAATGGCTGGAGGAATACGCGCTGCAAAAGTTGATGGATGCGGGACGCGCGTTAGGCATCAGCGATTATGGAATTGGAATGAAAGCGAAAAAACCGCCGGGCGCGGGCGTTGCATTAGAGCTCGATCTTGCGGCAATGTGGGGCTATCAACTCTTTGCGCTTTCTTGTCAAGCCACCAACAATGCCGACCGCGCCCAAGAACATTTTTTTGAAATCTATGTGCGCGCGGGTCAAGTGGGCGGCGAAGAAGCACGTTTCGCGTTGGTGTGTTTGCTCGAACCACTGCAAGCGAAACATTTGCAGGAAAAAATAAAGACCACGTGGGATATTGAGGGTAGAGTGCGCGTGTTCGGCGCACTGGATTTGGAAAAACTCGACGAACATTTCACAAATTGGTTCAACACGGCAAACTTGTAGGGACGAATTCATTCGTTCCTGTTTTCAGGAGACGCGTATGGCAGACTATCAACTCGTCCTGCTCGAAGTGGGCGGCATTCAAGAATATGTGTTTGGCAGCAACGAACTGGTTCAAAACATCGGCGCGTCCGAATTGGTCTTTCATGCAACGACATCGTGGATGTTCGAGACGCTCGATGTCTTGAACTTGACACATAATGCCCCAAACACGAATGGCGCATATACCATTGACCCCGCTTTGGGACAGTACGCCATCGGCGACGCGAGCATTCTGCAAAATGATTTGGACGCCGAAATCATTTATACCGGCGGCGGCAAAGCGCTCGTCATGTTCCGCAATAGCAATCATGCGCGCCCATTTGTTGAAAAACTGACGCGCCGCGCGTTGCAAGAGGCGCCCGGTCTCGCGCTCGTGGTCGCGAGCGCGAGTGTGGATTGGGGGACAGAGTACGCGCTGCGCGATGCGCTTGACGCGTTAAATAAAAAACTGAACGAACGCAAACACAATCGCGCGTTCTCGACGCCGCTGCCCGGTTTGGGCGTCACCGCGCCGTGCGCATTTACGGGGCTGCCTGCCGTCGGCGATGATTGGTACGCCAAGCAGAATGGAGAACCGCAGCGTTTGGTTTCTGAAATTGTGGACGCAAAAATTCGAGCGTTCAAAAAATATCAAGACACACGTTTGCAGGCGATACTCTCTGCAGAGAACAAGAATCGCTATGTCGAATTGAATCTGAAGGATTTTGTCTATGACTTTGATTTATTCGGCTCGCACGGCACGTCAAGTTACCTTGCCGTCATTCATACCGACGGCAACGGCATGGGTACGCGGTTCAAGAATTTGGGGGCACGGTATCCAAACAATCAAGACCATGCGCGCGCTTTGCGCGGACTTTCGCAAACGGTCAGCAGCGCGGCGACAACGGCATTGAACAAGACCATCAACCTGCTGCTCAAGAGTTATGATGGAGAAAAGTTCGGAGGGACCGTTCCAATCCCCGTAAATAAACGGAAAGAACGCCAATTGCCCTTTCGCCCCATCGTCTTTGGCGGCGATGATGTGACATTCGTGTGTGAAGGACGTTTGGGTTTGACCCTCGCGCGCGCGTATTTGAATGCATACGCCCAACATGAGCTCACGGATGGAGAGCTTGCAACCGCGCGCGGCGGAGTTGCGGTAGTGCACACGCATTTTCCCTTTGCGCGTGCCTATGAATTGTCGGACGCGTTATGCCGTTCCGCCAAGCGATATATTCGAGACCATGCGACAGAAAAATTGACGGCGCTCGATTGGCATTTTGCGGTGAGCGGCGCAGTGCGCGAGTTGGATGAAATTCGCAAGCGCGAATACACCGTGGACGCGGGAAAACTCTATTTGCGCCCTTATCGCTTGACACTCGAAGGCAACGATGCGCTGCACGAATGGCGAACGTTCGAGAAAATTGCGCAGGATTTTTCGACGCGGCGCGACAATGGCAAAAGCTGGAGCGAGAGCCGCAACAAACGCCGCGCGCTGCGCGATGCGCTGCGCGCAGGCGCGGACGCTACTAGACAATTTTTGGCGTTGAATGAATTGGAATTGCTCAAGCTCGAAGCGGAGGGACTCGGCTCGATTCACGAAAGCGGTTGGCAAGGCGGACAGTGCGGTTACTATGACGCGCTCGAGGCGTTGGATTTTTATGTCCCGGTGGAAAAAGGAGCGTGAAACATGACGACAGAATGGCTAACCCTTACGCTCGAAAGCGATACTACATTCGGACGCGGGGATGGTGTGGCGGGCTGGGTGGATCAAGAGGTCCAGCACGATGAATTCGGACTGCCGTACTTGAGCGGACGCACGCTCAAGAGTTTGCTCACCGCCGAATGTGCGGAAGTGTTGTGGGCGCTGCAACAATCCAAAGCCGCGCGCGTAAAGGTTTGGGAAATGGCAGGCGCGTTTTTGTTTGGCCGCGCGGGCAGCCGCGAAGAAGCTGCCGCGCTGCGGGTGGGCGATGCGCGTTTGCCTGGCGATTTGCGCGCGGCGATTGCGAATGATTTTGCGCGCATCCAAACCCTGAGCGGCGAACAACGCGAACGCGAGTGGGGATTCAAGCGCGCGGACATTTTGGAAAGCGTCACCGCACTGCGGCGACAAACGCGGCTGGATGAAACGGGCGCGCCACGCGATGACACACTGCGAACGATGCGCGTCATCCTCCGGAAAACACCATTCGAAGCGCGGGTGGATTGGCGCAGCGAACCGGACGACGACGCCAAAATGCTTTTTGCCGCGTGCGTGCGCGCATTTCGCCGCGCGGGCACGGGACGCAATCGCGGGCGCGGGCGGCTGACGACGCAATGGCGTGACGCACAAGGCGCGCCGCTTTCGGACGATTGGTTTGAAAAATTTTGTCAGGCGGTGAAGTCATGAACGCCGTAACTTTTGAAATTCATTTGCGCGAACCACTGCTGGCAACGCAGCCCGAAAGCGGCGAAGAAAACAGCGCGACAAGTTATTCGTTTATTCCCGGCAGTATGCTGCGCGGCGCGCTCATTGCGGCGTACAAGCGCAAATACAAAACAAAAGATTTTTTGAACGACCCCCTCGCGCAGCGACTTTTCTTGAACGGCGCAGTACGGTATTTGAATGCGTATCCACAGCACGTTGCGGCAACGCGGCGGATGCTGCCGGCGCCTGCATCATGGCGCGTTCACAAAGATGCAGTCGGAGAAATTCAAGCGGAAGTGTTCGATTTTGCGTTTGGCGTGCCGAAAGAGAGCGACAACCTCAAAGCGCCGCCGTGGGAATACTGCATCATTACGCCGGCGCATGCGGAGCGATACAATCCCGAACGCTATCTCCAGGTGCACAACGCGAGTGGCAAGCGCAGCTACAAAGACGCCCAAGTATCGCAAGTGTTTCGCTACGAAGCGTTGGCAGAGGGCGAAATTTTGTGCGGCGTCATTCTCGTGGATGACGGAGATTTCAAACTCGTACAAGAATTGTTGAACGAGAATCTTCGTCTCGGCGGTTCGCATACGGCAGGTTATGGACGCGTCGAAATAAAAAACGTGGATACACCTCCGAATTGGCAGGAAGCGCCGAGCGTTGCGCCAAACACGGATGATTCCAATGCCGATGCAGAGGAAAGCAAGTCCGGTGCTGATGCGTCAAACGAACTCATTGTCACGTTGTTGAGCGATACGATTTTACGGGATGCAAATTTTGATGTCGCATTGCAAAACGCGTTGGGGCTTGAATCGCTCAAACACACCCGCGCGTTTGCCTCAGTGCGCGTCGTGGGCGGATTTAATCGCACGGCGGGTTTGCCCCTGCCGCAGGAATGGGCAATGCGCGCGGGCAGTGTGTTTGTGTACAACGCGAATGCGTTCGATGTCGAAACCGCGCGCACACTGCAAACACGCGGCTTGGGCGAACGCACGATTGACGGGTTTGGACGTTTTGCGGTGAATTGGCAACGACAGTCAGCTTTCACAGTATCCAAACTGGAACCGCTCGACAATCGCGCCCCGCTGACCATCGCGCTGTCGCCCGAAACCAAACTACCGCCGCTTTCGGAAGCCAGCGAACGTTTGGCAATCGAAATGGCAAACCGGCTACTGCGCGCGAAACTGGAGCGCGTATTGATAGAGAAAATCAACGCGACGCCGTGGCAAACTGACCCGCCGAAAAATGCGCAGCTCGGACGGGTGCGAACTGCGGCGCGCAACGCGCTTTATGCCGGAACGCTCAAACCCATCGCAGACCTGATGGACGGGCTCAAAGGCGCGCGCAAGCAATTTGAACGCGCGCGCATCGGAACAGATACGGCTTGGGATTGGCTCACTGCGCGCGTGCGCTGGAATCTGGAAACCTTTCGCACAGAATTCGGCATTGGTGAGGCGAGCGTGCCGCGCGTCGGAATGCGCCCGCCGAAAGTAGATGAAGCGCTGCGCGTGGAATTCATGGCGCGGTGGATTGACGGCGTGATGCAGCGCGGACAAAAATGGAACCGCGACAAGGAGGTGCGATGATGGCGCAATGGAACAACAGCCGTGAGGTGCGCGAGCGCATCGTCATCGAAGGAACGCTGCGCCTCGAATCGCCCGCGCACTTGGGCAATGGCGACCTTGCGGGATTGACCGACATTTCGCTGCTGCGCGACCCATTGGCGGGACGCGCGCTTTTGACGGGTTCGAGCATTGCGGGCGCGCTGCGAAATTATTTGCGCGAACGCGAGTTGGGATATGGACGCGCGGAAGCAAGCGACGGCAATACGCTGGCAGAACAACTTTTTGGTTTCATTGACGAACGCGAGGATGAATTGGAAAAGAGCTGGCAGAGTTGGCTCATTGTCGAGGATGCGTTGGGCAGCGCGCCGAACGTCGAGCTGCGCGATGGCGTAGCAATTGACGCGCGCACGCGCACGGCAAAACGCGGCACATTGTACGACATGGAGCTCTTGCAAGCAGGGACGGAATTTGAGTTGCGCTTTGAATTGTGGATAAGCGCAACCAACTCCACGGATTTGGTTTTCGCGCTCGCAACCGCGCTGCATGGATTGGAAACAGGCGAAATTGGTTTAGGGAAACGCAAAGCGCGCGGATTTGGCGAATGTCGCGTGACAAATTGGCGGGCGCGGCGCTACAAAATGGACGACATCCAAGATGTGACTGCGTGGTTGAAAAATGATTGGGGAAACACAGAGAAAAAAGCGCGGATTGAGGAAACGCTGAATATTTGTTTGGACGACGCGGACAAACGCAAAAAGATGACACTCAACGCCACATTCAAGTTGGACAGCCCCCTGTTGATTCGTTCGGGTGCAGGTGCGGCGGACGAACCGGACACGGCGCATTTCAAGTCCAAGCGCGGCGGCAAAGACTCGGCGGTTTTGCCGGGTACCAGCGCGGCAGGCGCGATGCGCGCGCGGGCGCTGCGAATTGCCAAAACGTTACAACTTGCAGATGCAGATACACTGATAGAGAGGATGTTCGGCAAAGGCGATACGCGCGACCGCGCCCCAAACCGCGAAACCGCGAAACCGAAGGGGAGTCGCGTCGTGGTGCGCGAACGCGAAATCAAGGACGCGCCGGAAATCGAATTGGTGCAGAGCCGCGTCAAAATTGACCGCTTTACAGGCGGCGCGTTTCCGCAAGCGTTGTTTCAAGAGCAGCCGCTGTTTGGCGACGCGAAAACGCGCGTGCAGATTGAAATCGAGTTGCGCGCGGCAAACGATGGGGCAAATTTTGCGCGCGAAGTGGGCTTGCTGTTGTTGGTGTTGAAAGATTTATGGACGGGCGATTTGCCGTTGGGCGGCGAAGCGAGTGTGGGACGCGGCCGACTCAAGGGCGAATCAGCAACGCTCAAGTGCGATGGTCACGAATGGGTCTTGACGGACAAGGACGGCGCACTGGAAATCAGCAGCACGTTCAAGGACACAAACGAGGCGCAAGAAATATTGGAAGGATATGTAGAAGCATTGCGCGAGGTGAACGCATGAACACCTTGAAAAATGTCCAAGTGGATGAAAACATTGCGCTCGGCGATTTTGAAACCAAGCCGCGTGAGTGGTTGACGGCACGCGCGCGTGAAATTGGCGCGACATATTTTTGGGGCTATGCAGAAAATGGAGCGCTGTGGGGACGGTTTGACGACGCGGGTTTGAAACTCTCGGGCGATGTGTTTCAAGAATTTCAGATTGCGTTGACGCCGACCACGCTGCAGCAGGCGCGCGTTTTTGGAGCGAACGGGGAATTGTTTTTGTGGCGCGCGGGGAACGAATGGCGTGCGTGTGTGATTCGCGATTTGCAAGGTGAACAAGACTGTATCCCGCGCAGGTATTGGCTATGGGGCACGCCACATACGGATGAGAACACCAAACAAATTGTCGCGCAAGACGGTTTTACTTTGTTCGTCGAAGGCGCGCAGGGAATGCGGCATACACCGCCGCGCGCGGATTTTCAAGTAAATCAACGCGCCGCGCTCCAAGTGAAACATTACGTCGCGTACGATGAAGAAGGTCAGGCGTATGTGGCGGTGAGTCGGTTGGTAGATGTGATAGCGATTACAGCCGGAGGCGCGCAATGAGTTACCCCAAACATCAGAATCCAACAGTGAAACGCCGTGACAGTCGCGGCAAGCCGTTGTTTTGGGCAGTTGCGCCGTACAATTTTGTGCCACTGCCGGACAAGGTTGTCGCAGTGTCTGAAAGCGAAATCCCAACGCAAGACTCTTATGTTCCAGGTACGCACACGGGAACATTCACATGTACGCTCACCACGAAATCGCCATTGTATGTGCGTGGAGTGATGACGGTGCAGGATTTTGCCAAGTATGGTGAGACAGGCATTGGTGATTTGGATGACGAATTGCAGCGTCTCACGCAACGTGAGCCTTCGCCGGAAATTAACGGGCGCATTGCAGAATTGGAACGAATCATTGGCGAGCGCGCAAAGTTTTTCGCGCTGCGCGACGAACTGCCTGTAATCCCAGGCAGCAGTTTGCGCGGGATGCTGCGCGCGCTGATAGAAATTGTGAGTTTTGGCAAAGTGCAGGATGTGACGACTGTGCCGCTGACATTCCGTGCAGTGGGCGATACATCACCGCTCGGCAATTTCTATCGCGAACAAGTGATGCACTTTGATGGGGAAAAACCGGCTTTGGTGAATGGAGAGACCAAACCCGCCAAGCATTACACGCCATTGATGCAAGCAGGTTTCATGCGCGCTGAGGGGAACGACTGGAAAATTCAACCTGCGCCTGAAGCGGTGAAAGGGACAACCTTTGCGCGTATCGCCTGCCGCATACCACCGCCGAATGAAAAAAGCAAAGCGAAAGAGCCGGAAGAGCAGCGGTATCCGTTCGTCGAACTTGTAAATCAAGTTGACGAACCCACGCGTGCGATTTTGTACACAAGTCCGGGCGAACATGAAGAATTGAAAGTGTACGCAGGCACGCGCAATGCGTTCGAAATTTGGGTTGAAGCTCAAGCGTATGCTTATCAACCCGTCAAGGGCGGCTCCCTACAAATCAAGTATGCACCTGTTATTGCCGCACGCGCATCCGAGCCAACGACACAGGATTTTATTCACGCCGTGGTCGCTTTTAGCGGTGCGATGGACAAAAAACGCCATGAAGCCGTAATTTTCCTGCCCGAACCCGCGCCCGGCACCTTGGAGATTGATGAACGTTTGGCGATGGCGTATCGCGACCAAATCAGCGCAGAACAGAAAAAACTGTTGGGCGATGACGGCGTGCTGCGCGAGGGACAGCCGGTGTTTTATCGCGCAGAAGATAACGCGGTCAAATACTTTGGACACACAATGATGATGCGTTTGTCATACGGACGTTCGCCGCTTGATTTCACACCACGCGAGCTGCGGCGCGCCGATGTAATTGACCTCGCTGAAGCGCTGTTTGGTTTCGCGCCGTCCGGTGAACGCAATACAGGACGCGCCGGGCGTCTGTTTGTGAGCGATGCCAAGTATGACTCTAACGTGGATGGCATCTGGTTGTCTGAAGAACATTTTGCGCCGCGCGTGCTTGCCGCGCCAAAGCCGACGACGTTTCAACATTATCTCACACAGCAGCAGCCGGACGATGTTGTGATTGGATGCAAAAAAAACGGCGACGAAAAATATCAAGCGCGCCTTGACCATTACGGCAGTCCAACGCCGTCGCGCGCCGTGATTCGCGGACATAAATTGTATTGGCATCGCGACGCAGTATCGTTGACACAATTGAAAGCCAATGAAGACGACGTTAAAGCCAAGCCGAAGCAGTACACACGTGTGCGCCCGGTCAAGTCGAAAGTCACATTCAAATTTGATATTCATTTTGAAAATTTGACGGATGTGGAACTCGGCGCGCTGTTGTGGGTTTTGCGTTTGTCAAAGCACAAACATCATCCCACATTGGGAATGGGAAAGCCATTTGGAATGGGTGTGGTGGACATCCATGTCGAATTGGTCGCGCGCAAACGCGCAAGCCGCTACGCGTCATTGTTGGACGAGCAACTGCAATGGGCATTGGGGGAACAAGAGCCGCTAAATGAGCAAACGCTCATCGAGAAATTTGAAGCATATGTGCTGGAACACATGGATGCGGACGAACGAGGTGAGGCAAAGCACCTGGCTGAGTTGGAACGGATAAAGGTGTTATACAAGCTGTTGGAATGGCCCGGTCCGAAACCGGCTGAAGAATTGGCGCGCAATATGGAGATTGAACGTGGCGCGCGGAAGGAGAATGAATTCCGGTATCGCCCGGTACTGCCTGATCCTTTTAATCTCCTACCAAAATTCTTGGAACAGACAGGCACAGCTTCGCCACCGCGGCCAAGATCGTCCGACCGCAACTCAAAAAAGAACAACCGCGAGACTGCAAAACCGGTTCAAGGGACAGGAAATTTTCGCGCGGGGATGTTTCTGGGTTTGGTCACGAATAAGAAATTCGGCTTTATCAGACCCGATGACGGCAGCAAAGATGTCTTTGTCCATGAAAATGACCTCAAAGGGTTGAACTTGGTCCCAAATACCCCGGTACGCTTTCACGTGGAACAAGGTGAAAAGGGACCGCGCGCAGCTCAAGTTGAAGTTCTGCCAGACGACCTCAAACCCAAATCGGTTGAACCTGCGAGTCAACCACATGATGAATCTCGCACAGACACCGCGCCGGCAGAGCCAAAGCGTGTGCTATCAACTCAATTGCAACAGCCTACCATTGATATTGGAAAGGTATTCAAGGGCAAGGTCCGGGCAATCGAAGACGATGGAGTCGTGCTTGTGGAAATCCATGGGCTCGATTATGACAACACATGGGGAATGATTGAACCTGAGAATTTGAGAGGCAAAACGTATCGAGAAGGGTACGATGTACGATGCCGAGTTCTTGAAATCACCCAAGTAGAGGGTCACGCGGTTTATATCTGCGAAGTTGCGCCGCGTGAAAAATCTTGAGAATGCCCTACGCCCTCACTCTCACCCTCCGCGTCCAGCGCGCATTACCCGCTTCTGCCGGGGAACAAAATCGCGCGCTCAACGCACTTTTGTATCACTGGCTTGACGCGGCGGAGCCATCGCTCGCGCGGTTTGTGCATGACATGGCAGAACCGAAACCGTTCACGGTGTCGCCGCTATGGAAACAAAACGGCGGCGCGTATCAGTTCCGCATGACGTTGCTGGAAGACCAGTACGCGCCGTATATTTCGCGCGGGATGGAAAAAGAGAAAACGGTGCGGGTGGGGAGAGAGATATTGGAGATTGGAGACTTGAGATTTGAGGAGTGTTCGTACCAGCAAATGGCGGAGAGAGCGATACCACAAACCGATGTAATGTTGGAATTACTTTCGCCGACGAGTTTTCGGGTGAATGAGATGGATGACCCGCTGCCGTTTCCGCGCCGCGTGTTTCAATCGTATTTGACGAAATGGAATGCGTTTTCGGGTTTGCCGATTGAGCCGTTCGGCGCGTTTTTGGAATGGATGGAGTTGAATGTGGCGGTGGCGCGGATGGATTTAAAAACGGATGTGCTGCGTTTTGAAAAGCATGTGCAAATTGGGTGTGTGGGGCGCGTGCAATATCGCGTGGCAAAGCGCGCACCGGGCGACGCGCTCTGGGTGCGCAGGTTAAACACGCTCGCGGCATACGCGCCATTTTGTGGGACGGGACGCAAGACGACGCAGGGGATGGGACAGACCCGACAGTCAAGTATGTGGGAATAGAAACGGAATGGGAACACTGAACGCCTCTCTACGCGAGAGGCGTTGCGATTTGTAGAGCAGATATACCCTGTTTGGAGGATGCTAACGCGCCGGGGGAATAGCCGCGCTGCGAAGAAAATTCCCTGACCAGTCATTGTGTTGTGATGGGGTATATGCCACAATCGCAGTTGATACATGCGCCAAGACCGTCCGTTGTCAAAATACAAATGGGGGTTTTATGAACACGCTGCTTCGTCGTTTCACTCTGTATAGTCCGCTGCGGAAGCGGCGCCAACCGCAATTTTTTGCGCGCCACGTCGTCGTGGGCGCGGGTGGTATTGCGAGTCTCATTGCTTTGTGGATTATGTCCGAAGTTCCTGAAACCGCGCTGCCGCTTTGTCTATGGCTTGGCATCGGATGGCTCTCCGGAATTGTCCTCTTTGTCGCGCGTGAGTTGCCTCGCTGTCTGCCGCGCCCACTCCGCTTTCTGCACCGTCCGCGCATCGTGTGGATTTATGGTGTGTTGGGAATTATCGCAGCAGCGGTTTTAACGCATTGGATCACACCGCTGCCCGAATACCGCGCCTTTTTTCGCGCGGATGCGCTATGGGTATTTTATCTCCCGCCGCTCATCTATGTCGCGCGCTATGGGTCGTGGCGACAGGCGCGACGGTTGCTGATTTTTGCCGTGACGCTTTACGCGGGTCTGCGGCTCGTATTGCTTGAATTTGAACCGCGTGCCGTTCTGACAACCTTTTTTTTGAGCGCGCTGATGGTCCTCCTGATTTATGGTGCGCATCAGACGATTGACAGTTTTCGCCTGCAAACCGCGCGCGTAGATACATTACATACCCTCACGCAAGAAATCTCGAATCCCCATGAGCTGCGCATTGACTACGATGCGTTTGCCAAGACCATTGCGCTGAATCTGGATTATGCCGTTGTCCACATTTTGCTGTGGGATGCGAATGAAAACAAATTGACGATGGGCGGTGCGTATGGCAAATCAGTCGCGACGACCAAACCGATTTGGGTGGGTGAAGAGGAAGGATTGGTGGGGCGCTGCTTTCACACACGCAGTTATGTGGTTTGTAATGACACACAAGGGGCAGACGGCCGTCAAAAAGGTTATGTTGTGCGTTCGGGGTATGAAGAAATTCAATCCGAACTTGCCGTGCCATTGACGTACGGGGACGAACAGCTCGGTGTCTTGGATTTTCAAAGCAGTCGGCGTAACGAATTTGATAAAGCGGACATTGCCGAAGCGCGCATTTTGGCGCGAGCGATCTCGATGGCAATCAAGTGGAAAGAAAGCACTTTGGCGCAAGAGCTCTTGTGGGAAACACTGCAGCGCGCGCAAAGCCAAAAGACATTGGAAGCATTGACGGATGAAATTCTCGACTTGGTACGGCAGTATTTGGGCGCGTCGGTAATCACATTTTATCCATTGCTTCCTGAAACAGAACTGCCGCGCCGCGCGGAGCCGTATCGGCGGGGGAAATTGATTGCAGACGAATCGGGCAAGGGCTTGGATAGTTTTGAGCCGGGAGCGCGGGTGTACGAATTGGTGCGCGCTTGGCAGCCGCACTTTGCCCAATATGCCGAAAGAGACCGCGCCCTGCGCGGAGACGTTCCCCGCGACAACGACTTTATCGGCAGAGAAAAAATCAAATCCGTCATCTTTTTGCCGCTTGGCGATAAATCGTACAAACTGGGCGTGCTTTTGGTCAATTATCGCGCGCGACGCGAATTCAGTCCGGCGGTGCGCGCTCAATTACGCGCCTTCGGTTTGGCTTTTGCGCTGGCATTGCGCATGTTGCATGAACGCGAACGCGCGAACTATGTGACGCGCACAGGACTTCACCGGAATCTTTCGCGATACCTTTCGCCCATTCATGCGTATCTGAATCGCGTACGCGCAGCGGCGACGCGTGACCCTGCGCTAATTGCGCAGTATTTACAAGAGTTGGAGCAAACGATTCAACAGCTGCGCGGGCGCGTCGCGCGCGATGGCGAAGGAATGTTTTCCGAAGAGACATCAAAATTGTATGATGCGCTCTACAATGCAGTGAGTGAACTGCGTCCCGAGACCCCCCCAAAATTTGTGGCGCAGATCGCGCCCGAGATTGAAAACCTCTCACCGCTCCTGCACGCAGTGTTATTTGATTTGGCAGTGGAAGCCATGTCGAATGCCGTCGCGCATGGGCATGCCAATTCGCTGCGGGTACATGCCAACTTGGACGCGCTGTGCCGCAACATCGTCTGTCAAATTCGAGACGACGGCGCGCAATTCGACCCTGAAGCGGCGCTGCCCAGCCCGGACGGCATCTTTGCCATCAAAGCATGGCTGGAACGCGAATTAAACGCGCGGATTGGATTTGGGAGAAATGAAGAAGCAGGCATGTTTTTGCGCGCCGAGATTCCCATTTTACCTTTGCCGGATGTCGTAATGGATGCAGCGGTATCGCAAAGCTTGAAATCACCTTCCCAATAGGACCATTTCAAACGCGACAGTTCGTTTCTGTATCGCGTTCGATCCAAGAGGAGAAAAATGGAACTCTCGAAACCAGAGCTCAAAATATTGTTGGTGGAAGATACCCCGTTAGACATGCGCGGCGCATTGGGGATGCTGCAAGATGCGGGCTATCTACAGGTGGCTTCTGCCGGTTCGGTCAGCGAAGCGCGCATCGCGCTCAAAACTCAAGCATGTGATTTTGTCATTGTGGATTTACGCATCCCTGCCGTGGCAGGGTCGCCTGACACGGAAAAGAATGGGCTGGATTTGGTGGATGACATCAAAGCGTCCAATACACCACAGATTGTCTTGTCGCGTTTTTCCAAGCAGAGCTTTGTCGCCCAAATCACGATGCGCGACATTGGCTATTTGCTCAAAACCGAAGTCAATCCTCTGCTGCTCGACCACGCCATTCAAACGACGCTTTCCGGCGGCATCGTCTATACACGAACTCCTCATGCTCTATTACATGTGCTCCTGGCGAAACCCAATCAACGCGCCGACCCGAATCATCCGACCCGTCGCGAATTGGAAGCGATTTATCTCTTTGTCTTTAAATTCGGGGGCAAAGCGGGTTCGGACGCAAAAGTTGCGGATGCGATGAACATTACCGAACATACGGCGCGTCAACATCGGCGCAACTTTAGCGAAAAACTGGACCTTCACACTCAAGCCGAAGTCGTCAGCTGGGCGCATCGCCATCCTCAAGAATTCGACGATGTGCGAGATCTCTACCAGGACATCCCCGATGCAGGGTAGTCTTGCCAATTCAAGGTAGTTTTCCAAGTAGCAAAGTTCTCTCCGGTCTATACCCTTTTCTCAACCCTCTCGGTCCACTTTTCCACAAAAACATCATGTTTCGAGGGCAGCATTCTGGATGCTGCCCTTTTTTTTCTTTCGCGCGCAAATTCGTCAAACGCGTCATGCTCGCGCGGCGTGACTGTGATTAACTGTACGTCACATGGCAGATTGATGCTTGGGATGTGATGTGCAGCAGATGGAGGCAAATATGTTCAATTCCAGAGCAGCGTTCACAGGGGACACTATTCGCGCGGATGAGATTTTTGCGTACGTCGAGCGCGCGTTGGAGGATTACCACTTTTTGCCGCGTCTCGCGCAGAACCCGCTTGCGGAATATCTGGACCTGCGCGCATTTCGGCGGCTGCGCGATTTGGGTCCGGCAGCAAAAGGATGGGCGCTGCGCCGCGCGTTGGATGCAGCAATGGACGCCATTGTCGGCGATGACTCAAAAAGCCGCGACGGTGCGCGCATTCGCCTCGAACGCTATTTGCATTGGCGTTATCGCGACGATGTGCAAGTGGGCGAAATCGCCAAGCGCCTGAATTACAGCGAACGTCATTTACAACGTTTGCGCGATGAACTCATCGCGCAGTTGGCGCTCACGCTTTTGGAAATTGCACCGCCGAAACATGTCGGCTGACCATGTCCGATAACGTCCGCGCAGTTCCGACACGTTTTGGCATACTGACACCAGAGAATTCCGGCAAACAGAATCGTGTCGGGCTACACCCGCATGATTCCGATAGTGAACAAGGAGCGAACCATGAGTGATTTTTCTTTTGCACGTTGGGAATTGCGGCGCGCAGGTGCGCGTCAGGTAACGCAAACGGTCGAGCCGACGAAACGACCGCCGACGCGCCGAGGATTGTTTCTGATTGCGTGCGGGAATTCCGGCGAAGAGGTTGCCATGCGCCTGCTCGAACTTGCATGGCGCGACGGTTTCGACATTCCCGTTCTTTTTTGTAACAACGATGCCAAACTGCCGAACGCCGTTGCGGTGCGTTTGGCGGATGGCGAGACGCATTGGCTGCGCGCCGAGAACCGTCTCATTGTCGGCGGCGATGGAAACACCAGAGATGAAATACAAGACCATCCGCTTCTCGCTCAACGCTACAGCCCGCACACGTTGCTGCGCAACATCCCGGTTTATTCCACTTTCAACAAAGGCGGGCGCGGCGGGCACGCGATGCCGGTCATTTCGGCGATGGACATTGACCTGCACATTGACGAGGTGTACGGCTTTATGCGCAAAGGGCTGAACTGGCTGCGCGACGGCGCGACGCGCGGCGAACCGGCAGCGCGCAGCGATTATGAACGCATTATTCGCGAACGCACGCGCAAATCCCAAGTCACTGCACAGTCATGGATTGTGGCGGTGATTGGCGGCGCGAGTGGTTCGTTTGGCAATGCGAGCCATCAAATCGTGCCTTAGCTCGCGCGCGAAATTTTGAACGAACTCGGCATTAAATCGTACGAGTTGTGGGGCATGTTATTGGGTCCGAAAGCGTTTACTGGATTGACCGACGAAACCCAGCGCAATTATTTCGCGCTGTTGACCTCGCTCGATTATTTGGCGCGGCATGGATTCCACCGGCAATTCATCAACGGAATGAATATTCGGACCGCGAGTCCGCCTTATGACCGGATTTTCCTGCTCGACGATGCACAACTGCCCCGCGCACAAACCTATGTGACGGAAAGTGAGTTGAACGCGTTCTTTCAACGCGCCGCGGTGAGCGCACATTTGCTCCTGTCCACCGAGGCATGGGAAGTGATTGCAAGCCATCATGCGAACCCTGTGCGCGAACGCGGCACGCAGCCCGACGGGCGTTTGCGGATGTGGAATTCCGTAAACGGCGCCCTTGCGGGCGCAGATTCAGAAGCGTTGGCGGAACTGGTTGCGCTAACGCAGCAGACGCAACTGCTTGATACGTTGGCGACACAGTTGCAGCGAGAGGAGTGAGTGAAATGGCAAATACGAAATCCCGAAAAAACAATAGCGAGATGCAAGTTGTTTCGGCAGGCGAACGCTTTTCTCAAGCGCAAGATTTGACGCGCGATTTGGCAAAGAATTTATTGCTCAAACCGAACGGACAAGCGTTTACCGAAGTCGCGTTGGGTTTGACCAACAATTCGCCGCATCAACCGAATTGGCTGCAGCAATTGGAATATCTGCTGCGCGAAGAACCGATTGGCGGATGGGAAGCGCTGCTTGCGGAGAACAAAACCTTTGTTTTGGAAAACGCGGTGAAAAATCTCGGCAAGCGTCTGGCGGAACCGGGCGGCGATGTGAGCGTGCGCCAATTTCTCGCGCAGCTGCTCGATGTAGCGCAAAAACTGAAACGCGATTTCGACGACCAACAGCGACAGGCGAATGAACGTTACGCGCAAGTGTATGCGCGGCTACGCAAGTGGCAGCAGGACTATGGACGCGACAAGAGCATTGTCAATCGCATCTTGACGCTCGGCGGCGCACTCGTGGGCGGACAGGTTTCGGTGGTCGAAGCGGGACAACTTTTCAATAAACGCGAAACGTACGCGAAATGGCGCGACGCGTTCGCGGCGGCATCCGAAATCATCGGCAAGTGGATGGAAATCGTGGACGGGTATGCGCGCAATCTGGACAGCTTGGTGATTGCGTCGCGGCAGCAATCCGCACAAACACAACTGCGCCGCGCGCAATTGCTCGCCGACCTGAACAAGGCACATCCCTACACCTACAGCGTGGACTATGAACGGCTCGCAAATGTGTTGGCAGGCGAACAAGCGGACGCGGCGGTCTTGGCGGAACTCTTGGCAACATTGCGGCAAGAGGGCAGCGAAAAACTTGGCGAACACGCGTTGGCGCTGGCGCGACGCGAAGCCGAACGCGTGTTGGCGTTGGGCAATGTGGTGCAGTTGATCGAGTGGGAAGGACAAACGATGGACGGCGCGAACGAGAGTGACCCGGTGATTCTGGTCAGTGAAACATTGCTCGACCAAGTGACGTGGCAGCAGCCCACATGGCAGCTCACGCGTCAAGCGCGCCCGCGCCGCGAGACGGTGCAGATTACACCCGATGGCGAAATGTTGTTCGAGCATCCGAATCTGACAACGGCGCGTTACGGCGAACGCACCGACCGTTTGGCTTTTCTCGATGCGCAAATGGATGTGGCGCTCGACGAATTGAAATTGGCGCGCGAGACCGAAGAATCGTTCCACACTGCGCGACAGCTGCGCGAGTACTTTGTGCTGGAGAGCGTCGCGGCGGCGATCCCGCTTTTGGAACAGGAACCCATTGCGCCGCCTGCGCCGGTTGAAAACGCGCCGACGTTTGTTCCCGCCGTCAATGATAACGGGCGCGGTGATGTGGTCGCATGAAACGCAAGCGCAAAATGATGCACACAACGTTTCGCTGTCGAAAACGCGTGCGCGTGCGGCAGTGGATCGCGTTGAATGTTTCGCGGCAGGGTTTGAGTGTCAGCATCGGGCGGCGCGGGTTCACGCTAAATCTGGGCAGGCGCGGGGTGTATGTGACATTGTCGGCGCGCGGCACGGGAATGTCATACCGCATCGGCACGCCGTGGGGCAATGTAGCGCTGTGGATGAAAAAAATTTTCACGCGCGACGCAAGCCGCGAAATGTATTCGCCGTATAGGAATGAATTGAAAGAGACGAACGACGAGATGGAAGATGCATAATGACGATTTCAATCGTCAAGGAGGACGCGATGGACTGGAATGATTTCAGGGGCAAGATGGAATTGGACCCCGAAGCGCAAGAAAAAATCAGCGCGATGGCGCCGGGGCTGTTTATTGGCGCGGTGATTATTGCGGCAGCGCTGCTACGCGGGCGCAAACTGCCGGTGCGCGAAACGGCGGCGGCGTTGGGCGAACGCGGCAAGCAAGTGGTGGACGCGGCGGTCGCGCATGTGCCATTTCTGCCGAAACCGCCCGAAAACGGCAATGACGCACAGAACACCAACCCGGGCGAGACACAGGAGTAACGAACATGTCAACCTTTGAAGCGTATTTCGCGCTGGGCGCGATTTCGATTGCGGTGAGCGCGATTGGCGCAGGGCTGCGCGTGGAATCCAAAGAAGCGCCGGTGACCATGCCGACGGCGGTCTTGACGGTGTTGGTGCCGCAGGACTCGGACACGTGGAATGATTTGCGGTTGGACCCGCGCTGGAATGACGACGAGGACGCGAATGGATTGGAACGAGATTCTGGCGAGTGAGGAGGCGCCGCTTATGTTGAAACCGCCAAAAGTTTCTGTGCGACGCGGCGCGTGGACGTGCGCGAGCTGCATCATGACACTGCTGTTGGTTCTCGCGCTGCTGTTGTGTCTCATCGGTTTCGCGTTGAGCCAATTATGGCAAGACGTGCGCTCCGCGCCGCCGATGGAACGTCGTTCGCTGCTCCTTGCCGCAGCCATCGCGCCATCGCGTAAAAGCGACAAACCGTTTGGTGTGTTTTATCAACAAACCTTTGTGGTTGAAATCGCGGATGGCGGGGTTGTGCTTGCCTCTTCTGCGGATGGGCAAGGCGCGCTGTCAACGGATGATGTGTGCGAGTTACACGTGCTGCGCGCGGACGGCAGCACGCGCGTTTGGACGCACGATTTCCGTGATGCAACGCGCACGCAGATTCTTGCATTGCCCGCGCAAGATATTTCGGAATTGTTTTTGCCCGGGGGCAATCAAGTCACTATCACACTGCGCGACCTGACACCATTCACGTATTGGTCGCAGCCGTACTATCTCGTCTATGACGTACCTGCGCCTACGGCGACGCCTTCACTAACGCGAACGCCAAAACCAACCGACACGCGCACTGTGACGCGCGCGAATGTTGTGCTTGCCAACAGTACGCCTATTCCCACGACTCTGCCGACACAAGCGCCCACTCTTGCGCCGACCCCACAGCCCACACCAAGCGATGAAAACGCGACGGGAATTTTTGCGCCGCCAAATCCGCTGTGGCTTGCCGGCGCGGTCTTGGGCGCGTTGGGGATTTTGTTTTTGGTCGTCCTGCTGCGTCGAAAAAATCCGGCGCCAACCATCGTGCTGAACGGCTGGCTTGATTTGCACGACAATCGTACGCATGAAAGCATCGGCTCGTTGGATCTGGCGCGTTATCCCGATGGGCTGGCGATAATGCTTGACCCTCTGCGCGTCGCGCCGCTGAACGGGCAAACCTTTTTCGCGGCAGTGCGACCGACAAACCAAGGTCCGCAATTGATTTCGGATGAACAGGAAGAAATGCGAGCCAGTCGCGGAGTATTGGAGGAAGCAGTGACTTTGCAGAACGGCGCGGAAATCTTGATTGGCGAACGGTTATTGATGGAGTATCGCAATCCGACGAAAGCGTGGAACGCAACGGGCTTGGCAGAACTTTGATTGGAGTTGGGGATATGCCGCGACGAAACCGCCGCCATCCATACAGGACGAACGGAACCGCGCGCGCAAGCGGACAGGGCAAACGCGCGGCGCAGCGTTATTCGCTTCACGCGCGCCGTGAGTACCAAAACGTTTTGTCGCCTGCGCCCAACGGAGCGCTGGAACGCGCGGGGCGTTGGTTGAAAACCGGCGCGTTGGCGAGTATCACATACTCGCTCACATCACTGCTGCGCGGGAATGGGACGAACGGCGATGTCGAAATTGGCAAAGGCGCGGGTTTGGGTCTGGCGGCGTTACTGAACGCATTGGATTGGGATAATGTCCGCGCCGAAGTGGACCGCGAGAGCCGCGCACACGCGGTGTTGATGGGCGGCAAGGGCGCGGGCAAGACGACGCTTTTGTATCGCTTGAAAGGATTCATGCCCAAAGAGATTCGGGCTACGGAAGAGATTCGGATGCCCGAAGAGATTCGGGCTACGGAAGAGATTCGGATGTCGGAAGAAATTCAAATCGAAAGCGAGGGCGCGGAATCGGAAAGGGAATGGCGAGCGCCCGACGCGCACATTGAGAATCTTGGATTTTTTGCGGTGATTGATGTGCCTGCCGCGAGTCCGAACGGTACGCTGAACGAGTCGAGCGCGATTTTGTTGGAATTGGAGAGCGCGGATTTGGTGGTTTGGGTTTTGGACGCAGAGCAAGGATTACGCACATGGGAGTACGAATGGATTCAACGCGTGCGCGCGTTGGGCAAGAGTATTTTGATTGCGGCGAACAAGATGGACCGGCTGGCGTCAACGGATGCGCTGCAGCGATGGGCGCGCGTGCTGGGTTGTGAAATTCTGCCGATTGCGGCGGCGACGGGAATGAATTTGGTAACGCTGCTGCTGCCGCGTCTCGCCGATGCGAGTCCGAGTTTGGCAACCGCGCTCGGACGCGAAATTACATCGTGGCGACGTACCGCGGCGGCGCGGGCGATGCGGCGCGCGGCAGTGTTGAGCGGTTTGACCGGACTGGAACCGATTCCGCTGTTGGATTTGCCGTTCCAGATTTTTATTCAACTGCAAATGGTGCTGCGCATCGGCGCGATTTATGGGCAGCCGCTGACGGACCGTTATTCGCGCGAAATGCTGGCGACGATGGTGAGCGCGGTGGCGCTGCGAATGGGCGGACAGCAGTTGATGAAGGTGATTCCGTTTGTCGGATGGGCGGCATCGGGCGCGCTGGCGGCGGCAGGGACATGGACGATTGGAAGGATTGCGGTTGAGTATTTTGAACGGGGGAGGAAGGTGTGGGGGAGAAAAGAGAATGCGTCAGAAGGTCGGATAGTCGGTTGGTCGGATGGTCAAGAGATGGAGAGGGGGAGTGAGGGAGAGATAGAGAACGAACGAAAGAGAGACTGGAGACTGGAGATTGGAGATTGGCGCGGGGGGATTGGAAAGTGGAGCGTGGTGCGTTGGGTTGGGAATTTGAAAAGACGATTGGATGTGAAGGGTTGGGTTGGGCAACAAAAGAAAAAGCAAGAAGAAGGAACGGAGGGCAGTGGCGATGACGGAGCGGCGATATAACCAATTGATTCGACTGGGCGCGGCGGTGATTGCGGCGCTCCTGTGGTTTGTATCGGTGCAGTTTTCGGTGGACGGTTTCAATTTTGTGCTGCCGAAATATCGCTGGGTCGGGTATCTGCTGGCGATTGCGGTGACGATGATTGAAATTGTGTTTAACGAGGAAGGAATGCGGCATAGTTTGACGATTGTGGCGGTGGGCATCGTGTCGTATGTGTACGGCGTGGCAACCAACGTCATGGGCATTTGGGTCGCGCAGGGTTCACCCGATGTGACGGAAAATCCGGCGATGTTGGTGTTTCCGGTCGTGGTTGGATTCTTTCTCGAAGTCGCGCCGGAACCGTTGTTGATGTGGGGCTTGGTGGGAACGGGGGTGCGCGATGTCCTGGGGCATTTGTTCCCAAATCAGTCGCGAGATGGACGGAATGATACGCGCCTTGAAAATCAAGACAAACGCGAAAAAGAAAAGGAGCGCGAGAGCCCGTGGGATGAGTGGTAGAGGCGAAGGATGAAGGAGGAAGGATGAATGGGTGACAGGGTGAGGGGGTGAGGGGGTGAACGGGTGATTGGGTGATTGGGTGATTGGGTGATTGGGTGATTGGGGCATTGAGGATTTTTGATCCCTCACATTCGTTCGGGACAAGTTTTTGATTGATGACGAATGATTCGCGATTGGCGATTGGCGATACGCGACTTTGATTTGCGATACGCGATTTGCGAGGTGATGTATGTTTGTGGTGGTGAGTTATGATATTCCGCAAGACAAGCGGCGTACCAAGGTGATGAAGATTTTAAAAGATTTTGGTCAGCACGTGCAGTACAGTGTGTTTGAGTGTGAGGTCAAGACGCAAGTGTATGCGCGGATGCGCAAGCTGTTGGCGCGGCACATTGTGCCGGAAACGGACAGTGTGCGGTTTTATTTTTTGGATGAGGATACGGTGAAAAAAATCGAGGTGATTGGAAATACGCCGGTGCAACGGGCGGCGGCGTCGCGGATTATTGGATAGTGCGATAGTATGATGGTGCGATGGTGCGGTAGTGCGGTGGTGAACAGTAATCGGTAATCGGTGGTCAGCGCCCAGCATTATGCGCTTGGCGCTTGGCGATTTGCGATTCGCCATCCGCGATTTGCAAGATGCGGTCTATGCGAAAGGTGCGTTCGGCTTGGTCGAGGTGACAGTAGGCGATGAGGTAGTGATGGTTGTCGTTTTCTTGGAACCGAAGGGGTTCGATGACGCGGGTGGTGGTTTCGTCGGTGTAGGGGGAATAGTAGGTGATTTGGAGGGGGGCGCGGCGGCGTAGGGCGTGTTGAATTTTTTCAAGCGCGACAGTGTAGGCGATGGCGGGGATGGGTTCCTGTTCGAGGCGCGATGCTTTCAGACGGGATTTTTTTTGTGCGGTGAGATTTTCGGCAAGTTCACGCGCGAGCGCGTCGGCGGTGTCACGGTCCGGGTCGGAAATCTTTTCGGACAATTCTGATACGATGGCAGAAGGCATGTGATACGCGCGCGAGTTCAGGGCTTGGACGCGTTGGGTGAGGCGCGCGGCGAGATAGAGGTGGGCGAGGGTGGGTTGGTCGAATTGGGAAATTGGGTGACTCGGTGATTGGGTGGTTGGCGACTGACGACTGACGACTGACGACTGACGACTGAACTCGATTTCAAGGCGCGGATGGAGATTGCGATGTTGGAGGCGGCGGGCGAGATGGGTGACGCGTTGGGGTTTGACGACGACGGCGCGCGGGGAGAGGGTGCGTTGGATGCAGGCGCGAATGGTTTTGGAACGGGTGAGCGCGACGAGCTGCGCGGGTTCGTCGGTTTCGAGTAGGGTGACGCGGCGGAGGGTGATTTTGCCATAGCCATCGGTGATTTGATGCAGCCAAGCGGAAACGGGAACAGGGAGCGCGTCGGCGGTGATGGTTTCGAGAAATTCGCGGATGGCGGCGGCGTTGAGACCGTTGTCGAGGGCGCGGCGAATTTTTTCGGCGTCGAGACGATAGAGGCGGCGATTGATGCGCGGCGTGGCGAGGGTTGCGGCGTGTTCGGCGAGGGCGGTCAATTGCCAAAGTGAATTTGTATCGGCGCGCGCGGTGGCAATGAGGTCGGGAACGGTGTTGTTTTTTTTGGAGCGGGTCCAGCGCAAGGATTCGCCATGGAACGCGTCGGTGTCGAGTGTGAATGGCGTGTCGTGAAGGAGCGCGGCGCCGAGCGGGGTGACGATCAGAGAATTGGCGTGGAGGATGAGGGCATCGAATTGTTGCACGAGTTCGAGATGAGCGCGGATAAGATTTTCGGGCGCGTCGGCGGGGTCGTCGCTTTCAATGGGAGTGAATTGTTTGGCGCGTTCGGCGTCGCGATAGAGTTTGTATAGGGTGGTGAGTTTGATGGTTTGGTCGGGCGAGAGTGCGCGCAGGATTTGGACGAGCCATTGCGCGAACGATTGCGGCGCGCCGATGAGATGGTCGGGCATTTTGAATTTGCGCCAGCGTTCGCGTTGAGCGCGCGTCGGTTCGGACGGGAACGCGGATTGAAAGAGCAGACGCGCTTGGGCGGAAGGTTCTTGAGCGAGATAGGCTGCGGCCTGGAGTGTTGGCACGAGTTGGCGCTCGGAAGGCGCGACGAGATTGGCAGATTCGCATACATAATGAATAAAGCGGAGGCGCGCGGTGTAGAGTTCACTTTTTTGTGGATGGAAATTTTTTTGCCATTGTCCGTGCCGGTTGTGCGTATGTTTGGGTTGGATGTTTTCGCGGACGCAAAAGAGCGCATTGAGTTGTTCGATTGCCGTGGGCGCAAGACGATGATTGCCAACGAGTTTGAGGGGCTGCGCATGAGCTTGGCAGAGAAAGGTGAAAATGTCCTGAAGCAAAAAGGAGAGGTTGTGCATAATTTTTTCCCGGTGGGTATTGATTTTTGATTGCGCGCGTGCTATGATAATCGCATCTTGCACAGGATTGAAATTATTACAACGGGTAGGGTTTTCACCGTCCCTCAAAGAGGTTTGCAGGTGGCATGGTGAGGTGGGGCAAAATGGCTGAGAATCCGACAGTAGAAAGGAATGGGTGGGGCAAATGAACGGAAAATCGGCAGTACAGCATAGGGAGGTGGGGCTGGCAGAAAAAGATTAATGGCGGTGTGCGCGCGAAGATAATTCCCGACAGGGGTTTGAAACCGCGTTGACGGCGAACACGTTCACGAACAATCCTACGTGCGCGCGAAGATAATTCCCGACAGGGGTTTGAAACTTCACGTACGCGCGGTTGGGACGTATCCCAAATTTGTGCGCGCGAAGATAATTCCCGACAGGGGTTTGAAACTACATCGCATTGAACACCAAGTCCCAACCGCGCGGAGTGCGCGCGAAGATAATTCCCGACAGGGGTTTGAAACACGCGCGTATCGTGCGCGGCTGCCAACTTGGGGAAGTGCGCGCGAAGATAATTCCCGACAGGGGTTTGAAACATGTCTTTAATGCTCCACGCCAGCGAGCCGCCTCCGCGTGCGCGCGAAGATAATTCCCGACAGGGGTTTGAAACCTGCAACCTCTACCCGATTGACCGAAACGCAATTGTGTGCGCGCGAAGATAATTCCCGACAGGGGTTTGAAACACGCGCGCGGCGCATACGCGATTCGTTTTTCCTCGGTGCGCGCGAAGATAATTCCCGACAGGGGTTTGAAACGTATTCTGCGATGATTTGCCCACAGTTCCATTTCTGGTGCGCGCGAAGATAATTCCCGACAGGGGTTTGAAACCGAATAAGAATGCGTGTTTTCGGCGCTTTCGGCGTCGGGTGCGCGCGAAGATAATTCCCGACAGGGGTTTGAAACCTGTTTCCAGCGAGAGACATACCAACGCGAACGCGGTGCGCGCGAAGATAATTCCCGACAGGGGTTTGAAACTTTGTTTCCATCTTCGCTCCCTGAACTTTCGGCAAGTGCGCGCGAAGATAATTCCCGACAGGGGTTTGAAACATCAATAACGCGTGCGTCGTCCAAGCCGATGACATGTGCGCGCGAAGATAATTCCCGACAGGGGTTTGAAACTGCTGCGCGCGCACGAATACGCGCACGCGGCAAAGGTGCGCGCGAAGATAATTCCCGACAGGGGTTTGAAACCTGCGCTGCGTGTGGCGAGCAATATCGTTGGCACGTGGTGCGCGCGAAGATAATTCCCGACAGGGGTTTGAAACGAACGGACCAACCATTCGCCCAAACGAACGAGGCGCCGTGCGCGCGAAGATAATTCCCGACAGGGGTTTGAAACCTGCCGGGTTTGCCGTCCCGACACGATTCTCCATCCAGGTGCGCGCGAAGATAATTCCCGACAGGGGTTTGAAACGTCGCACTTGGACGGGCAAGCTCTTTGCTTTTGGGTGCGCGCGAAGATAATTCCCGACAGGGGTTTGAAACTTCGCCTTCCACATTGGTCCACATGTCAACCGTACGTGCGCGCGAAGATAATTCCCGACAGGGGTTTGAAACGCGACTTTATTTCCGACAATGAAAGTCGAGCAACCGGTGCGCGCGAAGATAATTCCCGACAGGGGTTTGAAACTTCCTTCGACCATGCCGGCACCCGAGAGATAATCTGGGTGCGCGCGAAGATAATTCCCGACAGGGGTTTGAAACTGGACGGCCAGATCTAAGTCGGCTTAGGTGCCGCTTAGGTGCGCGCGAAGATAATTCCCGACAGGGGTTTGAAACTTTTTCTTTCCCGACTACAACAGACAACGAAACGGGAGTGCGCGCGAAGATAATTCCCGACAGGGGTTTGAAACTTTCCCCCTCTGATCAGAATGGGATTTTTGCTTTGCCCGTGCGCGCGAAGATAATTCCCGACAGGGGTTTGAAACTTATTTGCCCCACCAGGATGCGAAATCAACTTCCGGGGTGCGCGCGAAGATAATTCCCGACAGGGGTTTGAAACCTGGATAAGCTGGTGGATAACAATCCGCTAGCACGAAGTGCGCGCGAAGATAATTCCCGACAGGGGTTTGAAACCTTGCCGTCTACTAGGACGGCTGTCACAGCACCACGGTGCGCGCGAAGATAATTCCCGACAGGGGTTTGAAACTTGTACGCCCGAGTGAGCGTAGTTCACACTAATCTCGTGCGCGCGAAGATAATTCCCGACAGGGGTTTGAAACCCAACAACGACCGCTTTGTCAATGCATGCCACCGGGTGCGCGCGAAGATAATTCCCGACAGGGGTTTGAAACGCGCACCTGTCTATTTCCAGCTGCGTTTTTGTATGTGGTGCGCGCGAAGATAATTCCCGACAGGGGTTTGAAACCAATAATGATAGCATTATCGAGTTCGACCACCTCAGCGTGCGCGCGAAGATAATTCCCGACAGGGGTTTGAAACAAGATACGGGTGTGTTGCAGGTGACGACCACAGATGTGCGCGCGAAGATAATTCCCGACAGGGGTTTGAAACGAGAAAGCCTGCCACTACTAACCCGTTCCACCCGCCCGGTGCGCGCGAAGATAATTCCCGACAGGGGTTTGAAACCCGTTCCACCCGAGCTTTAGGACCGCCACAAGGCGGGTGCGCGCGAAGATAATTCCCGACAGGGGTTTGAAACTTTTCGGCCCTTATCTCCGAGAGATTTCTCTCCCATGTGCGCGCGAAGATAATTCCCGACAGGGGTTTGAAACGCGCTGACTGTTCGTGCTGCCAGTAGACGCGTATTCCGTGCGCGCGAAGATAATTCCCGACAGGGGTTTGAAACTCCGTATCTTCAGACTTGTTTTTTGTCTGTCAGAGGTGCGCGCGAAGATAATTCCCGACAGGGGTTTGAAACGTGACGACCAGGGCGTTCCAAATTAAGTTTAATGTGTGCGCGCGAAGATAATTCCCGACAGGGGTTTGAAACTCAAGCTCGACGACGGAGATGCACTGTGAGGTGCATCGTGCGCGCGAAGATAATTCCCGACAGGGGTTTGAAACGCCCCCACGGCCGCGCCAGCCCCCACGGGGCCTTGGTGCGCGCGAAGATAATTCCCGACAGGGGTTTGAAACCTGCAGTTGGCTGAGGCGCCTGAGCGGTTTTCGCTGGGTGCGCGCGAAGATAATTCCCGACAGGAGTTTGAAACACGACCTTGCGATCGTCATCCTAATTACATGCCGATCGTGCGCGCGAAGATAATTCCCGACAGGGGTTTGAAACGTCGCTCAAATACACATCTTGCGTGCCATCTTGCTCGGTGCGCGCGAAGATAATTCCCGACAGGGGTTTGAAACCGACCCGGCGCAAGATGGTATCTGGTCGCGTTTTACGGGTGCGCGCGAGATGAATTCCCGATAGGGGTTTGGATGATGGGTATCGAATAAAAAAGGCGGGAGCATCATTTTGCTCCCACCTTTACTCTGGTGTTGCGTCTTTATTCTAAACTTCTCGGTCTGTACTGCACCGCCTCCGCCAAATGATGCGTCTCGATTTTTTCACTCTCGGCTAAATCCGCAATTGTGCGCGCGAGTTTGAGAATGCGATGGAACGCGCGCGCGCTCATGTTCAGCTGTTTCATCGCCGCGCGCATCAATTGTTTCCCCGCGTCGTCCAATTCACAAAACGTGCGCACCTCTGCAGGTCCCATGTCTGCATTCACTTGCAGATTCGTCCCCTTGAAGCGTTCGCGCTGAATTTCGCGTGCGCGTTCCACGCGCTCCCGAATTTTTGACGACGGTTCGCCCAATCTATCGCTGGACAATTTTTCAAATTCGACACGCGGCACGGTGATGTGAATGTCAATGCGGTCAAGCAGTGGACCCGAAATGCGTTTTTGATAACGCGCAATGAGCGCGGCGGAACACGTACATTCTTTGATGGGATCTTGGTAGTACCCGCAAGGGCATGGGTTGAGAGCTGCGACCAGCATGAAATTTGCGGGAAAGGTGAGCGAGCCGCTCACTCGCGAAACAGTGACGATTTTATCTTCGAGCGGTTGTCTGAGTCCTTCCAAACTGCGCGAATCAAATTCCGGCAGTTCATCCAGAAATAATACGCCGCGGTGCGCGAGCGAAATTTCGCCGGGATGGGGCCAGCGCCCGCCGCCGATTAGACCGGCAAACGAAATGGTGTGATGCGGCGAACGAAACGGGCGATGTCGCACCAGCGGCGAACCATCCGGCAGTAAATCATTCACGCTGTAGATGCGGCTGATTTCAAGCGCTTCCTGCAAACTGAGGCGCGGCAAGATGGACGGCAATGAACGCGCCAACAAGGTCTTGCCGGCGCCCGGCGGACCCATCATGAGTAAATTGTGCTGACCACTCGCTGCCACCTCGATCGCGCGTTTGACGTGCTCCTGTCCGCGAATTTCAGCATAGTCCACCGGATACGACGGCACGTCAGCCGGGTCATATTGCAGAGTGGAACGATATGGCGCAATCGGTTGAAGCCCTTGCAAATGCGCGTACAGCGCAAACAACGATTCGATGGGAATCACGTCGAGGTCGGGAATCAGCGCGGCTTCCGCCGCATCGCTGGCGGGGACGAACAAGGTTTTGATGCCGCGTTCGCGCGCGAGCAGCGCCATCGAAAGCACACCATTGGTATGGCGCACACTCCCGTCGAGCGAAAGTTCGCCAATGATGAGCGCGTTCGACATATCCGCCGTGATTTGTTCGGACGCAATGAGTACACCGACCGCAATCGGCAAGTCATACGCCGGTCCTTCTTTGCGCAAATCGGCGGGCGCGAGATTCACGGTCACGCGTTTGAGCGGAAAACTCAAGCCGGAATTTTTGATTGCCGAACGCACGCGCTCGCGCGATTCTTGCACGGCCGTGTCCGGCAGCCCCACCACCGTGAACATGACCTGACCGCTCCCAATATCAACTTCGACATCAATCAGTTGTCCATCCAATCCGATCACCGCGCACGAGGTAACTTTGGCAAGCATAATGCGACTCCAATGACGCACCCTACAAAATGGCGTTGCGGCAGCAAATCTATTCGCAAGCCAATGTGGTGGGATTATAATACAATGCCCGCGCAGACTCAATCAACGCTTCAAAAAAATTTTTTGTCGGATTGACTGCCTGATGCTTCCTCTTTTTTTAACACAATCGGTTGGATTACATCGCCGTCCAGATTGCCTTTGATGCAAAACGTCACATTGTGAGAATCCCTGTCCCTGCGGTTACTATCAAGACCCACTCAAAGAATGTACCTGTTCGGCGACCGCCATCGCGCGGTATCAAAAACGGATTTCGGGGCCCCTGCTCGACCGCATTGATATTCATATTACG
>Ga0226835_1000605_pt1 | contig 33737 bp, 27 predicted proteins | sample LAC_MetaG_1_FD_163627 | JGI IMG/M metagenome (GOLD analysis project Ga0226835, IMG submission 163627) | Anaerobic ammonium oxidizing microbial communities from anammox membrane bioreactor (MBR) in UC Berkley, California, United States -... | ecosystem: Engineered > Bioreactor > Anaerobic >...
GTCGACCGCGTCGCGCGTGGCGGGCGCCCGCATGACGTAGATGTGGGTGAAGGCCTGGAAGGTGCCGATGAAGCCGAGGACCGTCAGGTAGAAGGTCACGGGCGAGAGGAGCGGCACCGTGATGTAACGGAACTGCTGGCGGCGGTCCGCCCCGTCGATGGCGGCGGCGTCGTACAGCTCCTTGGAGATGCCGCCCAGGCCCGCCAGGAAGATGACGACGTTGTAACCGGTGAACGTCCAGATCCCGAAGATGATGATGGTGACAAGCGCCAACGACGGTCCGGCCCAGAAGCCGCTCCAGTCGACGTTCGGGAACAGGCCGCCGAACAGGAGCTGCGACAGCGGCTTCGTCTCGAACAGCCACCGTTGCGGCGGGATGCCAACCAGCGCCAGCACCTGGTTGGCGAGGCGCTCCTCCCGCGGGCTGAAGAGGTTGCGGAAGATGGCGGCGCCGGCCACCGCCGGGGTGATGTATGGGAGGAAGTAGAGCATCCGGAAGAGTTCCTGCCCCCGGATCTTCTGGAACAGCAGGGTGGCGAGCACCAGCGCCAGGGCGATCTGGACGGGAACGGACCCGAAGCCGTAGTAGACGGTCCTGACGAGGCTCCGCAGGTAGGTCTTGTTGCCTGCATCCATCATCAGGCGCCAGCCGAGCGCCACGAACACGCCGGAGGAGAGCAGGACGAGCGCCCCGATCACGCGCGCCGCCGTTGGCGCGCGGGCGTGGCCCCCCTTGAAGGCGTCCGTCCACAGCCAGTGCGCGACGATGATGAGCACCAGGCCGCCGAAGAAGGCGAGGGCCCCCCACCAGTCGCCCAGCGTGGCGGCGTAGTTGCGCAGACCGATGAAGTCCCCCTTGCGCACGCGCCAGTTGTGGAGGCTCATGTAGACGGAGTAGCCGATCGGGAACAGCCCGAAGACGAAGATGAGCACCGTGGCCGGCAGCACGAACAGGTAGGCCGTGACCCAGTCGCGCCGCTCCTGCCGCGACGGGCCGCGCCGCCGCGACTTGCTCGAGGCGGACGCCGTCACCGCCGGGAGCCGTCGGACCGACGGGCTGAAGTACCGGCCTCGGCTGCAGTCACACCTCAACTATAGCGGACGCTCTTGCCGCTGAGGCCGATGGTGAGGGGTTGCTGAACCCCGCGCCGCGCGCTGGTAGCATCGCCGGGTGCCAGCGGAACGCTACTTCGTCGAGGTACCCGGTGGCGCCGAGGTGGTGGCGCTCGCCGAGCTCAAGCGCCGCGGTGTCGGGCGGGCCGTGGGCGTGCCCGGCGGCTTCATCGTCGAGGGGCGGGGCGCCGCGGCCCGCGCGGCCGCGGCGCGCACGGTCCTGGCCGTCTACTTGACGCTGACGTTCGACGTGCCGCGCCCCAAGGCGCTGCTTGGGGACGCCACGCTTCGGAGGCTCATCGGCGCCGTGAGGGGCGTCGGCGCCGGGGCGCGCTTCAGCGGGCTGCGGCTCTCCGCCGCCGGCGCGGACTCGGCCACGTTCCAGCGGCTCGCGGCGCAACTCGCCGCCGCCGTCGGCGTCGAACCGGACCCGGCGGACGGTGACCTGCTGGTGCGTGTGCGCCCGGCCGCGGCCGCGAGTGGTTGGGAGGTCCTCGTCCGCCTCTCCCCGCGCCCCGCCTCGGCGCGGACCTGGCGCGTCTGCAACCGACCCGGCGGCCTGAACGCGGCCGTCGGCGCCGTCATGAACGAGCTGGTCGGCGGGGGCGATGGCAGCGCCTACCTGAACCTGATGTGCGGCTCCGGAACGCTGTTGATAGAGCGCGCCCTGCTCGGCCCGGCGGCGCGCCTGGTCGGGTTCGACCTCGATCCCGAGGCCGTCGCCTGCGCCGGGCGCAACGCCGCGGCGGCCGGGGTGGCGGGGCGCTGCGAGCTCCTCGTGGGCGACGTGACGGACGACCGGTTCGTGACCCTGCTCGGCGCGGCGGGCGGCTTCGACGCCCTCGCCGTCGACGCCCCGTGGGGCGACGCGGTCGGGGCCCACGCCGCCAACCGCCGTCTCTACCCGCGGCTGCTGGAGGCCGCCGCGCGCCTGGCCACGCCCGGAGCCACCCTCTGCCTCCTCAGCCACGAGGTCAAGCTGACGCGGCAGGTGGTGGCCGGCCAGTCGGCGTGGACGGTGGCGCGCGAGCTCCAGGTCGCGCACGGCGGCCACAACCCGCTGCTCCTGGCGTTGACGCGGCGAACCTGAGCGGTTCCGCGTCGCGCGCCGCCGCCCGGAACCCCGTCCTGGCCGCCTTTCGGTGCGTGCTAGACTTCGGCCCGTGAGGCGCACTCGCCCTGCCGCCGCTGCGTCGCTCCTGGCAGGCGTCAAGCCGGGCTGGTACGTCCTGCTCGGGTTGCTGGCGTACGCCGTCGTCATGACCGTCCTGGTGCTGGCGCGACCCGGCGCCGCCGCCGGGGCGGCACCGGCCGGGGCGGGCGTGAACTCGGGGACCGAGCGAGCGTCCGATGCGGCCGCCGCCTACGGACCTGCCGGACTCTGGTTCCCCGTGCCCGGCGCGCGGGTTCCCGCCTCAGACGACAACCTGCCCGGCGCGCCGCGCGCCTACCGTCACGGCGTGAGTCAAGGCTTCGACTTCTTCGGCGCCGATGCCCAGGTCCCCATCCAGGTCGGCACCCCGGTCGTGGCCGCGCAGGCCGCTCAGGTCGTGCGGGCAGACACGGCCTACACCGAGATCGACCCACGCGCCTGGGAGGTGCTCATGGCCGACGTGGCCGCCGGCGGTGCCGACGAGGACCAGCTCGACACGCTGCGCGGCCGCCAGGTCTGGCTGCGGCTCGACGACGGCACCGTCCTCCGCTACGGGCACCTCTCGGCCGTGCAGGGCGGGATCCGCACGGGCGCGCGCGTCTACCGCGGGCAGGTCGTCGGCTTCGCCGGCAACTCCGGCACCGAGGCGGCCGTCGCCGGCCGCGGCGACCAGCCGCGCCTCCGCTTCGAGGTCTGGACCGCGCCAGACACCTTCTTCGGAGCCGGCCTCGAGCCTGAGGCCGTTCGCATGGCGGCCGCGTCGCTGTTCGTGGGACCATGAGTGGCGAGGAGGTGCGTCCGGCCGTGACGCCGAAGACGAGGCACGCCAAGCAGCAGGCCGACCCGACCGCGCTGGAGATCGTGTGGCGCAGCGTCTGGGTCAGGGCGGTGACGTACGTGGGCGCCACGGCGCTCCTCGCCCTCATCCTGTGGCGCCTGCGGGGTGGTTACGCCTTCGCGCTCCAGGTCGGTCTAATCGGTTTCCTCATCGCCTACATCCTCAACCCGGTGGTCGCCTGGCTCGTCAGGCTCCGCCTCAAGCGCCCCCTGGCCGTGATCATCACGTACGCCCTGCTCCTCGTGCTGGTCGCGCTCGGGTCCGTGGTCGTCAGCCAGGTACTCATCGAGATGGGCAAGTTCGTGCAACTGGTGCCCACCGCGCTCGAGCAGGTCACCCGCTGGCTCACCGAGATGCAGCAGTGGGTGGCCGGGTTCCGGGATCGCCTGCCCGCGTTCTTGGCGGACCGCTTCGGTGTGTCGGACGAGACGGGCGTGCTGAGCACGCAGATCCAGGACCAGGTCGCCTCGTTCCTGCAGCAACTCGGTGAGAGCTTGAGGAAGCTCCTTGAGGGGCTCGTGGCGGGCGGCCCCGGGCTGCTCCTCACGGGCGCCACCGCCGTCATCTCCACCACCTTCCAGGTGTTCCTGATCTTCCTTGCTGGCGCGTACTTCCTCTACGACTTCCCGCGCTTCGCGGCCAACTTCCGGCGCTTCGTGCCCCTCAGGTACCGCGACCTGGCCGACGACCTGAGCGCCAAGGCCGACCTCGCCGTGGGCGGCTACCTGCGGGGGCAGCTCTTCATCACCATGGTCCTCGGTGTGATGATCTGGGCCGGCCTGAGCATCATCGGCATCCCGCTGGCCACCGCCATCGGGTTCCTCGCCGCCGTCTTCAACCTCGTGCCGTACCTGGGACCGATCCTCGGCGTCACGCCGGCCATCCTGCTCGGCTTCACGGTCAGCCCACTGGCCGCCGTCCTCGCGGCCTTCGTCTTCCTCGTGGCCAACCAGCTCGAGGCGCACGTGCTCTCGCCGCTCATCCTCTCGCGCAACACCAACCTCCACCCCGTCACCGTGATGCTGGCCATCATGGCCGGGATCGGCCTCATGGGCCTCCTCGGGGCGCTACTGGCGGTGCCCCTCGTCGCGCTCGTCAAGGTGGTGGCAGAGGACTACCTGCTTACGCGGCCGGCGTTCGCGGGTGCGGCGCCCAGCGAACCCTCGCCGGAGCTGACGGGCTCGGCGGGCGAGGACGCCGGCGGCGCCGCCTGAGCCTGGGCGCCGGCCTGCGCCCGCTTGTCCTTGTACATCTTGTGATCGGCCGACTCTAGCAGGGCGTCGCGGTCGAGGCCGTCGACGGGGTAGTTCGCCACGCCGTAGCTCGCGGACAGGTTCATGCCCTTGCACGACAGCGCTCCGATCACGCCGGCGATGCGGGCGCCGGCCGCAGCGGCCTCGTGCGGCTTCACCTCCGGCAGCACGACCGCGAACTCGTCGCCGCCCCATCTGAAGACCTGGTCCGTGCCGCGCGCCGTGCCCCGGATGGCGCGCGCGACGTCCTGGAGGACGACGTCCCCCTCGGCGTGGCCGAAGCGGTCGTTGATCTGCTTGAAGCCGTTGAGGTCGATGAGCACCAGGCTGAGGTGGTGCTCGTAACGGCGGGCGCGGGCCAGCTCCTGCTTCAGCGCCCGCTCGAACCCCTCGCGGTTGCCGAGGCCGGTCAGGGCGTCCGTCACGGCCGAGCGCTCGAGGGCCACCACCTGCTCCGCCTGACGCACGACCACCGTCACGTGCTGCGCGAACGCCTCCGCGATGCGCAGGGCGCCCTGGCCGAAGGCGTCGTCGCTAGAGAAGTTGTCGATGTTGAGGAGCGCCACCACCTGGCCCTGGTCGACGATGGGCACCGCCAGCTGACACCGCATCTCCGCCACCCGGCCCTCCTTCGTCGCCGCCGGCGACTGCGTCGCCTGGCTGCTCAAGGGCAGGATCTCGGCGCCGCGCAGGATGCGGCCGTGGCCCGCCTCGAAGTCCTCCAGCTCGCCGTGGTACCAGGCCAGGTTCTCCTCGTACGTGAACGGCCCCGCCTCCGCCTGCAGGAAGCCGAGGTCGTAGCCGATGGCCGCCTCGAAGTGGTAATGCTCGCCGTGGCGAACGAGGATCGACACCGCCTCGGCGTTGGGCACGAGGTCGAAAGCGGCCTGGGCGGCGCGGTGGTACAGCACCTCGGGGCCGTCCGCCGACTTGAGCTGCCTGATGGCGTCGAGCGTGGCGAAGAGCTGCCGGTTCAGGGTGCAGCGGGCGAGGGTCGCGCCAAGCGGCGCCGACAGGCTCGCCAACAGCTGGCGGCTGCGGCCGTCCCAGCGCGGGAGCGGCTCGCGGTAGCGGGTGACGGCCAGCAGCGCCAACACCTGCCCGGTGGGGTCGACGATGGGCAGCGCCGCCACGGCGCGCGCCTCAGTGCCGTTGCCCCAGTCGCCGCCGGCGGTGAGGTCGTCGACGAGCACGACCTCCCGGCTCTCCCAGGCGTGCCTGAGGACGCCGGTGAAAGCGAAGCCGTCGCGCACGCGGGAGGCGAGCTCGGGCGGGGGGCTGCCCCGCACCGCGACCGTGCGAAGGCGGGCGTGGTGCAGCTCGAGCACGGCGCCGACGTCGAAGTCGAACTTGGCCATGACCTCGTCCAGCGCGGCCTCGGCCGTCTCCGCGACCGTCTCCGCGATCAGGAGGCGGTGCTGCAGGCGCGCCATGAACTGCTGGTCGGAGATGTTCTGCGTGAGCGCCGCGGTGGCGTCGAGCCGCGTGAGAACCTCGCCGATCATGCGCACGAACGCCGCCAGGGCGGCCTGGTCCGCGCGGCCGAAGGCGTGAGGCTCGGCGTGCTCCAGGTTGACTATCGCCCGCACGTGCTCGCCGACGACGACCGGCAGGGCCAGCTCGCTGCGCGTTGCCTCGGCGTCGGGCGCCTGGATGAAGTTCGGATCGAGCGCCGTGTCGGGCGCGTACTGCGGCTCCCGCGTCAGGAACGCGCGGCCCATGATGCTTCCCAGGGGCACCAGATAGCCGGGTTCGAGGCGCAGGCGCCAGGCCGAGTGAACGGCGAGCCCCGCCCCCTCCGGCACGAAGACGGCCCCGTGCGCGAACGGCAGGATGTCGGCCAGCAGGCGTGGGACCGCCCTCAGCAGCTCCCCCTGGTCGGCGGCCAGGTTGAGTTCCACCGTGGCCTCCTGCAGGAGCTTGGCGCGGCGCCCCGCCCGTCGGGCGCTACGCTCGACGCGCCGCCAGGCACGGTAGAGCCGGTCGCCGGCCAGCGTGGCCAGCACCAACCCGGCCAGGAGCAGGGGGTAGTCCGCCACGCTCGCGGCCGGCCCACCCAGGTGCTGCCCCGACCATTGGATCAGGAGCGCGAGGGGCGTGAGCCAGAGAGCAGCGCGCCAGCCGAGGCCGGCTGTCGCGATGAGGAACGGCGTCGCGAGGAGGAACCCCTGCCAGAGCCCCGTCCCGCCCAGGCGGAAGCTGGCCAGCAGGAAGGCGACGGACGCGATGGCCCACAGCGCGGGACCCGAATGTCGCCGCAGGCGGCGCCACACCCCTGGGTTCGTCGGGACCGGCGTCCTCATGGGCCCGATTGTCCCATCCCGCGCCTTACGGCGTTATTACCGCCGGCGCCTGGCCCGCGTCGCGCGGTTCGCGGCGCGGCCCGGGGCGCCGCACCCCGGAGCGCTCTCCGGGCGGCGCCCGTGCGGGCGGTAGACTGGCGGGCGTGAAGAGGGGAGCCCGCGCCGGCAAGAAGCGACCCACCACCCACCGCCTGGACATCGAGGCGGTGGGCCTGGTCGTGCTCACGGTCGGGGCGTTCCTGGCCGGCGTCCTGGTGCCGCAGCTCCCGTCGGGCGAGCTGGGTCTCACGGTGCGGCGCGCGCTCACGGGGCGTCTCGGCATCGGCGCCTACGCCCTGCCGCTTCCGTTCGTGGTCCTCGGCGCTCTCTTCCTCGTGCGCCGCAGCCCGCGTTGGTGGCCGCGCGCGACGCTGGGCTACCTCCTGCTCGTCGCCGGGGCGTGGGGCGTGGTCGCGGCGGCGTCGCCCGCGGCGGCGGGTGGTTGGGGTCGCGGCCTGAGGGAGTGGCTGGGTGGCGCCTGGGGCGCGCTCGCGGCGGTGCCGGCGGTGGTGATCGCCAGCGTCGGCCTCGACCTGCTGGCCGGCTGGCCCCCGACGCGCCTCCTCCGCGCCGGCCTGGCGGCGCTCGTGACGGGCCTCAAGCGCGCCTGGCGCTGGTTGGTGGCCACGCGCGAGACGGCGCGGCGCCGCGCCGCCTTCCAGGCCGACGTGGCCCTGGCCCGCCGCGCCCTGACGGAGGTGGGTCGCGACCTGGAGGCCCTGGCGGAGCTGTACCCGGGCAGCCGCGAGCTGGAGCACTGGCAGGACGACGTCAAGGCGGCGCGGTCGCGCCTGGCGGAGGCGACGCCGGCGCTGCTGCGTGAGGTGCGCGCGGACCTGTCCGCCTGGCAGAGCGCGGTGGCGGGGTTCACCAAGGATCGCGCTGCCGACCTGGCGGTGCAGGTGGACTCCGAACGGGCGCGGCCGCCGGCGGGCGACGATCCGTTCGGCGCGCGCGCCACCACCTTCGAGGTGTGGGCCGCCGACGTGAAGCGCCAGCTCGCCGACCCGGTGGGCCAGCGCGGTCGGGCCGCCGACGCGCTCGACAGGCTGCGCAAGACGCTGCTGCTCGAGGCCACGGCCCTGCTGGAGCGGAACAGACGCGCGTCGCGTGAGCGCGACGTCGACAAGCGCGCCCTGAAGGGCATGTCACCGCGCCAGCTCGCCGGCGCGTCGCGCGGGCATCAGCGGCGGCTGGCGGAACTCCGGGCGATGGAGGCGGAGGCGGAGGCGCTCGAGGCCGTGACCGCGAGGTTCGACGGTTGGCGCCCCGTGCTCGAGGAGCTCGACGCCACGCTTGCCGCGCATCACGCCCACCCGCTCGTGGCCGACTTCCACGCGACGCTCGCGGCCGAGATCGACGCTCAGGGGCGCCGGCTGCTGGGGGACCGCGACCACGTCCTCGCGGCCCTGCGCGCCGTGGCGCACCGCGCGGCGCTCGACGCGGAGGCTGCCGCCGTTCGGGCGGCGGAGGAACGTCAGGCGGCCGCGATGGCCGCGGCGGCCGCGCCCGGCCCCGACGCCGGCTGGCAGACGGCCCTGATCGGTGACGGCGAGCTCCCGCCGGACGGCGGCGCCGGGCCGGCCGCAGCCCAGACCGGGGGCCGGGGGCACGCCCCTGCCGGGGGCGCGGGCAACCCTGACGCCGGGGCGGCCGCCGGCGCGGCAGCGTCCGTGGACCGTGGGGCGGTGCTCGACGCGTCCGATGCTGTCGGGGCGCGGGCCGGGGCGGGCGGGGCCGCGGATGGGTTCGGCGGGAACCCGGCCCCGGCCGGGCGCGGGCCGGCGCGGGCAGGAGGGGGCGCCGCCGCGCCTCGCCGCGACCCGCCGGTCGGCGAGTCGCCCGCGGTGGCTGTCGGCGCCATCCCGATACAGGTGCCCCCGCTCGAGCTGTTGGACGAGCCCGAGAGGCCGAGCCTCGACCCACGGGCCACGGCCGCCGAGAACCTGGAGCGCGTGCGGCAGATCGACGAGACGCTGGCGAGCTTCCGCTTGGGCGGTCGCGTCACCTCGTCCGTGCGCGGGCCGTCCGTCACGCGCTTCGAGGTCGAACCGGCGCCGGGCGAGAAGATCAGCCGCTTCGCGAACCTGGCGGACGACCTGGCCCTCGCCATGGCGGTCGGCTCCGTGCGCATCGAGGCGCCCATCCCCGGCAAGAGCGTCATCGGGCTCGAGGTGCCCAACGCCCACCGCGAGCTCGTCCGGTTCAGGGAGGCCGTGGCGTCGAACAGCTACCGCCGCTCCAAGGCGCGCATCCCCATCGTGCTCGGCCGCTCCATCGACGGCGACATGATGGTGGGCGACCTGACACGCATGCCGCACCTGCTGATCGCCGGCTCCACCGGTTCCGGCAAGTCCGTCGCCGTGAACACGCTCATCTCGTCGCTGCTCTACCGCTTCCTCCCCACGGAGATGCGCCTCCTGATGATCGACCCTAAGATGGTGGAGCTGACCCCTTACGACGGAATCCCCCACCTGCTCAGGCCGGTGGTGACCAACCCGGCAGACGCCGCCGGCGTCCTGCTCGGGACGGTCACGCACATGGAGCGGCGCTACAAGATGATGTCGAAGCTCGGGGCCAAGAACCTCGATCAGTACAACGAGAAGGCCAAGAGCCTCGACCTGCCGCCCCTCCCCTTCATCGCCATCATCATCGACGAGCTGGCCGACCTCATGATCACGAGCCCCAAGGAGGTGGAGTCGGCCATCATGCGCCTGGCGCAGATGGCGCGCGCCACCGGCATGCACCTGATCCTCGCCACGCAGCGCCCGTCGGTCGACATCCTGACCAGCCTCATCAAGGTGAACGTCCCCGCGCGCATGGCGTTCGCGGTGTCCAGCAGCCACGACTCGCGCACCATCCTCGATTCCATGGGCGCCGAGCGCCTGATCGGCATGGGCGACATGCTCTACTACCAGCCCGGCCTGGTGAAGGCCGTGCGCCTGCAGGGACCGTTCGTGAGCGAGAACGAGATCCAGCGGCTGGCCGACTTCCTGAGGCGCCAGTACTTCGATGACGACTTCGGCGAGGCGTACGGCGCGGACTTCGACCCGCCCCCGGCGGACGAGTCGACCGCCACCGGCCTGATCGACTGGAACGACGACAAGCTGCGCCCCGCCGCCGAGTTGGTCATCAACGAGGGCCAGGCCAGCGTCTCGCGGCTGCAAAGACGCCTCTCCGTGGGGCACGCCCGGGCGGGCAAGCTGATGGACTCGCTCGAGGCTCTCGGCGTGGTCGGCCCGCACCAGGGGAGCAAACCGCGGGAGGTGCTCGTGACGCTCGACGAGCTCCCGAACGTCTTCGGGAAGTGACGCCCGGGGTCCGACCGTCGGGCCGGGCCCGGTTGGTTACACTTGCGCCGTGCGCCTCGTGCTCTTCTACCTGATCCTGGTCGTGGCGCAGGGCTTCCTCGCGGCGTTGTTGGCACCCATCCCGCCTCCCGACCTGTTCCTCCTGGCAGTCCTCACGCTGCTATGGCGGGTGCCACCGTGGCAGCTCGTCCTCGTCGCCTACGGGGTGGGGATGCTGCAGGACATCGTGGGGAGCGGCGTCCTGGGGGCACACGCCTTCGCCCTGGCCGCGGCGGCCCTGGCGGGGTCGATGGTGCGCGCCCAGCTCTCCAACGCGGGCACGCTCGAGCGCATGCTGGTGGTGTTCGTTGCCGGTCTCGGCAAGTGGGTGGTCATGGGTGGCGTGATCGTCTGGCTGTCGGGAAGCGTCGGCTCCCTCGGGCGGGCCGGCGCCGTGGCGCTGGTGGAGACCGTCCTCACCGTCGCGGCCGGACTGCTGGTGCTGCCGTGGGGGGCGGCCCTCCTCGAGCGCAGCCGGGTGCTGCAGAAGGAGCTCCTGTGACCCGCTGGCGGCCTGCGCCCCCGCGCCCGGCTGCCGCGACCGGGGCTTCGCGCCGGGCCTCCGCGGGGGCGCGTCTCTGCCGGGGCCCAGCTGATGCAGGGGCCCGGCTGATGCCGGGGCCCAGCTGATGCAGGGGCCCAGCTGATGCAGGGGCCCAGCTGATGCAGGGGCGCATCAGGGTCCTCCTCGCGGCCCTCCTCACCGTCCTTGCCCTACTGGCGGCGCGCCTCATGTACCTGCAACTCGTGATGGTCGAGGAGTTCACGGCGCGCTCGGTGCAGAACGCCACGCAGCAGCGCCACATCGTCCCGCTCCGCGGACGGCTGCTGGCGCGAGACGGCACGGTGCTGGCCGACGACCGCGTCGCCTACGACCTCCTGTACCGGGGCGGCCCGATCAACGACTGGGAGCACCTCGCCGCCCTGCTCGGCGTGGAGGGGGAGCCGCGGCAACCCAACCCCGCCAAGCCCGAGGAGGCGCAGAACGGCGCCGTCCTCGCGTGGAACATCCCTGACGAGCTCGTCGGCGCCGTGGAGGAGCGCGTGGCGCTCAGCCCCAACCTCTACCTGCGAGAGAGGCTCGAGCGCACCTACCCCACCAACCTGGCGGCGCAGACCGTCGGCTACACGTCCCAGGCCGACCCGGCCCGCAACCCCGGCTACTCGAACAACGATCTCGTGGGCGTCACGGGCCTGGAGGCCGGCCTCGAGGAGATCCTGTTCGGCGCGGCGGGGACGCGCCTCGTCGAGGTCGACAACCGCGGGGCCGAGGTGGCGTCGAAGGTGGTGCGGACGGCGCTCCCCGGTCGGGACGTGACCCTGACGCTCGACCCGCAGGTGCAGCGCCTGGCCGAGGACGTGCTGAAGGGCGCCCTGCACTACGTGAACGCCGACCGCGCGCGCGTGAACCTGCCCGCGGAGAGCGTGCTCAAGGGGGCCATCATCGCCCTCGACCCCCGCACGGGCGAGATCCTCGCCATGGCCAGCGCCCCCACCTTCGACCAGAACGTCTTCACGCGCAGGCCGTCGGATCCGGAGGCCGTCACGGCCATCCTCACGGACTCGCGCAACATGCCGCTCTCGAACAGGGCAGTGGAGGCGTACGCGCCGGCCTCCACCTTCAAGATCGTCACGTCGTCCACCCTGCTTGAGGACGGCTACGTGGGGCCGAACACCAGCTACCAGTGCTCGGCGACCTTCACCTTCGGCGGCATCACCTGGCGCAACTGGGACACCTACGGCAAGGGCGCCTACAACGTCAAGCAGGCCATCGCCGACAGCTGCAACACCTACTACTGGCACGCCGCGGCCGCCACCCCCGACTTCGGGGTGGGGTGGGCGCCCTTGATCTCGGACGTGGTCGAGCGGGCTCGCGACTTCGGCTTCGGCGCCCGCCTCGAGGTCGGCCTGCCGGAGGAGAAGCCCGGGCGCATCCCGGATCAGGCGTGGGTGAGGGCGCAGCCGCAGTACGACCACGGCTGGTTGCCGGGTTTCACCCTCAACACCATCATCGGGCAGGGCGACGTCCTCGCCACGCCCCTTCAGGTCGCGCAGCTCATCGCCACGGTCGCCATGGACGGCGTGGCGGCCGAACCGCACCTGGTGGCCAAGGTGGGGGACGTGCCGGTCGTGCCGACGAGGCACGAGGTGCCCGGCGCCTACTACGCGACCCTCAAGGAGGGCATGCGGCTGATGTTCACCGACTTCCCGTCGCGCAACGTCCTGGGGCCGCGCGTGTTCCCGGTGAGCGTGGCGGGGAAGACGGGCACCGCCCAGACGTCGCGCGGCGGCGACTACACCCACGCCTGGTTCATGGGGTTCTCACCTTACGAGGCTCCCGAGGTCGCGGTCGTGGTATTCATCGAGTACGGCGGCTCCAGCTCGCGCGTGTCCGTCCCCATCGCGCGGGACTTCCTGGCGGGTTACTGGAGGCTGCGAGGCGTGGAGGTGCCGGAGTAATCATGAAAGCCCGAGGTACCCGTGGTGGCATCCTGCTCAGCTTGGAGCCGGGCGACGACGCGACCGGCGTCACCGCCGTGCTCGACGCGCACGCCGAGCTGATCCAGGACAAGGTCTTCGTCGAGGTCAACGAGCGCACGCCGTACCGTCTGCTCGCTGCCATCGCGGAGCGCGTGGCGGCGGCGGGCGGCGAGCTCGTCGACGTGCGGCCCCCGACGGCCATCATCCAGGCTCGGGGCGAGACCGTCATCGTGGCGCGAACGGTGCGCTCCGGCGGCAAGATCGACTCGACGGGGTCGGTGGTGGTCCTGGGCGACGTCAACGCCGGCGCGGAGATCCTCGCCAACGACGACATCATCGTGGTTGGCACCCTCCGAGGGCTCGCCCACGCGGGCGCGAGCGGCAACGACAAGGCCGTCATCTGGGCGGAGCGCATCATGAGCCCGCAACTGCGGATCGGCAACGCCTTGGCGCAGGCCGGCGGGAACGACGCGGCCGGCGACGGTCCGGAGGTGGCGCACCTGAAGGACGGCGCCATCGTGATAAGGCCGTGGCACACGAACTGAGGCGCTGAGGCGCCCGACGGCCGCCTGCACGCCGCGAACGGCATCACGAGCGGCGGCGATCCGGCTCGAACCGAGGAGGAGAGCAGCGTGCAAGACGTGGTGATCACGACCGCCATCCGCACCCCCGTGGGGCGGGCCCACAAGGGGATGCTAAAGGACACGCGCCCCGACGACCTCGCGGCGCTGGTCATCCGCGCCGCGCTGGAACGCACGCCGGGGCTCGACCCGGCCCGGGTCGACGACGTGCTGGTCGGCAACGCGCACCCGGAGGGGGAGGCGGGTTACAACCTGGCGCGGCTCGCCGTCGAGATCGCAGGGCTGCCGGACGCCGTGGCCGGGGCCACCATCAACCGGTTCTGCGCCTCCGGCCTCCAGACCATCGTGCAGGGCGTCCACTCCGTCGCGACGGGCATGAACGAGGTCGTCCTCGCCGGCGGCTCCGACTGCACCAGCCGCGTTCCCATGGGCGGCCACCAACTGTCGATCAACAGGGAGCTCGCGCGCAGGAAGCCGGGCGCGTACCACACGATGGGGCAGACGGCCGAGGAGGTGGCCCGCCGCTACGGCATCACCCGGGAGCAGCAGGACCGTTTCGCGCTGGCCAGCCACGAGAAGGCACTGGCTGCCCGCGCGGCGGGCCGCTTCGCGGAGCAGGTCGTGCCCGTCGCAACGAGGGTGCTGGACGAGGCAGGCGCGTGGCACGACGTCGAGCTGACGCAGGACGAGGGGCCGCGCGCCGGCACGAACCTGACCAAGCTCCTGGCGCTCCCGACCGTGTTCGCGCAGGACGAGGCGGCCACCGTCACGGCCGGCAACTCGAGCCCGCTCAACGACGGCGCGGCCATGACGGTGATCATGCGCGCCAGCGAGGCGGAGGCGCTCGGGTTGCGACCGCTGGTCAGGTTCGTGCAGGCCGCCGTGGTGGGCGTGGCGCCGGAGGTCATGGGCATAGGACCCGTGCCGGCCATCCGCAAGCTCCTCGCCAAGACCGGCCTGTCGTTGGACGACGTCGACCTCGTCGAGATCAACGAGGCGTTCGCCAGCCAGGCCTACTACTGCCAGCGGGAGCTCGGCGTCCCCGACGAGAAGTTGAACGTCAACGGCGGGGCCATCGCCATCGGGCACCCGCTCGGCGCCACGGGCGCCCGCATCGCGGCGGACCTCTTCGCCGAGATGCGGCGGCGTGGGGCCGCCCGCGGGATCATCTCCATGTGCGTCGGGGGAGGCCAGGGCATGGCGGCGCTCTTCGAGCTGGCCTGAGCCCGGGCCGGGTGGGTCGCGGGCGCGCGCCTCACCGGTCGGGCGGTTCGTCGCCCCGCTCGGCGGGGAGGGACGACGACGCCTCCGGGCCCAAGGCCGCGACGATGGCCTCGAGGGGCAGGCGGTAGGCGAAGCGCGTGCGGAGGTACCAGAGCTCCAGCAGCGCCGTCAGCTCGGGCGCGGAGAGCCCCTCGGCCCGCCAACCCGGCCGGAGCCTATCCAGGTAGGTCGTGGCGCGCTCCAGCGCCAGGGCGAACAGCTCCGCCCTACGCATGAGGCGTTGCGGGCCGCGCCTGCGCCACCTCGGGGGTCAGTACTCCACGCTGCCGCCGCGCCAGCCGCAGCCGGTCCAGTCGAGCCTCACGCGGGCCTCGCCCGAGGCGGTGTGGCGGGCGCCCGTCAGGATCTCCTCCACGCTGCCCGAGTAGGCGACCGTCACGTTCGCCGCGTTCCCGCTCAACCGGACGCCCTTGATCGAGTAGCGGTAGTCGAGGCCCCGGTAGACGCTGCCGTACGTGGCCCTGGCGCTCAGGATCCAGTCGTCGACCATCGCGTCGATGACGGCCGGGATGAGATCCCCGTCCGGCTCGCCAGGAGCCGAGCAGGCGCCGCCGCCCGGGCCAGGCTCCGCCGGTGACCGGGTGCCGGGGTCCTCGCCGCCGGGCGCCAGCGACACGGGGAACGCGTAGCTCAGCCCCGCGGCGAGGTGCGGCACCCAGGCCCGCTCGGCGAGCTGGGGCACGTTGGCGACCCCGCCCTCCAGGTCGAGCCGGAGCGCCTTGCCGAGCGGGACGTGGGCGCCCAGCACGAAGTGGTAGCTGCCGTTGCTGCCGTAGACGCCGCCGCCGACGCCGAGGTAGAGGGGCACCGGAACGGGCACGGGCGGGTAGACCCGCAACTGGCCGCCAAGGTAGACGCCCGCCGGGGTCCAGCTCCCCTTCAGCTGCGCCCCCACGAACTCGGCCTGCAGCGACACGGCCAACGCCACCGTCTGGTAGGACGGGAAGCCGGCCGCCAGGCCGACCGAGAACAGGGCCGGCGTGGCGTCGTCCGCGAGGTTCCCCTCGACGACGTCCGCCTCGCCGGTCGGTGCTGGCGCCCCGCCGGGGTCGGCGGCTTGTGCGAAGGCCGCGCCCGACCACGCGCTCAGCGCCAAGGCGCTGAGCAGGGCGACAAGGAGGGCGCGGCGGGCGAGGGTCCGGACGGTTCGCGCGGGGCCGCGCCCGTGGGGCGCCCCCTGGGCCTCAGGTAGCATCCTCAGACCGTAACAGACGCCGGCGGGGGGCATGGAGGCGTCGCGGCGGCGCATGCCACCCGGGCGCGGTCCGTCAGTGTGTCCCGTTGCGGCTCCGCGCCTCGTACCCCGCGTCGCGCAGTGCGGCCACGCCCCGCACCAGGTCGTCGGCCGTCTCGAACGCCATGCGCAGCGCGCCGCCCGTCTCGCGGATGCCGAGCACCTCGATGTCCTTGACGTTCACGTTGGCGTCACCCAACGCGGCCGTGATGCGCGCCAGCTCGCCCGGTCGGTCCGGCACGGCGAGAACGACCTCGTGCCTGGCGGGCAGGAGGCTGCGCCTGACGATGGGGATGCCGTCGCGGGTGCGCTTCGCCGCCTCGCCGGCGGCCAGCAGGTCGTCGGGCGCGTCGAGCAGCTCCTCGAGACGCTCGAGCTGGCCACGGAACGCGTGCAGCGCCTCCCGCACGGCCACGCGGTTGCCCGCGACCATGTCGCGACTCATGACGGGGTCGCCGCTGGCCACGCGCGTGATGTCGCGGAAACCGCCCGCCGCCAGCAGCATCTTGAGGGCGCGCTCCTCGCCGTCGTCCACCAGCGCCGTGAGCGCCACCGACGCCAGGTAGGGGAGGTGGCTCACCGTCGCCACCAGCCGGTCGTGCTGCTCCGGCTCCACCTGGATGGGCCGCGCGCCGAGGGCCTCCACGTACGCCAGGACCGCCGCCGCCGCCGCGGGGTCCGTGACACCCGCCTCGGGCGTCAGCACCCACACGGCGTTCTCCAGTAGCGCAGCGTCGGCGTTGAGCACGCCGCCGCGCTCGCTCCCGGCCATGGGGTGGCCACCCACGAAGCGCGCGCCGCGCATCCCCTCGACCACCGGCGCCTTGACGCTGCCCACGTCCGTGACGATCGTGCGCTCGCCCAGGTGCGGGAGCAGCGAGCGCCCCAGGGGGACGATGGTGCGCGCCGGCGTGGCCAACACCACGAGGTCGGCCTGACGGAGCCAGGGCCCGGGCGCGAGCTGCGCCTCGTCGATGGCGCCAAGGCCGCGCGCGGCGTCGAGCACGCCGGGGTCGCGGTCGTAGCCGATCACCCTGTCGGCGAGGAACCGCTGCCTCGTGCCCAACCCGATCGAGCCCCCTATGAGACCGACGCCGGCCACCACCACGGTGCCGAAGAGCGCGCGCGGTCTCACTGACCTACAGGCTCTTGCCGAGAGCGGCGACCACGCCCCTGAGGCGCGCCATGAGCTCCCCGAACTCGGCGTCGTCGAGCTGCTGCGCGGCGTCCGACTTGGCCTCCTCGGGTTTGGCGTGCACCTCGACGATGAGCCCGTCGGCGCCGGCGGCCGCGCTCGCCAGGGCGAGGGGCGGGACCAGGCCGCGCCGGCCCGCGGCGTGGCTCGGGTCGACCCACACCGGCAGGTGCGTCAGCTCCTTCAGCACCGGGACGGCGCTCACGTCGAGCGTGAACCTCGTGCTCGTCTCGAACGTGCGGATGCCGCGCTCGCACAGCACCACGTTCGCGTTCCCCTGGCTGAGGACGTACTCGGCCGCCTGCAGGAACTCGCTTATCGAGGTGCTCATGCCGCGCTTGAAGAGCACCGGCTTGCCCGCCTTGCCCACCTCGGCCAGGAGCGCGAAGTTCTGGCTGTTGCGCGCCCCGATCTGGAGCATGTCGGCGGTGGCGGCGACCGTGGCCACCAGTTCGGGCGCCGTCACCTCGGTGACGATGGGCAGGCCGGTCTCCTCCCGCGCCTCGGCGAGGAGCCGCAACCCCTCCTCGCCCAGCCCCTGGAAGGCGTAGGGGCTGGTGCGCGGTTTGTAGGCGCCGCCACGCAGCACGGCGCCGCCATGCTTCTTGACGATCGCGGCCGCGCCGGCGAGTTGCTCGGCGCTCTCGACCCCGCAGGGGCCGGCGGCAACGACGAAGGTCCCGTTGCCCGTCCTCACCGCGCCGCGCCCGGGCGTGCCGATGGTGACGCTCGAGTCGTCGTGCCGGAACTCGCGCGAGGCCAGCTTGTACGGCTTGGAGATGCGCATGACGGTGTCGACGCCCTGCAGGGCGGCCAGGTGCTCACGCACCTCCTCCGTCGGGGCGGGGCCGATGGCGCCCACGAGGGTGCGCGACTCGCCGGCGCTCACGTGGGGCGTGAACCCCAACCGCTTGATCTCGCCGAGGACGCGCTCCAGCGATTCCTGAGGGGCGTTCTTGGCCATGACGATGACCATGGTGAAACTCCTGGGTGGGCCGAGGCCGGCGCGGAGGGCCGGGCCTGGTGAGCGTGGGACCCGCGAAGCCCGGACGGCGAAGTGCTGCGCCGCCGCGGGTGGGTACTGGTTGTGCTGGGGGCGCGCCCGGGCCTAGGGCCGGGCGCTACCTGCCGCTAGGGAGGGGCGGTCGAAGCGACGGGCGTAGGCATAGCCGTAGCCATCGTCCATGGCACCACCTCCCTGGAGCGGGTTGGTCATGGCGCAGAGTGTAACAGGTGCGGCCCCGGTGTCAACGCGGGGCGTCCGGCTCGCGCCATCCGGGCAGGGCGTCCGGGAGTAACCTCTTGGACATGCGTCCCACCACTCCCCCCGGACCGGCCGGCAGCGGCGCGCCCGGCGCCGAGGTCGCCTACGTCCCGCCGCTCGGGGCGGGCGCGGGCAAGAACGACCGCTACCTGGCGCTGCGTCGTTACGTCCTCGCCCTCACGGAGGGCGAGGACGACTGGCTGGCGAACCTCGCCAACGCTGCGGCCGCCATCTTCGACCACGTGCCCGGCCTGAACTGGGCCGGCTTCTACCTGTTGAAGGGGGGCGAGCTGGTGCTGGGGCCGTTCCAGGGTAGGCCCGCCTGCGTGCGGATCGCGGTGGGGCGGGGCGTGTGCGGCGCCGCCGTCGCCGAGCGCCGCACTCAGGTGGTGCCCGACGTGCGTGAGTTCCCGGGCCACATAGCCTGCGACGACCGCTCCCGCTCCGAGATCGTGGTGCCTATCGTGGTGGATGGGGCGGTCGTCGCGGTACTCGACCTCGACAGCGCGGCCGTCGGCAACTTCGACATCGAGGACCGGCGCGCGCTGGAGACCATCGTCAAGGACCTGGCGCCGCGCGTCGACTGGGGCGCCGCGACGCGCGCCTAGCCGCGCGGTTGGGCGCGCGCGGGCCAGGCCCGCGCGCGGCTCAGGCCCGGGTGCCGGCGAAGGCGACGGCGGCGAGCAGCAGCCTGAACGGGGCGGCGTGCTCCGGGTGCTCGCGGAACGCCATCTCGGGGTGCCACTGGACGCCGAGCACCCAGGAGCCGTGGCGCTCCTCGACGGCCTCGACCAGGCCGTCGCCCGCGTGGGCCACCGGCCTGAGGCCGGCTCCCACCTCTGCGATCGCCTGGTGATGGTAGCTGTTGGTCCTCACGTCGGTGGTCCCGAACGCCTCTGCCAGGCGGCTGCCCGGCGCCAGGCGGACGGGGTGCAGCGGTGCGCCGCGCAGGTCGCGTTGGTCGTGCTGCCACGCCTCGGGTAGCGCCGGCACGTGCTGGTGGAGCGTGCCGCCCTCCGCGACGTTGATGACCTGATGCCCGCGGCAGATGCCGAGCACGGGCTTGCCGAGGGCGCGGAAGGCGCTGTAGAGGGCCAGCTCGAAGGCGTCGCGCCGCTCGTCGACGCTGCCGAGGTCCGGGTGGGGAGCGGCTCCGAACAGCGCCGGGTCGACGTCGGCGCCGCCCGTCAGCAGCAGGGCGTCGTGCCCGGCCGCGAACGCTGGCGCCAGCGCGGGGTCGAGCACCGCCACCATGGTCGGGAGCCCTCCGGCGGCGGCGACCGCCTGCGAGTAGTTGCGGCCCGTGAGCGCGTCCTCGCGCAGGAGGCCGGTGGTGCGGTTGCTGGTGCCCGTGCTCAAGAGCACGCGGGGCCTGAGGGAGTCGGTCACGCCCCCCAGGCTACCCCCGCGGCGTTCCGCCCGCCACCGTCGCCGCGCCGGCGGCACCTGGTACGCTCCCGGGTACGGATGCCGGTGCCGGGCGCGGCGCGCCGCGGCCGGCGGGGAGGGTGAATGCCTGGAATCGCGATGATCGGCGCCCAGTGGGGCGACGAGGGCAAGGGCAAGGTCGTCGATGCGTTGGCGGCCGAGGCCGACCTGGTCGTGCGTTACTCCGGCGGGGCCAACGCCGGGCACACGGTGGTCGTGGGCGGCGAGGTCTTCAAGCTCCACCACCTGCCGTGCGGCACGCTGCACGACGGGCCGACGTCGGTGCTGGGCGGGGGCATGGTGGTGGACCCCTGGACCTTCCTCGAGGAGCTCGACGCCTTGAGCGCGCGCCGCGACCCCGGGCGCGTGCTCGTGTCGACCGAGGCGCACCTCGTGTTGCCGCATCACAAGAAGAACGACGAGGGGGGCGGTTTCGTGGGCACCACGGGTCGCGGCATCGGCCCCGCCTACTCCGATAAGGCGCGCCGCATCGGCGTGCGAGCCGGCGACCTCACCGACGAGGCGGTGCTGCGCGAGCGCCTCGCGCGGCTGCTCGAGGCCAAGCCGAACTCGACCGCGCGGGTCGGTTGGACGAGCGTCGACGCGGCCTTCGCCGAGCTCGCCGAGGTCAGGGACCGCCTTGCGCCGCTCGTCGCCGACACGGGCGCGCTGACGCGCGACGCGCTCGCTCGCGGCGAGCGCGTGCTGTTCGAGGGTGGGCAGGGCACCATGCTCGACCTGGCATACGGCACCTACCCGTACGTCACGTCGAGCCACCCCACCGTCGGCGGCATCCTCGTGGGTGCGGGGGTGAGCCACAAGGCCCTCACGGGCGTGTACGGGGTCGTGAAGGCGTTCACGAGCCGCGTCGGCCACGGGCCGTTCCCGACGGAGGTCACCGACGAGGCCATGGCCGCGCGGTTGCGCGGAACGGGCGTCAACCAGTGGGACGAGTTCGGGACCACGACGGGCAGGCCGCGGCGCGTCGGGTGGCTCGACCTGCCTCAGCTCAGGTTCGCCTGCGACGTCAACGGCTTCGACGGCCTGGTGGTGACCAAGCTCGACGTGCTCTCGGGCCTGGAGCGGGTGCGGGTCGCCGTCGATCACGGCCCCGGCGGGGCGGTGTACGAGGAGCTGCCCGGCTGGGGCGAGCTGCGCGGGCTAGGGCACCGTTCGGCGCTGCCGCGCGAGGTCCACGACTACCTGAGCCTCATCGAGGCGCACACGGGCGTCCCGGTCGCCATGTTCTCGACCAGCCCCGACCGCGAGGACACGTACGGCTCGGTCGACTGGTGAGCCTCAGGGTGCTCCTGTGGACCGTTGCCGCCCTCGCCGTCCTGGCCGTGCTCGCGCTGGGCGCGGTGGGGTGGGTCTTGGCGGGCCGCGTCGTCGTGCCCCAACCCTACGGGCTGGCGCCCGAGTTCGAGCTGGGTCGCGTGACCGACCTGACGGGCGGTAGGTACGGCGTCGAGCTCCCTGGCGGCGCGGCGCCCGCGCAGCACGCCAACGCCCGCGCCGCGGGCGCCTACCTGCTGCTGTGGGAGGGCGGTCACGGGGCCCTCCGCGAGGTCCTGGCCGACGACGGCGCCACGGTCACGCGCGCCGTGGAGCTGCGTGAGGGCGCGCCACCCGCCGCGGGGTTGAAGGGGCGCATCGACAACTTCTACTACCGGCACGACCCGGCCACCGACCTCGGCATCGCCTACGAGGAGCTGCGTCTCGACGGACCCGTTGGCGGGCTGCGGGCCTGGTACCTGCCGGCGGAGCAGGGGACGGCGGTGCTCCTCCTGCACGGGCGCAGGCGCGGGGAGCTCATCGAGACGCTCCGCTTCGCGAAGGCCCTCAACGAGCTCGGCCTGCCCGTCCTGGCGCTCGCCTATCGCAACCACGACGCCAGCGACCCCAGCCCGGACGGCCTCTACCATTACGGCGCGAGCGAATGGCAGGACGCCCTGGTGGGCGCGTTGGAGCTGGCGCGGCGCGGTCACGGCCGGCTGATCCTCTACGGGCTCTCCATGGGCGGCGCGGTGGCGCTCGAGGCGCTGGAGCGCTGGCCGGCGCCGGCGCCGGAGGTCGTCGGGCTGGTGCTCGACTCGCCCCTGGTGAGCCCGAGCGACGTCGTCGAGGTCGGCGCCGTCAAGGCCGGCCTGCCGTTCCCCGGCGCGCTGACGCGCCTCGCGCTGTTCGTGGCTGGGTTGCGGACGGGCGTCGACTTCGCGGGCCTCGAGCAGGCGCGCACCGCCGGCGGCATCGGCGTGCCTGTGCTGCTCGTGGCCGGCGAGGAGGATTCGACGGTGCCCGTCAGCGCGGTGGACGCCTTCGCGCGCGAGGTGCGCACGCCCCTCACCTACCTGCGACTACCGGGGGTGGAGCACGTGGAGGCGTGGAACCACGACCCGGCCAGGTACGCGGGGTGGCTGCGGGCGTTCATCGCGTCGCTGGAGGTGCGCGCCGCCGCCCCGTGAGCGGGCCGCGCCCTCCCTGCGACGCCTCAGCGCTCGGCGAGCGGCTTGAACTTCAGGCCCATCGGGCCGGAGTAGACCAGGCGGGGGCGCATGATGCGGTTGTCGGCGTACTGCTCGTACAGGTGCGCCATCCAGCCCGGCACGCGCGCCACGGCGAAGATGGGCGTGTACATGTCGCCGGGGAAGCCGAGCATGCGGTAGACGGAGGCCGAGAAGAAGTCGACGTTGGGCTTGACGGCCTTGCCGCGTTTGGCCATCTCGCGGTCCATGACCCGCTCCATCTCGAGGCTCATGTCGAACCACTTCGAGTCGCCCGACTCCTTGGCCAGCTGGCGGCTGACCTCCTTGAGGATCTGCGCGCGCGGGTCGAGCACCTTGTAGACGCGGTGCCCGAAGCCCATGACGCGACCGCCGGGCTGAGAGAGGATGTTCATGACGTAAGGCTCGACGCCCGCCACGCTGCCGATCCCCTCGAGGGCCTTCATGACGGCCGTGTTGGCGCCGCCATGCAGCGGGCCCTTGAGGGCGCCGACGGCCGCCGTGATGGCGCTATAGACGTCGGTGAGGGTGGAGGCCGTGGCGCGCGCGACGAATGTGCTGGCGTTCGACCCGTGCTCGGCGTGCAGCACGAGCGCGACGTCCATCACGCGTGTGGCGGCGGCCGACGGCTCCTCGCCCGTGAGCGTGTAGAGGAAGTTGCCCGCCAGGCTCAGGTCGCTGCGGGGCGCAACCGGCTCGAGGCCGCGCCGCACCCGCTCGAAGGCGGCCGTGAGCGTGGGGAACTGCGCCAGGAGCTTCGTGCCGATGCGGTGGACGTTCGCCTCGTCGACGCCGTCGGGATCCTCGTCGTAGGGCGCGAGCAGGGAGGCCGCCGTGCGGATGGCGTGCATGGGCGAGTGACCCTGCGGCAGCGCGCGGTAGAGGTCGTAGACGGCGTCGGGCACGTGGTAGTGCGGCGCGATCGCGGCCTTGAACGCCTCGAGCTGGGCGGAGTCGGGGAGCGCGCCGTGCCACAGCAGGTACACGACCTCCTCGAAGCTCGCCTTGTCGGCCAGCTCGTTGATGTCGTAACCGCGGTAGACGAGTTGACCCTTGCCGCCGTCGATGAAACAGACGCCGCTCGTGTCGATGTAGACGCCGTCCAGGCCCCTGTTGATGGTTTGTTCCATGTTTCCTCCGCCGCTCACGCGGTCTTCAGTCGAGTGCCAGTCTACCCGCTGGCTGGGGCTTACCGGGGACGCCTGCGGTCCGACGGGGCTAACGCCGCCGCAGGACCGTGACGGCGACCGTGACGGCGGCGGCCGCGAGGCTGGCGGCGAGGTAACCGCGCGGACCGAACTGGGCCAGCGTCACGACGGCGCCGACGAGGAGGAAGGCGACGCCGAACACGAACGGCCAGTGTCCGGGCCGGCTCTCGAGGCCCTCGACCGTGAGGGCCGCGGCGCCGACGCTGACCAGGAACGAGCCCTGCCACCTGAACGCCACCTCGAGGAGCGTGCCCACGGCGGCCCCCGCCAGGAGCCCGCCCACCAGCAGGGCGGCGTAGGCGCCGCTGCGGGCGTAGACGACGAGAAGCGCCGCGGCCGCCAGCAGCAGCCATAGCCAGGCGCTGCTCGACGTGACGGCCGCGAGCAGCACGAGCGCGGCCAGCGTCGCCAGCGCGAGCAGGACCCGGAGCTGGGGCGACATCAGCTCGCCCCGCCGTCAGTGCGGGCGCCAGGGCGTGACGGCCGCGGGGACGGGCCGCGCGGGCCTGGGTGACGGGCAAGCACGCCTTCTCATATCACTTCGGTGAGAGGGGCGCCGTGGGGGTGGTGCCGCCGGTTCCCCGGGTGGGAAGTCTGCTACGGCGCCGAGGCGGGACGGGTGCTATGGTGTGCCAACGCTCGAAGGAACGACCGGAGCGTGACCGCCGGTCAGCCAGCCCCGCGGTCGAGGCGACGGTCGGCGTGCGGAAGCCGAACCCGCGAACCGGACGAGGCGAACATGACCACGGCGAAGACCACCCTCACGCGTAACAGCGGGCACGCCTGCCCGGTGGCGCCGCGCGTCCGCGCGAGGCGCCTCCTCGGGACTCGTGCCCGTGCGCACGCCGCGTCGCTACTAGACGTCGGCTCCATGGTCCGCGCCCGCCCGGCGCTCGCCCCGACGTCAGCCGTCGGGGCGTTCGCTTGTGCGGGGCCGGCGGCCCGCATGGAACCGGCAGGACGGAACACGAACGAAGGGAGGCCCGTATGATCCTGGAGTCCCAGCTCTTCCAGCCGTTCACCGAAGAGCCGATCTCGGTAATCAGCGAGGCCGGCGAGTGGATCGCCCCGTTCGACCTCGACCTCGGCACGGAGCAGTTGGTCGGGATGTACAGGCACATGCTCCTCGGGCGCGTCATGGACGAGCGCCTCGGGCGGCTGCAGCGCCAGGGTCGCGTCAGCTTCGTCGCGCCCAGCGCGGGGCACGAGGCCGCGCAGGTGGGCGTCGCGCACGCCATCAAGCCGGGCTTCGATTGGCTCTTCCCCTATTACCGCGACGTCACCCTGGTCACTGCCGTCGGCCTGCCGCCGGTCGAGTCGATGGGTCAGTCCATGGGCACGCTGGCCGACCCGAGCCGCGGTCGCCAGATGCCTTATCACCCTGCCTCGAAGGAGCTCAACGTCTTCTCCGTGGCGTCGCCCATCGCCTCGCACGTCCCGCCGGCCGCCGGCACCGCCATCAGCATCAAGCTGCGCGGCACCGGTCAGGTGGTCGTCTGCACGTTCGGTGACGGCGCCACCAGCGAGGGCGATTGGCACGCGGGCGTCAACTTCGCCTCCGCCCAGGGCGCGCCGATCGTGTTCGTGTGCCAGAACAACCGCTACGCCATCAGCGTCGGCTTCGAGAAGCAGACGGGCGCCGAGAGCGTCTACACGAAGGCGCACGCCTACGGCATGCCGGGCTACTTCGTCGACGGCATGGACGCCCTCGCCTGCTATTACGTGATGCGCGACGTGGTGCAGCGGGCGCGCGACGGCATGGGCCCGGCGCTCGTGGAGATGCTCGTGTACCGTTACGGTGGGCACTCCTCGGCCGACGACGACTCCGTCTACCGGCCGCGCGGCGAGGTGGAGCGGTGGCGCAAGCGCGACCCTCTCGGCCGGATGCGCCGTTTCCTCGAGCGCCGCGGGGAGTGGGACGACGCTGCGGAGCGTGCCGCCAGGGACGAGTTCGAGGCGCAGGTGACCGCCGCCGTCAAGGAAGCCGAGTCCGCCGGTCCGGTGCCCACGGCCGCGATGTTCGAGGACGTGCTGGCCGACGTGCCCGCCGCCCTCGCTAAGCAGCGCGCCGACCTGCTCGGCTGACGCCACTAGGAAGGTGCCGCACATGAGTGCCGTGACGATGGTCCAAGCGATAGCGCGGACCCTGGACGAGGAGATGGCGCGCGACGACCGCGTCGTCGTGGTGGGCGAGGACGTCGGCAAGCGCGGCGGGGTGTTCCTCGCCACGGAGAAGCTGTTCGATAAGTACGGCCCCGACCGCGTGATCGACTCGCCGCTCTCGGAGGCGGCCATCATCGGCGCCGCACTGGGCATGGCGGTGCACGGGCTGCGGCCCGTGGCCGAGATCCAGTTCTCCGACTACGTCTTCCCGGGGTTCGACCAACTCGTGTCGCAGGTCGCCAAGCTCAGGTACCGCTCGGGCGGGCAGTTCACGGCCCCCATGGTGGTGCGCATGCCGGCCGGCGGCGGGGTGAAGGGCGGCCATCACCACTCGCAGAGCCCGGAGGCGCACTTCGTGCACACGGCCGGCCTCAAGGTGGTGTTCCCGTCCACCCCGTCCGACACCAGGGGCCTCCTGAAGAGCGCCATCAGGGACGAGGACCCGGTAGTCTTCATGGAGCCCAAGCGGCTCTACCGCGCCGTCAAGGAGGAACTCTCCGACGACCCCGACGAGCTGATCCCCATAGGCAAGGCGGCCGTGAGGCTGCGGGGTGACGACGTGGTGCTCGTGAGCTACGGCGGTTCGATGGCCGAGACGACCCGCGCCGCTAAGGCGTTGGTGGAGCAGGGGTTCTCGCCCCACGTGATAGACCTGCGGTCCCTGGCGCCGTGGGACGAGGAGACGGTGCTCGAGGCGGTGGCGCGCGTGGGTCGGGTGGTGCTGGTCAGCGAGGCGCCCAGGAGCGCGAGCTTCATCAGCGAGGTGGCCGCCACCATCGCCGAGGAGCTCCTCGACCAGCTCCTGGCGCCCCCGCTCCGCGTGACGGGCTTCGACACGCCCTACCCCTACGCCCAGGACCGCGAGTACCTGCCCGGCCCCGCCCGCATCATGCGGGCCGTGCAGCACGCGCTCGATTACTGACTGAGCGGCCGCGACGGCGCGGCCGACGAGGAGTTGCGCATGGCGAGAGAGTTCCGGCTGCCCGAACTGGCCGAATCGGTGGTGGAGGGCGAGATCGTCCGCTGGCTGGTGGCGGAGGGCGAGACGGTCGCCCTCGACCAGCCCGTCGCGGAGGTACTCACCGACAAGGCCACGGTGGAGCTGCCGAGCCCGTACGCGGGCGTGCTGCTCAAGCAGCTGGCGGCCGAGGGGGACGTCGTGCAGGTGCACGCCCCCATCGCGCTCTTCGCCGACGCCGCGGCGGCCGCCGCACCGCCCGCACCGCCCGCACCGCCCGCGCCGGCCGCGGCGCCCGAGCGCCCTGCCGGCGCGCCTCCGGCGGACGACGGCGAGAGCCTCAGCCTCTTCAAGCCGGCGGCCGACAAGGGCGACCAGGAGTTGCCGCGACTGCGACGGCCCGGCGCCAGGGCGGGCGCCGGGGCCGCCACTGCCGAGGCGGCCCCACGCGCAGCCGCGATGCCGACTCCGGGGGCGCGGGGGCCGTACGGGCGGGTCGTCGCGGTCCCCGCGGCCCGCCGCCTGGCGCGCGAGCTCGGCGTCGACGTGGCCGCGGTGGTCGGTAGCGGCCCGCACGGCCGGGTGCGCGTCGACGACGTCCGCGACCACGCCGCCGGCCCCGCGCCGGCCGCCGCGCAGGGCGGCCTGCCGCCCGTGCCGCCCTACCGGACGCCCGCCGGCTACGAGGCGCGCGAGGAGCGCGTGCCGCTGCGCGGCCTGCGACGCCTGATCTCCAACCAGATGGTCGCCTCGCACCTCCACACCGTGCGGGCGCTGCACGTGGACGAGGCCGACGTCACGGCGCTCGTGGCGCTGCGCGACAAGCTCAAGCCGCGCGCCGCCGCCAGGGGCGTCAGGCTCTCGTACCTACCGTTCGTCATGAAGGCCGTCGCCGCCGCCCTGGCGGAGTACCCGGCCCTGAACTCGAGCCTGGATGAGGCGACGAACGAGATCGTGCGCAAGAGCTACTACAACCTCGGCATGGCCGTGGCCACGGAGGCGGGGCTGGTCGTGCCCGTGGTGCGCGACGTGGACGTCCGCACCATCGCCGAGCTGGCTGCCGACGTGAACCGGCTGGCGGACGCCGCCAAGGCCGGCAGACTGGCGCCCGACGACATGAAGGGCGGCACCTTCTCGATCACCAACATCGGTAGCCTCGGCGGGCTCTTCTCCTTCCCGATCATCAACGTGCCCGAGGCGGCCATCCTCGGAGTCCACTCGATCAAGAAGCGCCCCGTGGTGCTCCCCGACGACAGCATCGCGGCGCGGCAGATGCTCTACCTGAGCCTCTCCTTCGACCACCGCCTCGTGGACGGCGCCGAGGGCGCCATGTTCACGAGCCGCGTCATCGACCTGCTCGAGAACCCCGAGGCCATGCTGCTCGACCTCTGACGCCGGGGCGCGACCGGAGGCGGCGGCACCCCACCGTAGAATCGGCACGTGAAGCGCGGCGACCTGCCCGTCCTCCCTACCTCCAGCGGCTGCTACCTGTTCTACGGCGCGGACGAGACCGTGCTCTACGTCGGCAAGGCGGTGAACCTGCGTAGCCGCGTCGGCAGCTACTTCGGGAGGCAGGCGGGACAGAAGGCGCGCCTCCTCACGCGGGAGGCCCGTCACCTCGAGTTCATCGTCACGCAGGACGAGGTCGAGGCGCTGATCCTCGAATCCAACCTCATCAAGCGGCACCTGCCTCACTACAACGTGCTGCTGAAGGACGACAAGAGCTACCCGTTCCTCAAGCTGACTAACGAGGCGTACCCCACGCTCATCTTCACGCGGACGGTCGTGAAGGACGGCGGCACCTACTTCGGGCCGTACCCGAGCGCGGGCGCCGTCCGGCAGGTCCTCGACCTCGTCTATAGCGTCTTCAAGCTGCGCAAGAACAGCGGCGTGCCCATGGAGAGCCGCAAACGCCCCTGCCTCCGCTACCACATGGGTCGCTGCTTCGCGCCGTGCGTCGGGTGGGCCGACCCGGCCGAGTACGCGCTGGTCGTCGCCGACGTGAAGGCCTTCCTCGAGGGGCGCGTGGGCGAGATCGTCGAGCGGCTGGAGGGGCAGATGCGCGAGGCGGCGCGACGCCGCGACTTCGAGCTGGCCGCCACCTACCGCGACCGGCTCGACGCCGTAAAGCGCCTGACCGGCTACGACACCAGCGTCGTGATGGCCGGTAGCGACGACCTCGACTTCCTCGGGGTGGCGAAGGCGGGCGACGTGGCGATGGTGCAGCTCTTCCAGATGCGCCGCGGCCGGGTCGTCGGGCGCGACAAGCGCCTGATGACGAACGCCGAGAACGCCAACGACGGCGAGATCCTCGAGCGGTTCATGGGCGACTACTACGGCGTGGCGACGCAGCTCCCGCCGCGCGTGCTCCTGCCGCCATCCGAGCTCGACCAGGAGGTGTGGCACCGCTTCTTGAGCGCCCGCGCCGGCAAGAAGGTCGAGGTGAGGGTGCCGCAACGGGGCGACAAGGTGGAGCTCATCGAGCTGGCGCGCCGCAACGCCGTCACGGGCGTCGAGGCCGAGATCGCCCTGCTCGAGCGGCGCGGTGAGGCGCCGGGCGTGGGCGACCTGCAGCGGCTCCTCGCCCTGCGGGATCCGCCGTGGCGCATCGAGGGCTACGACATCTCGAACCTGATGGGCACACACACCGTGGCGAGCATCGTGGCCTTCGAGGGGGGACGCGCCAAGCGGAGCGACTACCGCCGGGTGCGCATCCGCGACCTCGACAAGGCCGACGACTTCTTCAGCATGCACCAGGTCGTCTACCGGCGCTTCACCGGAGCGTTGGCTGACAAGCTCCCACCGCCCGACCTGCTGCTGATCGACGGGGGGAAGGGGCAGTTGGGCGCGGCCAAGCGCGCCCTCGCAGACGCGGGCGTCACGGTGCCACTCGTCGGCCTGGCCAAGAAGCAGGAGACGCTCATAACGGAGGCTGGCGAGGAGGTGCTCGTGCCGCTCAGCCACCCTGCACTGCGGCTACTGATGCACGTGCGCGACGAGGCGCACCGCACCGCCGTCGGCTACAACCGCCAGCGTCGCGGGAAGTCGGCCACGCGCTCGCTGCTTGACGACGTGCCCGGGATCGGGCCTAAGCGCCGCGACGCGCTCCTCGCTCACTTCTCCAGCGTGGAGGAGTTGAAGGGGGCGGAACTCGAGACGCTCGCCGCCGTGCCGGGAGTGGGACTGGCCGCGGCGAGAGCCGTGAAGGACTACTTCGAGGGCAGCAGCGACTGACCCGGCGCGCGAAGCGCGCGTCAGGTGAGGGGCACCTTGGACTGCCCCGTCACGCGAGGGGCGGGGGCGGGGCGCCAGTCGGCGCGCAGCAGCTCCATGCGGACGTCGACGCGGCCCGAGGCGTCGACCCGCCTGTCGACCTCGTGGAACCCCACCTTCTTGAAGGCGCGCTGGGCGCGGACGTTGTCGCCGAAGGTGTTCAGGCGCACCAGGGCCATGCCGAGGGCGTCGAAGGCGTAGCCGAGGAGGGCGTGCATGGCTTCGGGACCGTACCCCGTCGCCCAGTGCGTGCGCTCGCCGATGATGATGCCGAGCGTCGCCTGGTCGCCACGCACGTCGTACAGCTCGGTGGTGCCGATGAAGTCGTCGCGCTCGTCGAAGATGCCGAAGGTGGCGCGGTCCGAGCGCTTGGAGTCGCTCTTCAACAGGCGCTTGAGCAGCCATAGCGGCATGCGGTTGGGCGGCGTGCCGTTCAAGTAGGCGATCTCCGGGTCGCGGAAGTGGCTCTGCAGGCGGCGCCAGTCGGCGTCGGAGAACTCCTCCAGCGGCCGCAGGGTCACACGCCCGTAGGCCGGTCTCATACGCCGACCAGTCTACCCGTATGCCCGGGCGTCATAGGCAGTGGCCTAGCCGAGACGGCGCGGCGGGGGCCGCGTGGCTATACTCCCCCTACCCAAGGCGCCCCGCCGCGCTGCTCCACGCGCGCCCGCGCCCTCCCGAGGTGACGATGACGGACGTACCCCCCACAACGCCGCGCCTCACCGGCGGCGACTTCGCCACGGCGTTCCGGCGCCTCGTCACGGCGATCTCCGCCGTGGTGGTCGGACAGGAGCGGGTGGTGGAGGAGCTGATCGTGGCCGCCCTGGCGCGCGGTCACGTCTTGCTCGAGGGCGTGCCCGGCCTCGGCAAGACGAAGCTGGTTCGCACCTTCGCGGACGTGTGCGCCCTCGAGTACAACCGTATCCAGTTCACCCCGGACCTGATGCCGGCCGACGTGACCGGCACCAACGTCTTCATCGAGGCCCGTCACGAGAGCCGCTTCGAGTTCCAGCCCGGGCCGGTCTTCACCAACGTCCTACTGGCGGACGAGATCAACCGCGCCACTCCCAAGACCCAGTCGGCCCTGCTCGAGGCCATGCAGGAGCGCGCCGTCACGGTGGCGGGCCGCCGCTACGCGCTCGACGAGCCGTTCGTCGTGCTGGCCACCCAGAACCCGCTGGAGATGGAGGGCACCTACCCGCTGCCGGAGGCGCAACTCGACCGCTTCCTGTTCAAGGTGATCACCGAGCGCCCCGACTCCGCCACGCTCGAGCGCATCCTCATCATCACCACCGGCAGCACGGAACCGCAGGCGCACGAGGTCATCGCCAAGGCGGACCTCCTGCGGCTGCAGGCCATGCTCCGCGCGGTGGCCGTCGCCGAGCCCGCGCTGCGTTACGTGGTGCGCCTGGTCGAGGCGACCCACGCTCACAAGCTGGTTCGGCTGGGCGCCAGCCCGCGCGGCGCCCAGGCCGTGACCCTGGCCGCGAAGGGGTTCGCCCTCGCGGCGGGCCGGCCCAACGTCGAGCTCGCCGACCTGCGCCGGGCCGCCGTGCCCGCCCTCCGCCACAGGCTGCTCCTGAGCTTCGAGGCCGAGGTCGAGGGCGTGACGCCCGACGCGGTGTTGGAGGAGGTAATCGCCCAGGCCGAGATGGGAAGCTGAGCCGTGCTGGCGGGCCCCACCCGAGCCCTCCTCGACCGCTACGCGCTCGCTTCGCGCGCGCTCTCGCGCGTGGGCGGCGAGCGCAGTTCCACGGAGAGCGGCCAGAGCGTGGAGTTCCACGACTTCAGGCCGTACCAACCCGGCGACGAGCTCCGCTACGTCGACTGGCGCGTGTACGCCCGCACCGGGCGGCTCACCACCCGCCTCTACCAGGCCGAGAGGGCCGTGCAGTTGCACCTGCTGCTCGACACCACGCGCAGCATGGGCCAAGACGGCAAGCTCGAGCACGCCCGCACCCTGGTGCGCCTCCTCTCCTACGTCGCTCAGCGCGACGCGCCCACCCAACTGCACCTGCTGGACGGGAGCGCCACGCCACGCGCCCGCGGGCGCCGCGGCATGGCGGCAACATGGGCCTTCCTCGACGCCGCGACCCTCCTGGCCGGGGAGGCGCAAGGTCCACTCAGCGGGCTCGTAAGCTTCGCCCGGCGCCTGCCCGCGGTGCGCGGTCGAGCGCTAGTGATCTTCGTCTCCGACCTCCTCGAGGACGCGCCCATCGAACCGAGCCTCGTGGCGTTGCGCTCGCGCAGGTTCGACGTCGGCTTCCTACAGCTCGTGTCCGCGCGCGAGCTCGACCCGCCGGCCGGCCGTTTCGAGTTGCACGACGTGGAGACGGGCGCCAGGCTCGACGCCGGCCCGGAGGAGGCCGCCGCCTACCGCGACGAGGTGCGTCGCCACGTCCGGCGCGTCCGGGCCGCCATAGTGCGCGCCGGCTACCGACACCAGCTGCTCGTCACGCCTGAGGTCGACGTTGGCGACGAGCGTGAGGCGTTCGGGGCGCTGGTGCGTTCGGGGGTCCTGGTGAGGCGGTAGGTCGCCGGCGCGGGTCGTGGCGCCCGCGCGGCGGTCACGCTCCTCGCTGGCGGCCACGCTCCCGGCTGGCGGCCGGGCTCCCGGTTGGCTGCCGGGCTCCCGGCCAGGGGCCGGGCTCCCCGCCGGCGCCAGGGCTCCCGCCCACGCTCCGACCCGTATGATGGCCCCCGTGACTGAACGGTTGGCACTGCTTGTGCTGGCGGCGGTGGCGCTGCTGGCGGTGTTCGTCGCGCCGTGGGGCGCCGTGAACCGGGAGACGGGCGCGCGCAGCGCCGTCATGATGCTGGACGGCCGCACGTTCGACTTCACCGGCCGCACCGACCCCGTAGATTTCCCCCAGCGAGGGGCGGTGCTCGTCGTCACCCTCCTCGGCCTGGCCGGCATCGGCGCGGGGGCGCTCCTCAAGGAGCGGCCGCGGCGCCTCGCCTGGCTGGCCGCCGGGCTGGTGCTGGTGGCGGGCACGGGGTGGGGCCTACAGAGCTTCACCACCGCCGTGGACGCGGCTCGCACGGGCGCCTTCGAGGCCGAACTGCGCGGTGCCATCGAACGGCCGCGGCCCGCCTACGACGTCGCCAAGCTCGAGGCCGCCCTCGCCACCGTCGACGAACGCAGCCTCACGGAGAACGTGGCCGTCGTGGACGCGGCGGGGCTCGTCATCAGGCGCCTGCCTTACACGAACGCCGGTTTCGGGGCCGCCGCCTTCCTCGCCATCGTGGCCGGCGGCATCGCCACGCTGTTCGGGCTGCGGGCCGTGCGCGGCATGCCCGGGGTGGTGGACCGGCTCCTGCATTCGGCCGCCGTGCCGACGGCCGCCATCCTGCTGGCGCTCCTCGCGGCCGCCGTCGTGATCCTCGCCCTCCAACCCACGCCGCTGGGCTCGAGCGTGCAGCTCGGCGGTCCGTTCGAACGGCTGGTGGGGCGGCTCGATACCCTCTGGTACGCCTACTACTCCATGTTCCACGACTCGCTCGGGACCGTGAACGGCTTCGCCGAGTCGCTAAAGTTCGCCACGCCGCTGATCTTCACGGGCCTGGCCGTCGCCTTCGGCTTCCAGGCGGGGCTCTTCAACATCGGCGCGCCCGGCCAGATGGTCATGGGGGCCATCTTCGCCATGTTCGGCGGACTCTACATCCCAGGACCCAAGTTCGTGGTGCTGCCTCTCGCCATACTCGCGGCCGCGCTCGGCGGCGGCCTCTGGGGGGCGTTGCCCGGCTGGCTGAAGGCGCGCTTCGGAGCCAACGAGGTCATCAACACCATCCTGCTCAACTTCGTGGCCGCCTCGGCCTTGCTCTTCATCCTCTCTTCCGGCAACGTGTTCGCGGCGGCGGCGCTCCGGTTACTGGCCGTCGTCGGCGTCTTCGTGGTCGTGGTCTTGCTGCTGCTCGCGTTCAGGGGCGTGAGGCGCGCGTCGCGCCGGGCGCCGCGGGTCGCCTTCGCGGTCGGCGCCACCGTGCTACTGGCCGGCTGCGTCGTCGCCGGCCTGCCGCGGCCCGGCGACGCGCCCGTGACGGTGCAGATGCCCTTCAAGGTCCCCGGCAACGAGCCTAAGTCCAAGTCGTTGAACCCCTCCGCCACCATCCCC
>Ga0226835_1000606_pt1 | contig 33728 bp, 32 predicted proteins | sample LAC_MetaG_1_FD_163627 | JGI IMG/M metagenome (GOLD analysis project Ga0226835, IMG submission 163627) | Anaerobic ammonium oxidizing microbial communities from anammox membrane bioreactor (MBR) in UC Berkley, California, United States -... | ecosystem: Engineered > Bioreactor > Anaerobic >...
GTCTCTGCCTGTAGCCTTAAGCCCATGCATGCCGTGCCGGTTCTCGCGTCAGGCTTTTCTCTTGTGGTACAATAACCGCAGATTCTCGCCCTGGAGGACGCATGATCAACCCTGAATTACTTGAAATCCTGCGCTGCCCTGTGTGTGTGCGTGAACCCGGCAAAGAGGGTTTACTCACCCTTCACCGGGAAAGCTGGTTGGTCTGTCAGGATTGTGACCGCAAATACCCCATTGTGGAAGACATCCCCGTCATGCTGATTGACGAAGGAGACAAATGGGTTTCGACGCCGCTAGAATCGTTGCCCGTTCCTCCACCGCAGATCAACTGAGGAGAAACGAATTTCCGGCACCGGGTCTGTTTGGAATCGTTCTTGCACCCATGCACGGTAAAGACCCGTCGTGCACAGGAAGAGGAGATTAACCCCGTCTTATGGACCGTGCAACCCCCCAATTCGTCCGGCAACGTCACCGGAATATCGACCGTATCACCCTGATCCTGATCATTGCGTTCGCCATTCTGGCCATTACCACGGCTGTGGTGGCCTTCTTCTGGGCGCGCAGTTTCTTTGCCTCCTGGTCGATGACCGGCCTGGATGGTAAACCTGCCATAACCGCCCCGGGGAATACCTCCAACAACGGAACGATTGTCATCCCCGAAGGCAGCGCCAATCAGGCCTTTCAGCCTTCGGATAGCGTCCCCGCTCCCCAGCCCTGGGATGGCAAGACCCGCGTATCCATCCTGCTGATGGGACTGGATTACCGCGACTGCGAGACCGAAGCCGGCTTCCAGGAATGCGATACCTCAAGCGCCGCGCGTACCGATAGCATGATGCTGCTCTCGATCGACCCCGTCAGCAAGACCGCCGGAATGCTTTCGATCCCCCGTGATTTGTGGGTGTACATTCCCGGGTTCGATTACGCGAAAATCAACACCGCTTACTTCCTCGGCGAAGCTAACAAGCTCCCCGAAGGCGGCCCCGGCCTGGCCATGGACACCGTCGAACAATTCCTGGGCGTACCTGTGCAATTTTACGCCCTGGTTGATTTCGACGCCTTCGTGCGCATCATTGATGAAATTGGCGGGGTGAAAATCCGCCCCAAGGAACGTATTAAGATCGACCCCATCGGGCCGAATAACACGTTTTACCTCGACCCCGGCGTTTACGTGGTCGATGGGGCAACAGCCCTGGCTTACGCGCGTAACCGCTACACCGAAGGCGGCGACTTCGACCGCGCCCAGCGTCAGCAAGAAGTGCTCCTTTCGATCCGCGAGCGTGTGCTTAAGTTCAATATGCTCCCAACCCTCATTGCCAAAGCTCCCCGCCTTTACAATGAGGTGCAGAAGGGAGTGCGCACCAATTTGACCTTACAGCAAATTGTCCAGCTGGCTATCCTTGCGCAGGACATCGGCGCTGAAAACATCAAGCGGGGGGTGATCGGCCCACCTCAGTATGTGACCTTCAGCCAGTCTCCCGATGGACAGGCCATTGAAATCCCCGTCACAGACCAGATTCGCCTGTTACGCGATGAAATTTTTGCCTCAGGTCCGGCGGCTGGCCCCGCGGCCGTGAGCAGCGACCTCAACGAACTGGTTAAGCAGGAGCAGGCGCGGGTGGTGATTAAAAACGGCACTACCACCGAAGGGCTTGCCAGCCGCACCGCAAACTACCTTCGCGAGAAGGGCATCAACGTGGTAGGAGAGGCCAACGCCGATCAGGTCTATACCACCAGCACCATTATCGACTACTCCGGGAAGCCCTACACCATTCGCTTCCTTGCAGATCTACTCAAAGTGGAAAACACCCGGGTTCTCAACCGGTTCGACCCCAATGCTCAGGTTGACCTTGAGGTCATCCTCGGCACCACCTTCGCCGAAAACAACAACCTGCCTTAAGCATTCCATCTCAACTAAAACGGGCTATCCCTTCACCGGGGTAGCCCGTTTGCCTTTTTATGCGTATCTGGCACGCGTATTGAGCCAGAGGGCAACCTGAATCATCAGGAGAATGGTCAGGAACATTAAAACAAGAAAGAAGGCTTCAATGCGTTGCGAGCCGGAACCGAAAATGGGAGAATCCGGGTGCAACACGTTTTGCAACTGCGCCAATCCGGCCCAGAGGGCCACCCCAAAAACCAGATTGGCCACCGCCGTCCACAGGGGGCGGTTGAAAAGTGTCAGCGCAGCCTGCAAAAGGATTCCTGCCACCCCAAATGCCAGCGGCACGCGCCAGCGCGGTTCATCCCAGTAAATTCCTCCCCAGTTCAGCTGCTGAACAACCAGGGAAAGCGGCAGATAAGTCAGCCAGAAGATCAGCCCGGTGCGCCCGAAAGCCAGAGACCACCCCGACCAGAAAGAACGGCGGTCTGCAAAGAGAAATGCTCCCAACCCCGCCAGACCGGCCAGCCCAAAGGCCACTTTGCCCGTCCACACCCAGGCTCCATGAAGATAAACCAGCCGCACACGTGCGCCGAGGGTCTTCTCCAGCGGGGCAATCGCGATGGTTGCAATGATAAACCCCAGCGTGATCAAAAGCAGCCACAATCGATATCGCCTGAGAAAATTCACCCACGCCTTCATCCAAAATCCTCCTGCCTGGTCAATAAAAAGCAGAACCGGCTTTCAGGAGCCGGGTTCTGCTGTTCTTCCTTTGAGAAAATCAAAGCCGCCTTGGTTCAGGCAATTGAATAAAATAGACGTTGTTTACGTCGTAATCCTCCACCCGCCCGATACTGCGTAACCAGTCCAGGTCTGCATCCGGTGCCCGGTGGCTGACTTCAGCTTCGCTGGCCTCAAAGAATTGATTGGAGAGGATATCTACAAACACCCCACCCCCCCAATCAATAGCGATGATGCCGTTGTACATCCATACTACCCAACTCCGAGCAACGGGCGTTCCGCGCATCGTGAACTTTCACTGCGGAGGGATTCAGTTATTGGAATGGTGGTTACCCACCAGTACATCGGCGAAGGTGGTGTTGCGTAACTTTTCGATCAATTCCTGCTGGGTGTCGCACCAGATGGGCTTCATCGGGCAATCTTCGCCAAACTGGCAGGAACCAGCCGCCGCTGTGCACTCGTTCAAGGCAATCGGGCCATCAATCGCTTCTACCACCTCAAGAACCGAAATTTCCTCCGGAGGGCGGGCCAGCGAAACTCCCCCGCGCGCCCCGCGAGATGTGTGAATTAATCCGGCGATCGATAATTGGGAGATAATTTTCGCCAGAAAACTCGGGGGAATGCGCTGTTCATCGGCAATCTGGCTGGTTGCGGCGCGCTGAGAGGGCTCTAACCGGGCCAGGTAAATCATGGCGCGTAATGCGTAATCGGCCTGCCGCGTAATTTGCATACTCTGGTAACCTCTTTTCGGAAATACAGATAGGAATTCTCCACGTTTTAATTAGTTTATTTAAATCCAATTCGTCCGACAAGTGACAGTTATCACCCCTTGCGATGACGATGCGCAGAAGCCTCAATTTACTACGCTCACAGATGCGCTCCGCCCGGGGTGAAAAGAGGTGATGTATAATTCATCGCATGGCTGAATTCCATTTCCGCATTCCCCTTGAAGTTCGTTACGGCGATCTCGATCCGCAGTGGCACGTCAACAACGCCCGCTATCTTTCGTTCCTGGAACAGGGGCGCATGGCTTATCTGGTGCGCCTTGGCCTGTGGGACGGCCAGGATTTCAACAACCTTGGCCTGATCGTCGCCGATGTTCACGTGTCTTACCTGGCACCGATTCTCCTTTTTCAGAAGATCTACCTCGAAATGCGCACCTCGCGCATCGGCAATAAAAGCCTGACGTTCGAATACCGGATCTGCGATGAGCAAACCGGTCAGGCCCTGGCCACGGCCGAAACGGTCATGGTAGCCTACGATTATCATACCCATCAAAGCATTCCCGTCCCGGCCCACTGGCGCAGCGCCATTGCGGCCTTCGAAGGCTGGGAAGAATAGAGTGATCTTCGTATTCCAATGGAGTGTATATGTCTCTTCCCCCCATCGATATTCCCTTTTTGATCGATTTTCTGACTCGCCTGCTCAACACACCCAGCCCAACCGGTTATACAGACCAAGCCATTCATCTCTGTGAGCGAACCTTTGCTTCCTTCCCTGTGCAGCAGAAGCGCACCCGGAAAGGAGCGCTAGTGGCAACCTGGCCCGGCCAAAAGGATGATTCTCCCCGTGGTCTCACTGCCCATGTTGATACCCTGGGCGCCATGGTCAAGGAAATTAAAAACAATGGCCGGCTCAAATTGACCAAAATTGGCGGTTTTGCCTGGAACACGGTTGAGGGGGAAGGGGTGTCCATTTTTACCCGCCAGGGTCGCACCTTGCGCGGTTCTCTCCTCCTGGCAAAAGCCTCAGGGCACGTTCATGGCAGTCAGGTCAATGAGACCAAGCGGGATGATGAGGCCATGGAAGTGCGTATTGACGAACGCACCACCTCAGCTGAAGAAACACGCTCCCTTGGCATTGAGGTGGGCGACTTTGTGGCCTTTGACCCCCGCGTAGAAGTGACCGCCGGGTTCGTGCGTTCACGCCACCTGGATGATAAAGCCTGTGTCGCCTGTATCGCGGCGGCATTTAAAGCCTTGAAAGATGCTGACCTGCAACCAGCACAAACCACCATTGCCTTGATCAGCAACTATGAGGAAGTAGGACACGGGGCGGCGTCTGGCTTTCCGGAGGGGTTAACCGAGTTGCTTTCGGTAGACATGGCCGCCGTTGGTGAAGGCCAGACCTCAGATGAATTTCACGCTTCCCTCTGCGTCAAGGACTCGGGCGGCCCTTATCATCATGGGTTAAGCTCCCGTCTGCGTGACCTGGCCGATCGGGAAGGAATCGCTTACAAGGTGGATATTTACCCCTACTACGGCTCTGACGGCGAAGCCTTCTGGCGGGCCGGGGGCGATGTGGCGGTGGCATTGATCGGGCCGGGGGTCGATGCCTCACACAATTACGAACGCACCCACACCGAAGCCCTTGAAGCCACCACGCGCTGGATCCTGGCGTATCTTCTCGCGGATTGACCAATTCTGGAAGGAATTGGTAAGCTCTCTCAAAGTTATGATATAATGCCCCCTACCGGGGCCGGGAGGGATGGCCGAGTGGACTATGGCGCCTGTCTTGAAAACAGGTGTGGGGAAACCCACCGGGGGTTCGAATCCCTCTCCCTCCGCCAGAAAGCTACCAACCAGCGCTTGCATATGAAAAGGATTGGTTAGCCGTAAAAGTTTAATAGGGGAGGTGCCAGAGAGGCCGATTGGGCTCGCCTGCTAAGTGAGTGCTGGGGTTAAACTCAGCCGCGGGTTCGAATCCCGCCCTCCCCGCAGATACCACTTAATAGTTCGACAAGAGGTGAAAACGCTTCGGTGGGTTGAAGAGCCACAAACGTGTCGCCTCGGACAAAAGCTGCCCGGATCGCCTTCCGGAGCAGCTTTTTTCTTTCGGTTGGTAAAGTGCTGTCCCAAGCCTCTAAACTGGTCTGCATTTCTTGGGCTAGTGCCATTGTAGCACCCAAGTGCGTGTTTTGCAAGCTTTTTAGGGTGTTTTCATGCCGAATTTTCTCCACTTGGAACGCCTCACGACTGATCTCACCTGCAATATATAACTCCTTGGCCCGTTCGAGACGGTGCTCTGCTTCCTCTTCTTTTTGTGCCTGGTTGTATATTTGCTGCGCTTGTTGCCAGTTGTAGCTTAGGTCACGTATTACTGTCACAAGCTGCAACTCCAGGTCTTCGGCCCGCACGGATTCTTGGGGACAGTCACACGTGCGCTCAATCCGTGATGCATCACGGTAATACCGGCGGCCGTATGAGGAAACGCCCCGAAAGTTGTTGCCGCATCGGCTGCAAAAGATTAGCCCCGTTAGAGGAAAAGCCTGGACAGCTGCCCCACCCCTGGACTTACAATTCGTGCCATTCATCGTCCGAAGTTCCTGTACCCGATTGAAGACGCTTTCACTGATAAGAACCGGATGCTTACCGTCGAAGATTTCCATTTCGCGCAGCTCACTGCGTTTTGTCCGGCGCGCCCCCAGTTCTTTGGAACTTTTATAGGGCAACTTGCCCGTGTAGAAAATGCGCTTGAGCATGTCCCGTACATAATCCCGGCTAAATGGCCCGGGTTCGGAATAGCCCGGATGGCCGCGCTGGCGAACTTTCACTGAGTATCCGCTGGCAAGCGTCAGATTCATCTCATTCAGACGTTCAGCGATTTTTGAGTCTGACTGATCGCCTTGTAAGTACCATTCGTAGACCAGCTTTACCACTTCCGAATCGATTGGGTGGAGAATCAGGCGTTTCCCATCTGTTTTGTTGGGAGAGCCATATTCGGGGCAGTAGCCTTTCCCGTTTGGCTCAACGCAATCAGCGCACAGCCCGCGGCAGTATCCAAAGGGAGCAAAGCCATTCCATAAGCCTTCTCTGGCCCGTTGCCGTTTGCCCTTGATGGTCTCTTGTCGGAGGTTATCCAGATAGATTTCCGCGAGGATGCCCAATACCGTAAGCATGAGCTTTCCCCATGGAGAAGTAAAATCTAACCGCTCCTGAACAGAGACAAAAGAAACGTTAAACCCACGCAGTTCGTCGAGCGCGGTGAGAAGTCCAGCCAGATGACGGTAGAAACGATCCACCTTATCAACGATCACCACGTCGAATTTACCTGCTTCCGCGTCTTGCATTAACCTGGCAAGGGCAGGCCGGTGGCTATCTTTTTTCGCGGAAATTCCAGCGTCCGTGTATATCTCAATCAGTTCCCATTCATTGTGCTTTACGTAATCTCGAATGTTTTTCTCCTGTGCGTCCAAACTATGCCCATCTACCTGTTCTTTCATTGAAACCCGGCGATAACCTACCGCCCTTAACCGATCTTTTTCCATTTGCTTCCTCCTAATGCTATAATGGAATTGACTCTCTAATTGTACAGCATTGTTCGCATTTTTGTTCTACGAGGAAACAGAATGGATAAACCAATTGCCAAAGCAAGACGCGAAGCCACACAGACACCTTATGATCCGGAGCCGCTTATCGCCCGAATTAAGGATCTGCTCAAAAAACACAATGAAAGCTACCGGGAAGCATCTTTGCGAGCCAGTCTGGATCACCAGGCAATCCGGCGCATTTTTGCTGGACAGAAACCGCAAATGCACATCTGCATTTTACTGGCTGATCATTTTGGAGTGAACCCGAACGAATTTCTAGAAATGGCTGGGTGGCCCACGTTGAAAGTCTTTGACGTTCGTTCCGTTGAAATGGAGAACCTTTCCCCTGAAGCTGTTGAAGTAGCCGTAGCTTTACAAAAAATTCCCGCTCCAGGGAAGCGCAAAGAAGTTGCAGAGGCGATTCTGACGCTCGTCAAGAAATACTTTGAGTAAATCGATTAATAAACGAAAAGCGGAAGAGGGATTTCTATTGCCTCTTCCGCTTTTCGTTTCTGGCGATCATTGCAGTTGTAGCATTCGGTTAAACGGATCGTGCGCAAATGCAAGCTGGACTTTTGAAGAGGCATCAAAGTAGACTGATAAAAACATGACTTTGATAAGCCGTCTTCGTTCCGTAATATTGAGGCTTGCCCAAATTTTCGGAAAGTCTTTGAGTAAGGTAATCACTTCATGCACTTCTGGCTTGGCAATAGGCTGGTAAGTTTCCAGCGTCTTGCCAATCATGAGCGCTTTCTCCTGAAATTGTGCCAGATTGAGGAAACCATTCAAGTACAATTCTTTTGCGCGGTTGAGTTCCTGTCGTAGGTTGAAACTCTCCCGTTCAAAATCAGCCATGCCATGATCACTCAAATAATAGGCCGCAATCATCTCATACCAGGTCTCGGGAATGATGAGGCGATTGACCATTTGATTGATCTGCTCTTCAGCTTGTTCCGCTTTTAGATATGTCGTGTGCGCACCAACGAGTTGCTGCCATTCAGAATTGTTGGTCGCCTGGATTCCTTCTGCTGCAATAACGGTCTGGAAAGTTTCTTGGCGCGAACTGCTTTTCCGCTTTTCGTGCATCAGGCCACAGCGATAATATTGGTTTCCACTACCGCCTTGTGACCCACGTAAACCCACCTGATGATACCCATGTTCGTAGCAAACCCAGCAGCGGCCTACCCCACTGAGTAAATACTCACGTTTATTTCGCGTTGCGGCTGTCACCGGTGCGTGAGATTTTGCTTCTCGCTTTTGCATGTTTCGTTTCCAGGTATCAACGGAATATAACGGCTCGTGAACCCCTTGCATCAACACCTGTGGATTACGTTTGTTTGCTAACGGCATCGCCGACAATCGCTTCTTCGGGTTTTCCGGGTCATCTTCCATATCCAGAGGGCGGGTTGGGTAGTGAGCCACCAGCCCAACGTAAAACGGGCTGCGGACGATTTCGCGAACACTGTCTCTGCTAAAGAGGCCTGGCTTTTTCTGATTTGGCAATCCCTTCGTCCGAAAATGAACCATCGTTCCATCGCTGAGTTGAAATAGATAGCTGTTCAGGTCATTGGCAACTTCCAAGTCACTTTTTCCCTGCGCGTACAACTGAACGGTCATTCGGACCGCATGTGCTTCAATCGGATGCGGAACCGGAATACGACCGCGTTGGCTTTCCACCCGGTCCAGGCCGCCAAAGAGGGGACAATAATCTTTTCCATTCGGATCGGTGCAGGTCGAACACAGGCCGTTGCAATAACCAAAGCGGAAAGATGCATTCGAAAGACCGCGCATTACTCGCTCCAGCTTGGCTTCGCGGGTCCGCGCGCTGGATTGCCAGATATACATTTCCGCCAAAGCGCCCAAGACGTAAAGAACCAGTCGCCCCCACCAGTTATCGGTATCAATCTGTTCCGTCACGGATACCAGGCGCACTTTATAAACCTTAATCATGCGGATAAACTTCAAAAGGGATTCCAGGTTGCGATACAGCCGGTCCAGGCGATGCACGACCACCACCGAAACCCTACCAGCGCGAATATCGCCAATCATGCGTTGCAGGGATGGTCGCCGACTATTCCTGCCTGTTTTTGCTGGATCCTCGTAGATCGCATACACTTCCCAACCTTTTGAACGGGCATATTCTTCCGCTTTATCCGGTTGAATGTCCAGGGAATAGCCGTGGTGGCGGGGATCAATGCGAGAAACGCGGGTATAAATCGCGGCACGTTCCTCGTTATCCGGGCGGGCGATCTCTCGCATAAAGCCCTGGATCTTTGAGTTCAAGTCATCGAAGTTTGTAGGGATAATATTCATGCTACACCTCGCTAATGCTGGTGGTAATGGATTCCGTCACCACCAGCATCATTCCACTGGTCAATTATTTGGGTTTGTTAGGTTCTGCTTGATCTTTCTCGTCCTTCGGGGCTTCCAACTCGTCTTCACTGATCCGGCCAGTAATGCGGCGAAGAGCGAGAGCAAGTTCGTAGCAAAATTCTCGGATTTTTTCCTGAGCTGCCGGGTCCACGTCTCCGTTCTGTTCGCTCTTCTCAGGCACGTTGGCATTCACAGGCTACCTCCTGCATTTTCTCGCCTAACCGTCGAAACGCCTCTTGCACTTCTGCTGGTAAGATGGCCTGCCCTGCTGCATTACCCGTTAGAAAACGCACGCTACGGGACAAGTAAGAAACCGCCACGTGCAGGCTGTCCACCTGGCGCAGTTGCTCAGAAGAATTCTGGAGATCCAGGTTGCTCCGTCCAAAAGAGGACAGGATTAATGCGTCCACCGCCGAACCGACAAACAACGTGTTCCAACCGATCTGTTTCAACTCGCTGCTTACGTTCAATAAGTGAGTGGAATTGCGTGGTACATCAAACTTCTCAAGCCTGTCGGCTAACTCTCGCAGCGAGTAGGCCACAGTAGTAAACCGGCCGGGAATATCCAGCCCGTCATCGAACAAATGATCCGGCATTTTGCATCCATCCTCAATGAAGGGTGATTGGTTTCAGCGAAAGAGTGCTTTCCTGTCAACCGGCCAGAATTATAGGAGCGGGAGGCTTTTCTGAACGCTGGGCAAAGCCGCAAATCTTCATACGGTTTCCCGCAAAAAATGCCTTGCGCTTGCGGATTTCCGCAATTGGGTGGCAAAAGAAAAAGCCCTGGCGAATTTGCCAGGGCCTTCACGTCATACTGTTGGCGCTTACAGAACGTCGTTCTCCTGTGCCCAGTTAACGATCGCACCACGGGTATTGACGCCGAGTTTGTCGTAGATGTTCGAAACGTTGAACTCAACAGTCCGATCTGCGATGTTCAGACGAGAAGCGATATCTTTGGTGGTCAATCCGTCTGCAATAAGCCGGATCACTTCGATTTCTCGCTCGGTCAACACACTTGAATTGGATTTCGGCTTACCATCACGCAGTTTCCCGACCATTAACGTAGTAACAGATGGGCTTACCCAATTCTTGCCGCTCATCACCGTTCGAATGGCATCGGGAACAACTTCCGGGTCTTCGTCTTTCAAAACGTAACCATGCGCGCCGGCTTTTAACATCGACATGATCGTACCTTTATCGCCATGCGCGGTCAGCACCAGTATTTTCGTGTCTGGATGGCTCTTTCCAATCCGCTTGATCACTTCTGCCGCTTTAATGCCGGGCATGCTGATGTCCAGTATGATGATATCCGTTGCAGCCTGGCTGACCAGCTGGATCACTTCGTCGGCTGTGACGGCCTCGCCGACAATCTGGAAATCCGAATGGCGAGTTAATTCCGCCCGGATACCGGAGCGAACAATCGGATGATCGTCCGCGATCAAAACACGGGTTTTCAAAACCTACCTCCTAAGATGTTATGAAACGGGCATTTGGGCCGCTAAGACGCAGCCCTGGCCGGGCTTTGAAGTGATGGATAAGCTGCCATTTACTGCTTCCACCATTTCCTTGATTCCAATCAGCCCATAATGCCGATCTGGAACGAGGTGCTCCAAACGTGCTGGCACCTCAAACCCTTTACCATTATCAGAAACCATTACCATCACCTGCTCCGAGGTGATCTGTACCCATACTTCAACGTGGTCGGCCATGGCGTGCTTATTGGCATTGATTAAGCTTTCTTGAATCAGACGATAAATGCATAGCTTGACGTCATCGTTGATATCCTGATCTTCATTTCCTTCGATGAGAACACGGGCACGAAACCCGGCATTCTCTTCGATCTCAGCCACTTTCGTTTGGATGGCTTCGGTAAATTCAAGCACATCGAGTGTTGGTGGTCTCAAATCAGCGCAAATTTGCCTAAGCTCGCCGATCAAGCACTTGATCTGCGCCTGCGCTTTGACCAGTTGCTCGGTTTGCCCCTGGACAAGCTGCGTACGGATTTCCGCTAACTGATAGTTCACGCCTACCAGAGATTGAATGATCAGATCGTGCAGATCTCTGGCCAGGCGCTTTCTTTCCTCTTCGCGCGCCCGCAATACCTGCCGGTGCAGGCGGCTAATTTTTTCGGCGTGTGCCTGAACGTCTTCCAGCAAGCGCGCATTCTCCAGGGTCACTTGTGCCTGATGAATCACCACTTTCAATATCTCGAAATCCGCATGGTTAAGCGTATCGCCATCCCGCTTCTGACCCATCAAAAGAACCCCTAGAAGAAGATTGTTCCTGCCGCGAAGCAGCACGATGTGATGGGGTCGGTGACTTTGATCGATGAGAATGGGCGGTACGAGATTATTCAGAGCTGTCTGCCACGAAAGAAATTCATCCTTATCTCCAACGAATTCCCGAGCGTTCGCCAAGAAGGTTTTACAGTCTTCGACTTCCATGTTGGCCTGCGTGATGGGCTGCTTTTCTATGTACGTCAAAACCATTCCATCTGGAAGCACCAGGCTAACATTTTCCAACCGCATAGATTGACCAACGACCTCACAGAGCGTTGCCCCAATCGATTTGCGATCCAAATCCGTTGAGGTCAGCGATTGCCGCGCCTGCTCGACCACCGAACGATAGTCGTACCAGCCACCGTAAAGAACGGTGTTCACAAAACGAACCAGGAACCGGTATGCTTTCACGGTCAAACCTGCCAGAAAAACGGTGGTCATAAGTCCCCAAATCGGTGTCTGGCTAATTGTTGGAGAAATAAACTTCGCTGATACAGAGTACCAAAGGGAGTACAAACCGGCGATGGTGAATACCACGAGCAAAAATGCCAGTCCCCGGTTCGCTGTTTCTTTCACTCCGATCAGTTTATAGCGGTAGATAGAATACCCATACCCAAATGGGATAAACAGCAGCGTAAGAAACGCCACGTTGAAGGAAACAAAAGGATGCCCAAGGAGTGCCTGTGGAAGCAGGATTAACGTAACGATGGGCATTGCCCCTAAAATGCAGCTCAACGTGATAATCCCCGTTTGTATGCGCTTGTAAGAGGTGAATGCCTTCCAATAAGAGCGAAGGACCAGCCAGATCGTCAAACCGATTTCAATGGCAAACATGAGGAGCGATATATGCCAAACAGTAATGATTGGAAGCAGCCCCAGATGCCATATGCTTTCGACGATGTGCATGGCGCACAAAAAACTCGTCCCAGCCATAAGCGAAAACCCGGTGATCCGTTGATAAGGCTGGCCTAAAGCGGAGGGAAAAACCAAATGTAATTGCACAACAAAAACGCCGAGCCATAACAAGCCGCAGTGAAACGCTACTCGCGTCCACGCCGGCCCGTAGGAACTAATTGCTCCACAGGTCAGCGCGAGAACGCCGCTTAAACAGAGAAAGAAAAACACAACCGATTGTTTACCAAACCGACTAAAGGCGAGGACGTAACTTCCCGCCAGCCAAAATCCAAGCGCAGCGATTAGGGCAGGCAGCCTGCTCAAAACCTTGTTGAAACTCGAAGGGGCAACCAGAACGTCGATCGACTGGATGTTCCCATTTCGCTCCAGAACAATCTGAACGTATTCACCATTCGCCTTCCCACCAAGACGATACAAGTCGGAAGGCGATTGATCAGCACCACGAATGATCCGGTCGCCAATTTGAAAAGCACTGGCGGATGGGTGTCCGGCGTCGATGCTATATACGACGCCGGACTGATAAGCCCATACAGCGCCTACACTTGGTTTCTGTACGGCCAGAGAAACCGTCCAACCGATCCAAATCAATGCAGTCAGCGACAGGCCGTACAGAAACACAAGTAAGGACTTTTTCAATTTGTCGTTACTCCTAACCAGGATAGGTGGTTCAGGATGGCTACGATATGATCTCTGGGTTGCTGACACAATTGGATTTTGCTGAGTTCCTGTTGTGCCATTTCAGCGTATTTCATCGCCTCCAGGCGCAAATAGAGGATCAAGGCATTTCGAGACAGGTCACGATCCTTTCGGTCCGAGTTGTTTCGTTCGGTTCTCTCGGAGCTTTCCTGACAAACTTGCGATAAAAATGCACGGATCAGTGAATTTGAGGGATTCTGTGGTTCTTCCTTTTCCAGCTCCAAGTCCTTGAGGTCATCGGAGACCTGTATAATCGTGCCAAGATGCCGGCCAAATGCTTCCATTGCACGAAGCCGCTGGGTGTCATTGGTGGCTACCCTAGCCCCAACGTAACAAGCCAGCCCAAAAGCAGCGCCCGATTTTGCTTCAGCAATCTTCCAACAGGTGAAGAGATCGGGAGAAGCGAGGGAAAGGTCAAGGTGTTGTCCCGAGCAGACAGAAAGTACCGTTTCTTGAAATGCTCGTTGTACGTCCCACGCCGCTCCAGGGTCAACACGATCCATCTCTAAGTGATTAAGAACCCATTCTGCGACAAAAATAAAGCCGGTAGATAGGTTGGTAGATACGCCTTGCTGACGCAAATGTGGCCCGACCATTTCCAACTCGTGATCTTCCACCTTGTCGAGTAAGTGGGCGGCTACTTGCAACAAGAACCAGGCAGTTGTCACCCCGACGGCTCGATTTGGGTGTCCAGAATGCGCTTCGCAGCACAAGAAGGGAAGCTGAATGGGCGGCAAGCAAGCTCTGTAATGCTGGACTTGCGCTTTCAGGTAACCTTGTCCAACTGAAAACAATAAGCTTCGGTACGATGGGGCCAAATCCAGGCTAGAAAGCGCCAACTCAAGGCGTTCTGAAACCAATGCTTCAGCGTCCATTACTCACCAACAGCCCAAGGTTCTGGCGCAACGATATCCATACCGGCCAGGAGAAGCTGACCGGGAGCCGCGAGAACTTTCTTTAAGGCACGAGTTTCATCTACCGACAGGATAATGCCTGCACGATGCAGCGCTTCATCTACGTTCTTCTGCAGCATGGCAGCGAACGAAACGTCCATAGAAATCCGATAAGCAACAGTTGCGAGTGTCATCATATACCTCTCTAAATGGGTTTGAATTACGCGCAAAGTTTACCGGCGTCCATTCAGATCGATAACTGGTGCTTTCCGCAAAAACTGTTGCGGGTTCCCGCAAATTTTGCACTTCGTTTGCGGACTCCCGTAATCAGAGCTATGGAATTGTTGATTGTTTACAGGGAATCGACTGGCCAAATCTTTTCCAACTTCTAATCGAGTATTACAGATTCAAAACGATTAATTTTGCTCGGTAGGCGGCAGTGCTTTTACTACCCGCGTTGCGGCAGACACCCAATCTTCTGGCAGGTTTTCACAAACAAAAAGTAATTCTTCGCGTGCAGGTTTTGCACCGGGCCGTTTCGGTAACAAACCAACCATCCGAAACAGAAAGACAGGGTCGATATGCAGCGCATTCGCTATTTTGACACAAGCATTCCAGCCAGGCAATTTCCCCTTCCGAGCCTTGCTCAAGGTCGTATGGGTTAGGCCAGCCATCTTTGCAAACTGATAGTCGGTTAAATGTAAATTTGCGAGTTGACCATCCAACCATTTCAAGAATTCTTCGACGTTTTCCGATTTCATAATTCGTTCCTGTAAAAACGAATTATTCCATCTCGCAAAGTTTCTTTGGGTTCAGGTATTGAAACCATAGTTTCAAAACCCTTCCACAGTTCGTTGCGAATTTTAATGAATTAGGAAGATGCCAAGTAATAAAATTTTTCAACCTACGATTTTCTTAATAACAACGTTTATAGACAGCAATGGCACAAGATGAAGCTATAATTAAGTTATCCGTTCAGGGAAAACAATACATGACGAATTCACCTGAAATCATGACGATCGAAGAAGTTTCCGAATACCTGCGCGTGCCCGTGTCCTCTCTTTTATAAGCTGGCACAGCAGGGAAAGATTCCCGCGTCAAAAGTTGGACGTCATTGGCGCTTCCGGCGAGAGTTTATTGACCGGTACATCGATGAGCAGGTGCGAGGTGGCAAACCGGAAGAAATGTTTGAAAATGGTTCCGATGGGAAGTAAGTATGGTGGCGTTTGCAAAGATTGGGGGTTGCCAGAAAATTTGAAAAATTGGCAGGTTTTGAAACCGAGGGCCAAGAACTGGAGATCCAAGTCAGGTTTTACCCCAGGAATGGACTTCGATATTGTCTGGCTACCTCGTTCTAGAGGATGGCATTGGTGCATCAAGGAATAACGGCCATAGATTGTGCCTTTCTGGGCAGGATAACGGCACAATCTATGGCCAACCCCAGATCAAACTGTTGTGGATGCGAACTACAACTTCCAGCCTTAATTCGAGAACGGTTTGCAACAAAGTATTTGAACAGGACTTCTTCCATTCATGCACCTTTACGAAATCATTGCTGATAAAGTAACCGAGTGGCGCGAAAATGGTTATGCCACAACAGACTATCCCGCAATCGCGGAGATCTTGGACTACGCTTGGTTATCGCCAGGGGAGCAGCCACGCACCCTGCGCCTAGCTCAAATCCGCACCTTAGAGACTTACTGGTATTTGCGGCTCGTTGAGGGCACACCACACATCACCCAGCTCTACAAGCGCCTCTTTCCGAAGAAGAGCGACCGGGCCAAAGCTTTCGGCATGGATCACCCAGACCTGCTGCAGATGCTGATTGACTATGACCTGGAAGACCTGCTTGACCAGGTGCGCACCGATGACGCTCTCGTAAAAAAGTATAAGCTCGAAGCACTGCGCGAAACACTGGCCCTCGACTATCCGAGTTACATTCTGGCATTGGCAATGGGCGCGGGCAAAACTATGTTGATCGGTACGATCATCGCTACCGAGTTTGCGATGGCACTAGAGACGCCCGATGGGTCGTTCATCCAGAACGCCCTGGTCTTCGCCCCTGGGAAAACCATCCTTGATGCGTTGCGTGAGCTGGCCGAAGTACCTTACGAGCAAATCTTGCCGCCCCGGCTTTACAAGCTGTTCATCACCCATTACAAGCTGACCTTCACGCGCGACGGGGAAAAAGACCTGCCCATCATCCGCGGCAGCCGCTTCAACATCGTTGTGACCAACACCGAGAAGATCCGCATCCAGAAACGCTCGGTGCGCTCGCGCCAGGGCTGGAGTCAGCTCAAGCTGAACGAGCTAGAGAAGCAGGAAGAAGAGATTGCTAATCTGCGCTTGCAAGCCGTAGCCAGCCTTCCCCATCTTGGAATTTTCTCTGACGAAGCCCACCATACTTACGGGCAGGCAATGGAAGCCGATCTGAAGCGCGTCAGGCAGACGGTCAACTATCTGCATGAAAACACAAACCTGGTAGCCGTGGTCAACACGACCGGCACGCCTTACTACCAAAAGCAACTGCTGAAAGATGTGGTCGTTTGGTACAGCCTGTCCCAAGGTATCCGCGATGATATCCTCAAGGATCTATCCGGCAATATCTACAGCTACCGCTTTAATGATGAGAATACCGATGCCTTTGTGTCTGAGGTTGTACGCGACTTCTTCCAGACCTATGGCGATGTGACGCTGCCTGACGGCACTCCGGCCAAGCTGGCAATGTATTTCCCCCAGGAAGATGACTTGCAAACCCTGCGGCCCGTCATCGAGGGCGTGCTGGTCGAAATGGGAATTGATCCAGCCATCATCCTCCGAAACACGTCGCAATCCTCCCAGGCCGAACTGGATGCATTCGCCCGACTGAACGATCCCGGATCGACCCATCGCGTCTTGCTCCTGGTTAACAAAGGTACTGAGGGCTGGAACTGCCCAAGCCTGTTTGCCACAGCACTGGCACGCAAACTGCGTTCGAGCAACAACTTTGTGCTGCAAGCAGCCACGCGCTGCCTGCGCCAGGTGCCCGGCAATACCAATAAGGCTCGTGTGTATCTTTCTCAGGACAATTACAGCACGCTGGATGCTCAGCTTCAGGAAACCTACGGCGAGCGCCTGGCCGACTTGAACCAGACCGCAGCCCAGTCACGGACGGTTCGTTTGGTAGTGCGCAAAGCCGATGTCCCGCCTCTGGTCGTGCGCCGCTTGATGCAGACGGTTGTGCCCATTGAAGGGGCAGAGAAGGCAGCCCTGCACCTGGTCAGACCCACTGCCAGCGCTGTCGAAGAACTGGTACGGGAACGCGCCACCCTTGCTTCACAAGATACACTGGCAACCGGCGAGGGGAGTGTGCTGATGTTTTTAGATAAGACCGTCATCGATGGCGGTCCTCAGGAGATCGATCTATACCTTGCCGCGACTCAGTTGGGCGCTACCTATCGTTTAGATACGGGCGATTTATACCGTAAGCTGCGACAAATATACGCTCCTGATCGCACGCTTCCGGAAGCCCATCTAGCGGGCCTAGCCGGGCAGATCGAGGCGCAAGTGCAGCGCTACACGGTGCAGTCCGAAATGGTCGAAGATGCGTTGGCCCTGGTGCGGTTGGAAGGCTTTGAACAGGCAGTCGAGAGCGGAGAAGTTGTTTACACGACAGCGATCAGCGTGCCGGTGGATCGTTTCCACCTGATTGCCGAGGGAAAGGGTAGAGATCGTTACGGCTTTCATTACAGCCCCTACAATTTCGATTCAGGCGCGGAAAAAGCCTTCTTCATTTGGCTTGTGCAGCGCCTGGGCGAAGACCCAGATGATATCCAGGATGTGTATTTCACCGGCGGTCTGACCGCCGAGAAACATTCCGACTTCTATGTAGAGTATAAGGGCGTGGATGGTCGCCCGCACCGTTACGTGCCGGACTTCCTACTACGGAAACGGCATGGACGCTGTCTGATTGTTGAGATCAAGGATGCCCGCTGGCAGGAGCCAATCGAGCAAGACTTGCAACGTGCCGGTCTCGGGCAGGAAGCCCTGAGCATCGAAGGCCGCAAGCTGATCGCCCTCGATCGTTGGACACAGCTCTCGCCAGCACAACTCGCGTATTATGTCATTTTTGCTACCAGTGAGAATTTGCCGCACGATGATCTAGGAAAGATTGGGGAGTTTCTTGAATGAGTAATAATCTGACTTTCCAGATATCTATACCGACAGATGAGGGCTTTCTCGGTCGTGAGTGTAACAATCCGGACTGTAAAAAATACTTCCGAGTTTTCGTTGAATCCGTTGAGGAGGAGCTTTACTGCCCTTACTGCGGACGCAAATTCTCAGGGAGTGAACTCTGGACCCCTGAACAACTACGCTATGCTCAGCAAGCTGCCATAGAAAAAGCTAAAGAATACATGTTTGGTGAAATAGACAAAATGTTTGGCGACCTTGCCCGAAGGAACCGGGGAAACAAAAACGTTATCTTCAAACACAAACCAACAAATTATCGCGCTAAGCACATTTCACCCAACTATTCGGAAAAACAGGTTGATACTGAACTTGTGTGCCCTGAGTGCCAATTCCGCTTTCAAGTTTTTGGGATCTTCGGTTATTGCCCAAAGTGCAGAACCGAGAACCTAAAAATCTACGATGCCAACCTGGTCATTATTTTGCAGGAGATTGCGAACAGCCAGGAACCAAATCGTGCGCTTCGACACGCCTACAGCGACCTGGTTTCAACCTTCGAACAGTTCTGCCGGAAAAAGGCCGCATCATTCACCCAGGAAACAACCCGTTTCCAAAATATTACGGACACGAGAGACTTCTTCAAGAAGCATCTCAACAAGAATATATTTGACGGGATTTCTGAAGACGAGCAAAGAATTATTCGCCGGGTGTTTCAAAAACGGCACCTTTATGAGCATGATGGCGGCATTGTGAACGCAAAGTACGTCCAAATAATTCCGGAGGATAGGAAGCTGCTGGGGCAGCTAGCTCCACTTTCCGAAGATGAGTTTCGAGCTGCCGCGGATATCCTTCGACGTGTGTTGAACAACTTGATTTAATGGGGAAGCTATGAAGAAAACATTGATCGTCCAGGAAGATCTGGTTATTCACCCGAGCGCCGCTATCGGCACCATTTCAGATTGCATCCAGAATCCGGAAATTACCGGTGACTTAATCGATTACGACTACTTTGTTTTGAACGGCAGGCGCGTTCTGCTAGGGCATCATGATTTCCCAGGATTTGACGGAGACACAGAAGTGGTTGAGATTGACGGATCGAACGTAAATGCAATCTTTGTCACCCTTGGGAACCGTAAGCGTAACGTGACCACCTGGGAGGATCTGCGTTCGCTTCTAACTAAGGGGTGGGTGATTGGAACCGAGCGGCGACCCGGCGTGAAGATTTGGTTTGCTTCCACCGGTAGGAATAGCCGTCGTGATCCGAGTAAAATTTTTGTTGCCCGGAGTTAATCAACAAAAATTTTCATGGACCGAAGGGATACGCGATGAACCGTCGTGATTTTGAAAATTCCACAGCGGGCAAAGTCATACAGGTAGGGCAAGGAAACGTTGCTTATTGGGCCTTTGTTCCAAACCCGCTGCCCCCAGATCTCGCTCCCGAATGGGAATTAGCCAGTCTGCTTTCCGAAGCTGACCGCGCGGTAAGCGAGCTGGCGGGTCTGGGGCGTAACCTGCCGAACCCCGATCTGTTCGTGTCCCCCTTCCTACGGCGTGAAGCTGTTTTATCATCGCGCATCGAAGGAACTCAGTCGGATTTAACTGATCTGTATCTTTATGAAGCCGGCCAGGTTCCACTCCCCGGCTTTGAATCGATCGTTTCTCCTGAAGCGGATGTGCACGAAGTAAGGAACTATGTGCTGGCGCTTGAGTATGGCTTGGAGCGATTGAAAACACTGCCGGTAAGCCTGAGACTGCTTTGCGAGATTCACGAACGACTATTGGCAGGCGTGCGTGGTGAATATGCCACCCCTGGATGTTTCCGCACGCGTCAAAACTGGATTGGAGGACGGACAATTAATGAGGCCGTTTATGTTCCTCCTCCTGTCGACGAAATGCGTGCTGGCCTCGATGCATTTGAGAAGTATTTGTATGTAGATCATCCGCATCCTCCGCTGGTCCGGCTGGCATTTCTGCACTACCAGTTTGAAGCGCTGCACCCATTTGTGGATGGAAACGGCAGAATCGGTCGTCTTTTGTTGGCGTTATTATTGGTAAATTGGCAACTGCTTCCTCAACCCCTGCTGTATTTGAGTGCGTACTTTGAGCGGAACCGGCCGGACTATTATGCACATTTGCTCGAAGTCAGTCAGCATGGAGCCTGGCGCGATTGGGTGTTCTTTTTCCTCCAAGGCGTAAAGGAGCAGGCTAACGACACCATTTGGCGCATCAAGCGATTGCAGGATTTGCAAACGCTCTGGCGAGGAAAACTGGATAACGTCCGCGCAAATGCGACGACGCTGCGTCTGTTGGAATGGCTGTTTGCCGCGCCGGTCATTTCGATCCCACAGGCGCAGAAACTTCTGGGCGTTACCTACCATACGGCCAGGCGGAGTGTTGAAAAACTGGTTGAACTGGATATTCTTCACCAGTTTGGCGAAAGCGACTATGACCGCCGGTTTATTGCGAAAGAGATTCTGAAAACGTTGGTCGCAGAGGATGGCACAGTGGGATACGCTGACCAGAATTCTGGCAAATTGTAATAACTGGCAACTCGCATCCGTAAAATTGTAATCTTGGTACATATATTACAATTTGCAGAATAAGAATTGCACATTTAAGCAAATTGGAGAACCATGCCCGAAGGTAAAACCATCAAACTAACCCCCGCGAAAGGCCGGCCCATGTTGCAGTGGGTGGGCAAGCGTCCCTTGGAACGTGTGACGGCGTTCCCCGCTCAACTCGTCGAGAAATTTACCCCTGTGTCCGACGCTCAGGGAGAAGGCTTGATCTTCCACGGCGACAATAAGGATGTGTTGGCTTGGCTGCTGGCTAACGGCTACCGGGGCAAGATCAATCTGGTGTACATCGATCCCCCGTTTGACAGTGGGGCAGATTATGTACGCAAGGTGGAACTAAGGGGGCAAAGTTCTACCCGCTTAGATGGTGAATTCTATACATTGGGGGAGCAGGTTCAATATACTGATATTTGGGCCAATGATAACTACCTCCAATTTATGTACGAACGTCTATTAATGCTTAAAGAGCTACTTGCCGACGATGGTAGTCTCTACTTGCACTGCGATTGGAATAAGAGTCATTTACTTCGCTGTATTTTGGAAGAGGTGTTTAGTCCAGAGTTCCTACGAAATGAGGTGGTCTGGAAGAGAACATCAGCAAGAAGTGATTCTAGAACCTATAATCATATCCATGACACTATATACCTGGTAACAAAGGGAGATCAATTCACTTGGAACAAACTCAAACTACCCTATAGCCAGGAGTATATAGATCGTTATTTCACAATGGTTGATAAAGTAAGTGGGAAACGGTTTTCAGGTACAGATCTAACTGCCCGTGGTTTGCGTAATGGGTCAACTGGCAAGCCTTGGAAAGGCTTCGACCCATCCACTAAGGGAAACCACTGGAAATATACTATCGAAAAGCTTGATGCATTGGATGCAGAGGGAAAGATTTACTGGCCAGAAGCTGGGGGTTGGCCAAGGCAAAAACAATACATTGACGATGCTGAAGGGGTAGCAATTCAATCAATTTGGACTGATCTGTTTGTAATTAATAGTCAAGCTCAAGAACGTACCGATTATCCTACACAAAAACCTGAGGATATTCTAGAAAGAATCATCGCATCATCCTCTAACCCCGGTGACTTGGTACTCGACTGCTTTGCCGGCTCAGGTACAACCGCTGCTGCTGCGCAAAAGCTAGGCCGCCGCTGGATCATTGCCGACATCAACAAGGGTGCCATCCAGACAGCCAGCAAACGTCTGCAGCGCATCATCCAGGAGCAGGTTGACACCACACAGAAGGCACAAGCCCAGCCTACCCTTTTGACCGACACTGGTACAGGCGGACTTCAGCCTGCGCAGCTTGCATTCTCTGTCTATCGGGTCAACGACTATGATTTACAGATCCAGCACAACGAGGCGCTCAACCTGGCGATCGAACATGTGGGCATCGAGCGCCTGAAGGGTGATTCCTTCTTTGAAGGAACGCTGGGGAAGCGACTGGTGAAGATCATCCCATTCAACCATCCTCTCACGCGCCTCGATCTACAGGCAATCCAGGATGAGCTAAAGAAACGGTCTACCGAAGATCGCGATATCGTTGTCCTATGCCTGGGCAAAGAACTGGCCGCCGACGCCTGGCTGGCCGAGTATAACCACCGGCATCCGGTCAATAAAATCAGCGTGATTGAGTTGCGCACTGATCCGCGCTACGGAAAATTCTTCGAGCACCAGCCGGCCAGTGCCGAAGTCAATGTAACTAGTAAGGATGGAAAAATCATTGTCGACATCGAGGATTTCATCTCCCCCACGATTCTTGAGCGGTTAGAGATGGATTCAGGAATGTTTAAGGCCAAGATCACCGACTGGCGCGCCATGGTGGACACGGTGCTCATTGATGTAGCCTATGATGGTCAGGTATTCAATGTGGCAATGAGTGACGTGCCCGAGCGTAAGGCGGATTTGGTGATCGGGTATTACGAGCTGCCCGCGCCGGCCGGCGAGACGACGGTGGCGGTAAAGATCATTGATATGCTGGGCGAAGAGATACTTTCGTTAGCAAAGGTATAATCAATGAAACTGATGCATTTTAAGCAAAAGAAATTGCTATTCTGAAGTGCTGCAAAGCCCTTGTGTCAATTTGGTTTAATTTGTATTAGGAGGATTTCAATGATACCGAAGGTGACAACCATTGAAGAATTGTCCACCCTAATCGGGGCAGAAATAGAATTAATTGAACAGTGGCTGGTCAAATTTGAGGAGTATTTTTCCACTACGGCAATTCATCCAATTAATGGGGAACGAAGGGTTTTTACGCAAGAGGATATACGGCGCTTGTTAGTTATAGGATATGCAAGAGACTGGTGGGCTGAAGAACAGGACCAAGATTATTCTGATGTTCATCAGCGACTAAACTCTTCAGAAGAGTACGATGAGCATATTGTTCATGCTGCATATTTACGGGCTCCTCTTTTTCAGCCGTTGCCAGACAATCCTGAAGAAATGGCGACTTATACATTAGTTATTGGCGAGAGTTATACAGGATCTGATCTGGGTGCAATCGCACAATCCTACAAACTTGCAGGCGACATACTCGTCGATTTCGCGCTCGAAACAGAAGAACCCTGGAAGTTAGCATATCCTATATTGTTCAATTATAGACATTCTATAGAATTATTTATCAAAGCAATCACTCATCCTGAAAAACCGAAACATGATATTAGTAATTTAATAGCATTACTTGAAGTGCAAGAAAATGCACTTGTTGGACAAGAAGCAAAGGCAATCCTTGACCAATTCGCAGAAGTCGATCGCAAGTCTACTACTTTTCGTTATGGTGAAAATGTGCCATGTGATGATACGATGGTTAACCTTTTTCAGTTGAAATATGTAATGGAGTTTTTGGCAAGAGGCTTTTCTAAAATTCTTGGGTACCCTTACCCCTTGTAAATATCAACCAGATGTAGGAGATTGATATGCCCAATAACATAAAGTTACCCAAAATTTTAAAGGTTACGTTGAGAAATTTTTCGTTGTTTTCCAAAAACCCTTCAATCACTGTTGATTTCAACGAAGGGGTTTTTTGCTTGGCAGGTGCTAACGGGCTTGGAAAATCCACTTTTTTACTTGCTATCAATTTTGGTATTACAGGGATCGTTCCTGATGAGAGGAGAAAATTTCTTTCAATCGAGAGGTACTATTCCGATAGCATACAATTCTCATCAAAATTTTTTAGTGGAAGAATAAACGAGAATGATCGCGCGAGTGCAGAAGTATCGTTGGAAATGATTGTAGGAGAATTTAGATACAACATAACAAGAGGAATGTTTGAGCCTCAAAAAATAAGAGAACTGGAAGTACTTAAGAGAGAAGGTAATAAATATACAAAACTAAAGGACTTTTCTAAACTGACATTTGATCAAAAACACCAAGAGTATATTCGCCTCATTCCAGAACACGTAGGGTTAGAGACATTTGAACAGCTTGTTTTCTTACAGCTGTTTGTACTAACTTTTGATGAAAGAAGGGAATTACTATTTTGGAATGAAAGAGTCTTAGAACGTGTTCTTTATTTAGCTTTCGGTATTAATCCAGAAGAAGCAAAACATGCCGATGTTCTTCGAAAAGAGTTTGAAGATGCCGACTCAAATGTTCGCAACTTCAACTGGGAGGCTACACAACTTCGTAAAAGGATTCAAGAAATTGAGGATCAGCGAGATACGAAAAAAGAAAAAGGGGAGAAAAGGGAGGATTTAAGAATTCAGTATTCTCAGTTAACTCAGAGTAGAGAAAAGGCCTTAATAGAAGTCAATGGGCTGGAGAATGATTTAAGAGATATTAATTTACAGGTGGGTAACTTAAGTGCTAAACAGGCCCAGTTACGAAACGAATATGAAAATCTTTTTTCAACATATATATCCCATAAATCCATAATCGAATATCATCCATTGATTGCTACAGCATTAAGTGAAGGGAAATGTGGGTTATGTGGATCCGAAGGTGAAGGAGTTATTGTTGCAGTTCAACAAGTAGTTGCTTCTGAGAGTTGTCCAATATGTGGCAATAAAGTTGCCGAAAGGAATAATCAAGAAAGCGAACAGGTTTTTACAAAATTACAAGAAGTTGATGAGCAATTATCCAAGCTAAAACAGTCGCTAGATAGCTCCCTTACGGCGCAACAAAGGATTATTACTGAGTTGGAGGTTGCCAACAACGCTTTATCCGCTGTTACTCAACATCTGCGGGTGTTTGAAAACGCAAATAAATTAAAACTCGAACAGTATCAAACAAATACTGTATCTACCGAATTAGATACATTGATAGCGAATATGGTTAATCAAATGGAAAACGCCTTCGCAAAGAAAGATAGCGCAATTAAGAGAAGGGAAAAAAAGAGTAAAGAATTGAAAGAACTCCAAAAACGGCTGCAGAGACAATATGCAATAGCTGAGGCTGAGTTTGTCGCTTCTTTTAATAAACTGGCAGTAAGTTTTCTTGGATTAGACCTTAATATAAAGATGGAAGTCCACCAGGGAATTGCTGGCGGAATATCCTTACTTTTGGATGTAAACAGTACACCACGAAGGCAAAATTACCAGTTGTCCGAAAGCCAACGATATTTTATTGATATTGCTTTAAGAATGGCCATTGCCCAGTTTTTATCAGACTCAAGTTCGAAATCTACTCTATACATTGATACTCCTGAAGGATCACTAGATATCGCTTATGAAAGCCGGGCAGGGGAAATGTTTGCACAGTTTATTAAAAGTGGCTACCAGATTGTTATGACAGCAAACATAAACACATCCCAGTTGCTACATAGATTAGCTGCACGCTGTAAAAGTGACATGAAATTATTACGCATGACTTCGTGGACGGATCTCTCTGATGTTCAAATACAAGAAGAAGACCTGTTCAATAAAGCCTTTGCAGAGATTGAAGAATTCCTACTTTAGGAAGTTAAACTTTGAACTCGCTAGCATTCTTTGATTGTCTGTCAATCGCAAGAAGGATCCAATCTCAAGTAGGATCCGTTTTAAGTTCAGAGCTTCATACTTTCGCTTATTTATCTTGCCTTCTATCCTTATACAAGGGCAATCCTGTCTCGGAATGGGGTTACGACTTTATAGGGATTAGACAAAACGCTCCTTATAGTCAACCAATAGATGATTCAAAGAGTAATATATTACGATTAGGATTTTTTGATATTGATAAAGAGCAGTATATACGGGTATCCCCATCCGGGATATTAGAACACGATAGGCTTAAACTCCTTAAGATCTATAGTAGGCGAGAACAGTTTATTGAGGGGGCGTGCTCTAGTATCCTAGCTCTTCCTATCGGTCTGATTAGAAATGCATTATCTAAAGAACCAAATTTACTAGCATCTCAAGAGTCAAATTCAGTTAAAGCATTATTAGATGAACGAAGCCCAAGTCTAGTTTTACTTTATGATCAATTTAATGCATTAAGTTCGGCTGTAAGGATTGAGATGACTAACCTGATGATTCCAGCAATTGTTTGGTTATCCTATCTATCCAAAATTAACGAAGAAAAAGAAGGGGGAATGAGCAATGGCTGAAGTGGACTACAGGATGATGACTGAGATAGCGAATATATACATGACACCTTTGGTTAAGCAATATGGCGACAAGGGAATCAACATCCTTAGGGTAATATTCGGAACACTTCAGCAGATGTACAAGTGGATTGAACCATTACAAGTAAAAGGGTCTATAGTCGTTTTTGTGACGATAGAATCTAATGTCCAGTTAATTAATAATCACGAGGGCGTTTTGCATTCAGACTTTAAGAACATAATGCAAGATAGTCTCACTTCACTTATTGTTCAAGTATTAGAAAATGGCGATTTCTTGATTTGGAAAAATCTTGACATTGATGTTAGGCAGTTATCGGAAAACTCCATTCTATATGAATATCATGATAAAATCGAGCGTTTGATTTCGGCAAGGGAAGAATCCCACATTCCAAAATTAATAAAAGGAAGGGCAAGTATGTTTGCTCCTCCAACTTTTTCAGATCTTACAGAGGCCATATCTGAATACCGAGAAGAAATGGTCCGTTTCTCAAGTTGTTATCTCTTAAAAGAAGTATGGTACGACAATAATCGAATTTTCTTAAAGAACAAACCTGAATTTATTATGCGAAATTCCTTAACGAATTTCCTTAAGATACGCTTGCGTGGAGATGGTGTTGAAGTTCGACCAGAACAGAACGTAGATGAATCTCATCCTGTAGACATAAAGATAACTTGGATGTTTTCAAATCGTCTGGCACTAATAGAGATCAAATGGTTAGGTAAGTCACGAAACGGAGATGGTTCTGTATCAACAGAATATTCCGAATCCAGGGCAAAAACAGGAGCAAAGCAGCTTGCTGAGTATCTTGATATGAATAAGAGTCAAGCACCGCAACATGTCACTAAAGGCCTTTTAGTTGTTTTTGATGCCAGAAGGAGAAATACAGATCAATTGCCCAGTTCTATAAGTCGGGTTGAAGGTTTATATTATGCTGATAAAGAAATCCATTTTGATCCATGCTATCACGACATTCGTGCCGATTTTTTTCTGCCATCACGGTTATTCATTGAGCCCATATGCCAAGAAAACCAATAACTGTTGAAATTAACGCTGATTTTTCATTAAATGGCAAAGGTCATTCAAATGCCCTTAATACAGTTGGTTTACCTAGACATAGGTGGTATTTTATAAAAGAAGCTTTCTCACCTTATCTCGTTGAGAGTGCATTAGAATATTGTCAATTAAAGAGAAGATCTGTAGTTGTTGACCCATTTTGTGGAAGCGGAACTGTACCCTTATGTGCTACTGCTAAAGGTCACGTAGGTATTGGTTTTGAGGTCAATCCATTTTTAGCCTTTCTATCTCAAACCAAACTGCTTATTACTTCCGCGGACAAGTTTAATGATGCTTCAATAGCATTAGAAAATGAAATAATTAAAGGTTGTCCTTCATACCTGGAAGGATTTTCCACATTTTCCAAGAAAGATGGTATTGAAAAATGGTTATTTAATGATGAGGTACTTAGGGCATTCACAGGCGGATGGAATGCCACATTAAAACATGATAGTAAAGTCCGTTATTTGTTACAACTAGCCTTACTAAATTCGAGTATGGAATGCTGTAATGCGACTCGAGATGGAAAAGCGTTGAGATACCGAAAAAATTGGCAATCGCTTAATTTTAACCAACGTTCCTTTCTCGATGTATTTAAAGAAAAAACCCGCGAAATTATTGATGACTTACAAATTTTGCCATTAAACAATCATCTGAGCCAGGTTATTAAAGGAGACGTAAGAATTAATATCAAAAAATTAAGCAAGAAGTTTGACCTATGTATCACCTCTCCTCCTTATCTTAATTCATTTGATTATACTGATATATACCGCCCTGAGTTATTTATGGGACAGTTTATAACAACCCAAGCTGACTTATATAACTTACGGTTTACAACGGTTCGATCACATGTACAAGCAAAATGGGAAAACCCAAAAAACAAAAACTTTGGTAAACATTACCAGCAGACAATCAAAAGACTGTTAAAAGAACGGGACAATCTTTGGAATAAACGTATTGTGTTAATGGTTCAGGCATATTTTGAGGATATGAAAAAAGTCCTTGCGGGTTTGCGTAAAAAAGCAGAACAAAACGCCATGGTTTGGCTTGTTGTCTCAACTTCCGCGTATGCCGGTGTTGAAGTGCCTGTTGACTATATAATCGCTGAAATTGGATCCCAAGTTGGGTGGGATTTAGTTGAAATCGGTCTTCTGAGAAATCTTCGCTCTTCTAGCCAGCATTATTCAACAGTAGATTCCAGTACCCATCAATTGCGAGAGAGCGTGGTAATTATGAGAGCAAACAGTGATCAGTAAAAATAAACGGCCCTGGAAATCTAGCCTCCAGGACCGTTCTATGTTACATAATTAAATCCCTAATCCCATCTGACCCTCCGGTACCACCTCCTTCCTCTTGGATTTCCGTACAATCCCTGTCTTTTGAGTGACCCAATCATCCCATGTAAGCACCTTCAGACCCGGCACGATTGCAGCGCTCGGTGTGGTCAGGCTACCCATCGGGTTGTGACTCACCTGCAGATCGTCGGCGAACAGGGTTTGCAGATCCGGCAGCCTTGCCCCGTCTAGCACATCGCGCGCCAGTTGGGTGAGGAAATCCGTTTCCTCTTCGGGCACGATTGCGCCACCCACCTCATCTCCGTAGACGAGCTGCGCCGCCTTCATTTTTCGCCCCATGAGCCGCAAGGCGGCCGCTTCCATCGCCGAGTTGTAGACCGCAAAGACCGCCTTTACTGGCTGCGTTTGACCCAACCGCCACACCCGACGGACGCTTTGCCACAACGTGTAGAGGCTGAATTCCGGCTCGAAGAACACCACGGTCGAGAATTGAATCAGATCCAATCCAGTCTCGACCAAGCGCGGGTTGCAGATCAAGACGTCCATTCCATTCACCCGTTTGGCAATCCAGTCTTCTCGTTTGCGCGGGTTCACGTTGCCGCCCAGGATTTGGACGCGCAGCCCAGCCGCTTGCAATGGCAGTTCCACGCGATCCCGTATGTCCCTGGTTCCCGTTTGCCTAAGATATACCAGCACCTTGCGCCCCTGCTGCTTTTCCGTTTTGCAGAAGCTAGCCAGCCAATTTTCCTTTGGCAGCCACTTGTGGCCGTTCGGGTTGATGGCCGGCAGTTCCATCAGCGTGACCTTTCGCACCGTTTCGCCATCTTCGTCATTGACCTCATCCACCACCACAGCTTCGTCCCGGAAGGCCGAGTTTGGCCGGGCCAGGCTCCATTGCAGCCAGGTGGAGAGATACCGTCGCGACTGAATAGCGAGCTGCTTGAGCGCGGTTTCCATGCTCCTGTACTGGTCGCTTTGATCGTCGAGCATGTCCAAAGACACTACTTCTTCCTTGTACGCTGGCAGCGCCAGGTTCAAGTCTTTGAGGCTGAGGAACACCGTTGTATCGAGCAAACGGCTGACGATAGCCGGACTAACACCCGGCTGTTCCTTGGCCTGGTTGCGATAGCGCCGGTTGCCCGTATACACGCCATCGTCGTCGTCGTCGTCGCGCCGCCGGCGGCGCTGGGTTTCCAGCACGCCGTACAGACGCGCCCAGCGCTTCTCCTCGTGAAAGGCGAAGTCGCGCCGGACGCCTGCGTTCAGGCGATGCAGCAGCCAGAAGATGCTGGTGCTTTTTCCACCGAAGAACGTGCCGGTGAGCGTGAGCGTCCATTTCGCCGCAGTGATGAGTTGGTGGAACGCCACGCCCCGATCCGATGCCTTGCCCTTGAGTAGAGTAGGGGCAGGGCGCGTTACTCACTTTTCAATGAGCACGTTTCCCCACCCCCCTCTCCGAACCGGACATGCGCCTTTCGACGCATCCGGCTCTCCATCACAGAATCACACTTGTAGTAGGCCCTCAGATTGCTGTTTGTCTTTCAACCTTTGCATGACAGGCTGGACACAGCGCGATGAGGTTTTCTAGCAGATTTGCCCTTCTACGGTGTTTGTACCCTTTGCGTCTTGCTTGGTGATGAACATGAGTTTGTTCAAGTTTCAAGGTCTTACCACAACATTGACAACGCTGACCAGCTATTTCGAACGCCGCCCGGCGTAGAGTTCCCCATTCCACCCCATATTCAGGGTTGTATTTGGGTTCGACGAGTTCACCTGGAGGTTGTTCCAAGGTTTCCCTTTTCTCCAGAAGTTCTCTGTCCTCTCGAACGAACGGGTTGAGTTGGCTATAAAAACGAGCGTAACGAATCGGTATGAAAGTCAGTCGTACTACGATGTAGGCTTTGGTGTGGGCTTCATCTGCCCATGCGCCATAGTTTCGACCTTTTCGCCACCTGTTCTTTGTCCGGATATCGTACCTGTAGGGTATGTAATGTGCTTTATAGTGCTGCCCAGGATGTAGTTTTGGGTTCCTCAAGCGATGAGTGGTTCGGAAAACTCGCCACCATACGTAAGAGTCCCCATCTCTAAAATCCCTGGTACTACTTACCCGACGGTAGTACATCCCCCAACCTATCAAAAACCGGTTGAGGTATTCGATACCCGTTGCGTCGTCATTACTGAAACCGTCCCAAACTTTTTGTCTCACCTTTTGACGAAATTTCTCCATCGCTTTCCTGGATGGTGTGATCAGAGTCACTCGCTGATATTTGCGAATAGTGAAACCGAGGAAATCAAACCCCTTTTCCACTACTGTTACCAGTGTCTTTTCCTCTGACAATTCCAGGTGGAGTTCTGTGTTGAGAAAGTCGGTTATTTCCATTTTGAGCTTTTCTGCCTGTTCTTGTGTGCCTGTGATCATGACAACAAAATCATCAGCGTACCGCACAATAAAACAAGGCAGTGCTTCTCGATGGCGTTTTCGCCTATTCCTTTCCACTTCACTCAGGTTTGCCCACTTCTCCGCTATGAATTGATCCAGCTCATTCAAGTAAATGTTGGCTAACAAGGGCGAGACAATCCCGCCCTGTGGTGTGCCTTCATCCGTCATATGCCACGCTCCATCTTCCATCACCCCAGCTTTCAATAAATCCTTGACCAGACGTAGGATGCGTTCATCCCGGATCGTCCGTCGTAGAATCTTGAGTAACTTTTGGTGATGAATTCGGTCGAAACACTTCCGTATATCTCCTTCAATGGCTATGTTGTAACCACGTTTCCCGATAAGATCTTTCAGCCGCATTGCAGCATGGTGTGTTGACCGGAATGGTCGAAACCCATAACTGTGGTTATAGAATTTGGCTTCATAGATCGGTTCAAGAATGGCTCGCAGCATTTCCTGGACAACCCGATCCTTGATGGTCGGTATTCCCAGCGGTCTCTTATCGCCATTGGCTTTTGGGATATATACCCTTCTGACTGGTTTAGGTTGGTAGGTCATCCCTTTCACTTCACGATAAATTTCTTCCGTCAGTTGCTTTCGGGTTTCCTCCGTTTTCAGGTCTGCCTTTGACACCCCATCGACACCGGCCGTCCTGGCCCCATCATTTCGCAGCACTTTGTCTAACGAAACTTCAATCAGACGTTTTGTGCGCATCAGGTTATAGAGACGGTGGAACTTGCGTCCCTGAAGGCTCCGATGTGCTAACACTTCCTGTGTTCGCTTGATCCATCGGTTCAGGCTTTGCATACGATCTTGCGGTGCTTCTGCCTGCATCTCTGGTGTCGTGTATATGGCGACCACCTCCTTTCCTTTCGGATTTGGAGGCCTACTAAAAGTACGTGTTACCTGTGACTGCTGCCCTTCGCCCTGCAGACGGCTTTCCCGTCTTCCTTGATCCGGTCGAAGTACAGGGCTTTTGTCCCTGTCATTTCTCCGGACGACTACTACGGCAGCTCCGCCCCTTCCAGTCCACATCAACGACAGCTGTCCAACCCATTGCTGGGTGAGACTGGTAAGGTTCCCGTGTTCAACACAACTTGTCTTTGCACCCTTCCCTTAGATCTGCACTTTACGCCGGGGTCATCCGAATGCTTATACCCTTGTAGCATTCGGCCAGCGCTCAAGGCGCTGACGGGTCGGCAACCAATAGCCCTCCCGCTGGTCCCATCACCCCCAACTACGCTTGTTGGGGTGTCGAAGCTCACGACGCTTGCATGCATTTGTACTCCCTGATCATAGGAAGGTTTTGAAGATAGCCCTGCCTTTTGGGCGCGTAGTTCACCCTCACAGGTACTTTCCCGGTAGGCTTCAGACCCCTGGTCTGCTCAGACCAAACGCCTGCTACCATGTCTTTACCGGTTTTAGGGAAACCGGTAGCGAGTATTTCAACTCGCGTCAAGTTGTGCCGCTTTCACGGCGCACACTGATGGACCTCATCGGCTATCAGAAGCTTGAAAGCATCCTTAGCATGTTTGGTGATGTACTCCGAAATGCTATGTCGCCGTGCTCCTTTGAACTCGAAAAGCGGTGTTCCACATGGACGGGTACCCCATACTGAGTCGCCGTTGGCATCAAGTTTCGTCCTCCCGTCTGCATCCAACTCCCAGCCAGGGATTCGATTGTGACAGAATTGGCGTTTTTCTGCCAATTCAGAGGCATCAGTCACAGGAACGATAAATCCATCCTTTTCAACCATCACGACATTACCGCAACCAGGACAAGCACAGGCATCCACAATCTTTCCAGTCAGTGGGTCTCTCGCTTTCCTGGTGATGACTGCCGGCTGCCATCCTGCCCCGAATTTGGCAGAGGTGTGCGCTACTACAGCCACCCATTTGGGCTTTGAACCTCCTTTCTTTTGAGCAGTGTCATAAGCTGCCTTATATTGATCCAGGAATTCACGGACATCGTTCACATCATTAACTTCGTCACTATTCCGACCGATGCGACGGATTTCTCGTGCATATGCGCCAGGGATCACCTCCTCGATTTCGCGGATCCATTTGGGTACAAGGTGTGGAGGACAAAGCACGATTGCCGGGTAAGCATCCAGCAGCTCGATCACGCCAGTCGATATTGTCGTCTTTCCAGTCCCCATTTCGGCCTGGCAGTTGGCCACGCCATTTTTACGAATTGAACGAGCCAACGCCGCTGCCGCATGTCTTTGGGCAGGAAGCAATCCAGCACGCTCTTGTCCGGGAAGGGCTTCTCGTTGCGTACCAAGCCTATCGAGGACTGCAATTTCGTTCGCAGTCGGATCCAGATTGTAAATGGGTTTATAGGTTTCCAGTACATGCGCAGCGATCTTCTCGCCGTGAACTTTCATGAACTCTGAAAGGTCCTTAACATCCTGGATCACCTGGATACCATCCTGTTTCAGCACAGCCACCGTAGTAACAAAACGATCCTTGTAGGTTTCTACGACTGTACCGGCTTCTTTGGCATCCGGCTGCTCAGTCTTTTCGACCACCTTGATCACCCGTCCCTTGATCAGCATTGGTTTACCCTC
>Ga0226835_1000611_pt1 | contig 33377 bp, 26 predicted proteins | sample LAC_MetaG_1_FD_163627 | JGI IMG/M metagenome (GOLD analysis project Ga0226835, IMG submission 163627) | Anaerobic ammonium oxidizing microbial communities from anammox membrane bioreactor (MBR) in UC Berkley, California, United States -... | ecosystem: Engineered > Bioreactor > Anaerobic >...
GGTCGTCCTCGGTGGGTACGGTCACTTCCAGGCGCGCCGTCACCCAGCCGGGGGCCGCCACCTGAACCTGCATCGCCCCCGCCGGCACCGCCTCCGCCCGGGCGATCCCCTCGCCGTCGCTGTCGGCGCTGGCCACCAGCTCGCCGGCGGACACCTCGGCGCCGGTGCGGAACACCAGCCGGGAGGTGTCCACCGCCGGGGCGCGAAACACCTCCACCCGGGCGCCGGGGATCGGGGTGCCGCCCGCATCCTGCACCGCCACCACCAGGGGATGGCCCGCCACCGCCTGCAGGGTGAGGACCCGCTCCTCCCCCGCCGCCAGGCGCACCACCGGTGACCGCGCCTCGGCCAGCCGCCGCGGCCGGGCCGACGCTCGCACCGGGCCGGCGGGCAGGCTCCCCACCACCCCCCAGCCGGAAGCGTCGCTCACCCCGTCGGGCAGCCATTCCCGGACGAGGTTCTCCTCCTCCGCCATCCCCGCCACCACGAAGCTGCGTCGCGTTGGCGCGCGCCACCCCCACAGGGGCACTCCGCCCAGTCCCTTCCCCTGGGCATCGGTCACCCGCACCTTCAGCCGCCCTGCCGGCTTGAGCTCCACGGCCAGCTGGTTCGCTCCGCCCTCCGGGCTCACCACCGCCCCCACCTGGCCGGGGGCCCACAGGCGCAACTCTCCCGCCGGTCCCCGCGGCGTGACCGGCCGACCGAGGGCCGGGATCGACAGCGCCCTCGCCCCCACCAGCGGGCCGCCGGTGAGGGCACGGGGCACCCACCCCGCCTCCCAGGCCACGGTGGCCGGGCCGCTGACGCTCACCTCCAGGGGAGGCACGGGTTGGACCACCAGGGTGACCTCTTCGGCAGGAGCACCCCGTAGCAGCTCCCTGGCCCCCCCGCCTGCCGCCAGCGCCAGCAGCGCACCCCCCTCGCCGGTAGCCAGGTACACGGTGGCCCGCCCCTCGCCGTCGGTGCGCCGCCCGGCGCCCTCAGGGGCGTTCTCCGCCGCCACTGCCACCCCGGGTCGTGGCGCCCCTTCTCCGTCGGTCACCCGCGCCATGGCCCGTCGGGAGGAGAGTTCCACCTGCAGCACCTCGCCGCGCTTGACCGCCCCCGCCCAGCGTCCCCACCGCCCTTCCTCGTCCACCGCCACCACCCGCGCCCACCCCCGCGGCGCCACCCATACCGTGCGCTCCCTCCCGACCGCCCGGGGCACGCAGGGAGAGAAGCGCCCCAGGGGTGCTGCCTCGTCCATCCCCACCCGCACCGTTCCCCAGCTCACCACCCGCCCCTCCTCGCCGCCCCCCCGCACCGCCAGGCGGTGCTCCTCGCCCCTGGGCAGCCAGGCGGCGGGCAGGGTGGCCTGCTCCCGGAAGAGCACCTCCAGGCAGACCGCCACGTGCCCCGCGGCGGCCAGCTCCAGCCGCACCGGCAGCGCCGCCCCCGCCGGCAGCGCCAGCGTGAACGGCGTGCCCGGCCGGGCCACGGTTTCCGCCAGCGGCGAGAACAGCGGCTCGTGGTCGGCCACCAGCCGCTCCCCCGCCGCCCACACCCGCACCGTCACGCCTTCCGCCTCGCCCTCGGTATGGGCCTGACCCCTGAACGTCAGCTGCGCCGGGGCGGGAACCGCCACCAGGCTCGTCACCACCACCCAGGTAAGGATCCACCTCATGGGTTGCCTCCGCGTCGTCGTTGTTCTCACCGATAGGTACGAATGCTGCGACGCCGGCGTTGCGTCCTCTACTGCCCCAGCACCACGGTGACGCTCCCCTCCCGGGGCACCTCGGCGGGGGTGCTGCCCGTCTCGCCCCGGGGGGACACCCACTCCACCAGGTACCGCCCCGCCGGCAGGCGCAGCGGGGTGCGCCCCTCCACGTTCGCCCAGCCGTCGCGGCCGGGGCCGAGCAGGGGGTTGACCGGGACGACCGCCCCCAGCTCCGCCGCCACCACCCGCGCCCGCCAGGCACCCGTGGCTCCCCCGGCCAGGGCAAGCACCAGCGTGCCCGCCGGGGCGAGGGTCAGCGACGTCTCCACCGAGGGCACCGTGACCCGCACCAGTGCCTGGCCGCGCCCCTGCACCAGCAGCATGTACTCCCCCCGGGGCAGGGTGGTGACGCGCAGGCGACCCTCGCGGTCGCAGGCGGCCCACACCGGGTCCTCCACCCGGCCACCCCGCGCCGGGAGGAGGTTGACCCGGTCGGGCACGCTGCCATCGGGCTCCCGCAGGCGCAGCAGCAGCGCTTCCTCCTCCTTGAGCTCCAGCGTCACCGGTCTCCCCACGCCCATGGTGACCGCCCCCTCGGCCTCGGCCGGCGACCAGCCGGGGGCCGAAGCGCGCAGGCGATAACTCCCGTCGGGCAGCTCCCGGGCAGAAAAGGCGCCGGTCTCGTCGGTGGTGAGGGAGCGCAACTGCTTGCCCTCGTGCTCCAGCCGCACCGTGGCGCCGGCAACTCCCTCCCGGCGCGGGCCGGCGACCACCCGGCCGGTGAGGCTGCCGTCGGGGATCTCCAGCTCCAGGGTGGTGTCGCGGGAGAGGGTGAGCTGCCGCTGCAGCACCAAGGCCCCCTGCTCGCTCACCACCCCCACCCGGATCTCCCCCTCCGGCAGCCCGGCGATGCTCCAGGCCCCGACCTGGTCGGTCACCGTGGACGACGCCCCCAGGCCGCGGGGCGGCCCGGCGGTCACCGTCACCCCGGCGGCCGGCCGCCCCCCCCGCCGCACCTGCCCCGACAGCGTGAGGCCGGCGCCAAAATCGAGCTCCACCTCCACCTCGACCCCCACCGCCGGCACCTCCACCGTGGTTTGCCGCATCTTCATGTCGGGCATCACCATGGCCCGCACCAGCTGGCTCCCCGTCTCCACGCCTTCCAGGCGAAACGTCCCACTGGCGTCGGGTGACGCCGTGGTGGTCAGGGTTGCCACCCGGCAGCGACCCAGCTCCTCCGCCGTCAGCCCCAGCACCCTGCCGACGATGACGCCGCCCCGCTTGAGCTTCAGGGTCACCTCCGCGGTGCGCCCCGATTCGATGGTGACCTGCACGCTGTCCGGCGCCCACCCCCTGGCCTGGGCGGCGACGCGGGCCGAGCCGGGCGCCAGCCCCGGCACCTGGAAAGCGCCCATGGCATCGGCGGTGGCCTGCTTGAACTCCTGACCGGAGATCACGCGGATATCCGCGCCCCCCACCGGGGCGCCATCCTCGCTCACCACCCGGCCCCGCACGCCGCCGGGCACCGCCAGGCGCAGCACCACATCCCGGCGTCCCGCCTCCACCACCTCCCGCGCCGAGCCCCCCGCGTCGTCCCGGGCCGCCAGCTGCCACTGCCCCGGGGGCACCCCCTCGAAGCGGAAGCGTCCCTCCGCCGAGGTGACGGCAGGGGGGAGGTACCCGCCCGGACCCATGCCCTGGCTCATGGCGGCGGCGGTGGCCTCCACCATGACGCCGCTGCGGGGAGCGCCAGAGGCATCCACCACCTGTCCGGCCAGGACCAGGCCGCGCTGCAGGGTGATGGTCAGCGGGGTGCGCTCATCCCGTTCGGCCAGGTCGATGTCCAGCTCCTGGTGCTGGTAGCCGGCGGCGCTGGCGAAGAGGGAGATGCTTTCCCCGGGCGGCAACCCCTCCAGGAGGAAGCTCCCCTGCTCGTCGGTCTCGCCCCCGGCAAATACCCGCCCCATGCCGATCATGCTGGCCCCGGCGAAACTCCGCTGTTCCCGCTGGCTGGCGGCCACCTGGGCGCCGGCTAAGGGCTCGGCGCTGGCCTCGTCCACCACCCGCCCCGACAGGGTGCGCCCGCGCAGCACCTTGAGCTCCACGAGGTCGGGGGGCGGCATGGGCACCCGGGTGGGCAGCGAGGCCACGTACCGGTCGGCGCGGGCCTGCAGCAGCAGCGGCTGGCCGACCGGCAGGTCAGGAATGAGGAAGTACCCTTCGCCGTCGCTCTGGGCTCGCGGCTCGTGCAGCATCGGGGCCCCAGGGGACCCCGAAAAGATGTTCGCAGAGGGCACACCGGCCCCGGCCTCGTCCACCACCCGTCCGCGCACCGTCACCCCGGAAGTGAGGACGACGGGTCCCACCTCGCCCCCCGACTCCTTGACCTCCGCCTCCACCTGCCGGGCGGCAAAGCCGGGTGCGGTGACCCGCACCGACACCGGCCCCGGCGCCAGGTTGGCCACCACCGCGCGGCCGTCGGCGTCGGTGACGGCGCTGCCGGCCGCGTCGGCCGGGGACCTGCCCCGGCTCCCCATGGAGAGGCGGAAGCCCTCCCTCGCCTCCGGGCGCCGGTACACCTCCACCTGGGCGCCCTCCAGCGGCGCCTCGCCGCTGTCCACCACCGTGCAGACCAGGCTCACCCCCCGGGTGAGGGTGAGCGTCACCTCGCGGCGCTGGCCAGCATCGACCTCCAGTGGCTCGGAGATTGCCTCCGGAAACCCTGCCGTCCGCGCCGAGGCGCGCACCTTGCCCGCCGGCAAGGCACCCAGCAAGGCCGCCCCGCTGCCATCGGTCACCCCCTCGGGGAGCAGCCGCCGCGCCGGCGGCTGCTCGAAGGGCAGGCGCAGCGGCAGGGCGACGGGGAGCTCCTCGGGGACCCAGGCCCACACCGGCACCCCCGCCCGCCCGCGGCCGCCCCCGTCGATCACCCGCACCGCCAGGGCCGCCGCCGGCTTCAAGGTCACCTCCACCGCCTCCGCCCCGTCGTCCACCGCTGCCCGCTGCACCTCGAACCCCGGCGCCCACAGTACCAGCTGCCGGCCCAGCGAGCCGAAGCCGCCCAATGCACCCAGGAGAGGCACGCGGGCGCGGCCCCCGCCGGCCAGGGCCGGCGCCCCGCCGGTGAGCGCCGGCGGCAACCAGCTGGTCAGCACCGCCACCTCGTTCCGCGGGCCCGACCAGCGCAGCTCCACCTCCTCCACTGGACCCAGCTCCAGCTCGATGTCCCCCTCCGGCGGCGAACCCCGCCGCACCGTGCGCGCCCCCACCCCCGGCGCCAGGGCAACGAGGGACCATTGCCCCCTGGTTTGCACCTGCACCCGGGCGCGCCCCTCCCCGTCGGTCACCGCCGCCGCACCCAGGGGAGCCCCCGCCGCCGCCACGGGCACCCCGGCGACGGGTTGCCCCTGGCGGTCGGTCACCCGGACGGTGGCGGGCACCGACTCCAGGTTCAACGTCACCTGGGTTGTCCGTCCACCCCCTCCCCGCCACCTGCCCCAGGCGCCATCCCCATCGCGCACCCACACGTCCAGCATGGTCTGCGCCGGGACCCACACCTCCCGTTGCCCGGCGGGCGCCGTCCCCCGCGCGATGCAGGGGTAAAACCGACCGAAGGGCGGCTGCTCCTGAAAGATGTCCAGGGCCTGCCCCCCGCTCACCGCCTCCGGCGCCGCCTTGCCCCCCCGGCGAACGATCAGCTCCAGGCGCTGGCCACGGGGCAGCCACGCCGGCGGAAGCGTTGTCTGGGCCGGGAAGAGCACCAGCAGGCACACCGCCCCGTGGCCCGCCGCGCTCGCCTCCACCTCCACCGGCAGCGCGGCCTCCTTGGGCAGGCTCAGCCGGAAGCCCGCCCCCGGCGCCACGGTGGTTTCCGCCAGGGGTGCAGCCACGAGCTCCCCCTTCCCGACCACCGCATCCCCCCGCGCCCACGCTCGCACCACGACCGCCTCGGCGCTCCCCTCGGTATGGACCGAGCCGCGCAGCTCCACCCCGGCGGGCGCAGCGGCTGCCCCCCCGGCCAGGCCAGCGGCCAGCCACGCCGCAAGACCGGCCACCAGGCGCCTGCTCTTCTGACCCCACGCCTTCGGTCGTTTCGTCATGGCACGTGCCCTCACGTCACGATGGAGTCGTGAGGGAGTGTACCACCGTCACGGAAACTCCCGATCTGGCAGCTTTTCTTGCCAAGGCGAGGGCCCTTCCCGGAGACGGGAGGGCGGCGGGCGGGCGTTCGTTCCGGCGTACAATGCGCGCCGGGCGGGACTCGACTCTCTGCACGGCGAGTAGGGTGGAACGCATCGACTGGCGGGTGCACGCGGCGCTGCTGTTCGTGCAAATCACCTTCGGGGCGTTCCCGGTGGTGGGCAAGGGGGTGCTCGCCCACCTGCCACCCCTGGCGGTGGCCGCGCTGCGGGTGCTGGTGGCCGGGCCGATCCTGCTCCTGCTGGCCTGGCGCCTGGAGCGCGTGCGCTTCCCCCGCGGCCATCTCAAGGAGCTGGCGATGCTCGGCTTCCTCGGCGTCTTCGCCAACCAGGTGCTGTTCATCGTCGGGCTCGCCCGCACCACCGCCACCAACGCCGCCATCCTGATGCCGTCGATTCCGGTGTTTACCGTGCTGGTGGCGGCGGTGGGAGGGGTGGAACGGCTGACGCCGCGGCGCGCCGCCGGTGTCGCCGTGGCGGTGCTGGGGGCCCTGGTGCTCCTCGACCCGACCCGCCTGTCGCTCTCCCAGGGGACGGCCCTGGGCGACCTGTTGATCCTCCTCAACTGCCTCGCCTACGCCGCCTACCTGGTGCTCCAGCGCCCGCTGCTGCAGCGTCTTCCCCCCCTGACCCTGATCGCCTGGGCGTTCGTCCTCGGTGGGGCGGGGGTGCTGGCGGTGGCCGCGCCCAGCATGTTCGGTATCTCGCCGACCAGGGTGCCAGTCAGCGCGTGGGTAGGCCTGGCCTACATCGTGCTCATCCCCACCGCCGTCAACTACGCCCTCAACAGCTGGGCCATCCGCCGCTCCTCACCGGCGCTGGCGGCCACCTACACCACCCTGCAGCCGGTGGTGGCGGCCACGCTGGGGGTCCTTTTCCTGTCCGAATCGGTGGGCGGCCGGCAGCTGGCTGGCTTCGCCCTGATCGTCGCCGGGCTGAGCTTTCTCAGTGAACGCCGTCCCCGGCAAACTGCGCCATAATGGGGGTTGGGGGAGACGGCATGGACGGCCCCATCAGCTTCGACACCTTCTGGAACTGGCTGCTGCGCCACCACAACTGCATCTTGCGGGCAGGCACCGAGGATGCCGTGCTCTATGACGACGAAGATGTGCACTGGCACTTTGCCCAGGAGGACGCCTCCACCTGGGTGGTGCAGCTGTACCGCGGCAAGCGCATCCTCGGCGAGCTGTTCGTGGAGCCGGAGCTGGTCAGCTACGTGCAGGTGGTGCCAGGGGAGGAGGAGGTCTCCTTCGAGCTGGTGCAGGAGAACGAGCGGGAGGCCACGGTGATCTATCTGTTCGTGCTCTCCCACGGCATCGAGGACGAGGACTCGCCGGACCGGGCGCGGGTGCACTAGGGCGGGGTGCCGCCGTCCGCGCGCCGGCGCGCCAGCACCTGGGCGAAGGCCTTCATGGCCGCCAGGGCGCGGGGGAAGCCCACGTAGAGGGCGGCGTGGATGATGGTTTCCCGCACCTCTCGCTCGCTGGCCCCCACCCGGAGCGCCCCCTCCAGGTGAGTGGCCAGCTCAGGGGGGCTGCCCAGGGCGATGAGCAGGGAGATGGCCTGCAGCTCTCGAGCCTTGAGGTCCAGCCCCGGCCGCGCCATCACCTCCTCGTAGGCGAATTCCACCACGTAGCGGGCCAGATCGGGATCGGCCTCGGCCAGGGCCCGCTCGATGGCGGCGGCCCGCTCCCCCCAGATGCGCTCGCGCACCGTCACGCCGGCAGTATGCCCCAGCCGGGCCGGGCCCGCCAGCAGGTACAATCCGCCCGTGGCCGACCTGCTGGAGTGCCTGGTGCAGATCAGGGCGCTGGGGGAAACCCCGGCGCGGCTACGGCGGCTGGCCGCCCTGGCCCCGGAGGCGGCGTGGTGCCGCCGGCCCGGGCCGCAGGTCTGGGCCCCCCTCGAGGTGCTCGCCCACCTGGCCGACGCCGAGCTGTTCCTGGCCACCCGCCTGCGCCTCGTCCTCACCGGCGAGCGGCCCACCCTGGAGGTGTGGAACCAGAACGCCCTGGCGGCGCGGTCGAACTACCTCGCCTGGCCACTGGAACGGACCCTGGCCCGGTTCTGTCAGCTGCGGGAGGCCAACCTGGAGCTCCTGGCCACCTGCGACGCCACCGACCTGGCCCGGGTGGGGGTGCACCGCACCCGTGGCCCCGTGACCGTCGCCGACCTGGTGGCCCACGCCCTCGCCCACGACACCGCGCACGGGGGACAGATCCGCACCCGGCTGGGCCTGGCCGGCCCCGATTGAACTGGAGATATCGTGTCCAAGGTCAGCCTCGTCAGAGACTTCAACCGCACCTTCTGGGTCGCCAACGTGGTGGAGCTGTTCGAGCGGGCGGCCTACTACGGACTCAACTCGGTGCTCGCCGTCTATCTCACCCTGGAGGTGGGGGCAGGCGGGATCGGCGCCTCCGAGCAGGAGGTGGGGTTCCTGCAGTCCATCCTCTACGCCCTGGTGTACGTGCTGCCCATTCTGGGAGGGGCGCTGGCGGACCGCTACGGCTACCGCCGCATGCTCATGGCCTCCCTGGCCCTGCTGGCCGCCGGCTACTTCGCCGCCGGCTACACCTCCACCTACGGCCTGGTCTTTCTGGCGCTGCTGCTCATGGGCACCGGCGCCGGGCTGTTCAAGCCCATCATCTCCGGCACCATTGCCCGCACCACCGACGAGCGCACTTCCGCCCTGGGGTTCGGCATCTATTACTGGATGATCAACCTGGGGGCGTTCCTGGCGCCGCTGGTGGTGAGCTGGCTGAAGGGCTTCTCCTGGCGCTACGTGTTTGCCGCCTCCGCCGCCTACGTGGGGCTGATGCTGCTGCCCACGGCGCTCCTGTATCGCGACCCGCCGCGCCCCGAAAGCACCAAGTCGCTGGGGGAGACCCTGCGGGGCGCCGCCGAGGTGCTGGCCGACTCCCGCTTCATGCTCATGATCGTCGTCTACTCGGGGTTCTGGGTGCTCTACTTCCAGAACTTCGGCTCGGTGCTGTGGTACTTGCGGGACTTCGTGGACCGCGAGCCGGTGAGCGCCGCGGTGACCGCCGTGCTCCAGGGGGTGGGGTTGCCGGTCACCCTCACCTTCGACGCCGAGCACGTCACGGTGATCAACGCCGGGGTGATCATCCTGCTGCAGGTGGTGGTCAGCCGCATCGTCCGGGAGCGGGCCGCCCTGCCCACCATGGTGACCGGCATGGCGCTCGGGGCGGTGGGGTTCTTGCTGCTGGCCGTCTCCCGCAACCCCTGGGTGTTCGTCGCCGGCATTGCCGTCTTCACCCTCGGGGAAATGACCGCTCACCCCAAGTATTACAGCTTCATTGGCCTGATCGCCCCCGCCGATCGCAAGGCGGTGTACCTGGGGTACGCCTTCCTCTACGGGGTTTTCGGCTCCCTGCTGGGCTCCAACCTCGGGGGGTTCCTCTACGAGCGGCTCCTGAAGCCCGCCATCGGCACCCCGGCCGCCGACGAGCGGGCGCGGCTGTTCTGGATCCTCTTCGCGGTGCTGGACGTGGTGGCGGTGCTGGGATTAGTGGCCTTTGCCCGCGCCTTCGGGGAGGACACCGAGGCCACCCGCCGGCGCGCCGCCCGGGTGATGCGCGCCGTCTACGCCGGCATCGGTCTCGTCGGGGCGGCGTTCCTGGTGGCGGGCCTGGCCGCCACCCCAATCCAGTCCAAGACCGTGGTGCAGGCGGGGATCTTCCTGCTGCTGGCGGCGGGAGGCCTGGCGGTGAGCCGTACCCTTTCCCGCGAGTGACCAGCGGGCGGCCCCGCCTCCGGGAGGGACGACCGCCACCCGGGGTGAGTCCTCCTCGGCGGCGGCCTCGAAGGTCACGAACACCGCCACGCTGAAGCGCTCGGTGGGCTCGAGGGGATCCTCGGGGTCGGCGGGGATGGCCGACTCGGGCAGCTCGCCCAGGAGCAGCACCGCATCCACGCCGAGGCGCGTGGCGGTGGCGGCCAGGCGGGCCAGCCGCGTCTGCTGCCCCGCGGCCAGGGGCGGTGTGAGGGGTTGCACGGCGATGATCCAGTAGGCCTCCTCGGGCTCCGCGGCGTAGAACTCCACCTCTCCGATGACGGTCATGGGCGGACCCGTCTCTCCCGGCCACACCCCCAAGGGGAGGGAGGCCGCCGCCAGCAGCAGGGCGGCGATCACGGCAGGGCCCCCGGGTCGAGTCGCTCCACCCCCCCCAGGTAGGGGCGCAACGCCGCGGGGAGCAGCACCGAGCCGTCCTCCTGCTGGTGGTTTTCCAGCACCGCGATGAGGGTACGCCCCACCGCCAACCCCGAGCCGTTCAGGGTGTGCAGGAGGCGCGGCTTGCCGCCGTCCGCCGGGCGGTAGCGGAGGTTGGCGCGACGGGCCTGGAACTCCTCGCAGTTGGAGCAGGAGGAGATTTCCCTGTAGCACCCCTGGCCCGGCAGCCACACCTCCAGGTCGTAGGTCTTGGCGGCGGCAAAGCCCATGTCCCCGGTGGACAGGGTGACCACCCGGTAGGGAAGCTCCAGCCGTTGCAGCACCGCCTCGGCGGCGGCGGTGAGGCGCTCCAGCTCCTCGTAGCTGGCCTCGGGGGTCGCCAGATGCACCAGCTCGACTTTGAGAAACTGATGCTGCCGGATGAGTCCCCGCACGTCCCGCCCGTAGGAGCCCGCCTCGGCCCGGAAGCAGGGGGTGAGGCAGCAGTAGCGGCGGGGCAGGGAGCTCTCCTCCAGTACCTCGCCGGCGTGCAGGTTGGTCACCGGCACCTCGGCGGTGGGCACCAGGTGGTAGTCGGTTCCCTCCAGGTGGAAGAGGTCGTCGGCAAACTTGGGCAGCTGACCCGTGCCGACGAGGGCGGCGGAATTGACCAGGTACGGTACCGCCACCTCGGTGTACCCCGCCGCCCGGTGCAGGTCCAGCATGAAAGTGGCGAGGGCTCGCTCCAAGGCGGCGCCGGCGCCCCACAGGACGGCAAAGCGGGCCCCCGCCACTCGCGCTGCCCGCTCGAAGTCCAGGATGCCCAGGGCAGGGCCCAGATCCCAGTGGGCCTTGGGGGGGAAGGCAAAGGCCGGCGGCTGCCCCCAGCTGCGCTCCACCCGGTTGGCACTCTCGTCGGGCCCCTCCGGCACCGAGGGATGGGGGAGGTTGGGCAGCAGCAGTTCCAGCCGCTCCACCTCCTCCCGGGCGGCGCCGGCCTGTCCCTCGAGCTCGGTGATGCGCGCCCCCAGCTCGGCCATGCGGGCCCGCAGCGCCTCCGCCTCCTGGCGCTGTCCGGCGGCAAACAGCCGCCCCACCTCCTTGGAGCCGCGGTTGCGCTCGGCCAGCGCCTGCTCCAGCTCCCCCTGCAGCGCCCGCCAGCGGGCGTCGGCGTCGAGCAGGGCCTCCAACGGGGCGTCCGAGCGCCGGGCTGCCAGCGCCGCTCGCAGGCGCTCCGGCGATTGTCGATACAGTTCACGGGGTAGCACGCTCTCCTGCCTCCCGGCGCATTCTTGCCCACCAAGGCCACAGCAATCAACGGCCGCCTCGGGCCTCGACGACTTGGCTCGGGCCGTCGATCACCGCGGTGGCAGCGGACGTGCAGCCCCGCAACGCCCCATCGTCGTCCTCGCCGCGGGCGGCAGGTACGAATGTCTTCGACCGCGTGATCGGCATCTCCCTGAGGCGCGCGGCGAAGAGCTCGAGAACGTCCTACGCCATGGGGTGCCGGGTTGCCGTGGCGACAGCGGAGCATCCAACGCCGCATCCGCAAAGATACGTATACTCCCGGCGGTGACGCTCCCTCGTCTGCTGGCGCTGGCGCCGGTTACCGGGTTCGCCGTGCTTGCCGCGGTGCTCACGGCGGCGGGGGAGCTGCCGGTGGTGGAGGCGCTGTGGGCGGTGGCGGCGGTGGCCGTCGCCTTCGGGCCTAGCGGCTGGGTTAGCCCCGCCGGCTGGCGGCGACGTCTCGCCGAAGGGGCGCTGCTGCCGGTGGCCTTCGCCCTCACCATGCTGGGGGATCCCTCCCTGCGGCGCATGGCCCTCCCTCCCCTGCTGCTGTTGGCCGCGTGGGGAGCGGTGGCGGCGGCGCTGACCCGTGCCCCGGTGGGGCTGGCACCGTTGCTCGCCGGCTCCCTGGGGGTGGCGATCCGGGCCGCCGGGGGGCTCGGTCTGGTGGGCTACCCCTGGTGGGCGGTGCTGGGCGCCGTGCTGGCGTGCGGCCTTGTGCCGGCGGCCGTGGCCCGGCGCTGGGGACCCCAGGCCGGGGTGGCCGCCGCCCTGCTGGTGCCATGGCTGCCCTACGCCGGGCGGCCGTGGCTGTTGGCGGCCGCGGCGGCGGCGATCCTGGCCGCCCTGCTGGCCCCCAGGCTCGGCGAGCCACTGGAACCGCTGGCGGCCCGCTGGGTGCCGCTGCTGGCCGCCGCGGCGCTGGTGGCAGCGCCCCTCGCCCCCTGGGGCGGGATGCCCATGGGCATGCTCTTCCCCGCCGCCGGCTGGTCAGCGGGGATTGCCGCCCTCCTCGCCCTGCTGGTGGCGGGGCGCTACCCCGCCACGCTGGGGGGAGCGGCGTGGCTGGGGGCGGCGTGCCTGCTCGGTCCCATCCAGCCGGCGCCCCCCGATCGCGCCGGCGTGACCCTCACCGCCGCCGCCCCCGCCGCCACCCTGGCCGCCGGCAGCGGCGCAGGCTACGTGGTGGACATGGCCCTGGCCAACGCCAGCACGCTGGCCAGCGGCGTCGCGGTGGCCGAGCTGGCGGTCGGTCCCAGGACCTACCCGCTGCGGGCCGGGGAGGACACCGTCGAGTGGGCGCACCAGCGCAGCGACGTGCGCGCCGCGGTCCTGCACACCCTGCCGCGCTGGCCGGTGTGGCGCCCCCACGGGGAAGGGCACGGCGCCCTGTGGGGGGTGAGCGGCCGGGTGGAGCTGCCGGTCCCTGCCGGGGTGGCGCCCCAGCTGCGGCGGACCGGCGATCTCCCTCCCGAAATCACCGTGGCCGTCTCCACCGCCGGACCCTCCCGCCCCACGCCGCCCCGCGCCCTCACCCTGGCGGGCTGGTTGGCGGGGTGTGCCCTGGTGGTGGCGGCGGTGCAACTGCTGGGCGGGACCTGGCGGCGCCCGGTGGCGGCGCTGCCCTGGGTACTGCTGGCGGCGACGGCGGCGCTGGCGCGGGCGCCGGTGGAGCCCCTGCGGCTGCTGCTGGAGCGGCACGGGGTGGATCTCTGCCTGGCCGCGCTGCTGGCCGCCTGGTGGCCAGCGGCGCGGGGGTGGCTTGCCCGCCGCCGGGTGTTTGCCAGCGCGGCCGCCCTGCTGGTACCGCTGGCGGTGGCGGCGGCCTTCCTGCACCCGCCGGGGGGGGACGAGCAGTACCACCTCATCGTGCTGCGCTCCCTGGTGCAGGATCACGACCTGGACCTCGCCAACAACTACGAGCTGGAGCGCTACCCGGAAAACCGCATCTATGTCACCCGCATCTGGCTGCACTCGCCGCTGCTGGCGCTGCTCCTCTCCCCAGGCTACGCCCTGGCCGGCCGGGCTGGCGCCCTGGCGCTTTTGGGTCTCGCAGGAGCGGCGCTCCTGGCCCTGGTGGCCCGTCTCGCCCACGGCTTGCGCTGCCCCCCCAGCCGCATCGCACTGATGGCCCTGCTGGGATTGCTGAGCTTCCCCCTCGCCACCTTTTCCTCCCAGATCTGGACGGAAATCCCGGGGGCACTGGCCGCCGCGGCAATTGCCACCCTGCTGTCGGGCGCCGCGCCCGCCTTCCTGCCTGCCGCCGGCCTGGCCATCCTCGCCACCGGCCTCAAGACGCGGCTGGCACTGATGGCATTCCCCACCCTCTCTGCGCCCCTGACCGGCCTCATCCGGCAGCGGCGGCGCTCGTGGGGCGCTTTGCTGCTGGTGGGGTTGGCGATCGCTGTCGCCCTCGCCCTGGCCACCGCCATCTACGGGCATCCCCTGGGACCCATCCGCCGCTTTCATCATCTCCTCCCGAGGAGCCTGCGGCAACCAGCCATTTCATTCCTCGGTCTGATTTTCGATAGCGCCGGAGGGATGCTTTTCGCGGCGCCACTGCTGTTTTTCGGAGCGAGCCGGGTGGCGGCGGCGTGGCGGCGCGCCGCGGCTCCCATCCGTGGCCTACTGGTGGGTGGTCTGGCAACGGTGCTGCTGCTGCTCCCCTCCCACGAGTGGTACGGAGGGGGCAGCCCCCCGCTGCGCTATCTGGTTCCAGTTCTGCCCGTCCTTTTCCTGAGTCTGGCCACGTTGTGGACCACCCCGTCCCGGGTGAGGACCGCGGCGGTCCTGGCGCTGCCGCCTACCCTGCTGGTGTGGTTCGCCTTCGCCACCCGGCCGCACCTGGCCTTCAACCCCGGGGACGGTGGGTGGTGGCTGGGGGACGCCCTGGCGCGCCGGTTTGCCGCCGATACCCGGGCGTTGTTTCCCTCCCTTCTGGTGCCCACTGCGGCAACTGTCTGGGTTCCGTCAGTGGTCGTGCTGGTGGCGGCGGCCGCCTGGCTGCTGCTGCGCCGTCGCGCCAGCGCCGGCCGTACCCTGGAGCGCCTCGCCGTGCCCCTCTGGCTGCTGGCGGCGGCCGGCCTGGTGGCCACCCTGGCGGTGCGGACCGACCGGGTGGTGGAGCTGGAGGCCGCCCAGGTGATCCGCCACGGCGGCGCCCCGGAGCCACCCGAGGGGACCTTTTCCCGCTTCCTGCACCGCAACGGCTGGCGCCTGCGAACAGGCGAAGGGGTGAGCGTGCCGCTGCGCGTGCCGCCCGGCGCCGGGGTGGAGCTGGAGGCGCTTGGCGCTGGCCTGGTGGAGGCTCGCTGGGAAGGCGGTGAGGGCTGGACCGTTCAGGTCCTCTCGCCCTCCTTTGCCCGCTTCCCCCTCCCCACTCCGCCGGGCGCGGGTCGACAGCAACTTCATCTGCGGGCCGTCGGCCCGGGAGAGGGGGAGGTGGTGCTGGATCGCGTCGAGGTGATGCGGCCATGAGCGTGGCGGTGGTGATGGTGACCCACAACCACGGCCCCACCATCGCCGCGACGCTGCGGGCCGTCGCCGCGCAGACCCGGCCGCCCGAGCAGGTTGTGGTGATCGACAACGCCTCCGCTGACGACAGTCTGAATCTGGCCAGGGCCTTCGCCGCCTCGCTTCCCCTCGAGGTGGTGGCCTGGAGGGAGAATCGCGGGTTTGCCGCCGCCTTCAACGAGGGAGTGCGGCGAAGCGCGGCGCCGTGGGTGCTGTCCCTCAACCCCGACTGTCGCCTCGCCCCCGATTTCCTGGCGGTCCTCACCGGGCGGGCGGCGGTTGACCCGCGGGCAGGTGCAGCGTGCGGGTTGCTGCTGCGCGCCCGCGGGGCCGAGCTCGCAGAGACCGACACCGTCGACTCGGCCGGCATGGTCATGACTCCGGCCGGCCGCCACCTGGACCGTGGCGCCGGTGGCCGGCTGACGCCCGAGTTGACCCGCCCGGCGCGGGTGTTCGGAGCCAGCGGCGCGGCCGCTCTCTACCGTCGCCAGGCGCTGGAGGATGTCGCCTACTCGGGAGGGGAGGTGATGGACGAGGGGTTCTTCGCCTACCGGGAGGACGCCGACCTGGCCTGGCGGCTGCAGCGACGCGGCTGGGAGTGCCTGTACCTGCCCCGGGCGCTGGGGTACCACGCCCGGGGACTGAAGCCGGAGGCGAGGCGGCGGGGCAGCGCGGAGATCAACCGCCACTCGGTGCGTAACCGCTTCCTGCTGCGCTGGAGCAACGCCGACTGGCGCTGGCACCTGGTCTGTTTTCCCGCCTGGCTGATACGGGATGTGCTGGTGGTGGGGGCGTGTCTGACAGTGGAACGCCCGTCGCTGCCGGGGATGGTGGAGGCGTGGCGGCGGCGACAGCTCCAACGCCGGCGGGGTGAGGCCAACCACCGGCGCGCGCGGATCTCCTCCTGGCGGCTGGCATCGTGGTTCTACCCCTGGGGGCGCGTCCGCCCTTTGGAGGAGTGATGCACGTGGCCATCCTCGGCACCCGGGGCGTTCCCGCCCGCTATGGTGGCTTCGAGACCTTTGCCGAGGAGCTGGGCGCCCGCCTTGCCACCCGCGGTCACCGGGTGACGGTGTACACCCGCCGACACGTGGCGGTGGTCGGCCTCGAGGAGTACCGCGGGGTGCGGGTCAGGGTCCTGCCGGCGCTGCGCACCAAGGCGCTGGAAACGCTGTCGCACACCTTTCTCTCGGTTCTCGATCCGGCCCTGCGGCGGGCGGAGGTGGTGCTGCTGTGCAACGCCGCCAACGCGGTGTTCATCCCCCTCCTGCACGCCCGCCGCCTGCCCGTGGTGCTCAACGTGGACGGCCTGGAGCGCAAGCGGCGCAAGTGGGGGCCGCTGGCGCGACGGTACTACCTGCTGTCGGAGCGCCTGGCGGCGCGCTGGGCCGACGTGGTGGTCAGCGATGCCCGAGTGATCCAGCGTTACTACCGCCGGGCCTGGGGGCGGGAGTCGGTGATGATCCCCTACGGAGGCGACCTGCCCCGCCCCCTCGGCACCTCCACCCTGGCGGCGCTGGGGTTGCAGTCGCGGAGCTATTTCCTCTATGTCTCCCGCTTCGAGCCGGAGAACAACCCCGATCGGGTGGCCGAGGCGTATCGGCAGGTACCGGGCACTGCGCCGCTGGTGCTGGTGGGCGGGGCTCCCTACGCCGCCGCCCTCACCCGGCGGGTGCGCGCCCTGGCCGCCGGCGACCCCCGCATCCTCCTGCCCGGCCCCGTCTACGGGGAGGGCTACCGCGAGCTGTTGTTCCACGCCCGCGCCTACATCCACGCCACCGAGGTGGGGGGCACCCACCCCGCCCTGGTGGAAGCCATGGGTGCCGGCCTGCTGGTGTTTTTCCTGGACAACCCCGCCAACCGCGAGGTGGTGGGGGAGGCGGGGGTGGATTTCCGCTTCGACGGCGAACCGACTCTGAGTCAGGTGCTGACCGAGTACCTGGCCCATCCGGCGCTTTATGATCCGCTGCGGGCCGTGGCCCGCGCCCGGGTGGCCGATCGCTACCGCTGGGACAGCGTGGCGGCGGCCTACGAAAGAGTTCTGGAGGAGGCGTGCTCAGGGAGTCGGTGACCGTGGTGGCCTACCGCCGCCTGCTGGTGGACGGGCTGGCCACCGTGGGCTCCTTCCTGCTCGCCCATCAGCTACGCTCGCACCTCCTGCCCATCCTGCTGCCCTCCCTCTTTCCCGGCGGGCTCTACCCGCTCCGCCAGTACCTTCCCCTGCTGGCCGTGGTGCTGCCGGTGTGGGGCGGCCTGCTGGCCGCCCATCGGCTGGCCACCCCCGGCGCTCTGGTGTCCCTGCGACGGGAGCTGTTCCTGGTGGCGCGGGTGGTCATCCTGGGAGTCGGCTCGGTGGCGGCGGCGTCCTATCTGTTCCGGGTAGATTTCATCTCGCGACCCTTCCTGCTGCTCTTCGCTGCCACCAATTTTGCCGTGCTGGCGGCGCTGCGGGTGGCAGAACGGCGTACCGCGTGGGGGCGGTCGCTGCTGGAGGCGCCGGAGCGGGTGGTGGTGGTGGTGGGGGACGGTCCGCGGGCGCTGGAGGTGGCCCAGCTGGTGCAGCGCTACCGCCGGTGGGGGTTTCGCCTCAAAGGCATGGTCACGGTGGCATCCGATCCCGGCACCCCGGCCGGGCCGTTTCCCCTCCTCGGCAGCGTCACCCACCTCCCCGAGATCCTCACCCGCTCGGTGGTGGACGAGGTGATCCTGGCGGTTCCCACTCGCCAGCTGGGTGAGCTGGAGGATGCCCTCCTGCAGTGCCAGGAGCTGGGGGTGCGGGTGCGGGTGGCGCTCCAGCCCTTTCCCCACCTCTCCCCACACCTGGAGGTGGAGATCTTTCAAGGGGTGCCGTTCCTCACCTTCGCCACCGCCCCCACCGCCCCCTTGCCCCTCTTCGCCAAGCGGGTGATGGACGTGGTGCTGAGCGCCACCGCGCTGGTTCTCTCCCTGCCGCTGTGGCCCCTCATCGCCCTCGCCATCCGCCTTTCGTCCCCCGGGCCGATCCTCTACCGCCAGCAGCGCTGCGGGCTCCACGGGCGGCGCTTCACCCTGTTGAAGTTCCGCACCATGGTGGTGGACGCCGAGGCTCGCCAGCAGGAGGTGGGGCACCTCAACGTGGTGAACGGGCCCGCCTTCAAGGCGCCCAACGATCCCCGCGTGACCCCCGTGGGGCGGGTCCTGCGCCGTCTTTCCCTCGACGAAATCCCCCAGTTGCTGCACGTCCTGAAAGGGGAAATGTCCTTGGTGGGGCCGCGGCCGCCGATTCCGGCGGAGGTGGAGCGCTACCAGCCCTGGCAGCGCCGGCGGCTGGCCATGAAGCCGGGGATCACCGGGCTGTGGCAGGTATCCGGGCGCTCCGAGCTGGACTGGGATACCTGGATGGAACTGGATTTGGCCTACATCGACTCGTGGTCCCTGTGGCTCGACCTCACGATCCTGCTGCGGACGATCCCCGCGGTGCTGTCGGGGCGGGGAGCCGCCTGAGCTCGATGCGCACCGTGCCCGAGCGGACGTTGCTGGTCATGCGCTCCTGCCCCCAGAGGTAACCCTTGGGCGCCCGCCCCTGAGGCGCCCCCGCCCAGGCCAGGGCGCCTCCGCCAGCCACCGCCAGCAGGGCAACCAGCAGGATCGCTCCCCATCCCGGCGCCCGCCGGCGCACCAGCGGGGCGTGGGTGACGAACCACGCCGAGGCCACCGCCGTCAGCCCCGCCACCGCGCCCGCCACCAGCGCCGCCGCTGTCCGCGGGTGCCACCCCCCCAGGCACACGGCGGCGCACCACAGCGCCAGGGGCACGCCGCCGTGCAGCAAGGGGACGAGCACCCGCCGCCGGCGGGTGGGGCCGCCGGGAGCCAACCACAAGGGGGAGGCCAGGCGCAGGGAGGCCATGGTGGCGCCCACCACCCCGGCGCCGGCGGCGAGGAGCACCACCGCCAGGCTGGGAAGGCGCCAGAACACCTCCAGGCCCGCCGCCGGCCCGTCGCTCACCCCCAGCGACGGCGCCCATCCCAACCCCAGGACCGCCGCCGCCGTGGCGAGGTGGTACACCCCGAGCTCGCTCACCCACCCCTGGCCAGACGGCATGAACGGTGGCGGCAGCAGCGCCAGCAGCAGTGGCAACAGGAGGGGAGGGAGCCAGTAACCCAGCAGCGCCTCGCGGGTGGCGGAGAACCCCACACCCGGCTGATTGACCAGGGCCCACGGTTGCGCCCCCCAGGGGGCGGACAGGCCGATCCACTCGCCTCCCACCGCCGCCACTCCCACCCCCTGGGCAAGGGGGAGCAGCAGCCACACCAGCGGCCACAGCACCACCGCCAGCAGCCACGAGAGCAGCAGGATTCGCCCCTGCAAGGGGTGGCTGATCACCCTCGTATCATACCCCCATGGTCAGACCCTTGCTCGCCGTCCTCCTCGTCCTTTCCACCCCGTGCCTCGCCATCGCCCAGGCGGTCACCGAGTGGTCCACCGGTCGGGGGGTGGCGGTGGCGATCATCGAAGTACCCGGGGGTGACCTGGTGCACCTGGCCGCCGTGGCTCCCCCCGAGACCGCCGTTCCCGGCGTTCTGGCCGGCTTCCCGGTCACGACCCACCCCGTTTCCCCCGGCCTGATCGTCGAGGCCAGCGTGCCGGCGTTCGTCGCCGTGGCGGCGCTGAGTGAACTGGCCGCATCGCTGTCCGACCGGGGAGCGGCGGCGGTGGTCGTCCTCGGCAGTGCGCCGGCGCGGGAGATGGTCGTGGCTGGCCAGACTCTGGAGAGAGTGCCCCTGGCGGCCGCACCGCGTCGTCCCTGCCTGCTGGCCGAAGGTGAGGTGTCGTTGCTGCGGGGTTCGCCCGAGCGCCTGGAAGTGTTCCTGCCCCTGCCCGGGCCCGAGGACCCCCGCTTCGACCTCCTCCCGGCCCTGGAGGCGTGGCTGCGCCGCCGGCTGGCGCAGCGCTGGCCTGGCATGAGCACCTCCCTGGAGTTGCGGGATGGCTGCTCTCGCCTTCTGATCCGCGTCCCCTCCCCCGTCGAACCGCCGCGCGCCCTCCTGGCGCCGCTGCGCGAGGCGATTCAGCGGCTGGCGGCGACTACCCCCAGCGCCGCCGAGATGGAGGCGATCACCCCCATGGTCGACCGCCGGCGCGCCGCCTGGGCCGTGGACGGGCGAGCTGCGGCGCGAGAGTTGGTGCTGCGCCGGGCGGCTGGGGGGCGGGTCGCGGCGGCGCTCGCACCCCCGCTGCTGGACCCCGAAACGCTGGCCGGCCTTGCGCGGGCGGTGCTCGCCGGCCACGTTGGCGAGGCCGTCCTGGTGGAGGCCGAACGCCGCCCCGTCGATGAGGCCCCGGAGGCGCTGGACAACGGCGTGCTCCTGGCATGGCGCTGGGTCTCGTCGTCGCTGGGCACGGTGGCGGTGGCGCTGGGGGGGGTCGACCCCGAGGCTGGCCAGGCGGCGTTGCGGGGGCTGGCCGATGAGGCCGCCCGGGAAGGGTGGCAGGCTCTCCTGGAGACCCTGGCAGGGGTTCCGGCGGTGGCGGTGGCCGTGCCCGCTGACGACCTGCCGGCCGCCCTGGAGACGGTTGCCTCGGTGCTGGTGGAGCCCCCGGCGAGGGCTGCAGCGGACGGGGAGAACCAGCTGGTGGCCGCCCTGGGGCTTTCCGCGGAGCTCACCGGCGGGGCGGTGGCAGTGGCGGTGGCTGCCCCCGCCGAGGCGGATGTGGTGCGGGAGGCGGCGGCGAAGTTCTTCAGCCAGCTGCCGGCGGGCAGGGTCCGCAGCACGGCGCCGCTGGGACCGGGACTCCAGCACGTGAGCACCGCTGGCGAGACCACCATCCAGGCGGCAGTAGAGGTGCCAGCGGGCTTCACCGGCTGGCTGGCCGGGGAGGTCCTGGGCAGCCGCCTGCGGCGGCACGCCAGGGCACAAACTCGCTGGTTGGCCCCCCCCGGGCGCCTGGTTCTGGAGGTGACGGTTCGCGGCGAGGCCCATGTGCCGGCGCTTGAGGCGCGCCTGGCCGCCCTCTGGCCGTCACTGCGGGGTGCTGCCAGCGCCGAAGAGACCGCCGCAGCGGCAGCAGCGCTGCGGGCGCTGCTGTACGGGGATCCCGCCCGGGCGGCGCTGCGCACCGCTGCGGCGCCGTTCCTGCCTACCTTGCCACGGCAGGAGGAACTGTTGGCAGTGGAGGCGCGAGAGGTATCGGCCGCGCTGGCGGCGCTGCCCGCCTGGGCCGACCTCCCCCGCCTGGGCAGGGGGCCCGAACCACTGCTGGTAACCCCTCCCCCGCGCCCCACTGTGCGACAATCCCCGCCCCGGCGCCCCGGCGGGGCGGGGGGAGGGAGCTGATGGTGAGTCCGGTCAAGGAGCAGATGGAGCTGCTGCTGAAAGGGTGCGTGGAGGTGGTGCGGGCGGAGGACCTGGAGGAACGCCTGCGGCGGGCGCAGGGCGAGGGGCGAGGACTGACCGTAAAGGTGGGGTTTGACCCCTCGGCGCCGGACCTGCACCTGGGCCACACGGTGCTGATCCGCAAGATGCGCCACTTTCAGCAGTTGGGCCACCGGGTGGTGTTCCTGATCGGGGATTTCACCGGGATGATCGGGGACCCCACGGGAAAGAAGACGACCCGGCCGCAACTCACCCGCGAGCAGGTCCTGGCCAACGCGGAAACCTACAAGCGACAAATCTTCAAGCTCCTGGATCCGGCCACCACCGTGGTGGACTTCAACTCCCGGTGGCTCGGTGCGCTCACCTCGGAAGACTGGATCCGGCTCACCGCCCGGGTGACGCTCGCCCAGATGCTGGAGCGGGATGACTTCTCCCGGCGCCTGGCGGGCGGGGAGCCCATCGCCCTGCACGAGCTGCTCTACCCGGTGGCCCAGGCCTACGATTCGGTGGCCCTCGCTGCTGACGTGGAGCTGGGGGGGACCGACCAGCTCTTCAATCTGCTGGTGGGGCGCGACCTCATGGGCAAGCTGGGGCTGGCGCCGCAGATCGTCATGACCGTGCCGCTGCTGGAGGGGTTGGACGGCGTCGAAAAGATGTCCAAGTCCCTGGGCAACTACGTGGCGGTGGAGGACCCCCCGGAGGAGATGTTCGGCAAGCTCATGTCCATCTCGGACACCCTGATGTGGCGCTACTGGACGCTCTTGACCGACCTTGCCCCGGGAGAGGTGGCGGCGCTGCAGCGGCAGGTGGGCGAGGGCTCCCGGCATCCCATGGAGGTGAAGTTCGAGCTGGCCCGCACCATCACCGCGGACTTTCACGGGGAGCCAGCAGCGGCGGCGGCCGAGGCCCACTTTCGCCAGGTCCACCAGCGGCGGGAGATCCCCGAGGAGATCGAGGTGCGACGGCTTGGGGCTACGGGGAACTCTGTCGGCGTGGTTGAATTGCTTGTCTCCCAGGGGCTTGCCCCTTCCAACTCGGAGGCCCGCCGGCTCATCGCCCAGGGGGGGGTGAAGGTGAACGGCGAGGTGGTGCAGGATGGGCGGGCCACGCTTCCCACCACCGCCGGCACCTCCTACCTGCTGCAGGTGGGCAAGCGGCGCTTCCTCAAGGTGGCGTTCGTTCCCGCCGACGGCGGTGCAGCAGCAGAGTGAGAAGCCACGCCACCCCGGCCCCTGTGTGCCCCCATCCGGCTAGCGCACGCCAAGTGGGATGGGCCACCACCTGCACCAGCACCCCGGAGAGCACCATCACTACCGCCAGCCACCATGCCAGTACACCGCTGACCGCCCGCTCCGGCTGCCGGCGGGCGGGCCACACGTGGGCCACCCACACGGCGCCCAGGGCGAAGGCCAGGAGAGGAGCCAGCAGCACATGGAAGTGCTGCAGGTGTGGCTGCCAGGGGTGATTGACCACCGCGTCGGGGTCGCCTGGCGGCCACAGGTACCGCAGAACCCCGTACGCCAGGCCGCTTCCCCCCACCAGACCGCTGGCGACCCCCAAGAGGCGGCGCACCGGGGGCGGGAAGGTAACCAGCTCACTCATGCCGTGGCGGCCCGACAACGGTGTGAATCGCCAAGACCCGGCGCACCGCCTCCACGGTGGCGGTGGCCGTCAGGGTGGCGCCGGCCACCGGACGCACGCCCCGCTTGAGAGCCAGCTCCCCATCCAGGCGGCGGCCGTGGAGCTGCCCGTACCACTCCGGACGAGGGACATACTCCTTCGGCTCGGCAAACGACAGCAGCTCGACCCGCGTGACCGCCCCCTCAGGGGTCAAGGCCACCAGCAGGGTGGCGCCCAGGGTTCGGACCCGGTGGGTGTCGGTGTAGGCAACGCCCACCAGCTGGCCCTCGCGCACGGCCTCGTAGCGCATCACCATGCCCGAGGCCGGCGGCGTACCGGCCAGACGACGCACCTGGTGGCGTTGCTCGTCGGTGAGGAAGAGGGGCCGCCGCTGCACCTGCGCCCGGGGAAAGGCCAGGGCCAGCGCCTCCTCCAGCGAGAGCAATTGAGCGGCGAGGGAGGAAGCTGCCACTGCGATCCCCGCCACCGCCAGGAGGAAGGTTCTGCTAGAAGACATAACCGAGCCCCAGATTGAAGGCGTTGATACCCGTCCTCGCGCGGGTCTCGACGCGCTGCCAGTCCCCCTTGAGGACGATCTGGGGGATGGGCTTGAAGCTCACCCCCAGGGTGAGGATGCGTTGGTCGTTGGCGGGGTTGGCGGCAAAACCGGCGGGCACGCGGGCCTGGGTGTCGAGCTCCTCCCAGCGGCCAAAGGGTTCCAGCGCCGCCCGGCCGGGCAGCAGGTCCCAGGCTGCCTCCACATACCACCCTTCCAGGCGCGACCCCAGGGAATTGGCCCCGCTGAGGCCGAGGGCGCGGTTGGCGGCGGCGCCGTCGGACAGGCGCCCACGGACGGTCAGGGCCCGCAACGACAGGGCCCGCCAGCGCCAGTCCAGGTGGGTCTCGACGAGGGTGGTGCGGGGATCGGCCCCGGCTGCCAGGAAGGCAGGGCGGTCCTGCGCCGCGCCCCCGGTGTAGAGGGAGCCCCCGAGCAGCAGCCCCGGAGTGCCCACGTAATCCACCCGCGCCACCCAGGCGAGATCCTCCGCCGTCGCCCTGGCTCCCTTCTGCCGTCCGCCCCGCCAGCCGGCGGCGGAGAACTTGGAAGCGTCCATACCGTTGACCAGGTAGGCCCGGTACTCCAGGGGGCCCACCTCGCCGAACACGCCGACGCCGTTTTCCCGCCAGGTGGAGGGGATGATGGCCCGTTCCACCGCCGGGCGCAACGCCCCGTGGAACACCGTGGGCTCGTGCAACTCGTTGATGAGGCCCACCGGCAGCAGCACCATGCCCCCCCGCAGGTTGAGCTGGGGGCGCCAGAGGTAATCAAGGTAGGCGAACTCCACGCTCACTTCCCCGACCCCGCCGGAGGTGGTGCCGTGCTCGTACTCGATTTCGGTGTTGAGGAGGAAGCGCTCGTCGAACTTGTACCCCAGGTACACGACCGCCCGCCAGAAGTCCACCTCCGCCCGGCGGCCGGACGGAGCGCCGTCCTGCCGTCGTGCGGCGGGGTCCTGGTAGATCATCTCCCCGTACCCTCCCAGGGAGACGCCGCCCTCCACCCCATACACCTTGGCGGCGGAGGGCGCCAGGCCCCAGCTTTTGGCCTCCTCGGCGGGCCGCGCCGCCCCCTCGCCGGATCGCAGCCGCTCCACCTCCTCGGCCAACGCCTGCAGTTGCCGCCGCAGCTCCGTCAGGTCCTGCCCCTCCCTGTCGGCGAGGGCGGCCCGCAGGGCGGCGAGCTGGCGCTCCAGTTCGGCCAGACGCTCCTCGGTGGTGAGGGCGCTCACCTGGAGAACACTGAAGATCAGCAGGACAAAGGCTATCGTTTGACGCATGGTTCTCCTCCTCTCAAGTTGCCCACCGGGTGGAGCCCGACCAGCGAGGGATGAAACTCGCGAGAGGCCATGACGTCACCAAGTGCCGCCAGGACTCCCGAGTTTCTCTGGAGGGGACGTGGGTTGATTGATCACGGGGACGACGGTGGCCGGCAGCCTGCCCGCCGCCAGCGCCGGGGAGGCGCGCAGGCGAAAAGAGTTTCCCCGTAGTTCCACCACCAACACGCCGTAGGCCGGATACCGCTCCGCCCAGGCCAGGGCGCCCTCGGGACCCAGCACGAAAAGGCCGGTGGCCAGAGCGTCGGCCTCGGCGGCGGTGGGCGCCCACACCGACACCGAGCCGAAGTCCTTCGCGGGCTTGCCAGTGCGGGGGTCGAAGAGGTGCGGCCGACCACGGCGGCGCTGGCCGTTGCCGGAGGTGGCCAGAGACCCGCGGTGAAGGCGAAGACGGCCCACCTCCAGGGTGCGGTGGTGGGGATGGGCGATGGCCACCTCGTACCCCTCGGCGGCGGGCAGAACGGCGACCTGGCCACCGAAATCCAGGAGTGCAGCGAGCGCTCCGGCGCCGCGCAGGGCCTCGAGGGCGGCGTCGAGGCCCACGCCCTTGCCGAACCCCCCTTCCTCCAGTCGCAGCGCTGGGTGGAGGCGGACGGCGGTCCCGCGAGCCAGGGCGAGGAGGGCCATGCCGCTGGCGCGGCGAGCGGCGGCCAGCTCCCGGCGGCTCGGGCGCCGGCCTGGCCCGCGCACGTCCCAGGCCTGCAGGAGCGCCCCGATGCCAGGGTCGAACGCGCCGCCGGTGAGTCGCCACAGCTGGGCGGCGAGCTCCAGGTCGGCTGCCAGTTGCGGGGAAAGGGGAAAGGGCTGGCCGACGGGGTGTCGGTTGAGGGCCGCCAGCTCGCTATCGAGTCGCCAGGTGGAGAGCCGCGCCTCCACGGCGGCAACGGCACGTACGGCGGCCTCGCTGGCCGCCAGGGCAGCCGTCCGGGAGGAGGACGCCACGTCCATGGTCAGGACCGTCCCCATGGCTGCGACCTGACGCCGAATGGTCACGGGAGCAGGAACAGAGGCGGGGCTGGCGGTGGGGGTCGAGGGAGAGGGAGTCGAGGTCGCAGTCAATGTGAGCAGGATGGCTGCGCAGGAGTTCCACGGCATCATGCTTGCTCACCAGAGGGCGGCGGGGCAGCGCGTCACTGCCGGCGCCCCAGGGCCAGCAGGCAGGTGTTTTCGCAAAAGTCGCAGTGGCGGTCGTTGGGGCAGGCGGCCACCGTATCGTGGAAGGCCTCGAGGGCTTCCCGCGCCGCCGGGTGGGGGGAGCGCAGGAAGCGAATCAGGCGGACGAGGGCCGCCGAGGTTTCCTCGGAGAGGAGATGCTCCACCTTGCAGGCGTCCACGGTGGCGGTTTCCTGGCTCACGTCAAGGATTTCGGCCAGGAAAACGCGGACCACCTCCCGCTTGCCGGCCACCCGCGCCACCAGATCGCTCCCTCGCCGGGTCAGGTGCAGCCGTTGGGATGGTCCCACCTCCAGCAGCCCCGCCTCTTGCAGGGATCGCAACTGCAGGGATGCGGCGGCCCGGCTGACGCCCAGATGGCGGGCGACGTCGGCGGCGCGCGGGTCAGTGCCGCTGCGACCGAGGGCCGCCACGGCCAGCAGGTAGTGAGCCCCTGAATGGGTGATCTCGTTGGCCTCGAAGGCCCGCCACAGGCGGGTGGTGGGCGTTGCGGCGGGTTCATCGGTACGGGAGTGTTGGCGGTTCATCTCACCACTCCACCAGGGGACGGAGGTAAATCCCCTCGGCAATGTCGTCTTCGAGCGCCAGCAGGGTGCGGTCCACCTCCACCACCAGGGACGGCTTGCGCTGCCTGAGGTGAAGCACCGCTCCCGGCATCACCCCCAGATCGGTGAGCTGTTGCAGCCGCTCCCGGTGGCGGGGGGCGAGCAGCACGACCCGACCGCGCTCGCCCGGGGCCAGATCGATCAACCGGGATATCAGGGCCTCGACGCGGCGCCGGGAAAGACCCTGGCAGCACTCTCCCGGGGGAATCGGTCGGCCATGGGGACAGGCGGGGGGGTGACCGAGGAAGGAGCAGACCGCCTCGGTGGCCTGTGGCGAGAGGACGTGCTCGATGCGACAGGCCTCCTGTTCAGTCTCTTCCATGGGAAGGTCCAGCACCTGATGGAACAACACCTCGGCCAGGCGATGGCGGCGCGCGGCGGCCCGGGCCTGTTCCATCCCTGCCGGGGTGAGCGACAGGAGGTCCCCCTGAACCTCCACCAGGCCCTGCTCCACCAGCTCCTGGACCACCCCGCCCCATCCCTCCGAGGCGCCGGCGTGGATGGTTCGAGCCAGCTCCGGAACCGAGAGAGCCGCGCCCGCCTCGTGGCTGGTCCACAGCTCCTCGAGAACCTCCTCGCGGGCGGCCGCGGCGGTGCGGCCCAGGATCGACACGCCCTCTTTCATGACGCCTCCCTTCCCAGGAGTCGCTCCAACAACCGGCTGAAGCCGGAGGGGATGGCAAAGCGGTAGTGGCAGTGGGGACAGCAGACGGTGTGGCAGTGCCTGGCCAGGGGGCAGCCGGAGGGGCAGGAGTGCCGCTCGGGGAACTTCCCGCCGCAGAGGGGGCAGGTGAGGGTGCGGTCCCCGCTCACAGGCTCACCCCGGTGAGGCGAAGGACGAAGTTCACCGCTGCTCCCACCGTGAAGGCAAAGGGGACGATAAACGCCACCATGGCGACCGCGGTTTTCCAGCCGCGCTCCTTGATCATCATGAAGAAGTTGGCGATGCAGGGGACGAACAGGGTGATCACCACCAGGGAGACGACCACCTGGACGCCATCCAGCAGGCCCTCCTGGCGAAGCACGAACAGGCCCGCGGCGCCGTAGTCGCGGCGCAGGAAGCCAATCAGGAACGCGTCTGCGGCCCGCTCCGGCAGCCCCAACAGGCCGACCACCAGCGGGCGCGCGGCCCGTTCCACCACGGGCAGCGCGCCGGTGGCGTCCAGGAGGAACAGCACCAGGGTGCCCAGGATAAAGAGGGGCACGGCTTCCTTGAGGTACCACTCGGTGCGCGCGGCCGTCTTGATGATGATGTTGGACAGCCGGGGAATGCGCAGCGGAGGCACCTCCAGGAGGAAGTCGGAGCCGCGGCCGGGCAACAGTCGGGCAGCGGCCCAGCCGACGCCGAACAGCGTCGCCGCCACCACGGCCACCCAGATCAGGGTGCCCAGCGGTGAGAGCGACGCCAGCATGGCCAGGATGACGCCCAGCTGCGCCGAGCATGGCACTCCCAGGGCCAGCAGCAGGGTAACGACGACCCTCTCCTTGCGGCTGGGGAGGATGCGGGTGGTGAGAGTGGCCATGGTGTCGCAGCCCAGCCCCAGGACCATGGGCAGGACCGCCTTGCCGTTGAGGCCCATGGCTCGAAAGACTCGGTTGATCACCACCGCCAGCCGCGGCAGATACCCGGAATCCTCCATCAGGCCGAAGAAGATGAAGAAGGTGCCGACGACCGGCAAGACGATACCGATGGCGTAGGTGATGGCCATGGTGACGATGCCGTAGGGACCCACCAGCAGCTGCCGCAGCCACTGCCACGGGGCGAGTCGCTCCACCAGGGCCATCACCCAGGGGTTGATCACCTCGCCGAAGAGCCCATCCTCCACCAGCCCAACCAGGGTGCCCGCCCCGAAGACACCGACAAATTCGTAGGCCAGGAAGAGGACCAGGAGGAGGATGGGAACCCCCCACAGGGGGTGCATGGCAATGGCCCCCAGGCGGTCCCTCAGCGACCCGGCGAGGGCTCGATCCTGGTGGAAGACCTGGCGCAGCAGGTGGGCGACAAAGCGATGGCGAGCCCGGGCGATCACCGTGGCGGCGCGGGTGCCCAGTTCTGCCTCCAGGGCGGCGCGGCGCCTGCCAATGGCCAGCAGGCCCTCCTCGCTCACCCGCCCGTGCAGCCAGCCCGCCAGGGAACGGTCACCGGCCAGCAGCATCAACGCTACCCCGTGGCGCTGCTCGCCCAGCTCCTCGGGCAGCAACGCGGCGACCTCGGTCGCCGCCCGCTCGACGCTGGCGGGGTAGGCCACGTGGCAAGAGGCGACCGCCGCCTCGGCCAGGCGGCGACCGATGGCCTCCAGCCCGGTACCGCGGGTGGCGGTGGCCGGTATCACCGGGATCTGCAGGAGGCGGGCCAGCTCCGAGCTCTCCACCCGTACCCCGAGGTCGCGGGCCTCGTCCTGGAGGTTGAGAACAAGGATCTGGCGGCGCTTGAGCTCGGCCAGCTGCACGGTCAGGTAAAGAGTGCGGCGAAGATTCTTGGTATCTCCCACTTGCACGACGACGGCGGCTGGCTCGGCGAGGAGGAGGTCCCGCGTGACCTGCTCGTCCTCGGACTGGGGAGTGAGGGAATTGGTGCCCGGGGTATCGATGAGTTGGGGTCGCCCGGGAAGATGCGGCGCTGTACCGCGAGTGACCTCCACGGTGGTCCCAGGGTAGTTGGAAACTGTGACGTAGCGGCGGGTCAGGGCTCCAAAGACGACGCTCTTACCGACGTTCGGGTTGCCCACCAGGAGTACCGATGGGGCGGCGCTGCGGCAGGCGGTGGGATCGGCGATCTCGGGCACGCTGGGTGTGGCCCCAGGGGGGAGCGGGGCTCATCCTGGGGAGAGGGTAACCTCCCCTGGCCGACTTGTCAAGCATGCTTTACAGGCGCGCCGTCCGGCTGAGTGGCGCTTTCAGGTTACTGGTGGTTGTTGGGGATGGCGGTTGGCCCTGGCGCCGGGAGGAGGGCCCTATTCGCCGTCGCCGGCGTTGATGAGCTCCCCCTGAATGGAGATGGAGATGTAGCTGGGCCGGAAGCCCTTTTCCTGGCAAATGCGGCGCAGGGATTCGTCGACATCCGCATCCCAGAATTCGATGATCTTGCCGGTCGAGGTGCACACCATGTGGTGGTGACTGCGGCCCGGGGTGACGCGCTCGTAGACGTAGTGCTCGCGCCCCAGGCGAGACTTGCGGGCGAGCCCGGCCTGCACCAGCAAGTCGAGGGTGCGATAGATCGTTGCCCGGGAGACCTTCTTTCCCTGGTTACGAAGCTGGAAGAGCAAGCTGTCGGCGTCCAGGTGACCACTGGTGTTGAAGAGCTCGGCGAGCAGGAGAAGACGCTCCTTGGTGACTTTCTGATTATTGTCCCGCAGAAACTGAATGAAGTACTTCTCGGCGCGCTTCATGGGCCCCTCCGAGCGTCTCAGTATCAAAGCGATTTCACGCTAACCCTTCTTCCCAGTGCTGTCAAGAGCCCCCTCGCGGTTCATGTGAACCACCCCGTCGAGCACGCCCCCCTCCTCCACCACCAGCGTAGGAGCGAACACCTCGGCGTACACCCGGCCGGTGGCATGCACCACCACGCGCTCCTTCACCCGCACCGTCCCTCGCACCGTCCCCGCCACCGTCAGGTTACCCACCTCCACCTCGCCCTCCACCACCCCCCCTTCACCAACCAGCAGCTCGTGGTTGCTCATCACCTTTCCCGCCACCTGGCCGTGCACCCGCAGCAGGTCGGAAAAGGTCACGTCGCCTTTGATGGTGCAGCCGCGATCCAGAAACCCAGCGAGCGTTGCCTGTGCCTTGCCCATCACTCCTCCCCCGTCAGCCGCTTGAAGAGGCGAATGAGTTCGTCCTCGTTGACGAAGCGGATAATCACCTCACCCCCACGCCGCCGGCGGCGAATTTCTACCCTGGTGCCCAGAGCCGAGGAAAGCTGCTCCGCCGCCGCGCCAGTATCGGGATCGGGTTCACGTCGGCTGCGTCGAACGGCGGCGGGTGGCCGCAGGCGCGCCTCCAGCTCCCGCACGCTCCACCTTTCGGTCACGCAACGCTGCGCCAGTGCCTCCTGGAGCTCGGCACGGTCGACGCCGGCGAGGGCCCGCGCGTGGCCGGCGGACAGCTCACCGGCGTCCACCAGCGCCTGCACCGGCAGCGGAAGTTGCAGCAGTCGCAAGGAGTTGGCGATGGTGGAACGATCCTTGCCGACCCTCTGGGCGATCTCCTCCTGAGACAGGCCGAGCTCGGTGCGCAGGTGATGGTAGGCGCGTGCCTCCTCGATGGGCGTGAGATCCTCCCGCTGCAGATTTTCGATCAGCGCCAGGGCGAGAAGCTCGCTGTCCCCTGCGGCGTCACGCACCACCGCCGGCACCGTTGTCAGCCCGGCGAGGCGAGCCGCGCGCCAGCGGCGCTCCCCCGCGAGCAGGATGAATCGGCCCGGCTCCCCGCGGGTGACGACGATCGGCTGAAGCATGCCAACCTCGCGGAGGGAACTGGCCAGCTCGGCCAGACTCGCCTCCGGGAAACTTCGCCGTGGCTGCAGCGGGTTGGGGTCGATGCTTTCCACCGCGATCTCGCCGACGCCGCGCTGGCTCTCGTGCGGCTCCGGCAGCAGCGCTGCGATCCCCTTACCCAATCGCGACTTGCCCATGCATCCTCCGGCGCAGGAGCTCGCCCGCCAGATCCAGGTAGGCCTTGGCCCCGCGGCTCCTGATGTCGTACTCCAGGATGCTCTGGCCGAACGAGGGGGCTTCCGCCAGGCGCACGTTGCGCGGAACGAGGGTCTCGAACACCCGGGGACCGAAATACCTCTGCACCTCCTCCACCACCTGCCTGGCCAGACCGAGCCGGTCGTCGTAGAGGGTCAGCACCACGCCCTCCACCTCCAACTGCGGGTTCCACGCTGACCGCACCCGCTCGATAGTCCGCAGCAACTCGCTCACGCCCTCGAGGGCGAAGTACTCGCACTGCACGGGAATCAGCACGGCGTCGGCCGCCACCAGCGCATTCACGGTCAGAAGACCCAGGGAGGGAGGACAGTCGACCAGCACCCACTGGTATCGGGAGGGCAGGCCTCGCCGGGCCGCGCGCAGGCGCTCGGCGCGGTCCGGCTCGTTCATGAGTTCAATCTCGGCACCCACCAGATCGCGGCGGGATGGCAGCAGGGCGAGGTTGGGAAAGCCGGTGGGGACGATCGCTGCGCCCGGGTCGGCCGCCCCGGTGAGAACCTCGTACGAGCTGAGCGCCTCGCCCGCCAGGCCAACGCCCGACGAGCAGTTGGCCTGGGGATCCAGGTCGATGAGCAGCACATCTTGCTCGTAGGTGGCCAGAGCGGCGCCCAGATTGATGGCGGTGGTCGTCTTGCCAACGCCGCCCTTCTGGTTTGCGATTGCCACAACTCTCTGGGAACTCACCCTTTCTCCCGCGTGTTTCACGTGAAACATCGCCGCCAGATATGCAACAGGCCCCCTCCGGGCGTTGACACGGGGGAGGGTAACACACGCTCTCCCGGCTCCACATTCACTCCCCCCCCCCCGCTCCACCAGAGCATCAACCCCCCGCGCCTTACCAATTGCGCCGCCGCCCCCACCCACTCCCGCGCCGCCACACCGCGGCAGGTCAGCGCCTCGTACGGACCCCCCTCATGGGCCTGCCACCGCTCCCGCCGCACCTCGGCGTCCACGCCCACCTCCCGCACCACCTCGCACAGAAATGCCCATCGCCGCTCCCGCGGCTCGAGAAGGACTCCTCGCAGTCCCTCTCTCACCACCAACAGGGGAATCGCCGGAAAACCGTTTCCCGAGCCGATGTCCACCAGGCAGCGCACCTCCCCCAGGAACGGCAACCCCACCAGGGCATCCAGCGTGTGCACCCCTGCCCGCTCCCCCGCCCCCGGCCCCCGCAGGTTGGTCACCCGCTCGAAGCGCCTCAGGAGACCGAAAAAAACCCCCAACCGCTCCCGCGCCCCCGCCTCCAACCCGGAACCCGCCAGCGCCTCCAGAAACCGCTGTTCCTCCCGGCCAATCACCCCTTCGCCGGCGCCTCCCGCAGCAGCCGCTCCGTGGCGATTTGCTGCACGATCGTCAACAGGTTATTGACCAGCCAGTAGAGCACCAGCCCAGCGGGAAAACTCATGAACATGAACCCGAAGATCAAGGGCATCATCAGGAACAACCGCCGCTGCGCCGGATCGGCCGACTGAGGAGCCAATTTCTGCTGCACGAACATGCTGACCGTCATCAGGACCGGCAGGATATAGGTCGGATCCTTCTGCGCCAGATCGGTGATCCAGAGGGCAAAGGGGGCCTGCCGCAGCTCGATGGCGTAGGCGAAGAGTGTATACAGCGCCCACAGGATCGGCAGCTGTAGCAGCAACGGCAGGCATCCCCCCATGGGGTTCACCCCCTCCTGCTTGTACAGCGCCATCACTTCCTGATTCATGCGCGCCCGCGCCTGCGGATCCTTCTTCGCCCGCTCCTTGTAGCGATCCTGGATCGCCTTCATTTTCGGCTGCACCTTCTGCATCCGGCGCATCGCCACCGTGCTCTTGTGGGTGAGGGGAAACAACACCACCCTCAGTGCGGCCGTCAGCACGATGATCGCCACCCCCCAGTTTCCGGCCCACGAGTAAATCCACTTCAACGCCGCCAGAAAGCCCACCGACAGCAGACCGAAAATCCCGAAGGACAGCGTCTCATCCAGCCCTCTGCCATACCCCACCAGAATGTCGTGCGCCTTTGGCCCGGCGTACAGAGTTCCTCGTACCGCCCCCCGTGCTCCCTTGGCGATCACCGCCGCACCCCCCCCGTCCCGCTCGACCACCACCTCCCCAACACCACCCTCCGGCAGCAGCACCGTCAGGAAGTACTGGTCCTCCACCCC
>Ga0226835_1000612_pt1 | contig 33366 bp, 27 predicted proteins | sample LAC_MetaG_1_FD_163627 | JGI IMG/M metagenome (GOLD analysis project Ga0226835, IMG submission 163627) | Anaerobic ammonium oxidizing microbial communities from anammox membrane bioreactor (MBR) in UC Berkley, California, United States -... | ecosystem: Engineered > Bioreactor > Anaerobic >...
ACAGCTCATCCAGGCCATCCGCCGAGTGCACCACCCAGGCGTGCTCCGCCCCCAGCTCCGCCAGCGCCCCCGCCAGCAGCCCCTGGACGCCGGCGGCGTACACCCCCACCACCTGCCGCCGCACCCCCGCCGGGTTGGCCAGCGGACCCAGCAGGTTGAACACGGTGCGGATGCCCAGCTCCCGGCGCACCGGCATCACCGCCCGCATGGCCGGGTGCAGGCGGGGGGCAAAGAGGAAGGCGAAGCCGCACTCGTCGAGCAGTCGCCCGAGGGCCTCGGGGGGCAGCTCCAGCGGCACCCCCAGCGCCTCCAGCACGTCCGCCGAGCCGCAGCGGGAGGACACCGAGCGGTTGCCGTGCTTGGCCACCGCCGCCCCGCAGGCCGCCGCGGTGAGGGCGGCGGCGGTGGAGATGTTCAGGGTATGGGCGCCGTCCCCGCCGGTGCCGCAGGTATCCACCAGCGGCGCCCGGGCGGTCTCCACCGCCAGGGCGTGGCGGCGCAGCACCCGCGCCGCCGCCGCCACCTCGGTGGGGCTCTCCCCCTTGGCGCGCAGGGCGACCAGGAACGCCGCCTGGGCTGCCTCGCTCCACTCCCCGCCCATCAGCGCCTCCAGGCAGCGCTCGCTGGTCTCGCCGTCCAGATTGCGGCCCTGGAGCAGGGCCTCCAGGATTTCTCTCACCTCGGCACCTCGCACTCCACCCCGGCCCGCCGCAGGAAGTTGGCCAACAGCGCCGGGCCCTCGGGGGTCAGGTACGACTCGGGGTGGAACTGCACCCCCCAGTGGGGCTGCCCCCGCCGGCGCAGCCCCATGATCAACCCGTCGGCGGTCCAGGCGCTCACCTCAAGCTCCTCGGGCAGACTCTCCCGCCGCGCCAGCAGGGAGTGGTAGCGGGTGGCCGGGAAGGGGTCGGGCAGCCCCGCGAACAGATCCCCGCCGTCGTGGTGGATGGCCGACACCTTGCCGTGGCGGGGCTCCGGAGCCCGCACCACCTCCCCGCCGCAGGCCACGGTGAGGGCCTGGTGCCCCAGGCACACCCCCAGAAGCGGCACCCCGGCGGCGGCGCGGATCAGCTCCACGCACACCCCCGCCCGCTCCGGGGTGCCGGGCCCGGGGGAGAGCACGATGGCCCGCGGCCGCCGGGCCAGCAACTCCGCGGCCGAGGCGGCGTCGTTGCGCACCACCTCCACCTCCTCCTCCCCGGCCAGGGCGCGCAGCGCCTGCACCAGGTTGAAGGTGAACGAGTCGTAGTTGTCGATCATCAGGATCACGGCGACATCCCCTCCGCCAGCTTCGCCGCCAGGCACACGGCGCGCGCCTTGGAGGCGCACTCGGCCAGCTCCGCGGCCGGCTCCGAGTCGAACACCACCCCCGCCCCCGCCTGCACGTGCACCTCCCCGCCGGTCACCACCGCGGCGCGGATGGCGATGCAGGCGTCCATGTCCCCACCGGCGTCGAAGTACCCCACCGCCCCCCCGTACACCCCCCGCCTGACCGGCTCCAGCTCCTCGATGAGCTCCATCGCCCGCACCTTGGGAGCCCCCGTGAGGGTGCCGGCGGGGAAGCAGGAGAGCAGCACGTCCAGCGCGTCGCGGCCGGCCGCTACCTCGCCCTGCACCTCGCTGACCAGGTGCATGACGTGGGAGTAGCGCTCCACCGCGGCGAAGCGCGTCACCTCGACGCTGCCGGGGGCGGCGATGCGCCCGATGTCGTTGCGCCCCAGATCCACCAGCATCAGGTGCTCGGCGTTTTCCTTCTCGCTGGCCCTGAGCTCCTCCTCCAGCCGGACGTCCTCCTCGGGGGTGGCGCCGCGGCGGCGGGTGCCGGCGATGGGGCAGGTGACCGCCCGCCGCCCGCGCAGGGTGGCCAGGGTTTCCGGGGAGGCCCCCAGCAGCTGGGCCGGCCCGGCGTCCAGGTAGAACATGTAGGGGGAGGGGTTGGTCAGCCGCAGGGCGCGGTAGAGGGCCAGGGGGGAGGCCGCCAGGGGGCGGCTCCAGCGGCGCGACAGCACGATCTGGAACGCCTCCCCGGCGCGGATGGCCTCCCGGGCGGCGGCAGCGGCGGCGAGGAACGCCCCGTCGTCCTGACCGACCCGCCACTCCCCGTCGGGCTGGGGCCCCGGCGGGGGCGGCGGCACGGCGGCCGGTCCCAGCCCCTCCAGGGGCTCGGCCAGGGCGGCGTGCAGTGCATCCAGCCGCGCCATCGCCTCCTCCCAGGCCCGGGCGGGGTCGCCGTCCACCTCGGCGGTGGCGATCAGCAGCAGCCGCTGCCGCACCCGGTCCAGGGCCGCCACCGCCGGGTAGACCCCGAACCAGGCGTGGGGCAGCCCCAGGGGGTCGGGCAGGCGATCGGGGAGGCGCTCCAGCACGCGCACCACCTCGTACCCCAGCCACCCCACCGCCCCGCCGGCGAAGGGGGGCAGGTCAGGCAGGGGCGCTCGCCCTCCCCCCACCAGCTGCCGCCGCAGCGCCTCCAGGGGGGACCCGGGGAGGGGCACGCCGTTCGCCGACACCGTCCCGTCCGCCAGGGCCACCACCCGCACCGGGTCGTGCCCGGCGAAGGACCAGCGGGCCACCCGCTCCCCCCCCTCGACGCTCTCCAAGAGGAAGGGGTGCCGCCCCGCCCGGGCCAGGCGCATGAGCATGCCGGTGGGGGTGACGGCGTCGGCGGTGAGCTCCAGCACCACCGGCACCCGCCGGAAGCGCTCCGCCAGGCGCAGGAACTCGTCTCGCCCGGGGCGAATCACCGCCCACCTCCGCCGCGCCGCCGCTCCAGTTCCTCCCCCACCTCCTGCGCCTCCACCCCCTGCGCCGCCATGAGGGCCGCCAGGTGGTACAGCACGTCCGCCAGCTCCCACACCAGGTTGGCCCGGTCGCCGTTCTTGACCGCCAGCACCACCTCGGTGACCTCCTCCACCAGCTTGCGCAGCAGCCGGTCGGGGTCCTCCGCCAGCGCCACGGTGTACGACCCCTCGGGCCGCCGCGCAAGGCGCTCCCGCAGCACCTCCAGGAGCGCCCCCAGCCCCACCCCGGGGGCGTACTGCCGGCCCTCGAGCGGACGGTGGAAGCAGCTCACCGCCCCGGTGTGGCAGGTGGGGCCAGCCGGCAGGGCTGCCACCAGCAGGGCGTCGCCGTCGCAGTCGGCGCTCAGCCCCGCAAGGCGCAGCACGTTCCCCGAGGTCTCCCCCTTGCGCCAGAGCACCCCCCGGGAGCGGGAGTGAAAGTGCACCTCCCCGGTGGCCAGCGTCGCCTCCAGCGCCTCCCGGTCCATGTAGCCCAGCATCAGCACCTGCCCCGTGCGGGCGTGCTGCACCACCGCCGGCAGCAGCCCCACGCCGTCGAACCGCAGCGCGTCATGCACCTCGTCCGTCACGCCCCCTCCTGCCGCACCGTCACCCCCAGCCTCGCCAGCTGCCCCTTGAGGGTGGGGATGCTCACCCGGCGCTCGTGAAAGATCGTCGCCGCCAGCCCCGCGTCCGCCCCGGCGGCGGCGGCGGCGGCGAAGTGTTCCGCCCGCTCCCCGCCCCCCGAGGCCACAATGGGCACCCCCGTCGCCCCCCGGGCGGCGGCCAGCAGCTCCAGGTCGAACCCCTGCCCGGTGCCGTCCCGGTCCATGGAGGTGAGCAGGATCTCCCCCGCCCCCCGGTCGGCCCCCTCGGCGATCCAGGCCACCGCATCCCGGCCGGTGGGGGTGCGCCCCCCGTGGGTGACCACCTCCCAGCCGTTCCCCTGGCGCCGGCGAGCGTCCACCGCCAGCACCACGCACTGCGACCCGAAGCGCCGCGCCAGGTCGGTCACCAGCTGCGGCGAGGCCACCGCCGCGGTGTTCACCGCCACCTTGTCCGCCCCGGCCAGCAGCAGGGCCGCCGCGTCCTCCACCCGGCGCACCCCGCCCCCCACGGTAAAGGGGATGTCCAGCACCTCCGCCACCGCCTCCACCACCCGGCGCAGCGTCTCCCGCCCCTCCACGGTGGCGGTGATGTCCAGAAACACCAGCTCGTCGGCCCCCTCGTCGCGGTAGCAGCGGGCGTGCTCCACCGGGTCCCCGAGGTCGCGCAGATTGACGAAGTTGATCCCCTTGACGACGCGGCCGGCGCGCACATCCAGGCAGGGGAGGATGCGAAAGGCCGGCATCACCCCTCCCGCACCACGTCCTGAAGATCGGCCAGGGTGGCGCGGCCGTCCACCAGCAGGGAGCCCACCACCACCCCGGCCAGACCCCGGCGGGCGAGGGGCACCAGCCGGGCCAGGTGGGCCACCTCGCCGATCCCCCCGGAGGCGATCACCCCGGGACCGAAGGCGGCCAGCGCCGCGTGCAGCACCTCCAGGTCGGGCCCCCGTCCGGTGCCGTCCTGCTCCACCGCGGTGACCAGCAGGTGGCGCACCCCCAGCGCCGCCATGCGGGCCGCGAAGGCCCCCAGCCCCTCGCCGGTGTCCTCGGTCCACCCCGCCACCACCACCCGCCCCCCCCGGTTGTCCGCCGCCACCACCACCCCTTCAGGGTCCTCGGCGAGCCAGCGCTCCACCAGCTCCGGCCGCCGCAGCACCGCCGTCCCCACCACCACCCGGGCCGCCCCGGCCTCCTTCAGGCGAGCGTAGCGCGCCTGGTTGCGCACCCCGCCCCCCACCTGCACCGGGCAGGTCACCGCCGCCAGGATGCGGCGGACCACCTCGTCATTGCCGGTGCCGCCGAAGGCGGCGTCGAGATCGACCAGGTGGAGAAACTGGGCGCCGGCGGCGACGAAGCGCTGCGCCAGCTCCACCGGGTCCTCCGCCACCACCCGCAGGCGGTCCCGCTGTCCCTGCCACAGGCGCACCGCCTTCCCCCCCGCCAGGTCGATGGCCGGGTAGACGATCACGGCGCCTGCCCCCCGCGCCCATCCCCCTGCGCCAGGGACAGGAAGTTGGCGAGAAAGCGCGCCCCCGCCGAGCCGCTCTTTTCCGGGTGGAACTGCGCGCCGCACAGGCGCCCCCGCCGCACCGCCGCGCACACCGCCTGGCCGCCGGCGTCGGCGGTGGCCAGCAGGTCCCCCTCGGTGGGGTGGGCGGCAAAGGAGTGCACGAAGTACATCCACCCGCCCTCGAGCCCGGCCAGCAGCGGGTCCGGTCGCAGCGCCTCGAGGCGGCTCCACCCCATGTGCGGCACCCGCACCCCCGCGCCCAGAGCCGCCACCCGGCCGGGCAGCAGGGCCAGCCCGCGGGTGCGGCCGAACTCCTCCGACTCCTCGAAGAGCAGCTGGTGCCCCAGGCAGATTCCCAGCACCGTCGCCCCCGCCGCCGCCGCCGCGCGAATCGCCGCCGCCAGGCCGGAGCGCTCCAGCCGCGCCATGGCGGCGGGGAACGCCCCCACCCCGGGCAGCACCAGGCACCCCGCCGCCGCCACCTCCTCGGGGTCCGCCGACAGCCGAGCCCGCGCCCCGGCGCGGGTGAGGCCGCGCACGGCGTTGGGGATGTTTCCCACCCCCGAGTCCACCACCACCACCTCCGGCCCCCTCACCCTCGCCCCCCCTGGCCGGGCAAGCCGCCGACACGGACACGGTCACGGTCACGCTCACTGGCACGGACACAGGCACCGACACGGACAGCGGACACGGACACCGAAACCCTGGCGGGCGGGGCGCCCACGCCACGGTCACAGGCACGAACACGGTCACGGGCACGGGCACGGATACGGTCGCGGACACCGACACAGACACGGACACGGGCACAGGCACAGGCACAGGCACGGACACGGGCACGGACACGGGCACGAGCACGGTCATGGGCAGGCCTTGCCCTCGCCCCTTCTCGTCGACTCCGGCCCGGATCCGCTGCAGGCTGCATGCCCCCTACTCCGTCAGGGTGCCCTTGGTGGAGGGGACCCCCTCCCCCACCCGGGCCACCGCCTGGCGCAGCGCCAGCGCCGCCGCCTTGAAGGCGGCCTCCACGGCGTGGTGGGGGTCCACCGCCCGCTCCACATCCAGGTGCAGGGTCAGCCGCCCCCGGGTGGCGAGGGCCCGCCAGAACTCCCCCGCCAGGGTGACCGGAAACGCCGGGGTCACGAAGGCGTACGCCAGCTCCGGGGGTAACCCCACTCGACAGAAAGGGCGCCCCGACAGGTCCACCACCGCCCGCGCCAGGGCCTCGTCCAGGGGGGCGTAGGCACAGCCGAAGCGGGCCAGGCCCTCCCGCTCCCCCAGCGCCCGATCGAGGCAGGTGCCCAGCGCCAGTCCCACGTCCTCCACGGTGTGGTGGGCGTCCACCTGGAGGTCGCCCTCGGCCTCAATGCCCAACCTCCAGCCGGCGTGGCGGGCCAGAGTAGCCAGCATGTGGTCGAAAAAACCCACCCCGGTGGCGATGCTGGATTGTCCGGGCACGAGGGCCAGCTCCACCCGCACCGCCGTCTCCCGGGTGACCCGCTCCACCGCGCCCGACCGTTCACTCACCCGCCACCTCCCCCAGGGCCGCCAGGAAGCGGTCCCCCTCCTCCCGGGTGCCCACCGTCACCCGCACGTGGCCGGCCTCATCCAGCTCCTTGAGGTCGCGCACGGCGATGCCCCGCGCCCGCAGGGCCTCGAACAGCCGCCGCCCGGGCCAGCCCAGGCGTCGCAGCAGGAAGAAGTTGCCGGCCGAGGGCACAACCTCCATGCCCGGCAGACCGGCCGCGTGGGACTGCAGACGCTCCCGCTCGGCCACCACCTCGGCCACCAGGCTGGCGCTCTCGTGCCGCAGCTCCGCCGCCGTCTCGAAGGCCGCCTGCACGGCGATGCCGGTCTCGAAGGGGAGCAGCTCGGCGGCAATCTTCTCCCGTAGCTCGCCGCGGGCGTACAGCGCCCCGGCGCGCAACCCCGCCAGCCCCCACGCCTTGGAGAGGGTGCGCAGCACGGCGACGTTGGCGAACCGCGCCACCAGCTCGCTGCCGTCGCCGCCCACGAAGTCGGCGTAGGCGGCGTCGAAGAGCAGCGGCACCCCCACCTCCGCCACTGCCTCCACCAGCTCCGCCGCCAGGGTGGTGCCGGTGGGGTTGTTGGGGGAGGCCAGGATGGCGAGGTCCACCTGGCGGGCCCCCTCCACCAGCTCCGCCGGGTCGACGCCGAAGTGGGGCGGGGCGAGCACCACCTTGTGGAGGCGGGCCCGCTGCCGCCTGGCCAGCGCCGGGTACATGGAGAAGGAGGGGAACAGCACCAGCGTTCGCCCCCCCACCGGCAGCAGCGCCCGCACCGCCGCCGCCAGCAGGGCGTTGGAACCGTTGCCCACCAGGGTGGACTCCGCCTCCCAGCCGAACAGGGCGGCCGCCGCCCGCCGCGCCCCGGCCCCGTCCATGTCCGGGTAGCGCCGCCACTCGCGCGCCGCCAGCCGCTGGAGAAACCGCTCCCGGAAGGCCTCGCCGGCGTCCCGGGGGGCCTCGTTGAGGTCCAGGCGCACCGCCCCCCCCGCCACCGCCTCCCGCTGGTACCCGCCGACGGCGCTCACACCCGGCCCCGACTGCCGGCGCTCAGCGCGGCGCGGTGCAGCGGCAACGCCTCCAGCTCGGCCAGGTGGCCGGCCGCCTCGGCCAGCACCCCGTAGCGGTGGGGCGCCACCTGCACCAACGTGGTGCGCCGCACGAAGTCCCACACCCCCAGCGGCGAGGCGAAACGCGCCGCCCCCGCCGTGGGCAGCACGTGGTTGGTGCCGACGCTGTAGTCCCCCAGCACCGCCGGGGACCAGGGACCCACGTACACCGCCCCGGCGCGCTCGATACGATCCACCAGCCGCAACGGGTCCTTCACGTGCAGCTCCACGTGCTCGGGCGCCACCCGATCGCAGATCTCCACCGCCTCGTCCTCGTCGTTGGTGAGGATGATCCCTCCCCAGCGGCGCAGGGCGGCGCGGGCCGCCGCCTCGGCGGGCAGGCGCTTTGAGCGCGCACTCACCCGCCGCTCCACCTTCTCCGCCAGCGCCCGGGAGGGGGTCAGCAGCAGCGCCAGGGCGTCGGGGTCGTGCTCCGCCTGGGCCAGCAGGTCGGCCGCCACCTGCTCCGGCTCCGCCGAGGAATCCGCCACCACGACCAGCTCCGACGGGCCGGCGATCATGTCCACGCCTACCACTCCGAACACCGCCCGCTTGGCGGCGGACACCCAGCGGCCGCCGGGGCCGACGATCTTGTCCACCGGCGTCACCGACTCGGTGCCGCAGGCCAGGGCGGCGATGGCGTGCGCCCCCCCCATCAGGTACACCTCGTGGATGTTGAGGCGCTCCAGGAGGTAGCGCAGGTGCGGCGAAGACAGGAAGGCGCGCGGCGGGGTGGCCACGGCAATCCTCTCCACCCCCGCCGCCCGGGCCGGAATCACCGCCATCATCAAGGACGACAGGTACACCGCCGCCCCCCCCGGCACGTACACCCCCACCGACTCCAGCGGCCGCACCCGGATCCCCAGGTCGCCGCCGTCGCCCTCCACGGTGTACCCCTTGATCACCTGGTGGGAGTGAAACTCCTTGAGGTTCGCGAGCACCAGCTCCACCGCCTGGACAAACTCCTCGCTCACCTCCTCGTGCCCCTCGACCCGCCCCTGCAGCCGGAAGTCGGCGACCTTCAACCCCTTGAGGTCGTGCTTCTGGACCATGGCGAGGAGCGCCCGATCGCCCTTGCTGCAGATCGCCTGGACCACGTCCCGCACCTTGCTCTCCAGCCCCGGCGAAAGCACCTCGAACATCCGCCGGTCCAGCCGGGCCAGATACTTGATCGCCTTGTCCTCACCCGATCGCCAGATCTTCATAGCCGAGCTCCTCCCAGTTTCTGCGCCAGGGCGCGAATTGCCGCCCCGTGGAGGTGGAACGCGGCGCGGTTGGCAACCAGGTACGGCGCCACGCGCAACCACTCCTCGACCGGGGCCAATCCATTTTCGCGCAGCGTGCGGCCAGTTTCCACCAGATCCACCACCGCGTCCGCCAGCTTCAGGCGGGCGGCCAGCTCCACCGAGCCGGCCAGCGGGATCACCTCTACCGGAAGGCCGCGCTGCCGCGCCAGCTCCGCCGCCAGGCGCGGGTACTTGGAGGCCAGCACCAAAGGTGTGCCGCCGTCCCGCCGGGCGGCGTCGGGTCGGCTGATCAGGCAGAGGCGGCAGTGGCCGAAGGGCAGGCGCCTGAGGCGCAGGACGTCGGCCCCCCGCTCCAGCACCTGATCGAGCCCGACCACCCCGGCGTCCGCCACCCCCTGCTCCACGTACACCGGCACGTCGGCATCCTTTAGCAGCAGCAGGCGCAGCCACCCCGCCTCCACCACCAGCTGCCGCCCGGCCGCCGCCAGCACGCCGCCGAGCCCCAGCCCGCACGCCTCGGCGTGGGCCAGAAGCGGCTCGAACAGCCGCCCCTTGGGCAGCGCCAGGGTCAGCGCCGCGCCGGTGGGGCCAGCCCCCGCATAGCTTCCCTCCCCGGCCGCCATCACGCCTCCTCCAGGACGATGCCCAGGGTCAAGCTGGCCCCCGCCGCCGGCAGCGAGCCCTGCCCTCCCCGCTCCACCCGATACTCCCCCCCCGCCGCCAGCACCGCCCGGGTTGCCCGTCCCCACACGGCGAACGCCACCCCCTCGTAGTACCCCCCCGCCAGCCGGGGGGCGGCATCCAGGGCGGCCTCCAGCCCCCGGCCGCGGGCGCAGGCCAGCAGCGGCGCCGCCCGCTCCACCTCCGCCGCCACCCCGAGGGCTGCCGCCCAGCCCTCCGCCGGCTCGCCCCACAGCGCCGCCTCCAGCGCCTCCGCGGCCGCCAGCGCCCCGCCGGCGCCCTCCGCCAGGGCGTCCACGTCCCGCGCCCGGGCCAGCTCCAGCTCCCCCGCCTGGGGGGGGCGGCCGAGTACCGCGGTGAGGATCCGCTCCGTCATCTGCGCCACCGACACCGTCACCACGCAGGAAAGGGGCGGCACGCCCAGCTCTGCCACGAGATCCAGGGTCAGCTCCAGGGCCCTTGAGCCTCCCCCCTCCACCCCGTAGCTCTCGAACCCCACCTGGTAGAGCTCCGGAAGGCGACGCAGCCGGGTGGGCTGCGGCCGCACCACCTCGCCGGCGTAGCACACCTGTACGGGCAGCCGAGTCCCCTGGAGCGAACGCCCCAGCACCCGCGCCGCCAGGGGCGTGAAGTCGGTGCGCACCGCCACCACCCGACCGGTGGGGTCGACGAAGCGATAGGCCGGTGCAGAGCCCGGACCGGCGTACTCCAGCACCGGCAGGTACACCAGCTCGAACCCCCGCCCCTGGAGGAGGTCGAGACAGCGGCGCTCCGCCTGCTGCTGGCGGCGCGCCGCCGCCCCCGACAGCGACAGCACCCCCGCCGGCACCGGCGCCGGGGCGATCACCCCTGCACCTCCTCCAGGCCCAGCGCCTGCGCCATGGCGGCCGCCGGGGGGGCCACCCCGTTGTGCGCGGCGAACTGGGCAAGTCCCTGAAAAAGCAGGACCTCTCGCCCGGACACGTAGCCCCATCCGCGCTCCTGAGCGAGATTTTCCAGAAACGTCGGCCCCTGCCCGTAGGGCAGGTCCACCACCACCGCCCCCCTCGGGGCGGCCAGGGAGGCGAGGAACGGGTCAGGGTCGCCGTCCCGCCCGGCGGGGGTGGCGTTGACCACCACCTCGGCGGACGCCGCGTCGGCCCCCTCCGCCACCGCCACCCCCAGCTCCGCCGCCAGCGCCCGCACCGCCGCGGCGCTGCGGGCGGAGAGGGCCACCTGCGCCCCGGCCAGGTCCAGCGCCACCACCGCGGCGCGGGCCGTCGCTCCCGCCCCCAGCACCAGCGCCCGCCGCCCGGAAAGACTCACCCCCGCCTCGCCCAGGGCGGCGGTGATGCCGTCGATGTCCGTGCAGTCCCCCAGCACCTTGCCCAGCCGCGGCAGCACGGTATTCACCGCCCGCGCCCGCTGGGCGCGCGGCGCCGCCAGCGAACAGCGGCCCAGCGCCGCCTCCTTCCAGGGCATGGTGACGGCGTACCCGCCGCAGGGCAGCCCCAACTCGTCCAGGGCCGTTTCTCCCGCCGGGGCGAGCAGCGCATCGAGCTCCCCCTCCTCCTCGATCTCCAGCGGAACCATGAGGTTCGGCAGCCCCAGGGCGCGGTAGGCGGCGTTGTGCATGCGCGGCGACAGCGAGGCAGCAACCGGCCGCCCCAGCACCGCCAGCACCCGCCGGGGGCGGCCCCGCAGGTGGCCGATGAGGGCCGACAGTTCCTCTGGCGTGTACTGCCCCGGCGCCGCCGCCCGCCCCGCCGACCACGCCGCGTAGGCCACCGGGGCGCCCAGCAGGGGCGCCAGCAACCGGGTGGCCCGCCCCGCCTCCCCTGTCGCGAACACGATGGCGCGCCGCCGGCTGCGCTCTCCGTGGTCCAGACCGGCGTTCAGCGACAGCACCGCCAGCACGTCGGCCAGCCGCCAGGCGGTGGGCACCACCTTGGCCAGCACGGTGCCATGGGAGAGGAGCTGCCGCACCCGCTGCTCCAGATCCGGCGGGGTGGCGTCGACGTGCAGGGAGAGCACCGCCCGCTCCCGTGGCACCACGCTCCCCAAGAGCTCCCCGTCGCGGGCCGCCTCCAGGTCCCACAGCGCCGCCGGCCACCCCACCGCCCGCTGGAAAAACCGCCGCCGTGCCTCGGGGTCGGTCGGGCCGCGCCCCCCTTCGGCGGCGGAGCGCAGGGTGAGCAGCACCGGTCGGGGGCAGGCGGCAATCAGGGGAGCCAGATCCGCCTCGGGGTCCAGCAAATCGGCGCGCAGCTCCACGGTGGTGGCGCCGGGGGGAGGGGTGGCCAGCTCCCCCGCCGGACTCGCCGTTGAAGGCACGAAACTTGCAATTACTTCCATATATGAAAACCTCCCCGCCGGCTTGCGGGGAGGTTGGTGTTTCGCGCCTGTTCGTTCTCTCCCCGCTGAACCCGGCGGCCCAGCGGGGACGCACCCCGCCTACCGCCTCCCGGGCCAGGCCCAGTAGCAATGGCGATGGGCGTGCGGGCCGTACATCCGCATGCCGCGCATCCTAGCCGCCCACACCCCGCCTGTCAACCAACTGGCCCCCCCCCGACGTTGCGTCGGGCCGTGGCGGGACCCACACTCTCACTCCACCCGAATCCGCTCGGCAAGCCCGAGCTCTTGAAGGATTTGCCTGAGCTCGTGGACCAGCGTCGCGGCGGCATCGCTGGCGATGGGCAGCGAGAACTCCACGCCAATGTGGAGCTCTCCCCCGCTGCGCAGCTTCGGGAGGATCCTCGTGCCCAGGCGATTCCAGCTTTCGGGCGGCACGCTCCCCGACAGACGGAGCACATGGGTGGCGGCGGCAGGAACCGACTCGGGGCTTTCGGTCTCCGCGGGAGGCGGCGGGGGGGACGGTGGCGCCGGAACGACCGGGGGGGCCGGCGCGGCCGAAGGCTTTAGACCTCCCCTGCACGCCTCGGCGGTCTCCCTGCGCAGCAGGAACACATCGGCTTCGAAGGCCACCTCCGCCGGGGCCACGAGCTCCCGAAACCACACCCGCGCAAACCCGCCACCCGGTCTTCGTTCGCTGGCCAATCCGAATTCGCCGCGCTCCACGAACTCCACGACCTTCATCCTCAGCACCGTATCCGGATCCACCAGCCGGGTGAGCGCGCCGTTGAGAAAGCTTTGCCGGAGAGAGGACAGCGGCCAGGCACCTTCCTCCCTGAACGCCGGCGGCCAGTGGCGCTCCAGGTAGCCGGCACCCACCGACTCGTTGAGCAGTGCCTCGGCCTTGAGTGCCGCCAGCACCCGCCCACACAGGGTGTGGCCGCTGGAGGAGTGCCCCGCCCCCAGGTCGATCACCTTGAGCCCGCAGGGCGACTGCGCCTCGGCCACCACCGCGAAGCGATAGGCGGCCCACACCTCGCCCCGGGCCGCGTCGTCTGCCTCGCGCACCCTGGCCTGCAGCTCGGCCCGTTCCCTGCGGTCGAACTCACCGCCGAGGGTCCCCTCCTCCAGTTCCCGTTCCACCCGCCTCCACGCCAGGGCCAGCTCTACCTTCTCCTGCAGCTCCCGCCCCGGCTTCTTCAGGCACCACACCAGGGCGCCCGGGTACAGGCGCGGGGAGTTCCCGCAGGACCTCGTCCACTGTCCCAGCCGTCCCGCCAGGGGCTCCCCCCCCGTCCACTCCCACTGCGGATCGGCCACCACCAGCGCCAGTCGCGGCGTGTCCGGTACGTCGGTGCTCTCCTGGGGAAACGGCAGCACCGGCACGCTGGCACCGCGCGAGAACTCCTCTTCCACCAGCTTCAGCAGAGCGGGCCTGACCTCCCGCTCCCCATCCAGCGAGGCGCGGCGGTCGCTCACCACCTTCTTGAGGGTGGGCTGGTAGCCGATGCGGAAGCCATCGGAGCCCACCCTGCGGATGAAATAGCACCTGGCCTCCAGGGCGAAGGCGGCGGTATCCACTGACGTGGCGTCCACCTCTGGCTCCCCAAGGGCAAAGCGCAGCTCGGGCAGGTGCGCCACCTTTTCCACCTGGCCACCGGAGGACTCGAAGAGGATCGTGGTTCCTAGGCGGCGATGGATGTCGCGCAGGGCCCCCCTGGTATCGGCGTCCAGCCCCCGGGCGTGGGCGTGCTCACCGGCGATGTCCGCCTCGATGGCGGCCGCCAGCCTCGACTCGCCCAGCTGCCCGAGGATCGTGCTGCGAAACCCCAGGTCCTCGAGCGGCGCCGAGCCCAAGGTGATCAGGGGCTCTCGCCGCGCCGAGGTGAAGCCCTCGCGGTAGGCCCAGGCGATCCACTGCGCCAGCATCGCCAGAGTTCCCCGCGTCTGCTGGTACTGGGGGAGCGCCTGCCACTTCCGCTGGAACACCGAGAGAGTGGCGGGGTGAAAGGGGTAGCAGGCCTCGAAGCGCGCCTGCAAGAAATCCCGCGCGCTTGCCTCGGTGGTGGCCGTGTCCACCGCCGTCCACTGGGGCGGCAGCTGGGCCCGGCGTTCAAAGCACCAGGAGGCAAAGGCCCTGGCCACCGCCTTGCGGATCCGCTCGTTGCCCAGCTGCTCGAACAGTCGTCGCCGCACCACCTCGGCGATCTCGCTCTCATCGTTGGCGATGAGATCTCTTGCCACCCGCCGCACCACCTTGGTGATGCGCTCCTGCCACTGCAGGTCCCAGTCGGTCATCTCCACCTCACTGCGCGGCAACGAAATGACGCACGCTCCGCAGGTGGTGCCGGTCATGGCCACGGTGAGGTTCTGGATGAAGGCGTGGAACGCCTCCGCCGTGCCGCGGTGGCGGTTCAGGAAGTTGAGCACCTCGTCGAAGAGCACCAGCACCGGCGTCCCCGCGGCCGCAAACACCCGCCCGATCGCCTCCGTCCCCGGGGGTGTCGTTCGAGCCGCCGGTCCCAGCGCCGCCACCCCCGCCTCCCCCGCCAGCTGCCGGGCCACGTCAATCCACGGCGTCTCCCTCCCCTCCTGGGGGTCCCAGGCGTTGCCCACGAACACCGCCACCCTGCCCCGGGGCAGCTCGGAAAGCTCCGCCTGGTGCCGCAGCGCCGCCACCCCGTCCAGCTCCGCGGCGGCCTCCCCCAGCCGCACCAGGTGGTACAGCGCCGCCAGGGTGTGGGTCTTGCCGCCACCGAACTGGGTAATCAGCGTCAGCACCGGGGCGGTGTGGTCGGTGCGACCGGCGAGGCGGCGCAGCACCATCCCCGCGTGTTCGCGCAGCGCCCGGGTCCAGCAGGTGCGGGCGAAGAACTGCCGCGGCTCGCAGTAGTCGTCGGGGGCGGTGCCCGCCACCACCTGCTCCAGGGCGATGGCAAACTCGTCAGGGTTGAAGGAGCGCCCCTCCCGCACCTCCTTGCGCGGGGTGGCTACCTTGTACCAGGGTTCCATCACTCCACCTCCGGTTCTTCACCCCAAGGGCAGGGACATCTTCATGCGGTCCCACTTTCTGCGCGATCCGCGTCTCTGTGGTACATCACCACCCCCCCACCCTTTCACCACAGAGGCACAGAGGACACAGAAGATTCTTCATCTACCGGTCGGTGATACGAATCCGCCCGGGTTGTACCACCGCAAACCGCCCTCCGAGCTCGTGTCCGGCCCGCGCCACCAGGGCCAACACGGCCTGCACCATGGCCTGGCGGCCGGAGGCCGGGAAACGAATCAACACCACCCCGGGTGATTGGGAAGCACTGGCGAAAAACAGCTGACCAAAGTCCTTGTCTTCGGTGAGCAGCGTCCGGGACTCACGCACGGCCAGCTGGACCACGGCCTCGTCATCGGCACCCGGGCACACCTCACGCACCTCCACCACATCGTGGCCCGCGGCCCGCAACGCGCGCGCCACCGCAGCGTCGCAGCTCTCATCCGCCAGAAAACGCATCCCTAGCCTTCAGCCGCCCGACTGGAGGGGGTCAGAAAAATCGTTTCCTCGTGCGCCAGGGCGTCCGCCGCGTACGCCACGGCGGCGCGGATATCCTGCACCGTCAATCCGGGGTAGGCGTCCAGGAGCTCGGCCTCCGTGGCGCCCTCGCCCAGCTTGCGCAGGATCAACTCGACGGTGATTCGCGTCCCGCGGATCACCGGCTTCCCCAGCATGATCTTCGGATTCCTTTCGATGCGCTCGGCCACGGCCATGGTTCTCCTCCGGCCTTCAACTCCCCTCATGGTAGCTGGCAACCCCGTCGGAAGCTCCTGCCCTCTCTGTGCTCTCGGTGTCTCTGTGGTGCATGCTTCCCACCGCTCAATTCACCACAGAGGCACAGAGGACACAGAGGGAGTTTCCTCCCGCCTCTCTCTGGGCTCTCCGTGTCTCTGTGGTGCATCTTTCCCCACCGACCACCTCACCACGGCCGCGCCGAGCTGCACCTTCACCTGGGCACCGCCAGCAACATGGCATCCAGCAGGCGCTTCTCCTCGCTGCCCCCGGGGTACAGCGCCGAGAGGGCGTTGGCCAGCCGCACGAACTCCGGCCCCCGCTCCACCTCGGCCTTGAGCAGCTGCCGCAACGCGGTGGCCTGGCCCCCTGCCTGCAGGAGCATCGCCGCGTGCACCCGGTTCAGGGTGGTGGCCTCCTGCTGCGGCTGCAGCTCCCCCTGCCCCGCCTCCCGCCGCCGGGGTCCCCGCCCCGCTCCGCGCAGTCTGGGTGCCCGCTCCTCCTCCAACTCCGGAAAGAGGGAAAGCTGCGCCGCTCCACCCCGGGCAGGGCGAATCCAGTCGGCCGCGCCCGCCCCCTCGGCCCCGAAGAGCTGCTCGGCGCGCTCGGCCACCGGCAACAGGCGCACCGCCCCTCGCACCGTCTCGATCACTCGCCCCTCCCAGCGGGGCAGGTCGATCCCCAGCGGCTGGGCGAACCGCCGCACCACGTCGAAGGGCAAAACCAGGCCGGCCTTGCCCCGCGGCGAGGGGGAGGACCCCGCATCGTCATCCTCTTCCTCTGCTTCTTCCTCCGGGCTTTCTGCGACTCCGGGGTGAGCCTCCTCCCCCTCGCTGGCCTGCAACGTCCACAAAAAGAGCGCCGTCAGCCGCGCGTCCTCCTCCAGCGCCCCGGCCACCCCGTTGCGCGCCCGCGCCTCGTTGCTGCCCAGCACCTGCTCCAGCGCCACCCGCCCGACCACCTCCCACACCTTCTCCAGGAACTCGGGCAACGGCACCTCGCGCCCCTCCGCCATCTCCACCCGGCGGTAGCGGCTGAAGACCTCCAGCGCCGGGCCGATGCAGGCGAACACCAGGTCCGCCCCGCGGATACCCTCCCCCTGCAGCCGCTCCATCCACTCTCCCACCCGCCGGGGCAGCTCCCGCAGCACCTCGGCCCAGTCGCCCACCGGCGCGTCCCCGCGGCGCGGCCGGCAGATGAGGTGCACGCTGGTGGCGAGCGCCGCCGATTCCCGCGCCCGCAGACGCGAGGCCATTTCGGTGGCGAGGGGCCAGGACCCGGTGATCGTCCACCCCCCGCGGATCATCCCCGACAGCAGCGCCTCCCACCCTTCAGTGGTCTTGTGGGCGAAGACCACCGCCCCCACCCCGTCCCTCCGCAGCACCCGCCGCCCCTCGGCAAACGCCCTGGCCATGGTTTGTTCGAACCACGCCCGGTCCTTCACCCGCCCGTTGTCGCGCTTGGTCTCGTCCTGCACCGCCTCCTGCCGCTTCGGCGACAGCGGGTTCTCCCCATCGTAGGGATCGCGCAGCAGGGGATGCCCCGGCAGCGTCCGCTTGAGCCAGACGAGGAAGAAATCCGACAGGTCCGCGTAGGGTACCGCGTCGTAGTAGGGCGGATCGGTGAACCACACCGCCGCCGCATCGTCCGGCAGCGGATGCTGCCCGGCATCGGCGAGATGAACCTGACCACTACGACCTGAGTCGGCAGCGTCAAGGTACTTAGCAATCCACTCCAACGCTCCGGGCCAACCGACATCCGAAACGATCGGAGCTTCAGCTGTGTTCCATTGGACGGTAAGCGTCTGCCTCGCAAATACGTGGTCGACAAATTCCCGTGAATCATGCCAATAGACTAACGAGGAACACTTATCGGCGACTCGATTAATTGCCAAAGCAAAGAGCTCGCGAGCCGGCTTTTCGGCCGCCGACGCACCGCCCACAAGCCGGGACAAGGTCACCAGCGCCACCTTCTGCCGCGCCGTGAACAGGTCCCCCCACTGCCGCATGCCGTAGCGCTGCACCCGGAATCCCAGCGTTCCCACGGGCGGCAACGGCTCATCCGGCACCGGGCACAGCCCCCGCCGGCCGCCCCGCTCCCACGCTGCCAGCAGCTCCGCCAGGCGCTGCTGCGCCCGCCACACCGCCTGGTAGTCGCCCTCCGTGGGCAGCCGGTAGTGCCGCCCCGGCTCGCCGGGCCGGAGGCTCACCACCGCCAGCAGCCGCGCCCCTCCGACTCGGCGCCACGGTGGCACAGCGGACACCGCGTCCCCCCCTCCCCCCTCCTCTGTGCCCTCTGTGCCTCTGTGGTGAGCCCCCATCCCGGGACCCACCACCGACCCGAACCTCCCCCCTCCCCCTTCCTCCCTGCCCTCCCTGCCCGGGTGGTGAAACACCACGTCGGCTCCCCCGCGCTGGGCATGGAGCTGCGCCCGCACCCGCTCCGGCGCCAGCACCGCCCCGCAGCACAGACATCTGGCCCTTGCCCGCGCCACGGTCCCGCCCGGCACCTCGCTGTCCCTGGTGGGCGCGAAGACCTCGAAGGCGACGTGGGGAAACTCACCACCAGGACACGGAGGACACGGACAGTCTCCCTTGCCTCTCTCTGTGCCTCTGTGGTGAATGACCGGCCGCAGGGCCCGCCGGCGGTTGGCCTTCTTGCACAGCCAGAACGACCGCATCAGGGGGATCTCCGCCCCGCAGTCGGGCGCCTCGCAGCGCACCGTGCGCGCCCACAGGTAGGCGATCGGGGTGGCGCCATCGGGGTCCTTGGGGTAGAGCTCGGCGAGCTCCCGCTCCGCCTGCCGCCTGATCTCCGCGCCCACCCGCCGCAGCTCCTCGGCCAGCTGCGAACCACGGCGCGGGACATCCTCCAGCATCACCTTGAGGATCAGGCACGCCACCGGGTTGAGGTCCGAGGCGAACGCCTCGCACCCCACCCGCAACGCCTCCAGGGGGATCGACCCGCCCCCCGCAAAGGGGTCCACCACCAGCGGCGGCTCGAAGGGGCCGCCGTCCTCCGGCGTGTGCGCCGCGCGCACCAGCGCCCGGCTAACTTCGAGATAGGTCGGATGCGCCGCCAGGTCCCAGTTGGCAAAGTCGGCGATGAAGCGCAGCAGCGCCCGCCGCAGGTCTCCGTCGGTCGTTCCGGGGTTGCAGTTGGGCACGCCGGGCAGGCGCTTCCGCGCCTCGGCCTTGAACGCCGGCGGGCAGAGGGGGTCGCAGGGGTCGGGCCAGAGCAGCGCCAGCAGTACCGCCCGGCAGGAGGCCAGGGGCCGCCGCGCCCACCACAGGTGCAGCGTCGATGGGTGCCCGTGCCGGATGGACTTTTCCCGCGCCGCCTGCCGGGAGACCGCGGCAATCGGAAAGTCCACTTCTGCCAGTCGCTTACAGCCTATGGGGATCATGCGCGCCTTCCGGGTTTGGATAATTTGGACTTCGTTATGGACTTTTTCATGTCTGGTTTGAACTCGTTCATACCTACGGATGGCGCCCGGTAAAACGCGCCACGCCGGGCTCCGTGCAGGACGAGCTTCCCGGCTGCGACCAACCTCCCGAGCAGGCATCTTGCCTGAAGCGGCGAGACGTGGCAGAGCTCGGCCGCGTCACGTCGGGTAAAGCGCCCGTGCATGGCCAGGTACTGGAGTACCATCTGTTCCTGCTGAAGCGGTTCGAAGCCACGCTGCCGCACGTACGTCGCCTTGTCGCCGAGGCGGCGGTAGGCGGCCGCAGAAAGGTGCCAGCTCCGGCCCTTGCGCTCTCCCAGCGGTTCCACGAGCCCCGATTCCACCAGTCGCTCGAGGCGACTGCGGGTCTCGGCTTCGGGCCGCTGGATCAGGGCAGCGGCCTCAGACGTCGCCAGGCGCCGACCCCGCCAGAGGTGGTTTAGCCGGCTTTTGGCATCAGGGTGCGCAAGAGCGCCAGCATTTCGCGACCCCTCTTCTCCTCCAGCGCGGACATGACCTCCATGACCTGGCAGCGCCGTTGCTCCTACGCCAGCAGGAGCACCTCCCAGCTTGCCCGCGAGAGGCGATACGCTCTCATCTGAACTCATGGGTTAATCCCGTTAAGGTCATCACGTGAAGCACCTCGATGGGCATAGAACGGGGGAAGGAAGTTGAAGCGCGTGGCAAGCCCCGGAAGGGGAACCCGCCGACCTGGACCAGGGCAGCCAAGCATGCCCTCATCCTTCACGGCCCATCGGGCTTCCCTCCTCCGCCCCTCCATATCGGCCCCCCTCCTCGCTGACCCGCATCGGCCGCGCCAACGCATCCACCGACAGGTAGTAGTGGGCCACCTTGGTGACCTCGTGCCAGCCCAGGCGCGCCGGGTCGAAGATGGGCTCCTGCAGGACCGGCTCGCTATCGCAGTGGGTTACAACATAGAGCCAGTAGCAGTCGCGCCGGTCCTCGGCGACGCGGCGCTCGTTGGGGGTGAGCAGCACCGTGCCAGTGGCCGCGCCGAGACCCTTCACCTCGATCAGCCGCAGCTCGCCCGAGGCGGGGTCCAGGCTGGTGAGGTCGTAGCCCAGATTTTGGGTGGAGACGTCCTGCACGAGGCGCCCTCGCGTCCGCTCATACTCCTGCGCCACGTGCATGGCGATCGCCTCGGTTTCGGCGTCGGGCTTGAGCCGTCGCACCTCGGGGGTCTCGCGCTCCGGATGGGGTAGCACCAAGACGCTGGCGATGCGCTCCACGGCCTGCAGGGTGAGCGAGCGCTGGTGCTCCAGTTCCTGCCGGCGCCGCTGGCGGCGGGCGAGCAGCTCGGCGTGGCGGGCCTCGGCCTGGGCGAGCCGACCTTCGGCACCGGGCAGCTTCTGCTCGACTTCCGCCGCCGCCCTGCCGATGTCATCGTCGGCGCGCTGCAGCAGCTCGGTGAGCGACAGCTCCACGTGGGCAGCGATGCGGTCGAGCTCGGCCAGCCTTTCCGCGCGGGTTTCCTCCAGAAAAGGGGTGAGGGCATGCTGGTGCAGCCAGACCAGCGGCTCGGGGTGGAGGGCGATGGGTGGCAATGCGGCCGGGGGGGTACCGGGCAGGAGGTTCGACAGCGCAGTTTCGCTGCACAGGGACACGGCTGGCGCCTGCCCGGCACGACCCGCCCCGTCGCCGCCACCCCCGAGCTCGACGGCGAAGAGCCGCTCCCGCACCACCTGGCCAAGGCCATCGACGATGCGCGCGCGGTAGACGTCGAGGCGCGCCGGCACGTCGTGCTGCAGGGAGTACAAGGTGGCGCCGCGGCCGAACTCCTTCCTGGCCAGGGCGAGGGTGTGACGTCGGACAGCCTCGAAGAGCGGGTGGCCCGGGGTGACCCACTCCAGCTTTTCCCGCTCCGCCGTATCCCGGTCGGTGGAGCAGCGCGGGTAGCGATCGGCCAGGGCCGGGAGCCTCCAGTCAGGTTCCCTCTCGTACTGGTGCAGCAGCGCAGGGGTGCGGGCCGGCTCGAAGGTGTGCGGCAGGTGAGGCACCGCCTTCATCGCCCAGGGGATGAGCTCCGCCGCCTCGCGCAGGAAACGCGCGATGGTCTCGGGTACCACCCGCCGTTCCTGGGCCCGTGCCCGACGTTCCAGCAGCATGGCCAGGTTGAGTTTCTTGCTGGCCAGACCCTCCAGGGCGTTCTGACAGATGCGGCGGAACTCCCGCTCGTCCACGTTCTTTAGCAGGCGGTCCTCGAGGTCCGCGTCTCCCAGCCGGCCCGCGTAGTAGTCGCGCAGCACCTTCTCGACCAGGGCTGCCGGCAAGACCTCACCCACCACGTTGAACACGGCGTCGTCGTCGAGGGCGTCGCGAATCTCCTGCAGCCTCTCCAGCAAGCGTTGCAAGACTCTCCCCTCGATCGTATTGGTCGCCACGAAGTTGAAGATCAGGCAATCCCTCCGCTGGCCGTAGCGATGGATGCGGCCCATGCGCTGCTCCAGGCGGTTGGGGTTCCAGGGGATGTCGTAATTGAACAGGATGTGGCAGACCTGCAGGTTGATCCCCTCGCCGGCCGCCTCGGTGGCCACCAGAACCTGGATTGCCCCCTCCTTGAACTGCTGTTCGGCAAACAGCCGGGTGCCGGGTTCCTCCCGGGAGCCGGGTTTCATGCCGCCGTGGATGGACCCCACCCGGAACCCCCACTGTCGCAGGCGATCCACCAGGTAATCCAGGGTATCTTTGAACTCGGTAAACAGCAGCAGGCGCTGCTGCGGGTCGGCGAAGAAGCCCTCCTGCTCCAGCAGCGCCTTGAGCTTCGCCAGCTTGGCCTCGACCCCGCCCTCCTCCACCGCCCGCGCGGCGGCAGCCAGGCGACGCAGCTCTTCGACCTCATTTTCCACCTCGGCGGCGTTGCGCGCCAGCGTGAGCGCCTCGAGCTTTTCCTCCACCCGTTGCCGCTCCGCCTCCTCCATTTCCTCCAGCTCCTCCGCATCGGGGAGGTCGAAGGGCTCCGCCGCCAGCACCCCCTGTGCCCACTTCAGCCTTTCCTCCAGCCGGAGCGCCCGTCGCTCCAGTGAACGCCGGAGGGCGAAGGTGCTGGACGCCAGCCGGCGTTGGTACAGCGACATCAAGAAGCCGATGGCGCGGGCACGCGGGTCTTCCCCCTCGGCGGCCGCCCGAGCGCTCTGGCGCTTGACGAAGCGCGTGACCTCCACGTACAGGTCGAACTCGGCGCCGTCGATCTGGAAATCCACCGTGTGCGGGATACGCCGTGTGAAGATCGGCCTCGCCGCCCAGCTGCCATCGCTCTGCCGCTCGGGGAAGTAGATCATGGCCTCCTTGGTGCGACGCAGGTAAAACGGCGCCCGCCGCCGGTCCATCGCCTCACGAATGGAGGTCACGTCGGCGTAGGCGTCGGCGTCCAGGAGCTGCAAGAACAGAGTGAAGTTCTCGGGGTCCCCCTTGTGGGGGGTGGCGGTGAGCAGGAGGAGGTGGTCGGTGCTGTCGCGCAGCAGCTCGCCCAGCTTGTAGCGCAAGCTCTTGTGGGATTCGTCGGCGGCCGACATGCGGTGCGCCTCATCCACCACCACCAGGTCCCACCGCACCTGGCGCAGGCCGGGCAGGATCTCGGCGCGCTTGGCCAGATCGAGGGAAGTGATGATTCGGTTGCGTTCCAGCCACTGGTTGATGCCGAACTGCTCGCGAATGTCCTGCCCCCGCAGGACCACGAAGGTCGCCTCGAATTTCTCCTTCAGCTCGCGCTGCCACTGGAACGCCAAGTTGGCGGGACAGACGATGAGAACACGCTCGGCGAGACCGCGCAGCTCCAGCTCGCGAATCAGCAAACCGGCCATGATGGTCTTGCCGGCCCCGGCGTCATCGGCCAGCAGGAAGCGCACGCGGGGCAACCTGAGCAGAAAGTCGTAGACCGCCTCCAGCTGATGCGGCAGGGGGTCGACCCGGGAAATGGAGAGGCCGAAGTAGGGGTCGAACTCGTAGGCAATACCCAGGGCGTAGGCCTGCAGGCCGAGACGCAGCAGGCGGCCGTTGCCATCAAAGGAGTGGCGGCCGTCGTGAACGGCGAGTTGCTCCAGATCGGCGGCGCGCAGGCTCACCCGGCGAAAGCGGTCGCTATGCAGGCCGACCAGACCCACCACCCAGCCCCCCGCGCCGTTCTCCTGCACCGTCTCCACCCGCATGGGCTCGTTGAAAAGCGGGCCCGAGACGACCTGGCCGGACCGCGGGGGCGTGCCCGTGGTCACCGCTGCGCCCCTGACCGGGCGAGAGTCCCGGCGCGGACGAGGTGCTGGGCACGCCGGAGGTTTCGGTCTACAACCGGGCGGCAAGGGCACGAGGCGGATCTCGCCCCCTGGCGCCCTGTCGACGCGGGGAAACGAAAGCAAGGGCTCGGCCTGGCCCGCCCCCAAGGCCGCATCGGCGGACGGCGGGAGCACCGGCCGAACCGTGAGGCTCGTCGACTTTCTGCGCAGCCCCTGCCTGCCTCGTCCGGGTACATGTCCTGATTCTACCGCAAGGAGAACGGTCCTCCCTGCGGCCCGACCGGAGTCATCCTCGCAATTCGGGGATCTCGTTCCAGAAATGCAAGTTGGCCATCCGCATCCCCACCGAGCCCGCCGGGAGGGGCGAGGGGCGCTGCGGCGGCGAGTCGGGCGGGGGTCACCCGCCGTGCGGATGGGTCCCCCTCACGGCAGAGGGTCAGCAACTTCGGGAGCATCCTCTTCGGCTTTCCGTTTGCGGATGAAGCACACCCCCCGGTAGGAGGAGATCCGTTCCGGCCGCTTCTGCCGCGAAAGGAAGTCGTGCACCGCACGGGCGCAGCCATCCCAGCAGTAGTAGTCGTCCACGATGATGAGCCCGTTCTCGTTGACGAAGCGGAAGAGCGAGCTGAGGACCTGATACGTCGAGGCGTACCAGTCGGCGTCCAGGCGCAACAGGGCGATGCCCTGGGGAAACGATGCCGCGGGCAGGGTTTCCTCGAACCACCCCTTGACGATCCTGGCGTCAGGGATCCCCGCCAGGGCCATGGCGGCAGCGGCGTCGCTCGCGGCGGCCGTGCAGTTGTCGAAGTAGTGCGGTGATCGGGTGTCCTGCTGCCAGCGCCTGGCCGCCGGTCCATCGATGGGTTGGGCCGGGGGCAAACCCTCGAAGCTGTCGAAGAGGTAATAGTCCCGTCGGCGCCCCAGAATCATGGCCATGCCCGCGATCATGCCCCCCTTCCAGGTGCCGCACTCGACGATGGCCCCGGGGATCGCGGCCGCCGCGCCGGCCAGCTTCAGGTTGGCGATGTAGACGTCCTGCGGAATCATGGTGAACTCTCGGAAACGCCGATAGATACCGTGAAACCTGTGATCCCGGATGCGCCCGGCGACGGCAATGGCTCTCTGGAAGATCTTCCCCCCGACGACAGCTCCGCGTTTCGGGATCGGGGTGTCCTCGGCGGGGCGCGGCGTCGAGCCGGCGCTGCCAGGAGAAGGCGAGGGGGCGGCGCCTTGGCGTTGCCGCTGCATGGGGCCAGTGTCCGGACCGGGCCCGGCCCTGTCAAGTTGCCCACCGGGTGGGACCCGACCAGCGGGGGATGAAACGAGAGTCCGGAGTTTCTCTGGAGGGCCACCCACGAGGAGGCCATGTCCGTGTCGGTGCCCGTGTCGGTGCCCGTGTCGGTGGCCGTGTCGGTGGCCGTGCCGGTGGCCGTGCCCTTGCCTGTGTCCCCCCTAGCGGCGTGGCCTCGTGGTTGGCAGCTGGAGGGGTGGCGCCGCGTCGTGGCCGCTGTCAAGTTTCTCTACAGCAGCGTTGCGCCGGGCGGGTCGATTCCGGCGACGAGGGTGAACCGGGACGGCCCCGGGGATTCCTCAGGCGTCGGTGGGGGCGAGGTCCCGCTGGCGGCTGGCCGGTGCTCCGGCACCCCTGGCGCGCAGGCGGACCACGAACACGCTGCCCACGGCGGCGGCGATGACGACGATGGCGGCTACCAGCGGCCGGGGGGTGTCTCCGCCCAGCAGCGCCGCGGTGCTCACCGCCACCGCCGTCCACATCACCGCCAGGGTGACGACCACCGCCCTGAGCGGCATCCTGGCGCCATCCAGGTAGCCCAGGAAGGGCCGGAAGAGGGGCGTTCGCACCAGGCGCTCCTCCAGCCACGGGCAGCTGCGGGCGAAACACCAGGAGGCCACGATGAGAAAGATCGTCGTTGGCAACCCGGGCAGCACCGCCCCCAGGGCGGCCAGGGCGACGCTCACCACCCCCGCCGCCGCCAGCAGCCATCGGCCCACGCGGCTGCCGGTGGGCCTGGGGGGTTCCCTCGAAGTCTCCACCTCGCTCATTGCCGACGCCTTCTCCTCCCTCACCGCCAACGCCGGTGGAGGTCGTTTCATTCGCACCCCCGACCGGTACCTGGGATGGCCGTCTTGTGGTTGTTTCGCCTGGCTCGCCCCTCCCCTGCCCCGGTTGGGTATGACCCGCTCCCCCTCACCCAGCAGATAGCAAGCAATCAGCAAGGACGACTGGGGCATGGCCTACCCTCGCTGGCCGTCCGATCTGCTCCTCCCGGGGCCAACGACAACGCATTCGCCAGGCCAGCCCGGCCACTCTTGACACGCCGCCCGGAGCTTCGATGATACCCGGCATGAAGACCTCCCGCTCCGACGCCGCGCCGCTTCCGTCCCTTCCCCCTGAACCCACCGTGCCGCTGCTGCTGCGCAGCACCTTCGGGGGGGTGCTCATGGGCCTGGCCAACCTGGTTCCCGGCATCTCCGGCGGCACCATGCTGCTGGCGGTGGGCATCTACCCCCGCTTCATCGCGGCGATCGGCGAGGTGACGACGCTGCGCTTTCGCCGCAACTCGCTTCTGGTCCTGGCTTCCGTGGCCGGAGCGGCGATCGTCGCCATCGGCGCCCTGGCCGGGGTGGTGAAGGATCTGGTGGTGGACCACCGTTGGGTGATGTACTCCCTGTTCATCGGTCTCACCCTGGGGGGGGTGCCGCTGGTGTGGCGCCTCATCGGCGCCGCCCGCACCGCCGGAACGTGGGTGGGTGCGGCGGCAGGGTTCGCGGGGATGGTAGCGGTGGGGCTGGCGCAGGCCCGCGGCGCCGACACCGCCAGCCGGGAAGGGTTTCTCTTCTTGCTGCTTGCCGGAGTAGCTGGTGCCTCGGCGATGATCCTGCCGGGCATTTCGGGGGGGTACCTGCTGCTGCTGCTGGGCGCCTACGTACCCATCCTGGCGGGCATCGACGCCTTCGTGCACGCGCTGCGAGCCATCGACCTCGATGCCGCGCTGGGGGTGGGTGTGCACGTGATCCTGCCCGTCGGCGTCGGGGTGGCGTTGGGGATCGTCGCCGTTTCCAACCTCTTGCGGTGGGCCCTGGAGCGCTTTCGCCAGCCCACCCTGGGGGTGCTGCTGGGCCTGCTGCTGGGGGCGGTGGCCGGTCTGTGGCCGTTCCAGCACGGAGTGCCGCCGCAGCCGGGAGCGCGGGTGAAGGGACAGGTGGTGGCGACCGACGCCGCCGGTCGCCTGGTCTATGAGGCGAGCGGCAAGCCGGTGAAGCGAGAGGACTACCCCACCGCCCCGTTCCCCCCGACTCCGGGCCAGGTTGCCCTGGCTCTCGCCCTCATCGTGGCTGGCTTCGGGGCGACGCTGCTGGTGGACCGCCTGGGCGGCCGCGGCGGTGAGTCCACCGCCGCGTGAGCCGCACCCCCACCGGGCCGCCCCGGTCGTGAGTCAGTCGGCCGGTCGAAGTGGGGCACCGAGCCCGGGAGTGGAGGACTCCCCCCTGACCCCTCACGCCTTGGCGGCGTCGCCCGACCAGGCGGTCACGAAGCGGGAGGGCAGCCGCACCGGCCGCCCGCTGGCCCGCTGCACGGGGATGTGTTCGGTCACTCCCTCGGCGAGCATCTCCCCGTCCGCCGCCCACACCAGGCTGCGTACACATGCTGGACCGGCTCCACCCTGCGGCCCATGGCCACGTGCTGATCCTGCCGTCAACCCTCCCCTTTCCCTCTTCCTCGGCGGATACCATCCTGCGCCCGGGGGCGAGCGAGCCTCCGGAGCTTGACATCGCCGTGGCGAGGGTTTAACTTTTTTGAAGTTACATATAATATCGAATGAGCGACAGCGAACCTTCCCCAGCCCCAAAACAGCGCGCCGAATGGATCGCGGAACGACTGCGCCACGACATTCAAGAAGGCAGGCTGCGGCCCGGCGATTGGATCCGCCAGGAACACGTCGCGCAACGCCTGGGAGTCAGCCAGATCCCGGTGCGAGAGGCGCTGAAGCAGCTGGTGGCGGAAGGGCTGCTGGAGCATGAGCCGTTTCGGGGCGCCCGGGTCATCACGTTCAGCGTCGAGGATGTGGAAGATCTCTACGCCGCTCGTGCCGCCGTGGAAGGGAGAGCCGCGCGCTTCGCGGCCCTCCGCATAACCGAGGCCGAGCTGCGCGCTCTCACCACGCTGCACGAGCGCATGATGCGCTGTCAGACCCCTCGAGACCTACGGCAGTACAGGGAGCTCAACCGGATGTTCCACTTGGGTGTCATCGAGGCCTCCCGGCGACCCTACCTTGTGCGCTGCCTGCGGCAACTGTGGATCGCTTTTCCCACCATGGGGTGGAGCAGCATCCCCCAGGTGGCAACGACCTCTACCCCCGCCCGGGACGGTGCCGACGACGCCGAGCACGCGGGCATCTTGGAGGCTCTGGCCGCCCGTGACGGCGAGCGGGCCGAGGCGGTCACCCGCGTCCATATCGAATCCGCCGCGGCGGCCCTGGTCGCCGCCATGAGGTGATGGAGAGGGGAGGAACCCGAGGAGGATCAATGCCTCACGCAGTCCGAGCGGCGAGGCGCTCTTGGGAGGAGGAGATATGCGGCAAAACACGGTTCTCTCGGTAGTGGCTGCCTTGGTGGTGGGGAGCTGGGCGGCGACAGCGCTGTCCCAGGGTTCCATCACCGGCAGCATCCAAGGAACGGTCAAGGACCAGCAAGGCGGGGTCCTTCCGGGGGCCACGGTCGTCGTTACATCGGACGCCCTGGTGGCGGGCCGGGCCACGGCGGTCGCGGACGAGCGAGGCAACTACCGCTTCCCCTCGCTGCCGCCGGGGCTTTACACCCTGGAGGCCAGCCTGGACGGATTCCAGACCGTGACCCAAGACGGCTTGCGGGTACGGATGGGCCAGGCCCTGGGCGTGGATCTGGTCCTGCCCCTGGCCAACATCGCCGAGACCATCACGGTGACCGCCGAGCCACCCCTGGTGAGCGTCGTGTCCAACGCCGTGTCCACCAGTTTTGACTCGGACTTCTTGGCCAGGCAGCCCTTGCCCCGCAACTTTTACACCATCCTTCGATCTGCGCCGGCAGTGAACATCGACTATCGGCAATCCTCGGGCAGCGCCATGCTGGCCTACGGTGGGACCCAGGAACGCCAAAACGCGTTCACGCTGGACGGGGTCAACGTCGCCGACGCGGGCGCGGGCCAGCACTGGATCCTGCCGGCTATCCAGTGGATGCAAGAGATTCAGATCGGTGGCCTGGGGGCCCCCGCCGAGTACGGTGGTTACACGGGCGGCATCATCAACGGAATTACCAAGTCTGGGGGGAACGAGTTCCGCGGCGAGGTGGAGTACTACCTCCAGCCCGAATCCTGGACCAGCGATAACGACCCCACCTCCGAGGCGGAGGAGTTCAAATTCTCCGACCTCTCTCTGAGTCTTGGCGGGCCGGTGAGCAAGGACAGGCTGTGGTACTTCGTCTCCGGCGAGTACTGGAACCAGGTCAGCACCCCGTACCGCGCACCCGCCAGCTCGGACCGGGAAATCCGCCGCGGCCTGGGCAAGCTGACGCTCCAGGCCAGCGAGGGGAGTCGACTCATGTTCATGGGGGAGTACGAGGGTCTGATTCACGAGCGGCGAGGGGTGAGCGAGTATGTCATGCCCGAGGCAAGCCGGAGACAGGACGCGCCCGGTGTCACATTCGCCCTCCACTTCGAGCAGCTCGTCAACCCCAACAACTTCGCCCAACTGAAATTCACCGGCTACGACGGGCGCGACGATTACCTCTCCTACCGCGGCACCGACACCCCTGGACATATCGACTACTGGGACAGCGAGGTGGAGTGGTACAACGCCGCCTTCACCGACCTCAACTACCGCCGCGTGCTGAGCCTGGACGGCTCCTGGAACCTCTTCAAGGACGGCTTGTTCGGCACCGACGACAGCCACTCCTTCAAGTTCGGCACACTCATCGAGCAGGGGCGCTCCTCGGACCAATGGCGACGCAACGGGGGGTTCACCTACTACGATGATTCCACGGTCTGCGACTCACCCGAAGCCTATTTTGCGGACCCCAGCTGTGCCCGCAGCCCCGACGCCTTCATCGAGCGAGGCTACGGCGAATACGACCAGCACCCCAAATTCTCTGGCCTCGCCCTCTACGCGCAGGACTCCATGCGGCTCAAGCGCTGGACCGTGAACGCCGGTGTGCGGTACGGGAGCTACAAGGGAGGCTGGCAGAGAGGGCATGGCAACCCCACCGTGTATGACGTCAATTTCGTTGACCCGCGCCTCGGTCTTGTGTGGGACGTTTTCGGCACCGCGCGCACGGCTGTCAAGGTCCACTGGGGTCGCTACCACGAAAAGATGTTCAACTACCTTTTCGACCGGGAGGTTTCGGGACAGGGGGTCATCCCTGACCAGGACTGCTACTGGAACGAGGACACCCAGGACTACACCGACTGCGACGAGCCGGTGGTGCAGCTGGGCACCATGGGCACGGTGAACCATCCCTACGCCGACGAGGCACTCTTCAGCGTGGAGCAACAGCTGAGCAAGGACACCATGGTGGGCCTGGACCTCATCGACCGGCGCTTCCGCGACCTCATGGCGATGATCAACGTCAACAACGACTACGAGCCCATCACGGCCAGCGGCAACCCCCTCACGGGAGGCTCCCTGACGTTCTGGAACTTACTGTCTCCTCCTGAGTTCGTGCTCACCACGGAGAATGGCGGCTACCGCGACTACAGGGCGGCCATCGTGCGTTTTGAAAAGCGCTACTCCCACGGGTGGCAGCTACGCACCTCCCTGGTGTGGACCGACCTGAAAGGGAATATTCTCAGCCACAGCGGCTACGAGGCCGAGTTCTTGGACCGCAATGGCTTTGTCAACGCGGCCGGCAAGATGGAGCGCTACAGCAAGTGGGAGTACAAGCTCTCTGGCTCGGTGGATCTTCCTTGGGGATTTGAGCTTTCCGGCCAGTACACGTTCTTGTCCGGATGGTACTGGACGCCCTATGTTCGCCTCCGCGGCCTGGACTACAACGCCTCTACTGGCAACTTCATCTGGCTGACCCCGCGGGGATCCCAGCAACTACCCGATCGCCAGCTGTTGGACCTGCGCCTGGGGTGGAGCACCAAGCTGGCAGGTACGACGCTCACCGCCTCCCTGGAGTGTTTCAATGTCACCAATGAGGACACGGTGTTGCGCGTCTCCGGGCGGTGGGGTGACTACCGGATCTCCAGCCGGCGGTGGACCCCCTCCAGCTCCTACGGCCAGCCCACCCAGATCGAGATGCCGCGCCAGCTGCGCGCTGGCATTCGCATCGAGTTTTGAAAGCGTGACGTAGGGAAGTTCTCTTGCCGGGGCGGCGACGATGAAGCCGCCCCGGCACGATCTCGATTCAGTGCAACCCGTGCAGGAGACACCCATGAACACACGACTGGCGGTGTTGGCAACCTGGTTGGTGGCAAGCGTGGCCCTGGCCGAGTCAGCCCAAACTCGGGGCCACTTGGTCCTCATCGGGGGAGGAGAAAAGCCTCGGGACGCCATGGAAACCTTTGTGCGTCTGGCGGGAGGCCCGGACGCGTCCATCGTGGTGATTCCCACCGCCTCCGAGGAACCGGACATTGTGGAGTATTACATGTCTCTTCTCGGACAACAGTACGGATGCCGCAACGTCACGGTCCTTCCGGTGCGCACCAGGACTGACGCCCAGCGCCTGGAGCTGGCGGCCCAGGCGCGGGAGGCGAAGGGTATATTCTTCGCCGGCGGCGACCAGGTCCGCATCACTGCCGCCCTGCTAGACACTCCTCTGCTGGCGGCCATCGCCGAGGCATTTGGCCGTGGAGCCGTCATCGGAGGCACCTCCGCCGGCACGGCCTGCCAGAGCCCCCTGATGATCACCGGGGAGGGCGACTTCACGATCATCCGTGCCGGTGCCGTGGAGCTGAAACCGGGACTGGGGTTTTTTTCTGGGGTCATCGTGGACCAGCACTTTGTGGCCCGGCAACGCCTCAACCGGCTGTTGACGGTTCTCCTGGAGCACCCCCATCTCTTGGGGGTGGGAGTGGACGAGGATACGGCCGTGTGGGTGCGTCCCGACAATACCTTCGTGGTCCTCGGCCATCGCTCCGTGGTGGTACTGGATGCCCAGGAGGCCAAGGTGCACCGGAGGGAGGTCGAGGGCCACGCCCCTGCTCTGGGAGCCCACGGCCTCCGCGTGTCCATTCTCCTGCCAGGCGAGACCTACGATCTCACCCGCCGGCAGATCCTGGCACCGTGAGAGAATCGGCCCTGGGGGCCGTGGCTGGTTACCACACGCGCTCCCGGCGCACCGTGTAGCGCTCGAGTCGGTCGGGCAAGACGGTGACTCCGATTCCCGCCCCTGCGGGTACCTGAATGAAGCCACCCGTTCCCAGGACCACCGGAGGCTCGGCGATGTCTTCAAGAAAGTAACGGCTCGTCTCCGACGTATCCCCTGGCAGGGTGAACCCGGTCACGGTCTGGAGGTGCAGGTTGACCGCTCGGCCCACGCCTGTCTCGTCCATGCCCCCGCACCACACTGGCACGCCACGGGCGTGGGCATAGGTGGCAATGCGGACGGCCTCCACCAGTCCTCCCACCCTCCCTTGCTTGACGTTCAGAACACCGCACGCCTCGAGCGCAAGGGCGGTCCGGGCGTCGGCAAGGGACGCGATGGACTCGTCCAGGCACAGGGGCGTGCTCAAGCATCGCCTGAGCAGGGAATGCTCGTAAATATCGCTGTAGGAGAGCGGCTGCTCGATCATCATGAGAGCGAACTGGTCCAACTGGGCCAGCCGCTCGACGTCGTTCAGGGTGTAGGCACCGTTGGCGTCCACCATCAACGGCAGGGAGGGGAAGGCCGCCCGCACCGCGCGCACGTACTCCACATCCTTCCCCGGCGCCACCTTGATCTTGACCCGGTGATACCCTCTGGCGACGGCCTTGCCCACCTCGTCCAGCAGCTCCGCGGGGGACGCCTTGAGGCCGATGCTGATCCCCGAAGGGATGGGCCGCCGTGGCCACCCCAGGAGGGTGTGAAGGGGAACCCCGCGGCGTTTGGCCATGAGGTCCAGGAGGGCATTCTCCACCGCCGCCTTGGCCATGGGATGCCCCCGCACGCGGGCAAAGGCGCTGAGCAGCTCGCCCAGGGTGGCATCCGGCCGCAGAAGAGGAAGCAAGAAGTCCACCACCACGTGTCGGGCGGTGGTCACGGTCTCGGGGGAGTAGTACGGGTCAGGGTCGGCCACGCACTCCCCCCAGGCCACCACCCCGTCCCCTTCCAGGCGCAGCAGCAGAGCTTCCTTGCATGTCCAGGTGGCAGCGCTGGTGGCAAAAGGGGTCACAAAGGGGAGGGAAACCACCACGGCATCCACCCGCTCCACCGCACCCACCCGCTCGTTCTCCACCGGCAGTTGGACTCGTTCCTCTGCGCCTGAGGCGACGCTGTTCTCTTCCGTGCAGCCTTGGTTCATGGCTCCCTCCCGTTCTCCTCGAGTCGAGTTCACCCCTCACTCTCTCCCCGGCGGCGGCTGTCCTTCTTTCCGGGCAGCAGCCCTCGCCACCTCCCGGGCGGGCACGGGACCGGCAACCACCGCTCCCTGCCGAGACCATCCCACCCCCGGGACCGCGCCCTATGGAAAGCCCAGCCCAGCGTACCCTCTCCCAGCTTGCACTCGCGGCGAGCCGCCGCTCTGCGGTGGGCATTCTACCGATTTGATGAGTTTTTCCAGAACTTTGGCGAGAGCTCACTGTCGTCGGAACTCGCACAGGCAAGCCTCATCGGGAACACTGGCTCCGACCCTCGAGTGGCAGGGGGTCCAGCCCGCGGCACATCCGCCCGACAGGCCCGGACCGCGGCAAACCGGGCACAGGGTGGGGCCAGGCCTGACGTCGGCGGTCGAGTCGGGGCCAGGGGAGGTCCAGCGCACCGCCCAGCACCGGGCGTGCACCCCTGGTCTCAGCCCGAAAACCGCGGTTGGGTTCGTGACGAGAGGCCGGAGACGCCGATGATGGCGGGCGCACGCAGGGGCGAGGGCGCGAGCCGTACTCTCAAGCGTACGGCGCAGCGCCCGAGTCCCCGAGT